>OGSD01002181.1_pt1 | contig 16862 bp, 14 predicted proteins | sample 1553571 | NCBI WGS metagenome assembly OGSD01 (sample SAMEA2580072, study PRJEB22360) | human gut metagenome | biome: human gut; feature: human-associated habitat; material: faeces | place: Denmark | collected 2008/2010 | reverse complement strand
CCCACAGCTATCGCAGTGGGATGTAGAGATATCGCGCCTCACGGCGCTTGTCGCGCGCTTTCAGCCAAACCTTTTGGGCTCAACGCACTAAGTTAATGGCATTGGGACGGTTCTCATAGGGAATCGGCTGTTCGTTTTTCAGTTTTTCGGGGATAGCGAACAGCTTTCCGACTTTAGCCGGGTTGTTTCGAAACCGTTTATAGTCTTTCTTGTACTGAGAAGATGCTTTTATTCTCAAGAACAGCTACTGACAAAACACTGACTCGGCGCCCGCGCCGCCTTTCCCAAATAGATAATCCGATAGATAAAGGCTTATCATGGAGCAAAACCCATTGATAAATCAGAACCGATATTTCTGCCAAGGAGTAGCCGTGGATGTCGCAAAGCCGCCTAATATTCCTATAAGAGGTTCATACCACGACTGGTCGCTGCCGGTGTCGCTCCCATAATGGAGCAGAACGACAAGGAAAATCGCTATGCTTTTTGCGTAGTCGATCCAGATGATATGCTTCATCGGGAGATCAGGAGTTGTTGCGGTGGCCGAACACGCGGTCAACGATCAGCGACAAGGCTCCGTCGCCGGTTACGTTGCAGGCTGTGCCGAAGCTGTCCATGGCGATATAGAGCGCTATCATCAGGGCGTTGTCGGCCTCGGAGAAGCCGAGCATTGAGGTGAACAGCCCCAGAGCCGCCATCACTGCGCCTCCGGGCACTCCCGGGGCCGCTATTATCGTGATGCCGAGCATGGCGATGAAGCCGGCGAACATGCCGAGGTCGTAGGTGTGGCCCTGAAGAATCATCAGCGCCAGGGCGCAGGCGACGAGCTTCAGCGCGCTCCCCGACATGTGGATTGTGGCGCAGAGCGGTATTGTGAAATCGGCCACGGCGGGGTCGACCCCCATTTCCTTGGTCTGGCGTAGTGTGACGGGGATTGTCGCTGCCGACGAAGCTGTTCCGAGTGCTGTGAAGTAGGCCGGAAGCATCAGTTTCAGGCATTTGAACGGACTCTTGCGGTCGATGGCGGCTCCGATGAGATACTGAACCACGAGCAGAACAATGTGCATGGCGAAGATGACGCCGATAACCTTGATGAAGGTTGTCACTATCGCCACAACCTGGCCGCTGCGCGTCAGATCGGAGAAGATTCCGAAGATATAGAGCGGCAGAAGCGGCACTATGACGTTGCGGATGAGCATGACGATAACCTCGCGGAAGTCTTTCAGCACGTCGCGCAGCGCTGTCGAAGGGATATGGGCCACGCAGAGGCCGAGGATGAAGGCGAGCACGAGCGCCGACGTGACTGTCATCAGCGGAGCTATCGTTATGGTGAAATATGGTTCGAGTGTGGTTGCCGATCCCAGCGCTTCGCTGAAATTGCCCGGGCTGATAATTTTGGGAAAGACTGTGGCGCCGACCCCGTATGACATCAGTCCGGCCAGCATTGTCGCTACATAGGCCAACGCTACGGTGAAGAGCAGCATGCGGCCGGCGCGTTTGCCGATCTCGACGATGGCGGGCGCCACCAGGCCGAGAATGAGCAGCGGAATTATGAACCCTAAAAGCTGTGAGAACAGGGAGTTGAAAGTGACGAACACTCTGATTACAGCGTCGTTAAGCCACGCTCCGGCGGCAATGCCGAGAATCATGGCGATAAAGATTCGGCCAAGCAGGCCTGTACGGATTTTTTTCATGGTGTTCAGGTGGCAGGTTGTATCAGAACGGCCGGCGCCGCTCGAAGGCGTCGATGTAGCTTCCGGGAGTGGCATTGTATATGGCTGTGCCGCGTTCGCGGGCCCAGGGCGCTATGTCGTGGTAGGCGGCGAAGGCTACGGCGAAACTCCCGAGAATCTCATGAAGCCTGACGTCGTGGTAGACCGAGCTGACGCGCTGCTGCTCGCGCGGGTCTTCCTTATAGAAATGGGGCTGCACCGAAACAACGACGTTGTCGTCGGTGACGTCGAGGGTGCGGAGCCACGAATGGTCGGCCCCGAGAATGTAGATTTCGCGGAATCCGAGCCCTACGCCGATCATAAGGGCCGGAATGAGAACATTCCTCGGGCGCGCCATGGCAAGACGTCGGTCGTAGAGCCATCTGACAAGCTTTCTGAATCCCGAGGCGCCGACCATGTTGAAATGTTCGGTCGTTACATTCGCCGGCAGGTCGGGAATGGAGGTTCCGCGCGGAGTGAAGAGCGTCATGGGCCATGTCACCTCTCTCAGCCGCGAGCGCAGACGGTCGACGTTGGCGTCGTTGCCGGCGCTGAAGAAATGCGGGTCGGCCAGAAGGTAGTAGCGCGGTTTCAGTTCCATGAACTCAGGGGCGTTGGCTGCGAAATTCACCGCCATTGTCGTCGACGAGGCCAGCTCTGAAAGATGATTGTCGATTTCGGCGCGCAGCGACGGGCCGTTCCCCATTATCAGAAGCCGCGTCGGGTCGCCGGCAGGGCTTAATGCCAAGGGGCGCGACTGGAGCGCTACCTTGACGAGGGTCTTCAGCGACGCTCCTGTCAGCGCCGCCGCGCGGGCTATGCGGTCAGAGATCTTCATCGGAATAGACGTGGGTCGATATATATTCCAAGGTGTCGCGTGGCTCGAGGCCTATGGCGTCGAGCAGCGGACGGGCGTCGACAAGGCTGTCGGAGGTGTCGGCGCAGAGGCGTTCGCGCGCATGGGCTCCCCCGAGAGTGACAATATCGAGTAGCAGGGCCGTGCGACGGGCCTTTTTCAGGCTCATGCGCACGACGCGCTTGTCGTTGATGCGCTTTGCCAGAGCGGCCACGGCGTCGTCGACGAGATGGTCGCGCCCGTCGCTGAGCCACCATGCTCCGTTCATGCCGGCCGTCATCACGGCCGCACGGCCGACATCGAGGGCGTGAACCATTGAGGCGCGCGCCTTGTTGCCGTCGACGCGCAGATAGATGCCGCGATAGATTGCGTTGACCATATCGCGCCAGCGGCCGGTCATGCCGGTGCCGATCGTCGGCGCGCAGCGCAGCAGGGCGAGCGGTTTTCCCGCGCGGTTGCATGCCTCGCGCAGCCTGTCGGCCCCGAGATCGGCCATGCCGACCGCTACAACGCAATCGGCCTCTTCAGGTTCGGCCGCCTCAGCCGCTGCCTCGCCGACACATATCAGCGCCAGAGGCCCTTCGCCGTTGTCGGTGCGAAGAGCTTCGCTCTCGATAAAGCGGCCGGGAAACGTGTTTACTCCTTCGACTTTGAACTTCATGACTGCAAAAGTAGCATTTTTCAGTCAAAACAGCTACCTTTGCATCTTAAATCAGCCATTGAGGTCACACACCTATGAAAGAAGCCGCCTTAGACCGGACACTGAAGATCGACGTCGACGCCGTCCTGCGACAGCGTCTGGGGCCGCGTGCGCGGTTTATTCCGCGGGCTCTGACGGCGTGGGTCAAGAGTCTGATATGTCAGGACGGCCTCAACAAACTGCTGACCGACAATGGCGACAAGCGCGACAGCGCGTTCTGCCGCGGCATACTCCACGACCTCAATGCCTCCTACCGCGTTATCGGGCGCGGGAATCTGCCCGCTCCTGCCGACCGGCGTGTCATTTACGTGTCGAATCATCCTCTGGGAGCTCTCGACGGCATTGCCATCATCGACATGATAGCCGCCCATCATGGCTGCGAGCCATATTTCGTTGTCAACGACCTGCTCAGCGTTCTGTCGCCGTTAGACGGGGTTTTCGTGCCCGTCAACAAATTCGGCGCCCAGTCGCGGACAGCGACCGCGCGCTTTGTCGAGGCCTTCGACAGCGCCCGCCCTGTCATAGTTTTCCCGGCGGGGCTTGTCTCGCGCAAAGGAGCGGGCGGAGTTATCCGAGATCTGCAATGGCATAAAATGTTTGTCAATAAAAGCATTGCGTCGAAGCGCGATGTTGTGCCGCTCTTTTTTAGTGGCAATAATTCGACATTTTTTTATAACTTTGCAAAGTTTAGAACAAAACTTGGTCTGAAATTCAATTTTGAAATGTTGCTTCTGCCCAAAGAAGTGTTCCGATGCCGCGACTGCAACTTCGACATCCACGTCGGAGAGCGCATCGCCTACAGCTCTTTTTCAGGCGGGCAGCAGGCCGACGACGAAGCGCAGAAGGTCTGCGATACAGTCTACAGTCTCAATAACCCAACACATAGTCGATAGCCCCTACATTGTATGGACGAGAAGATTATTGATGAAATACCTGTCGAGGCCCTCAAGGCCGAGCTGACGCCCGAACGGCGCCTGCGCTCAACCAACAAGGGCGGCAACGAAATATATGTCGTCGACGGTCGGGAAGCCCCGAACGTCATGCGCGAGATCGGACGTCTGCGCGAGATCGCATTCCGTTCGGCCGGAGGGGGCACCGGAAAAGCCTGTGATATCGACGACTTCGATGTCATGGATCCCCCCTGCCGCCAGCTCCTTGTGTGGGATCCCGAAAACAACCTCATTCTCGGAGGCTACAGATTCATCACCGGACGCGACGTCAGGATGGTCAACGGGCAGCCGCGCATAGCGACCAGCCACATGTTTGACTTTTCGCAGCGCTTCATCGACGAGTTCCTGCCGAACACTCTCGAGCTCGGCCGCTCGTTCGTCAGGGTAGGCTATCAGTCGTCGAAGGCCGAGGCGAAGACTATCTACGCCCTCGACAATCTATGGGACGGCCTTGGCGCTCTGGCAGTCATCGATCCCGAAATCAAATATCTTTTCGGAAAGGTCACGATGTATCCCGACTACGGGCCCGAAGCGCGAAACATGATCTTATATTTCCTCAACAAATATTTCCCCGATCCCGACAGGCTTGTGAGGCCTTTCCGCCCGCTGGAGACCAACACCGACACCGCCGCCATGGAGCGCATATTCACCGGCGGCAGCTTCCGCGAGGACTACCGGATTCTCAACAAGCACGTGCGCGATCTCGGCTGCAACATACCGCCGCTGGTCAATGCCTATATGTCGCTGTCGCCCACGATGCGCATGTTCGGAACAGCCATCAACGACGAGTTCGGCGACGTCGAGGAAAGCGGAATATTCTTTGCCATCAGCGAAATCTTCGACGAGAAGAAAAAACGCCATCTCGGCACGTTCGTGCCCGAGGAAGGCGATAACCTCATGCGTTTCTTCGGACGCTAACCAATTCAGTCTGTCAGTCAAATGGCTCGAAACCGCAAACCGCTCCCGACGCTGGAGCATATCGCCGTCAGCGGTGTCGCCGCCGAAGGCAACGCCATAGCCCGGGTCGAAGGGCATCCCGTCATATTCATACCTTTCGGCGCCCCCGGAGATATTGTCACCGTCAAGCTCGACCGAAAGAAAGGCTCGTGGGCCCAGGGCCACATTGTGGCTCTCGAACAGCCCTCGGAACTTCGCCGCGAGCCGTTCTGCGAGCATTTCGGAACCTGCGGAGGCTGTCGCTGGCAGCATCTCCCTTATGAGTTCCAGCTCCGGTGCAAGCAGCAGCAGGTTGTCGACGCTCTTGAGCGCATAGCCAAAGTCGGGCTTCCGCCCGTCTCGCCGATTATCGGCTCGGAGTCCGTTACGGAATACCGCAACAAGATGGAATATACGTTCAGCAACAAGTCGTGGCTCACCCCCGAGCAGCTTGCCTCGGCCGAGACTTTCGGTAACCGCGACGCTGCCGGATTCCATATTCCGGGCGCTTTCGACAAGGTGCTCGACATCAACAGATGCCATCTTCAGGAAGATTTCTCGAACCGCGTGCGTCTCGCCGTCAAGGCTCTTGCCCGCGAGAAAGGCTATACGTTCTACGACCTGAGAAACCACACCGGTCTGCTGCGCACTATGATGGTGCGCACAGCCTCGACAGGCCAGAAGATGGTGCTGATGGTTTTCGGCGAAGAGAACCGCGAGGCCATAACCGACGTCATGGAGATGCTGCGCCGCGACTTTTCCGAGATAACGTCGCTGCTCTGTTGCGTCAACCTCAAGCTCAACGACACTTTCGCCGACCAGACAATCGAGGTGTGGTCAGGCGAACCGTTCATCGAAGAGGCTATGGAGGATCTGCGCTTTCGCGTAGGCCCGAAATCGTTCTATCAGACCAACTCGCGTCAGGCCTACCGGCTCTACAGCGTAGTGCGCGACTTTGCCGCCCTCAGGGGGGACGAGCTTGTCTATGACCTTTACACCGGAACAGGAACGATCGCCTGTTTCCTCGCCCGATCGGCCCGAAAGGTCGTCGGAATCGAATATGTGCCCGAAGCTATCAGCGACGCTAAGGTTAACGCCGCCGTCAACGGGCTGACCGACAAGACGCTGTTCTTTGCCGGCGACATGAAAGATGTGCTTACCGATGAGTTTGTCGGCGCCCATGGCCGTCCTGAGGTCATGGTTGTCGATCCGCCGCGTGCGGGAATGCATCCAGATGTCGTCGAGGTCATCAAGAGGGCCGCTCCCGCGCGTCTCGTCTATGTCAGCTGCAATCCGGCCACTCAGGCGCGCGATCTCGCCCTGCTCGACAGCCATTACCGCGTAGAGCGCGTGCAGCCTGTCGATATGTTCCCCCATACGGCCCATGTCGAGAACGTCGTTCTTCTTTCTCGGCGGTCGTAACTTTTATAATTCTAATAATTTTTATAAGATTTCTAATTTCTAATTCTCTAAGAACTGTCGCGTCAGCCCGACGGCCTTTTCAAAGGCTTTCTCCTGTCCGGCAACCGTTATGAAGAGATGACAGGCCTCAGGGAATTCGATGCGCCGGACTCTGCTTCCGAGGCGTTCTGCGAATTCTATCCCCTGATCCCGCAATATGTCGTGTCCGGCGGCGACAAGCAGTGTCGGCGGGCGCCCCCCCACGGGGCCGGCGCCGCCACCCGGCCAGCCGCTCCAGGTCGCTGTCGCTGCAAAGGGCCACACTGACAGCGGGATTCCGCGGATTTTCTCCGGCGAGATAGGCACGGTTGAAGGTTTCCATGATTTCGGAATCGAGTCCGTAACCTTTGCCGAAGCGGTTCCACGAGTCAGAGCCGTCGGTATATGCTTTAGTGACGGGATAGAACAGAATCAGGGCGTTAAGCAATCCCTTGCATTCCGGCGCGAGAGCCGTGGCGATGGCGAGGTTTCCGCCCGAGCTGTCCCCTCCGATAGCGATGCGGGCCGGGTCGATTCCGAGTGAATCGCAACGCGAACTGACAAACTTCAGGCTTTCGATGCAGTCGTTCAGCCCGGCCGGAAACGGGTTTTCGGGAGCAAGCCTGTAGTCGACGGCTATAACCTTGATATTTCCGCCCGAGGCGACGGCGCCGCAGAAGCGCGCGCAGCTGTTGAGGCTTCCGAAAGTCCATCCTCCGCCATGGAGGTATATCAGCGCCGGCAATGGCTTTCTGCCGGCTGTTTTCGGCTCATAGATTCTCAGACGGTCGGTCATCTGCCTGACTTCGACATCCTCAGGCAGTGGCGGAGGCGTATTCCGTGAGTTCCTGACAGCATGAAGGTCAGAAAGATTTCCGCCGATGGCTTTGATGATTGCCTCAGACTGGATATGCTGTAGATTTTCCGGCATATTGCTCAGAAAGGCTGAGGCCTCGTTCTTCATAATGAGGTCGTCTGACTCTCCGGCCCGGAGCGCCGGGGAGGATGACGCGAGGATTATAGCGGAAAGCAGTATATGGGCGGATTTCATGTCGGGTTCTGTTATTATGCCCGCAAAGATATGGAAAAAAATGACAGCGGGATGAGTCAGAGGCTCATCCCGCTGCAAAAACATGTCAGGAGTTGTTAATTCTTGAATATGAGATCGTCGTTGGCTTCGTCGATAATGATCGGGTGGTCTTTGTCGACTTTCTGGGCCAGGATGTCTTTCGACAGACGGTTGAGGACAAGGCGGTGGATGACACGCTTGACGGGACGTGCGCCGAACTCGGGATCGTAGCCTTCCTTGGCGAGCAGTTTCAGGGCTGCCGGAGTGACTTCGAGGGTGACACCGTTTTTAGCGAGCATTTTCTTGACGGAATTGATCTGCAGCCCGACGATCTCTTCGATCTCACGCTCGTTGAGCGGAGTGAACATGATAGTCTCGTCGATACGGTTGAGGAACTCCGGCCTGATAGTCTGTTTGAGCATCTCAAGCACCTCGCCTTTAGTCTTCTCGACAACTTCGTCGTGGTTTTCTGGCGTCATCTTGGCGAAGTTTTCGCGGATGACGCTGCTGCCCATGTTCGAGGTCATGATTATGATAGTGTTCTTGAAGTTGACCATACGGCCTTTGTTGTCGGTCAGACGTCCGTCGTCGAGCACCTGAAGCAGAATGTTGAACACGTCGGGGTGGGCCTTCTCGATTTCGTCGAACAGCACGACGGAGTAGGGCTTGCGGCGCACGGCTTCGGTCAGCTGACCACCCTCGTCGTATCCGACATATCCCGGAGGCGCTCCGACAAGGCGCGACACGGTGTGCTTCTCCTGATACTCGCTCATGTCGATACGGGTCATCATGTTTTCGTCGTCGAAGAGGTATTCGGCCAAAGCCTTGGCGAGCTCGGTCTTGCCGACACCGGTTGTTCCGAGGAAGATGAAAGAGCCTATCGGGCGGCGCGGATCGTTGAGGCCCGCACGCGAGCGGCGGACGGCGTCGGCGATCGCGGCAATGGCTTCCTGCTGTCCGATAACGCGCTTGTGGAGTTCGTCTTCGAGATGGAGCAGCTTGTCTTTTTCGCTCTGAACCATCTTGTTGACGGGGATGCCTGTCCATCGCGATACGATGTCGGCGATGTCTTCCGAGTCGACCTCTTCCTTGATGAGGGCCTTGTCGCCCTGCATCATCCTGAGCTGCTCCTGAATGTCGGCGTTCTCCTTCTCTTTCGACTGGATGCTGCTGTAGCGGATTTCGGCGACCTTGGCGTAGTCTCCTTCGCGTTCGGCGCGTTCTGCTTCGAAGTTGAGCTGCTCGATGTCGATCTTGTTCTGCTGAATCTTGTCGATAAGCCCCTTCTGGGCTTTCCATTCCGAAGTATACTGCTTCTCTTCCTCGCGCATGTCGGCCAGCTCGCGCTCTATCTCATTGAGCTTGGCGGAGTCGCCCTCGCGCTTGATGGCCTCGCGCTCGATCTCTTTCTGGGCGATCAGGCGGGTTATCTCGTCGAGAGCCTGAGGCACGCTGTCCATCTCAAGGCGCAGCTTCGAGGCGGCCTCGTCGATGAGGTCGATAGCCTTGTCGGGGAGAAAGCGGTCGGTTATATATCGCTCGGAGAGGGTAACGGCAGCGATAATCGCTTCGTCGCGGATGCGCACTTTGTGGTGGTTCTCGTAGCGCTCTTTAAGTCCGCGCAGAATTGCGATGGCGCTGGCCTCGTCGGGCTCGTTGACCATCACTTTCTGGAAACGGCGCTCGAGAGCTTTGTCTTTTTCGAAATATTTCTGGTATTCATCGAGAGTGGTGGCGCCTATCGAGCGGAGCTCGCCGCGGGCCAGAGCCGGTTTGAGGATATTGGCCGCGTCCATGGCGCCTTCCCCTTTGCCGGCGCCGACGAGGGTGTGGATCTCGTCGATGAAGAGAATGATTTCACCGTCGCTCTGGGTGACCTCGTTGACGATGGCTTTCAGACGTTCCTCGAACTCGCCCTTATATTTGGCGCCTGCGACCAGCGCGCCCATGTCGAGCGAGAAAATCTGCTTTGAGCGCAGGTTCTCGGGAACGTCGCCGCGCACAATGCGCTGGGCAAGCCCCTCGGCGATAGCGGTCTTACCTGTGCCCGGCTCGCCGATCAGCATCGGATTGTTCTTTGTGCGGCGGCTCAGAATCTGGAGCACACGGCGAATCTCGTCGTCGCGTCCGATAACGGGGTCGAGTTTGCCCTGACGGGCACGCTCGTTGAGGTTGATGGCATATTTCGACAGAGCGTCGTAGGTGTCTTCGGCGCTCTGGTCAGAGGCTGTTTTTCCTTTGCGCATCTCGTCGATGGCAGCCTGCATTTCACGGGCATTCAGTCCGGCATCCTTGAGGATTGTCGACGCCGGAGAGTTGATCTCGAAGATTGCCATGAGCATGGCTTCGAGCGTCACGTAGCGGTCGCCCATCTTTTTGGCGATGTCGAGCGATTTCTGAAGCACGTCGTTGGCCGTGCGGCTCAGATAGGGCTCGGCTCCGCTCACTTTCGGCAGCGATGCGATTTCGCTGTCGATGGCATGGTTGACCATGGCTGTATTGGCGCCGACTTTTGCAAAAATGAAATTTATGAGTGACTCTCCCTCGCTCATAACTCCTTTCAGGAGATGGACAGGCTCGACAGCCTGCTGGCCGGCGGAACGCGTCAGTTCGACAGCCTTCTGGATCGCCTCCTGAGATTTAATAGTGAAATTGTTGAAATTCATATCGCTGAATTACTTATTTTTCTTTCACTATTGAAACAAATGTCGTGCCAATAAAGTTTTCATGCCTTTTTGGCAGATTCGGAAAATCCCGGGCTCAGACGGCGGCAGTTATCTGCTGACGCGGACAAGGCTCATGAAGTTGTTGTTTATCGACCCTTCCCCAGGAGTGCTTCTGTCGAAATAAAGGTTCTCGTCCTTCTTGGTGAATTCAAACGTGAAGTTGTTGCAGCTGACGCTGACGGTGGTTCCGTCGATAGTGTCATCGATCTTATATGTTCCCTTTACCTTTACGGGTTCGGCGTAGGCGCGATACCAGTCGGAAGTGCAGTAGCAGATTCCGTTGCGCTTAAATTCTATCGTCATGTCGGTTCCGAGACCTGCCGCGTTGCCGCATCCGCTGTAGGTCTGCCCCACGAGCAGATAGTTCTTTACGCTGTCGTCGCCGAGAAGCAGCTCGTCGGCCCGTGTGTCAAAGGCGTGGAAAAGGCATATTGCCAGCACTGAGATCCAGGTAATAAGTTTCATGTCGTTAGATGGTTAAGGTTGCTTTTCAGCTGTAAAATTAATAAATCCAATCGACAAAACCGACATATCAGAACCGATCATGATGGAAAAAAGCGGCGCCCCGCGGCGCGATGGCTGCGGGGCGCGGTATGCGGTTTCGGGTTTCGGCTCAGGCCTGGGGCTCTTCAACGCCGGCGAGTTCGGGGTCGATCATTATTCGGCCGCAGTATTCGCAGACGATGACTTTCTTGCGCATCTTTATCTCGGCCTGTTTCTGAGGCGGAATGCGGTTGAAGCATCCGCCGCAGGCGCTGCGCTGGATATAGACGATGCCGAGACCGTTGCGGGCGTTCTTGCGGATGCGTTTGAAAGCTGTCAGTGTGCGCGCGTCGATCTTGGTCTCGAGTTCTTTGGCCTTGGTGCGAAGGAGTTCTTCGTCCTGACGGGTTTCGCTGACGATCTCGTCGAGCTCGGTCTTCTTCTCGCCGAGAACGTGCTCGCGGTCGGCGAGAGTTTCTTCGGTGGCGGCGATTTCTGTAGTCTTGGCGTCGATCAGACGGGCGTTCTCGTTGAGGTGTTTCTCGCTGAGCTCGATTTCGAGCGTCTGATACTCGATTTCTTTGCTGAGCAGGTCGAATTCGCGGTTGTTGCGCACGTTGTCGAGCTGTTCGCGGTATTTGGCGATCTTTGTCTGCGATTCGTTGATCTTCTCTTTCTCGGCAGCGGTTTTCTGCTTCAGATCGGCGATCTCGCGGCGGTAGTTTTCGATTCGGGTGTGGAGGCCTTCGATATTGTCTTCGAGGTCGCGCACTTCGAGGGGAAGCTCGCCGCGGATTGTTTTGATGCGGTCGATCTGCGAAAGGATTGTCTGAAGCTCATAGAGCGATTTAAGACGCTGTTCTACGCTGAGGGTTTCGGGCTTTTGGGTTTCGGTAGCCATATCTGTTGTTGTTGATTACATATAAACGATGGGCGACTGTTCGGTTTCGCTCATACAGGCTGCAAAGTTAGGAAATTTTTTCGTAATAACCTCACAGAGCAAGCTTTTGGCACACTGTTCGGTGGAGTAGTGGGAGAGATCGACAAGAAATATGTCGTCGGCCCGGTCGACAAACGTGTGGTGTTTGATGTCGGAGGTAATGTAGGCCTGTGCTCCGGCGTCGATGGCATTGTCGATGAAGTCGTCACCGGCGCCTGTGGTTATTGCCACGCGGGTTATTCCGATTGCACCTGACGGGCGCGAGCAGCGGGCTGTCGAGGTGTTGCAGGCTTTCTTTGCTTCCGCGACGAGAGCTTCGGGCATCAGCCGGGCTTCAGTGTCGCCGACAATGCCGAATCCGGCTTCGGGGAAGCGCGGGTCGGGAGCCAGCACTTCGACATTGCAGAGGTTCAGTGTCTTGGCGACGGCCCATGAGAGCCCTCCGCGGCAGCTGTCGAGCGGGGTGTGGCACGAGTATATCGCCACGCCTTCGAGCAGTGCGAGCATTGCCGCACGCTCAACGCGCGATGATCCGCAGAGATGTTTCAGACCGTGGAACAGGAGCGGATGGTGGGCCACAATGAGATTGCAGCCGCGCTGCCGGGCTTCGGCCACGATCTCTTCGGTGACATCAACACATGTCAGAACACCCGTGCATTCCCGGGAGCCGTCGGGGCGCACCTGCCAGCCCGAGTTGTCCCATTTCTCCTGAAGGGAGAGCGGGGCGAACTCTTCGATGGCTGCGGCAATGTCGTTGAGGGTCGGAGTCATTCTTTGTCGAGCGGACGGAGGTCGATGTGAAGCTCGTCGAGCTGGCTCTGATCTATTTCAGAGGGGGCGTCGATCATCATGTCGCGGCCCGAATTGTTCTTCGGGAAGGCGATGGTGTCGCGGATGCTGTCGAGTCCGGCGAGAATCGATACCCAGCGGTCGAATCCGAAAGCGAGGCCTCCGTGAGGGGGTGCGCCATATTTGAAGGCGTTCATCAGGAAGCCGAATTTATATTGCGCCTCTTCTTCGCTGAGACCGAGCAGGCGGAACATCTTGTCCTGAAGCTTCGAGTCGTGGATTCTTATCGAGCCGCCGCCGAGCTCGGTTCCGTTGACAACCATGTCGTAGGCTGTGGCGCGCACGCTGCCGGTGTCGCTGTCGAGTTTGTCGATGTCGTCGGGGTTGGGCGAGGTGAAGGGGTGATGCATGGCGTAGTAGCGCTGCGTTTCGTCGTCCCACTCGAACAGCGGGAAGTCGATGACCCAGAGGCATGAGAAGTTCTGCGGGTCGCGCAGTCCGAGACGTGATCCCATCTCAAGGCGCAGCTCGCCGAGAGCCTTGCGGGTCTTGGCGGTGTCGCCGGCGAGAATGAGCATGAGGTCGCCGGGATTCATGGCGGCGCGCTCGGCCCATGCGGCAAGCTGTTCGTCGGTGAAGAACTTTCCGACAGAGCTCTTGAACGAGCCGTCGGCCTCGCGTTTGACCCACATCATGCCCTTGGCGCCGATCTGCGGGCGCTTGACCCATTCGGTCAGCTGGTCGAGCTGCTTGCGGGTATATCCGGCGCATCCCGGGGCCACGATGGCTCCGACATACTGGGCGTCGTCCATGACGGCGAAGCCGCTCCCTTCGGTGAGGTCTTTGAGTTCGACAAAAGTCATTCCGAAGCGGGTGTCGGGCTTGTCGGAACCGTAAAGACGCATGGCGTCGGCCCACGTCATGCGCGGAAACGGGTCGGTGAAGTCGATGTCTTTGACATACTTGAAAATATGTTTGACAAGACCCTCGAACATCTGAAGAACGTCTTCCTGCTCGACGAACGACATCTCGCAGTCGATCTGGGTGAACTCGGGCTGGCGGTCGGCGCGCAGATCTTCGTCGCGGAAACACTTGACGATCTGGAAATAACGGTCGAAGCCGCTGACCATCAGAAGCTGCTTGAAGGTCTGGGGTGACTGGGGCAGGGCATAGAACTGGCCCGGATTCATGCGCGAGGGAACGACGAAGTCGCGTGCGCCCTCGGGGGTCGACTTGATGAGCACCGGGGTCTCGACCTCGAGGAAGCCTTTCGAGTCGAGATAGCGCCTGATCTCGAAGGCCATGCGGTGGCGCAGCTCGAGATTGCGGCGGACGGCGCCGCGGCGAAGGTCGAGGTAGCGGTATTTCATGCGCAGGTCATCGCCGCCGTCAGTGTCGTCTTCGATGGTGAAAGGGGGGACGTCGCTGACATTCAGAACCTTGAGGCTGTCGGCGATGATCTCGATGTCGCCTGTGGGAATTTTGGGATTTTTCGACGAGCGTTCGGCTACTGTTCCCGTGACCTGAACGACAAACTCGCGCCCGAGGCGGTCGGCTTCGTCGTGGAGAGCGGCGTCTTTCTCGTTGTTGAAGACAACCTGTGTTATTCCGTAGCGGTCGCGGAGGTCTATGAAGGTCATTCCTCCCATCTTTCGGGAGCGCTGGACCCAACCGGCGAGGGTCACGCGGTTTCCGGCGTCGCTCAGACGCAGTTCGCCGCATGTGTTAGTTCGATACATAGCGATATATGACGATGAAAAATGGTTTGTTATTCTAACCCGCAAAGATAGCAATTTTCGGCGAGTTGTGCAATAACCGTTTCCGGGGCGCAGCAGAGGGCGATAAAAGCGGGGCGGCAACGCTCCCTGATGGGGAATGTTGCCGCCCTGGTGGGGTTGTTGCCGGCCTGAGGGTCACATGTCTTCGGTCGGGTCGAAGCTTTCGATGGCCGAGATGTCGAGCTCGTCGTCGTTATAGTCTGTCGAGCCGTAGAAATCCTCGTCCATGTCGTCGATGGGGGCGGCGGTTTTCTTGTCGGCTTTCTCGCTGAGGTCGGCGAACGATTTCAGGTCGGTGTGTTCTGCGGGAGGATTGCCTTCAGAACGCGACACTACCGGATCCATCAGATGGCTTCCGGGCTCGGTGGCCTTGAGCTCAATGAAAAACGAGCGGTCAGTCAGGTAGTCGAAGGTGAAAATCAGGCGCTGCCCTTCGTCTTCGATGAAATCGGTCAACGGCGTTTCGTCCATAAGGTAGAAGTCTTTGTCGGCGTCGGTATTCATGTCTTCGAGGGTTATTTCCTGCTCCTTTTCCCAGTTGTTGTCACAGATGAAGAAAGAAGACAGTTGGCTTTTGTCGTAACCCACGCTGTCGAGAATTGCGTTGCGCAGGATAAGAAAGCTGGCGTCGGCGTCGATTTTAATTTCACGCATGAAGTTGTCGACTTCATCGGATACGAGCCTGAAAGTGTAGATCATTGTTCGGTGTTTGCGTTAGAAGGTATGATAGGGAGAGAATATTCGCGTGCAGATTTATTTTCAGAGATATTGGGCGTAGTCGACGTTGCGCATGTCGCCGCTGCGGTTGAACTCGTTGTGGAATGCCAGGGCGGCTTCGAGACGGTGGGGTGTCTGGCCCGGACGTCCGATCTTGAGGTATTCGCGCAGCAGGTCGCGGTACATCGGGTGAGCGGCGTGTTCGATGATCTCGTGGGCGCGCTCTACGGGGTCTTTTCCGCGGAGGTCGGCGACACCCTGATCGGTGATGATGATGTCGACTGAATGTTCAGAATGGTCGACATGGCTGACCATGGGAACGATGTTCGAGATCTTGCCCTCTTTCGTTATCGAGGGGCACGAGAAGATCGAGATATAGCCGTTGCGGGTGAAGTCGCCCGAGCCGCCGATGCCGTTCATCATCTTGATTCCGGTGATGTGGGTCGAGTTGACGTTGCCGAAGATGTCGGCCTCGATGGCTGTGTTCATCGAGATGATGCCCAGACGGCGTGCGATTTCCGGAGAGTTGGAGATTTCGGCCGGACGGATGATGACTTTGTCGCGGAAGAAGTCGATGTTGTTGAAGAATTCTTCTTCGGTCTTGTTGCTCAGCGTCAGGGCGCAGGTCGAGCCGAAGCGGCATTTGCCCTGCTTCATCAGCTCGATGACTGAATCCTGAATAACTTCGGTATACATTTCGAAGGCCGGAATGATAGTGGAGTCGGCCAGACCGAAGAGAACTGCGTTGGCTACGTTACCTACGCCGCTCTGAATCGGCAGGAATGTCTTCGGAATGCGGCCCTGCTTGACTTCGTTCTCAAGGAACTCGCAGACGTTGTGGCCGATGCGGGCGGTAGTCTCGTCGGGAGCGGTGAACGACTTGGCATTGTCGTAGTCGTCGCTGTGGACAACGCCGACGATCTTCTTGGGGTCGACCTGAAGAGTTGTCGAGCCGATGCGGTCCGATGGTTTGTAAATCGGAATCTCGCGGCGATAGGGAGGATCGAGCGGCATATATATGTCGTGGACGCCGTTGAGGCCGGCGGGCAGTTTCTCGTTTTTCTCAATAATGATTTTCTTTGCCAGTTTGGCATAGGTCGGAATGTTGCCGACTCCCATTCCGAGAACAAGTTCGCCGTTGTCCTTGATGTCGGCGACCTCGATGATGGCTGTGTCGATTTCGCCGAAGAAGCCATAGCGGACTTTCTGGGCCATCTCGCTCAGGTGGAGGTCGCAGTAGTGGGTTTCGTGGGCGTTGATGCGCTTGCGCAGGTCGGGAATGTTCTGATAGGGCGCGCGGCGGTTGATGGCGTTGGCGCGGGCCAGAACGCCGTCGGCGCGGTCAGAGGTTGATGCGCCCGTGTAGAGGTTGATTTTGAACGGGCGTCCGGCCTCGTGCTCTTCGATGGCACGTTCGGCGATAGCTTCGGGCACTTCTTTAGGCGCGCCCGGAGGTGTGAACCCCGAGAAGCCTACGTTGTCACCATTATTAATAAGGTTTGCCGCTTCGCGGCGTGTGATAACAGGAAACTTCATTGGTTTTAGGTTTTGTTACACTTGTGTCTGTCGATGGTATTTCTATCGTTTTTTGTAATTTTGCGGCAAATATAGTCAATATTCATTTTCCCGACAAGATTTTTTTGTCACAAGATTGCTCATGAAAGAAATAAACGGGCCCCGGAAGCTCTATATAGAGACTTACGGCTGTCAGATGAATGTCGCTGACAGCGAAGTCGTTGCCCCCGGAATGGCTAAAGGGACAGAGCGGG
>OGSD01002171.1_pt1 | contig 16913 bp, 15 predicted proteins | sample 1553571 | NCBI WGS metagenome assembly OGSD01 (sample SAMEA2580072, study PRJEB22360) | human gut metagenome | biome: human gut; feature: human-associated habitat; material: faeces | place: Denmark | collected 2008/2010 | reverse complement strand
CGACTGGCTCCAGCCGTTGATACCCCACAGGACGGCGAAGACGACGAACAGGGTCGTCGTGGCGAGGGTCCCTCCGCCGGAGAACAGCCCCAGCAGTCCCACGCAGAGGTTGGCGATGAATGAAACCGTCAGTCCGGTCGCCATGAAGCGTTTGATGTTGCTGTGGTCGGCCAGCACGAAGGGGCATTCTTCCTCGATCCTGCCACGGGAAAGGCCGACATAGACTATGGCGACAACGCCTCCTACCTCGCCAGCACTTATTCCACCGTACTCTCGGGCGCCCCGATGCTGATAGCCGATTACGAACCTGTAGGCGAAACGTTTGCGGCAAATCCGGACAGCCTCGACCTGCGCACGCTCGACTACGAAGATTACCGCCGCCATCAGGGTGTGCGCCATCCGCGGGTGGCGATCGCACTGACCGAAGACGGCCGGGCGCTACTCATCACCGTCGACGGACGCTGGTGGACGTCATCGGGAATGACCGCGCAGGAACTGACCCGGATGCTTGTCCGGCATTTCAATCCCCGCTGTGCATTGAACCTCGACGGAGGCGGCTCGACCACAATGCTGATCGGAAACCGGGGCGTACACGACACCCATGTCGTGAACTTCCCCGTGGACAACAAACGCTACGACCACTACGGCCAGCGCGCCGTCAACAACGTGGTATTGGTGAAACGGAACGATTAACGCACGACATCCCATGTTCGACAAAATAAAAACCTTTTACGGAACCAGCAAACCGGTTCCGCCGTTGCAGTGCGGCCCGAAGGAACGGGACAGGCTCTACCGCAGGCTCCGCTTCCAGAGTTTTCTGGCCGGGACGGTCAGTTACAGCCTTTACTACGTCTGCCGCACCACGCTCAACGTGGTGAAGAAACCGATCATCGACAGCCATGCGCTGGATGCGCAGCAGTTGGGCATCATCAGCTCCGCGCTGCTCTTCGCCTATGCCGCCGGAAAGTTCGTAAACGGACTGCTTCCAGTAACGGGTGTGGGTTTTGTCCACGGTCTCTTCGCGCCGGACCTTCCCGTCCGTCTTCACGAACGATACGTCGGGTTCGAAATAGGAGCCGTTGATCCCGGCGAAGGCGTCCGCGCGGAGGGCGAATGCCGAAAGCGAATCGGCCTCTTCGCTGTGTACGACCGAGAGCGAATATCCGCCGTGCGAGAGGTCTATTTCGAGGACGTTGATAGTCTGGTTGGCTCCCGTCGGGAGGTAGAATCCCGTATAGTTGTACCACACGCAGCCGGGGGCTACGACGTCTATCGACCATCCAGCCATGTCGGACGTGCGTGACAACGGATCGTCCGCCGGCGTATTGCAGCATCCTGTGGTGAGCAGGGCGGCCTGTATGAGGATGTAAAATGTCTTTTTCATGGCTGCAATCCCAAGACCTCTTGCATCCTTCGACCTATTTCGTCATTCTCCAATACCCCTCCGAAACGGGTCGCGCAGGGCCCGTAGGCGAACAGCGGCACCATCGACGCGGTGTGGCTCACGCTGCCCCAGACATATCCGATGCCGCTTTCGGACAGATGGAAATCAGCATTTCCCGAGGGTATGGCGAGCCCGCCGGTTTCATGGTCGGCGAGGATGATTACCAGTGTCCCGGGATGTGCCTGGGCGTAATCCAGGGCCACACCCACGGCGTTGTCGAAATCCCGTATTTCGGCGAGCATACCCGCTGCGTCGTTGGCGTGGCACATCTTGTCGATGAGCGAACCCTCCACCATCAGGAAAAAGCCTTTTCCGCGGCTGTTGTTCGTCACTATTTCGAGGGCCTTGGCCGTGGCCTGCGGGAGGTATTCCGGCGAACGGCCTTCGGCGATGGTGGGGATGCCGTAGTTGTCGCCCGGATAGAGTGCCATGGCCCGGCCTTCGGAAACGTCGTCGAGTTCTTCGAGGCTTCGGACCACGAGGCAGCCCCTCTTTTCGAGCTTCCCGATGATGCTCGGATCACCCTCCTCCAAATACTGACGGCCGCTGCCGATCAGCACGTCGATGTCGGTGTCGAGCAGGCCGAGGGCCACCTGCTTGTATTTGCGGCGGTCCATCGAATGGCCGAAGAATGCCCCGGGGGGTGGCGTGGACGACTCCGGAGGTAACCACTACACCCGTCGCCATACCGCGGGCATCGGCTTTTTCGAGGATGGTGTGCAGGCGGTTTCCCGCGCTGTCGAGCCCGAGCCGGGAGTTGTTGGTTTTCCGGCCTGTGGAGAACGCCGTTCCCGCGGCGGCCGAGTCGGTTACACGATTGTTGGCCGAATGGGTCTTCACGAATCCGGTCACCGGAGCCCGCTCCATTTGGATAGGGCGGTATTCGTTCTCGATCATCAGGGCCGTGACGTGGGCCAGCCCCATTCCGTCACCGATCATCAGGATTATGTTTTCGACCTTTTCGGCCTCCTGCTGTTTTTTCGCGGGTTTCGCAGCGAACGCCGTTGCGGACAGCAGGACCGGGACAACAGCGCATAACAAAAATAAGGATCGTTTCATTTTCATTTGAATTACTGATAATAAAGGCAATCTGTCGAAACGAGGCGGAATATCCCAGCTTCCTCTTGCTCCGGCAGATTGCCTGTTTCCAAATTCTGGGTATGTCCTATTCGTTGACCCAGGCACCAATCACGGCCTTTCCGTCACGACTTACTCCGCGTTGATCGAGAATGATTACATCTTTCGATATCCACTGTGAATATTCAATCTGCAATGCTCTCAACATTGGCACTCCCATGCCGTTAGTAAGAGCCGGATTATCCGGTCCCTTCAGTGCAACGGTTTGTGTCTTGCCTCCGTTATCGGAAAGCGGACCAAGCATCGTTTCCGCATCGAATGATATATCCTGCAAAAGAATGCTATTGACGTCATATATCTGACTTCCGTTGACATAAGACTGTCCTGCGGAAAGCACGGCTTGGCCGCCGTCATCGTCAAGTTGAAGATCCGAGTTTTTAGGATCGCTGTTGCCTGAGACGATCGTATTGTATATTCTCGTGATGCAATAGCTGTTGGAAATATTGATTCCCCCGCCGTATGACTTTGCCGTATTACCTGTAATCGTACAGTTAACAATGTCTAACTTCGTCGTCTTGCCATTTGCACCGTATACAGCGATGGCACCGCCTTTGCCGCCCGTATTACCCATAAACGTGGAGTTAACGATCACGGTTTCGGAGTTTTCGCGACCATAGATTGCACCTCCTTGACGAGTGTTGTGCTCGGCCACATTCTTCGTAAAGGTCGAATTGTAGATATAATTGTACGACTTTGCATTGGTATTGACAGCATAGATTGCTGTGCCGAAATGGGAGGTACGGTTATTTTCAAACGTACAGTTATCGACAGTCAGCGTGGAAGTGTCGTTGTAAATACCGGCGCCGCCGTTATTGCCGGAGTGGATATTGTCCGAAATTACACAATTTTCGAATTTGACATCCGATCCATTGTGGAGTACGATATTGCCATTGTTCTGTGCTGTATTGTCTTTGATTTTACAATTTACGAAGTCGACGGCCGAAGCGACGATTACAATACCGCCTCCAGATCGGGCATCTACCGAAGTTCCGTTGATCGTAACTTTCCGGTTGGTCTGTGCCTTTCCGCCAGTGATCGTAATCCCCTGTATTTTCAATCGGAAATCGGGATCGGGAACTGCAGTTACGACGACCACATGAGATACTGTTCCGTTTTCCGTTTCACCGCTGAAAATCGTCTCATTGACTGCGGGGGCGGATATGGCTCCTTCCGTTGCATCGGAGGGATAGCCTCCGATGAGGGTAATGTTAGAGTTCAGTTCAAACGTTTTGTCGCTCGCATTGTCGAGGCTTCCGCCCGCTACAGGTGCGTAGGGAGTATATGTCCCGGCAGCCAAGTGCACCTTATCACCAAACGCCGCCATATTCAAGGCATTTTCGAGTGTGGTAGCATTTGCCCACGACAGTCCGTCGGCCGTACCGTCGCCGTCCGTCTTGACGTAATAGTCCATGGGATTTTCTCCGGCGACGGTCGGCGCCTGGGTGATGCGGAAGGTTTTGACCGCATCGTCCGTGATCCAGATCCGGACGGTCCCCGTCCGTTCGTCGCGCGAGGTGTTGAGTGCAACGGAGATGATGCAGTCTCCGTCACCTGTTCCGCGGGCCTTTTCGAACGAGATCCAACTGGCATCCGTGCCTGCACGCCACGGCAGGTTCGATTCAACGGGGATGGTGAGGGTCGTTTTTTCGCGCGGCACGTTCTCCACCTCGTTCGCCCGGATGGAGAGTTCGGGCGTTTCGGGGGTGAATCCGCTGTCGTCGGTCGGAAAGGCTTCGCATCCCGCTGACACGGCAAGGAGCAGAAGTGCACATGCCGTCCGGGTGAAATAGGTGCTTATGTTTTTCATCTTCATCGGATTTATTGGATGGAAATAATCAGGAGCCCGTCGCCTACGGCCCGCTCCTGGCCGCCGTTGTCACAGGGCCAGTTGCAGACCTTGAAACGGTCGTCGGTGAATTCCGGCGTAGTGCGGACGAGGAATGTCGTGGAGCCTCCTCCATCGAGGTTGATTGCATCGTGCGCTCCGATGCTTTGGAAACAGAGCCCCAGTTCCTGATAGCGCATACCGTTGGAATAACTCCAATTCCGGCCGTCGACGACGAGGAACCAAACCGTTTTTCCGTCTTCCGACACGCCTACCGCCGTGCGCGGTTCGAGACCTTCCTCCTCTTGCGTCACGAGTTCACCCTCCGTCATGAGCATCACGCCGCCGCCCACGGCCTCCTGGATCACGCCGCTGGCATTGACCGCAGGATAGTCGTCGCGGTGCGCCACGGCGGCTTTTTTGTCCCGGGTGATGTAGAACACGCTGCGTTCGCCGCTGTCGAAGGTGTTTTTCAGCATGACGCCGTTCCGGTGTACGGGACCGCGGGGTACGCCAGTCGTCATATTGAAGAAGTCAGCGTTGAAACCTGCCCAGACCTTGTTGCCGGCGGCATCGGCTGCAAGGGCCTGCCGTGTCATGGACTGCATCTTGAACGTCGTGCCGTTGTCGGGCAGCGACGCCGCGATGGAAATGGCGGGATTAGAGAGGTCCACCTCGACGACGAACATCTTCGTCGTGTAACCTTCGTACGAGACGTATGCAATTTCGGTGGCTTCCACACCGTCGGTAACGGTCCAGGTGCGGTCATCGATCATATGGCCGATCAGCCCCGTGCCCGCGACGAGTTTTTGGGCAACAGCCGTTGTGGCGGTTGTATTGTCGTACGCATCATTGTAATCAGGAGTATCGTTGCACGACCAAAGAGTTGTGGACAATGCAAAAAGGCAAAACAACAGTCGGATTTTCAAGAATATTTTATTGTTGGTTTTCATAACGGTCTTTTTTACAATAAGACTTGGTTTTCGGCTGCATAATCAGTCCCCGTATCCGGGATTTTGTCCCAGCAGCGGGTTGAGCAGGCGTTGCTGGCCAGGTATCGGGAATAGTACCTGATGAGACTGGATGCCCAGCTCCTCCACGGCGCGGCCGGTACGAACCAAATCGTAATAGCGGAAATTCTCGGTCACCAGTTCCCTGCGGCGCTCGTCCATCACGGCGTCCATGAACGCCTTGTCCGTGGTCGGGGCGGGGTTGATCGCCGTCAGTCCACGGACTTCGCGCAGGTCGTTGAGTCGCGCCAGTCCGTTGGAGCGTCCCTGAGCTTCGGCGCTGATGAGGTACATCTCGGCGACACGCGAGACGATTACCGGGTCCTTGCCCGTCTGTCCGCTGGGATACTTGTTGAAGAGGGTCTGTCCGGCTACGCTGGTGAAGGTGATCTCCTTGCGCTTGTCCTCGTCCGAGAAGACCGCCAGCAGGTCTTTGGTGGGATAGTAGACCCCCTGGCCTTTGTTCTCATGAGCATAGGTGTAGAACAGGTCGCTGATGTTGAGCCCCGACTCCTCCGAGAGATTCTCGAAGGCGAAGATGATCTCCGTGTTGGCCGCCTTGCGGAAGATCTTTTCGAAATCGTCGAGTTTATACTTGCCGATCAGGCTTTCGGCCAGTTCGGCGGCCTCTGTTTTCTTGCCTCGGCTCAGCTTCACGCGTGCCATGAGCGCGACGGCTGCGTCGTGTGACACGTAATAATAGCTTTTACTCGATCCGAGCAGGTCCAGTGCCAGCTCCAACTCTTCCTCGATGAAATTCCATACCTGCTCGGCAGGGTCGCGCGGCACGTTCTCCTGCGTATTCTCCCGGAGGATGGGCATGTCGCCCCAGCGGGTTACCATGCAGTAGTAGAGGTATGCCCTGAAATAGTGGGATTCGCCGAGTGCCAGCGTGGCTTCCGACGACCCAGGGTATTTTTCCGCGGCTTTGATGAGGTTGTTGACCTGGTACAGGATGTAGAAATAGCCTGCCCACGAAGTGTTCTGGTAGCTGTTGAGCGACGAGAGCATCGAATTTATCTGGTCTTTCGAAGTTCCCGAATTCCCACGGATGTTACCGCCGAGGATGTCGAACATGATATAGGAACGCACCCCGGGTCCGCCGCTCTGGAAACTGCTGTAAACGCCCATGCGCATGGCCGGGAGGTCGGCCTCGGTGACGGCTTCCGGCGGGATCGAATAGCGGGAAAATCTGTCGAGGTCGCCTGCGCAGGAGAAGCCTGCGGCTGCAAGGAAGACGAGTGTGAAGTGAAATAGTATCTTTTTCATAGGTTTCGCTCTCCGTTTAGATGGTTATGTTGATACCGAAAGTGAACATACGCGGCTGGGGTACGGTAAGCCGGTCGACGCCGTAATACAACGGATTGAGATCCTTGCTGACATCCGGATCCCAGCCGGGATATTTCGAGATGAGGAACAGGTTGTCGCCCTGAAAGTAGATGCGGAGTCCTTTCATGCGGAGCTTCGACGTGATTGCCGCCGGGAATTCGTATCCCAGGACGAGGCTGCGGAGCCGAATGAAAGAGCCGTCGTGCAGGATACGCGATGAGTTGCGCACGTTGGGGGTCGCCCGGTTGAAGATGGCGCGCGGGTATTCGTTGGTGCTGCCCGGGCCCGTCCACCGGTTCTCGACCTGCGACGCCAGTACGTTCGACGTGTGGCTGAGACGCGCGGCGTTGATCATCCATTCGGCCAGCACCTTGTTGCCGTACTGGTAGGTGAAAAAGACGTCGAGACGCAGACCCTTCCACTTGAATGTATTGTTCCATCCGCCGAAGAACTTGGGGTTTGAAGAGCCCTGGATTACGCGGTCCTCGTCGGTGACTTGTCCGTCGTTGTTGACATCCCTCCATTTGACGTCGCCGGCCCGGATTCCGTCGGCATACTGCGGATCGGGAACCTCTCCGTCGTACTGGTAGATGCCGAGCTGTTCGAACACGTACCACGAACCCACTTCCTCGCCTGCGCGGAGGATGCGGTTGGAACCGATGATGTCCTCGCCCGTGAGCGACTTGATGATGTTCTTGTTGTGGGAGATGTTGAACTGCGAGAGCCAGGAGAAGTGCTTGCCGAAGTTGAAGTGGGTGTTGAGGGTGAATTCCACGCCCCGGTTACGGATCGATCCGATATTCGAGAGGGTCGAGGTCGTTCCCGTATGGGCAGCCACCGGCTTGTTGTAAAGCAGGTCGAATGTGTTTTTCTGGTAGATGTCGAAGATCATGTTGACCTTGCCTTTCAGGAAGGCCAGGTCGAATCCGACGTCATACTGGTCGGCCTTTTCCCAGCGAAGATTCCGGTTCCCGAAGTCGGACACCGCGATACCGCTTTGTCCTCCGTAGTTCTTGCCGCCGGACATCTTGGCGTGATAGGCCCAGGGGCTGATGCCCTCCTGGTTGCCGGTGCGTCCGTAGCTGGCGCGGAATTTCAGGTCGATGCCCGAGTCCTCCATGAAGGGCTCGTTGCCGAGGTTCCATCCGAACGAAACGGAGGGGAACCAGCCCCAGCGGTTCTCGGGGGCGAATTTCGACGAACCGTCCGTGCGCAATGTCGCGGTGAGCATGTAACGGTCTTTGTAGCCGGCGGTGATACGTCCGAAATAGGACTCCATCGCGTATTCGTTGAGCGTTCCGGTGACGTTGTAGAATTCCGCCGCTGCATTGACGATGTTGAACGACGGCGAGGGGAATCCGCGCACGTCGACGTAATTCTGCTTGCGGGTCACATCCTGATAGGAGTGGCCCAGCATGGCACTGAAATCGACGTCGCCGAACTTGTCGTTATAGTTGGCGTAGACCTCGAACGTGGTGTTGGGCACGTGGCGGTAAGCCTCCACCAGACGTCCCACGCCCGTACCGTAGGGATGGTTCTCGTTATAGTAGGTATAGTCGTAGGTGAAGCTCAGGTCGGCGTTGTAGTTGGCCTGAATTTGCAGTTTGTCGTCGAAAAAGTTGAACTTGGCGAAGAAATTGCCCAAGATGCGGTAATTCTCGATATAGGCGATCTGCTCGTCGAGGATCTGCACGGGGTTGTGGAACGTGAGTTGGGGAGTGCCGCCGGTGTAATATCCCCCCCCGGTGTATAGACATGGTCGATAGGGCGCTGGTGAATCAGGCGTTCCAGGATCGACGAGCCGATGTTGGAGCCGGGAATCTGGTCGTTCTTCATATAATTGCCCGAAACGTTGGCGCCCACCTCCAGCCATTTGGCGAATTTCTGCGTCACTTTGGCCTTGAGGTTCGCCTTGCGCATGGCGTTGGTGCGGATGACGCCGGTCTGGTCGTTATAGCTTCCGCCCACGTAATAGGTGGTCTTGGCGTTGCCTCCAGACACGGAGACATCGACGTTGTAGCTCCGGCCCAGCTGCGTGCCGATCTTCATCCAGTCGGTGTCGGGCATCGTGCCGAAGGGGTTCTGAATGTGGACTTGGTAGTCTGCGTCCCCGACTTGATAACCGTACTGGCGGTTGTAGTTGTCGACGCCTTCGTTATAGGCTTCGATATACTGTTTTGAGTTGGCCATCTTCACCCTCCGGAGGTTGGGGAATTGCGAGATGCCCGCTTGGAAGTTGAGCCGAAGCGTGGCTTTTCCCTCGCGGCCCGACTTGGTGGTGATGAGCACCACGCCGTTGGAGGCCCGCGATCCGTAGATGGCGGCCGATGCCGCGTCTTTGAGGACTTCGATTGACTCGATGTCGTTGACGGCGATGGTCGCCATGGAACTCATGGTCTCTCCGAAGTTGAAGATATTGGCGTCTTCGTTGGTGATCGGAATGCCGTCGATAACGTAAAGGGGCTCGTTGCCCGCGCTGATCGAGGAGATACCCCGGATGCTCATACGTTCGCCCGAGCCGAGGTTTCCCGATCCCGTCGTGGAAATAACGCCGGCCACACGGCCTTGGAGCAGCTGTCCGGGGCTGGCCACCTGACGCTGGTTGTTCTCGTCGACCACCATCTTGCTGATGGCGCTCGACACCATGCCGCGGCGCTGGGTTCCGTAGCCGACCACCACGATATCGTCCACCAGTTTGGACTCTTCGTTGAGCACGACCGTCAACTGGTCCTTGTTCTGCGGCGTGACGACCACCGTGCGGGGTTCGTAGCCGAGGAACGAGATGTTGAGCGTCGCGGGAAGCGTGATGTCGCTCAGCTGGAATCCGCCCTGGATGCCGCTGGTGACGCCTTTGTTCGTGCCTGCGACGATGACGGTGGCTCCCGAAACGGGGGCGTTGTTCTTGTCCAGCACCCATCCGGTTATGGTCTCGGATTTGGGGGCCTGCTGCTTTTTTGCCGGGGCCCGGCGGATGAATACCTGCTGTCCGTCGATGGCGTAGGTGTTCTCGCTTCCTTCGAAGAGTTTGTCGAGGGTCTGGCGGATGGTGAGGTTGGTGGTTTTGAGGGTCACTTTGCGGGCCGAACTGAACAGCCCGTCGTAGTAAAAGAACGAGTAACCGCTGATCCGGCTGATCTCGTCGAGCGTTTCCGACATCGACTTGTTTTCGACCGAAACGGAAAATACTTTTCTTTCGCTCTGGGCTGATGCAGTCGACGAAAATGCCGGAATGCATAGGAGCGTCAGCAAAAGGGGCCGGAGTATCTTTGCGGCCCAAGTTTTAAAGTCCGGTTTTTTCTTCATATATTTGTAAAGTTATTTGATGGTTTACCTATTACCGTAATGTCAAATGACGCAGGGCAGGAGGTTTTAGCGGATCGCCTGCCTTGTTTTTTTTGGGGGGGGGCTTTATCGTATTATCATAGGCAATTCAGGTTTTTCGGTTAGACTTAGGTCGGTTATCGGTGCAGCATATAGGTGCGTTTTTCGCTGTCCCACGTGTACTGAATCTGGGCGGTGTTACAGATTACATCGAGTACGCGGATGAGTTCGTCTTTGAGGATGAGTTCTCCGGAGCAGGTGAGCCCCGACGTCGAGGGATCGGCCACGATGTTGATGTTGTAGTATTTGGAGAGCCGTTTGACGATGGTGGCGATCTTTTCGTTGCGGAACTTGTAGTTGCCGTCCTTCCAGGAGACGTACTCCTCCACGTCGACCGCCGTGATGTAGTCGTGTTCCCCGGACGAGAAATACATCTGGTTCGGGGCGAGTTCCGATTTGCGGCCTTTGGCGTTGGTCACGGCGACCTTTCCGCCTACCAGCACCACCGACAACTCCTCCTCCTTTTCATAGGCGTTGACATTGAGGGTGGTTCCCAGAACCTCGATACCCGCGCGTTTGGTCTTGATCACGAACGGCCATGCCAGGTTATGGGCGATTTCGCCGTACACCTCTCCGTCGACGTAGATTTCCCTCCGGTCGCCGGCGAACTTTTCAGGGTAGATCACTTTCGTTCCGGCATTTATCCACAGCCGGCTGCTGTCGGCGAGGATCAGTGTCGAACGTTTGCCGTAGGGCACGGCTAGCAGGTTGAGCTTTCCCTGCTCCCGGTCTTGTCCGGCAATCTCCTGTTCGTTGATCGTCAGGCCATTCCGGCTGTAATCCACTCGAGCTTCGTCCCCCGGCATTTCGACCACCTTTTCGCCCAGAACCAGTTTGATATAGTTCGTATCCTCTGTATGGGCCAGTGTGCGGACGTCGGTGCCGTTTATGGTCGTCGTTCCGTTGTCCGGGCCCGTCAGAGGACGCAGTATGATGGCCACGGCGATACATGCCGCCGATGCTACCAGTGCGGCCGGCCACATCCATCTCTTCGCTGCCGGTGTGCGGCGCGACGCGGGACGCACACCGTTCACCGAATCCTCGATGCGTTCCCATAGTTTTTCAATACGTTCTTCGGGAACGTCGGTCCGATGGGGTGCCCTGTTTAGAGAGAGTAGGATATTGCGAGCTTCGCGGAAAACTTCTGGGTCGATGTTACCGTCGGCCAGTCGGCGCTCCCAGAATATTTGTGTTTCTTCCGTGGGATTGATGATGGACGAGATGAAAAAATCGTCTTGGAGCAGTTCCTCCGTGCTGATATGGGTGTAATCTCTTTTCATGCGTTATCGTTGGCTTCTGGTATAAGGACAAGGTGGAACCGGAAAAGTACTCCTTTTGCCGGCGAGAACGTTTACAGGGAGCTGAAAAGCAGTAACAGGAAAGCCCCGGAGAGATGGGGATAGATCTCGCGGATTTTCTTGATCGACGAATGGACCAGATTCTTGGCCGACTGGCTGTTGATCTCCATCATCGCTCCGATCTCGTTGTAGTGCATTTGCTCCACGAACCGATAGTAGACTGCTTGCTTCTGGCGTGCCGAGAGGTTCCTCTCCATTTCGGCGACGAGTTGTCTGGAACGGTCGCTCTCCTCCTTCCTGACGATCGTCTCTTCCAGGTCCGACTGGTCATGGAGTTGGCGGCAGACTGAAATGTCCATTCGAAACCGGAAACTCTTGCTGTTAGCATGGTTGAGCAAGGTGTTTTTGAGCGAGATGAGCAAGTAGAGTTTCACGTTCTTCAGTTCTGGTAGCCGTTCCCGGTTGACGTAGATGCGGACGAATATGTCGTGGATGGCATCCTCGATGATCTGCCTGTCGTCGCAGAAGTGCAGTCCGTAGAGGTACATCGGCCGGACATAGAGTTCATAGAGCCGGGCATAGGCCTCCCGGCTTCCGTTGACGAACGATTGCCACAAAGAATCCTGTACGATTATCTCCTTCTGGTACATCGGGACACGCTATTGGGTTGTCGGATTTATCCAAAAATACGAAAATTTTACGGATATGGAAAAGGGATCATTCGGAATCGTGCTTCAGAACCAGTTCCACCGGGATGTGGTCGGAATAGGCGGCCGTGAAGTCGTCGGTGATATACCGGCAGCTCACGATCCGGTCCCGGAGGTCGGGGGAGACGTAGATAAAGTCGATGCGGCGTGTGAAGCCGTCTTTCCGGTAGTTCTCCCTGTCCGCCCACCCGGCGTCCACGAACCCGAAGTCGAGGATCGCCTGGCTGACAGCGAAGTCGAGTTGTCCGTCCGGGAGGTTGTTGTTGCGGGTGTGCACTTTCTCCTGCTCCTTTTTCCGTTGCAGGTATTTGCCGTCGGCATAGACCGCGCTGTCGAGGGGCGAAACCGTGTTGAAGTCGCCCATGATGATCCATTTCTCGAACAGACCGCTCTGTTTTACCGTTTCGAGAACGGTTCGGATCTCCCGGCGGCGGGCTTCGTACAGGTGAGGGTTCAGGTGCAGGACGATGACGTTGTATCCTTCGACCTTGCATTTGATGAAGCCATGCCACATGTTGTCGAGGACCTTGTCCACGTTGACGACGGGCGATTTGGAGGAGATCGACACCGGGAATTTCGTCCTCAATCCGACCGAACCCGGAATGAGTTTCGGGTCCTTGCTGATGACGGCGTAGTCGTGGCCGTATTTGGCGGCGAGCGTTTCGAGCGTGAACTGCGTGAAATCGTTGACCTCCTGCAGGGCCAGAATGTCCGGATTCTGCTGCCGGACCCATTCCGCGAACAGACGTTTTCCCTGGGTCGTATCCCTCCGCATCCCGTAAAGGATGTTGTAACAGATTATTTTCAGGTTTTTCGTTTCGCTCCGCGGGACGCAGGAGACGGACAGGCCTGCGCACGATGCCGTAAGAAGGATCGCTGCAGTGAGTTTTTGGATGGTTTTCATTGGGTCGGTAGTCTGGGTTATCTGTAATAAGGAACAATCATCTCCCGGAAAAGTACTTATTTTCCGAGAAAAATTGTTTTTCGAAAAATTTTCCGCTATTTCCCGCTGCGTTCCCGGATCAACGCCTGAAGCAGTTCGGGTTCATCCGTCGTGATGTAATCGACGCCCAGATTGAGGAAATACTCCATCTCTTCCCGTGTGTTCACCGTCCAGACATTTACTTCCAGCCCGAGAGCATGTGCTTCGGCGACCCAGTGTTCGTTGGCTTTGAGGATAGTGTTGCGGTAATCCATTCCGGCATATCCCCGCTCTTTGAGTTCTGCCGGGGTGAGGTCGCCGTTGAGGTGGAAGACCCGCGTTCCGGGCATCTGCCGGATGCACTCCGCTCCCAGTTCGTGGGCGAAGACGATGATTTCGGTGCGGTCGGCGACACCGTATTTTTCGAGCAGCCTTGCGACGAGCCCTACTTCGTAAGGGTATTTCGACTTGTCTTTGAGGTTCTTGATCTCCAGAATCAGCCGGGTTGCCGATGTTTTCCGCATGGCGCCGAGTATGGCTTCGAAAGAAGGAACGTACTCTCCGTTACTGAGTCTAGTCGCAAGGATATCTCCCGAGAGGGAGGTTTCCATGGCAAGGCCCTTGAATACCCGGTCGTGATTGGCGATAAGAACGCTGTCAGCCGTCAGCCACACGTCGAGTTCGGAGCCGTAACTGCTAATGGAGTCGGCTTTCAGGAAGGAGGTCACCGAGTTCTGGGCCGATCCTTCGGTTTTCCAGTAGCCACGGTGGGAGATGACCTTGGTTTGTACACCTTTGCCGGCCGTCTGGCCTATGGCGGGCATTATTGTGCTCAAGAGGAGCATCAGAAGAAATGTGCGTATAGTTCCGTTCATTTTTATGGTTTTTAGGTGGTTTATCATAAGGACAGCGAAGTGTGAAAAAAGTACTGATAAAAAATAGCATATTTTTTCTTCCCTGTTAACTAAAGTAATATAAATCGATAATCTTGCATTTGTATTCAGGGAAAGGGAAAACCGAATAAAAATGGCTAGTATCCCTGTTTTGCATTGTCACACAGATGTTTTCATTTATTGAGATATTGTTTGTTGTGGACAGAAGCATTGTAGTCACTGCGCAGCCTTTTTACAAGGTTGAGAATCTCGATACTAAAGGCTTTCAATTCCCTCGTGCGCTGTTCCAATGCGGCGATCTGATGCGGGATCGCGACGCTGGAAAAGTGAGAATTGATGGCTTTCACAACTTGATTATGTAGGCTAAGTACCCGGCGCCTTGTCATATTTCTATGATAGGTTTCCCAATACTCGCCTCCGAACCGGACGTACACCTTCCAGCGTATCCGGCTCTCCGCTAATATTGTCAGTCTAAAACGTTCCATGATGTATCTTTTGATGACAGCTTCCGCAAACGGCCATAGTCTTACTCCGTCTGGCAATCATCAGTTTTTCCCAATTCTCCTTGCCTTTCAGTTCTCCGAGTTTACGCACATGGTGCATAACCAGATTATCCGTAGCACCGCACAACTCACATTTCTGAGCTTTCAGCCTGTCTATAAGGCTTGTGGTGCTGACGCCGGGCATTGGATTCGGGCATCTGTCAATCGACCGATCATAGGAAGGTCTTTTTCTTTTGAACCCTTCATTGTATAGGCGACGTTCTTTTGCTTTGCCGTTTTTTACCGTATACCCGACTGTAAAGACTCCGTTGCGTTTGTATTTCCGGCAAATTCGTCTTACTGTGGTTCGGTATTTCCCGGCAAAGGTTTTGTACATACTGTACTGCATGATGTAGTGAAAAGTGTTCAGTTCAGAAGCGTTGTTAGCTATCGAGTAATAGTTGTAAAACCCTCTGATCTCGGCATTGTAACTGTCAAGGATTTCAAGGTCGTCATTATTGATAAGTTCCGACCGGTGTTTGGGAATCCATTGCTCGTGCCCGTTATGATAGCTGAATTTCAGCACCCCGAGTTCCAGCAATTTTTTCTTTATTACTTCGGTCGTTACCTTTAATCTGACCTTGTTTCCATACACACGGGACAGGCTTCCCCGTTTGTTCCGTTTTTGCAGGTTCGACTTGCGGACAGTCACCTCATATCCAAGGAATTTTGCAGGCTTTTCAGTATGAGTGACGAGCGTTTTCTCATCCGATAGTTCCAATGCCAGTCTGTCTGCAAGGAAACGCTTTATATCGTCCTTGATCTTTACGGCATCTTCTTTACTGCCGATAATTCCAATGAGGAAGTCGTCGGCATACCTCACATATTTAAGCCTCTTGAAGTTTCCGTCCATAGGGTCGAAGCACGGCATCGCGGATCGGGTTTTGTCTATCTCTTTGAGCCGTTTGACGAGCACTTTTCTTTCTACATTATTTGTCGCTGTTTTGAGTTCACGCATAACCAGCCTCTTTTGGTAAGTGAGAACTTCGTATTCCCGTTGCTGTCTTCCCCTATCTCCCTTGTCGAATTTGGAAGCATATTCTTTCATGTACTTATCCAGTTTGTCCAAATAGATATTGGCCAATATCGGACTGATAATTCCACCTTGCGGCATTCCGCTGTACGTTCCATGAAATTGCCATTGTTCCAAGTAACCCGCTTTCAGAAATTTTCTGATAAGTCGTATGAATCGTTCGTCGGAGATACGTTCCTTTAAGATGTCGATCAGAATATCATGATTGACATTGTCGAAGAAACCTTTTATATCTCCTTCGATGAACCACTTCTTACCCGTAAAAGTCTTCTGTACGGCATTCAATGCGGTGTGGCAGCTGCGATGCGGACGGAAGCCGTGCGAAGTATCTTCAAAGTGACCTTCGTAAATAGCTTCCAGTACCATTCGTACTACCTCCTGCACCAGTTTGTCGTCGAAAGAGGGTACGCCAAGAGGTCGTGTCTTCCCGTTTTTCTTCGGGATGTGCACTCTTCTCGATGGCTGGGGAGAGTAGCTTTCGTCTTTCAACGAAAGGATCAGTTTCTCAATGCGGGAAAGGCTCATACGGTCGATGGTTTTTCCGTCTGCACCTTGTGTCATATTACCCGGCTTGGCATATATTCGCTGATAAGCCAGATAATACATTTCCTCATTGAAAAGAATACGATAAAGCCTCTCAAACCTGTATTCCGTGGTTTGACTATGCTTTGTCAGACTGTTTAATACTCTTGCGGGACTTCTCATAATGCCTCTCGCATTTTCCGTTAATCGTATTAATGAATATTAGCTGCCGCCCTTCGCCTTGTACGAGGCTTTCCCCCGCGCGGACTACTACGGCGACTCCGTTACCATACCGGATATTCATAGACCTTCGTCCAATAGCCTTACGGCATTCCGGTTTAGGTAATCCCCGTTTGCGATATAATAACTATGGCACGACAGATTGTCGGATATGACGTCCGCCTTTTACTGCTTATTGCAGGTGCGTCGTGATAAGTTCTTGCTCTCTCTGTACAACTACCACAATGAGAGTATCACGATATGACGAGTATAGTTACCTTAACGTCACAGTTTCGCTAGGTACCGCTCAGGCTGTCATTCAATCAATCCGGATTTTATCCTCATATCTGTCTTTCATCACCCCATTCAGTCGCAGTCCGGTAACTGACTGACTTATGGTTTACCCCCGACATGCTACACTCCCTGTCCGGTTTCCCTTTCAGATAAGTCGGTTGATGATAGGTTATTTTCAAAGAACACTTACCTAATAGCTTGCCATCGCTATATTTATTATATCGCCTTGACGGGCGCATAGTTGTTCCCGAGCTTTTGAAATTGGAAATAAAAGTCGTTCAGCCGGGCGACGAATTGCACTTTGTCCCGTCCTGAAAAAGGTTTACAGTGATTGATAATTAAAGATAAACATTTTGG
>OGSD01002170.1_pt1 | contig 16916 bp, 17 predicted proteins | sample 1553571 | NCBI WGS metagenome assembly OGSD01 (sample SAMEA2580072, study PRJEB22360) | human gut metagenome | biome: human gut; feature: human-associated habitat; material: faeces | place: Denmark | collected 2008/2010 | reverse complement strand
CTGCTCCATAAGGCGGAAGCCTATGAGCAGCGCACCGGCAAACCCTCGCCCCTAAGTAAGAAGGACTGCTTTAAGATCATGGAATACACGCGTAAGGGCAAGGCGCCCAAGGAGCTGCCGCCGTATGAGGAAGCCATGAAAGAAGTGGGCGTGGAGCAGTGGTACATAGACAGCTGCTATAAAATCAAATATATGTTCCCCAAGGCGCACGCAGCGGCGTATGTGATCGCGGCCCTGCGCTTGGGATGGTACAAGATCTATTATCCCTTGCAGTATTACAGTGCGTTCTTTACCGTGCGCGGCGGCGATCTGGACGCTGTGGCGGCGGTTCAGGGCAAGGATGCGGTGAAGGCCAGAATGGAAGAGATCAAGCGCAAGGGCAACGACGCCTCTGCCAAGGAGCAGGACACATACGGCATTTTGCAGATTGTGATTGAAATGTTGGCTCGCGGGTATCACTTCCTGCCGGTGGATATTTATAAGTCCGACTGGCGGGTGTATAATATTGAGGACGGCAAGATCCGTCTGCCTTTTAGCGCGATTGCCGGCGTAGGTGAGAACGCGGCTAAACAGTTGGCCCAGGCCAAGGACGACGGTATGGGCGAGTTTATCTCCTGTGATGATCTGATGGCACGCAGCGGGGTAGGCAAGTCTGTGGTAGACTCCCTGCGCGAGGCGGGGGCACTGGGCGACCTGCCGGAGAGCAACCAAATTTCTCTCTTTTAAGTCCGGGCTTGACAAACGCTCTTTTGTGTGGTAGCATATTACCACATTAGCGTACTAAAGTGAGGAAAACGACATGAAACAATATGCAAAAGTGACCCCGGAGGGCAGCCGTGATCTGCTGTTTGAGGAGTGCGACGATCGCCGCCGGGTAGAGAACGCCCTGACCGGGTTATATGAGGCTAACGGTTACCGCAAGGTGATCACTCCCACATTGGAGTTTTTTGATGTGTTCAACAGCGGCGATGCCGGGCTGGATGCAGATGAGATGTATAAGCTGACGGATAACAGGGGTAGAACCACTGTGCTGCGGCCGGACAACACCCTGCCCATTGCCCGCCTGGTGGCTACTCGACTGTCGGAGGACGCCTTTCCGGTGCGGCTCTATTACAATCAAAGTGTATTTGTGCGCACCAAGGAGCTGGCCGGGCGCACCGACGAGGTGGCGCAGAGCGGCATTGAACTTATTGGCGACGGCTCTATGGCGGCGGATATTCAGGTCATTACGCTGGCTTGCCGTGCTATGCAAAGCACGGTGCCGGGCTTTAAGATCGAGTTGGGCCACGCCGGGTACTTTGGTGCGGTGCTGCGCAATCTGAATGTAAAACCGGCGGTAAAGGCAGAAATTTGCCACTTGATCGAGCAAAAGAACTTTGCAGCGCTGGGCGATTTGCTGGATACCTTGGAGGATTGCAGAGAGACCCGGGTGCTGCGGCGGCTGCCCCCGGCGGTTTGGGGGGGTTTGTCCGGCCCGGAGGTGCTGGACGAAGCACGGGAACTGTATACCGAGGGCGGCGCAGACGCCTCTTTGCAGTATATTAAAACACTGTACGACACGCTGTGCGCTGCAGGTTTGCAGGAGCAGGTGCTGCTGGATTTGGGCATTGTTAATCGTTCTAATTACTACACTGGCGTGATCTTTCGCGGGTATGTGCAGGGCAGCGGTCTGACAGTGCTGTCCGGCGGTCGGTATGACAATCTGCTGGGCGAATTTGGCACGGACAAACCGGCTATCGGCTTTGCAGTGGATGTGTCAGCGGTGACCGATGTGCTCCACGAGGAGATCAATTTGGATCGCCCGCTGCGCATTGCACTGACTAAGGGACGGCTGGAAAAGGCGTCTGTGCAGATGTTCAAGACCATGGGGCTGAACACGGAGGCTCTGGAGAATAAAGGCCGTCGGTTGATCTTGCCGGTGGATCCGTACGAGGCGGTACTGTCCAAAGCGCCGGATGTGATCACTTATGTGGAGCACGGCGTGTGCGACATTGGCATTGTAGGCAAAGACACCATTGTGGAGCACGGCAGTGCATTCTATGAAGTGCTGGATCTGAATATCGGCCGTTGTGCCTTTGCCCTGGCGACCAAGAAGGGCACGGATTTCTTCAGCGGCTACAAGCGCAAAACCGTGGCCAGCAAATACCCTAAGGTGGCTAAAGAATTCTTTAAGTCCAAGGGTATGGATGTGGATGTGATCAAGATCGAGGGCAGCGTGGAACTGGCGCCGCTCCTGGGCTTGGCAGACGGCATTGTGGATATTGTGGAGACTGGCTCCACCTTAAAGGAGAACGGTCTGGAAGTGGTAGAGAAGATCATGCCCATTTCTGCGCGGGTGATTGTGAATATGGCTTCTATGAAGCTGCGCAAGGACGAGATTGAGGCGTTCCTGCATGATATTGAACTGGCAGCGCAAGTGGGTTGAAAGAGGGTAGAACAATGAAAATCACAAAAGCAAACGGCGTGGTCGAATACCAGCTTTTGGCTCAGCTGAAACAGCGGGCAGGGGAGACGGATCCCAAGATCACCGAGGCGGTGACCACCATTATCAATGGTGTAAAAGAGGGCGGTGACGAGGCTGTGCGGGAGTACACCGTGCGGTTTGACGGCAGCGTGCCTAAGAAAATCGAATTTGACAAGGACGAGATCCATGCCTTTTTAGATCAGGTAGACCCGGCCTTTAAGGACGCTGTGGTAAAAGCGCAGCAAAATATCTATGACTTCCATCAGCGCCAGGCCCAGCAAAGCTGGATGACCACCAAGGAAAGCGGCGTCATTATGGGCCAGCGTATTCGCGGGCTGAAGCGTGTAGGCATTTATGTGCCCGGTGGCACGGCGGCGTATCCCTCCTCTGTGCTGATGAACGCCGTTCCCGCCAAGATCGCCGGTGTACAGGAAATCATTATGGTGACCCCGCCCGGCAAGGACGGCAATCCCAATCCCAATATTATGGCGGCGGCTGCGGTGGCTGGTGTGGATAAGGTGTTCTTAGTGGGCGGCGCCCAGGCGGTGGCTGCTCTGGCCTACGGTACCCAGCGAATCCCCAAGGTAGATAAAATCGTTGGTCCAGGCAATATCTTTGTGGCCACGGCCAAAAAACTGTTGTACGGCGTGGTGGACATTGATATGGTGGCAGGCCCCAGCGAAATTCTCATTGTGGCGGACTCTACGGCGGACGCCGCTTTCTTGGCGGCAGACCTGATGAGCCAGGCGGAGCACGATATGCGGGCTTCTGCCATTTTGCTAACCACTTCCGAGTCTTTGGCTAAGAACACGCTGCGGGAGATTGACCGGCAGATCAAGACCTTGGTGCGTCAGGAGATCATTCAAAAATCCTTTGACGACTACGGTGAAATCATTGTGTGCGACAATTTGCGCCAGGCGCTGGATTTTGCGAACGAATTGGCGCCGGAGCACTTGGAATTGTGCGTGGCTGAGCCGCTGAAATATATCGGTATGGTGGATAACGCCGGTTCTGTATTTCTGGGCAATTGGTCCCCGGAGCCCTTGGGCGATTATTACGCAGGCCCCAATCATGTGCTGCCCACCAGCGGTACGGCTCGGTTCTTTTCGCCCCTGTCGGTAGATAGCTTTGTGAAGAAGTCGTCCTTTATTTATTACACCCCGGAAGAGCTGAAAAAGGCCAAGGACGATATTATGCTTTTGGCAGAGACGGAGGGCCTGACCGCCCACGCCAACTCTATAAAAGTACGGTTTGAATAAGAGGTGCGGTTTATGCGAACGGCAACGGTAGAACGAAATACGAAAGAGACCCAAATTGCGGCCACCCTGTGTCTGGACGGCGGGGAAGTGGCCGTGTCCACCGGCAACGGCTTTTTTGATCACATGCTTACCGCTTTTGCGGTGCACGGCGGCTTTGGGCTGCAACTGACGGTGCAGGGAGACCTGGAGGTAGACACCCATCACACGGTAGAAGATACCGGTATTGTGCTGGGGCAGGCACTGCGCCAGGCGCTGGGCGACTTTGGCGGCATTGCCCGGTACGGCAGTTTTGCGGTGCCGATGGACGAGAGCCTGGCACGGTGCGATCTGGATTTGTCCAATCGGCCGTTTTTGGTGTTCCGCGCCACATTCCAGCAGGAACGGTGCGGCGATTATGAAACCTGCGTAACAGAGGAATTTTGGCGCGCTTTTGCGGTGAACGCCGGGATCACTCTGCATATTGATGTGCCTTACGGCACCAACGCCCACCACCAAATTGAGGCTGTCTTTAAGGCTGTTGGTCATGCCCTGCACGGAGCGGTACAGCCCACCGGCGGTGCGGTGTTGTCTACCAAGGGCGTATTATAAACAAAAATTAGAGAGGGTAACGACTTATGATTATTTTTCCCGCCATTGATATTATGGACGGTAAGCCGGTGCGGCTGCTGCGGGGCGATTTTGACACCGCAGAGCAGGTGGCAGAGGATGTACTGACGACTGCCAAGCAGTTTGCCCGGGTGGGCTGCACCTGGGTGCACATGGTGGATCTGGACGGCTCCCTGCAAAAGAAGCCGGTAAACACAGACCCGATTTTGCAGGTGGTGGAGCACACCCCGCTGAAAGTGGAAGTTGGCGGCGGTATTCGCACCATGGAGGATATTGCGTTCTACCTGGATCGGGGCGTGGATCGGGTCATTCTCGGCTCCGTTGCCCTTAAAAATCCGGAGCTGGTGCAGCAGGCGGTAGACGCCTATGGGGACAAGATCGCCGTAGGGATCGACGCCAAGCAAGGCATGGTGGCCACCGAGGGCTGGACCGAGGATTCCCAAATGGACTTTATCGACCTGGCAAAGGCCATGGAGAAGATGGGTGTTGCCACCATTATCTATACGGATATTGGTCGGGACGGTACCCTCAGCGGCCCGGATGTGCAAGGGCTGGATCGGCTGAACAAGGCGGTGGGCTGCAATGTGATCGCCAGCGGCGGCGTTACCACCATTACGGATATTTTGGTGATGAAAGATAAGAAAATGTATGGCACCATTTGCGGCAAGTGCATTTATAAAAAGACGCTGGATTTGCGGGAAGCGGTAGGTATTTGCAAATGACAGAAGATTTGGAGCAGTATTTTGCCAAGGGCGAGTTGATCCCTGCGGTGGTGCAGGAGGCCTCTACCGGCCAGGTGCTGATGCTGGCTTATATGAATAAGGAATCCTTAAAGCGCACACTGGAGAGCGGCTACACTTGGTTTTGGTCCCGCTCCCGGCAGGAGCTCTGGAATAAAGGCGCCACCAGCGGCCACCTGCAAAAGGTGGTGGCCATGTACAGCGACTGCGATAACGACACCCTGTTGGTGCAGGTGGAGCAGATCGGCGCCGCGTGCCACACCGGGCACCACAGCTGTTTTTATACCAAGATGGAGGGCAATTTCAATGACTGCGATTGAGCGTGAATATCAGGTGATTCTGGATCGTCGGGCGGATCGCCAGGAGGGGTCTTATACCTGCTACCTGTTTGACCAAGGCATCGACAAAATTTTGAAGAAAGTAGGCGAGGAATGCACCGAGATGGTCATTGCCGCCAAGAATAACGACAAGGACGAGACGGTGTATGAGATCACGGATCTGATCTACCACACCCTTGTAATGATGGCCAACCAGGGCATTACCCCGGCGGATATTCAGGCGGAGCTGGACAAGCGCGCCGAAAAAGCCGGCAATCTGAAAAAATTCCATCAGGTGGATAAGAATACATAATGCTGCATAAAAAATGGGTGATCCGGCAGGCAGACAAAGAGGCTGCCTCTGCCATTAGCGAACAATTCAATATCGACCCGTTTTTGGCATTTTTGCTGGTGTCTCGCGGACTGACGGACGACCTGGCGGTGCAGGAATTCCTCCACCCCGGTCAGGCGCTATGCGCTCCGGAGGGCTTTGCGGATATGGAGGCGGCTGCTGCCAGACTGCAACAGGCGCTGGACAGCGGCGAAAGAATATGCGTGTACGGAGATTATGACTGTGACGGTGTGACCGCCACAGCTTTGCTATACTCTTTTTTAGAGGCCATGGGCGGCAATGTGATCTACTATATCCCGGATCGGGAGACAGAGGGCTACGGCTTAAACAAAGGCGCCATTGACACCCTGGCCGCCAAAGGCACCGGCCTGATTGTCACGGTGGATAACGGTATTTCGTCTGTGGACGAGGCAGAGTATATCTACCGGCTGGGTATGCAACTGGTGGTGACCGACCACCACCAGGTAGGAGAGCAGCTGCCTCGCGCAGAGGCCGTGGTGAACCCACACAGAACGGACAATCAGCTGCCCTTTACGGATTTTTGCGGGGTGGGCGTGGCCTTTAAGCTGGCCTGCTGTTTGTACGACGGCGAGCCGGCGGAATTGTTGGAGCAGTTCGGCGACTTGGTTGCCATCGGCACGATGGGTGATTTGGTTCCCTTGGTAGGGGAGAACCGGGCGTTGGTGCAGGCCGGTTTGCGAACCCTGCAAGAGGAACCGCGCCCCGGCGTATATGCGCTGTTACAGGCAGCCAGTGCCGGAGAAGAGCTGAGCGGCACCGATGTGGCCTTTAAGCTATGCCCACGCATTAACGCAGCCGGGCGAATGGATAGTGCCCTGCGGGCGCTGGAGCTGCTGCTGGCGGAGGATGAAGAAACGGCTGCGGCGCGCGCCCGTCAGCTGTGCGACGATAACGCCCTGCGGCAAGAGCTGGAACGTAAAATCATAGATGATATTACTGCCAAGCTGGCTGCGGATCCGGCGCCTTTGCGCCAGCGTGTACTGGTGGTGGCCGGGGAGGATTACCACCCGGGGGTCATTGGCATTGTGGCTTCCCATCTGGTAGAGCGCTACGGCAAACCCACTGTGGTGCTGGATATGAAGGCGGACGGCACCGCCTGCGGCTCCGCCCGGAGCATTGAGGGCTTTGACCTGTACCGGGCAGTGTCGGCGTGCAGCCATGTGCTCACCCGCTTTGGCGGGCACCCCATGGCTGCGGGTATGGGCTTGGCAGTGGCAGATATTCCTGTCTTTGCCCAAGCCATCAACGCTTATGCCGAGAAGGAGTATCCTCGTATGCCGGCTTTGCAGCTGCATCTGGACTGTAAGCTGTCCCCGGCGTACTTGACCTTAGATTTGGCAGAGAGTTTGCAGCTGCTGGAGCCTTGTGGCACAGACAATCCGGCGGCGCTGTTTGGTCTGTTTCACTTGCAGTTGGTGTCTGTCAGCCCCCTGGGGGCAGAGGGTAAGCACTTGCGTCTGGAGGCGGAGAAAAAGGGTCGCCGTCTGCGAATTGTGCAGTTTGGGGTGAAGCCGGAAGACTTCCCCTATGTGCCCGGTGATTTTATCGACTGCGCGGTACAGATTTCTAAAAATCCCTATAAGGGCAAGGTCTATCTTTCTGTGCGGGCGGCAGATGTGCGCCGCAGCGGCACGGACGATGACCGGTATTTTAACGAGCTTTACGATTACAGAGCCTTTTTGCAAAACGGTACCCACCAATACCCGGTGTACCCGGATCGGCAGGTTTGCGCTGCGGTATATCGGTTCTTAAAGAGCCGGGGCGGTTGGGATTTTGGCACCGAGGAGCTGTATTTTGCCCTGCAAAAAGGGGCAACCTACGGACAGGTGCTCGTGGCGCTAAAAGCTCTGCACCAGGCGGGACTGATTCGCCGTGGTAAAAACCAAATTCGCCTTGCACAGCCTGCGGGCAAGGTTGATTTGGAAGCCACGCCCATTTTGCGAAAACTGAGAGAGGGTGCAAGCCTTGGAGAATAAAAAAACAATACCCCCGGTGCCGGCAGCGGCAGAGCTGCCCCCGGAACAAACGGCGGACCATAAGCCCTATGACGATGGGTTTGCGCCGTTCTTTGCGGAAATACAAAAGAAACCCCAGTATGACAGCGCCCGGATCGAAAAGGCCTATTCCTTGGCCCGCTCTGCCCACGAAGGGCAGTTTCGCCGTTCCGGGGAGCCGTATATTATGCACCCGGTGGCGGTGGCGAAAATCCTGTTTGACCTGGGCATGGACAATGAGTGTATTATCGGCGCGCTGCTCCACGATGTGGTAGAAGACACGCCCTATGACATTGACTATATCTCCCGCGAGTTTGGCCCGGAGGTGGCGCTGTTGGTGGACGGCGTAACCAAGCTGGGTCAGATCCCCCTGTCTACCCGGGAGGAAGTGCAGGCGGAGAACATTCGCAAAATGTTTATGGCCATGAACCGGGATGTGCGGGTGATTATCATTAAGCTGGCGGACCGGCTGCACAATATGCGCACCGCCAAGTTTTGGCCCCCGTATAAGCAGCGGGAGAAGAGCCTGGAAACGCTTGAGATTTATGCCCCCATTGCCCATCGGTTAGGTATTCGTGCCATTAAAGAGGAATTAGAGGATCTGGCGATTTTTTACCTGGATCCTATTGCTTATAAGGAAATTGAGCAGAACCTGCGCTTAAAGCAGGTGGAGGGCGAGCGTTTCTTAGCGGATATTAAGGCGCAAATCCGCGCCAAGTTAGAGCCGATCATGAAGAATGTCCAGATCACCTCCCGGGTGAAGTCCGTCCACGGAATCTTCCGCAAGGTGTATATCAAGGGCAAGGATTTTGAACAAATCTTTGACATTTACGCCGTGCGTATTATCGTGGACTCTATGATCGACTGCTACAATGCCTTGGGTATTGTGCACGATATGTTTACGCCTCTGCCCGGTCGGTTTAAGGACTATATCTCTACCCCCAAACCCAATATGTACCAGTCCCTGCACACCACAGTGCTGGGTCCCGGCGGCATTCCCTTTGAAATTCAGATTCGCACCTGGGATATGCACCGCACGGCAGAGTACGGTATCGCTGCCCACTGGAAGTATAAGCTAGGCAAAGGCGGCAAGGACTCCATCGACAATCGGTTGGAGTGGATCCATAAAATGCTGGAGACCGGTGAGGCGTCTACCAACGCTGAGGATCTGGTGCGCAACATTAAGGGCGACCTGTCCTCGGATGAGATCTTTGTGTTTACCCCCAATGGGGACATTAAGACTTTGCCCAGCGGCGCCACGGTGATCGACTTTGCCTACGCCATTCACTCGGCAGTAGGCAACCGCATGACCGGCGCCAAGGTCAACGGCAAGATCGTACCTATCACCTATAAACTGAAAACCGGCGAGATTTGTGAGGTGCTTACCAGCAATCAGCCGGGCAAAGGCCCGTCCAGAGACTGGCTGAAAGTGGTGACCACCGGCGAAGCTCGGTCCAAAATTCGCTCTTGGTTCAAGAAAGAGCGGCGGGACGAGAACATCGTCCAGGGCAAGGCTGAGGTAGATCGAGAGCTGCGGCGGAATTTTATCCGCCTGGACGGCGAGCAGTACGACGCCTTTTTGCAGCGGATCGCCGAGCGCCAGCACTGCGCTTCCGTGGAGGATTTCTACGCCACCGTGGGCTATGGCGGGCTGGTCATCAGCCGTATGATGCCCGGTATCAAGGACGAATATAATCGCAACTGGCGCCAGGCTGAAGAGTCTGCCCAACCGGCAAAAGCGCCGGAGCGGCCCCGCAAATCCGGCGGCAGCAGCGGCGGTGTGATTGTTGAGGGGATCGACAATTGCCTGATCAATATGGCCCGTTGCTGTGCGCCGGTGCCCGGTGAGGAGATCATCGGCTTTATCACCCGGGGGCACGGGCTGACCATTCATCGGCGGGATTGTGTGAATGTGCCGCGAGATTTGGCAGAGTGCCCGGAACCGGAGCGCTGGGTCAAGGCTCGGTGGGACGACTCTGTGCAGGTGGAGACCATGTCCACCTTGGAAGTCTACGCCATTGACCGGGACGGCTTGGTGCTGGATATTGCCAACGCCATGTCCAAGGCCCATGTGAAGATCCAGTCTATTAACGCCAGACCCATTAACGAAGGCAACTGTCTGACCACCCTGACATTGTCGGTAAACAGCCGGGAGCACCTGGAAAATGTGGTCAAGATTTTGAAGAAGATACCCAGTGTGTATCATATTGAGCGAGGTGCAGGACGATGATTACCGTTTTACAGCGTGTGCAGCACGCCAAAGTGGAAATAGACGGCAAGACCGTGGGCGCCACCGAACAGGGGTTGTTGATTCTCCTGGGCGTGGCCGAAGGTGATACTCGAGTAGAGGCGGACAAGCTGGTAAAAAAAATTGCCAACTTGCGGATCTTTGAAGATGAAAACGGTAAGATGAACCTGTCGCTCTTAGACATTGGCGGCGGGGTGCTGGTGGTGAGCCAGTTTACCCTGTGCGCGGACTGCACCCACGGGCGGCGCCCCAGCTTTACCCGTTCCGCCCCGCCGGCACAGGCCAACGAACTGTATGAATATTTTACCCGGGCACTGGGGGAGCAGGGCGTGTCCCATGTTGAAACCGGTGTGTTTGGCGCCGATATGGCGGTGACACTCCTAAACGACGGCCCGGTGACCATTATACTTGACACAAAGGACTTAAAATAATGCAGATCAAATCAGCCACCTTTGGCCAGTTGCAGAACAACTGCTACCTGGTTACGGACGAAGCCAGCGGCCGCAGTGCCCTGGTGGATTGCACGGAATACAGCGACAAGATGAAAGATTTTATCGGCGACGCCAAGTTGGATTATATTCTGCTGACCCACGGCCATTTTGACCACATCGGCGGCGTAGCGGCGGTAAAGGCTGCCACCGGCGCCAAGGTCGTCATCAGCGCCGAGGATGCCCCGATGCTCACTTCCTCTCGCAAGTCGCTGGCGGCGTTTTCGTTCCTCTCTCAGGCGCCGGCGCAGGCGGATATTTTGGTGCAGGACGGCGATACCGTCACCTTGGGCAACACGGTCTTTACCGTGCTGGCCACGCCAGGTCACACCCCCGGCGGTGTGTGTTACATTACAGAGCACTGTATTTTTAGCGGCGACACGCTGTTTTTCTGCTCTTGCGGGCGCACGGATTTTCCCGGCGGCAGCAGTAGAGAAATTATGGATAGCCTGCAAAAACTGGCAGCCCTGCCCGGGGACTACACCGTCTATCCCGGCCACGATCGCTTTTCCACCCTAAATTTTGAACGGCAACATAACCCGTATATGAAGAAATTATGATTTTACGCGTCATTAACCACCCTTATGAATTTGATATGAAGAACCTGTGCATCACCTTCTTTCCCCATGAGAAGATCCGTTTGGAGGGGGAGGAGGACCCGGTGGTGGTCACCACCCGTCGGGAGACGGACGGGTCCTTTTTTGTGTCTGCCAAGGTATACGATGTGTACCGGGAGACAACAGCCAAGCCGGAACCGGCAGACGAGGAGCACCTGGTGCTGTCCGTTACCCTTTATCGGCTGCTTAGCGGTATATTAGGCTTTGCGCCCCCTTGGGGCGTGCTGTATGGTGTGCGCCCGGCTAAATTGATGCACCGGCTGTGCGCCCAAATGGGGGACGATGTGGCGGTTGCACACTTCCAGACTGCCTTTTTGACCCAAAAAAGCAAGGCGGAGTTGGCACATGAGGTGATGCTCCATGAGAACCGTTCCATTGCTCGTTCCGGGCCAAAGTCGTTCTCTCTGTATGTGTCTATTCCGTTTTGCCCCACCCGGTGCGCTTACTGCTCTTTTGTGTCTCATTCAATTGAAAAGACCCACAAGCTGATGACCCCTTATGTGGATCTGTTGCTGCGGGAGCTGGAGGAGACCTCCAAGTACGCCAAAGAATTGGGGCTGGAGCTGGCCACCGTGTATTTCGGCGGCGGCACGCCCACCACATTATCGGCGCAGGATTTAGGACGCATTTTCAGCACCATTGAACAGAATTTTGACCTTTCCCACCTGATGGAATACACAGTGGAGGCCGGTCGACCGGACACGGTCACCCAGGAGCGGCTGGAGGTCATTCACGCCGCCGGCGTGCAGCGGATCAGCATTAACCCCCAGAGTTTTAATGACAAGGTGCTGGAGGCCATTGGTCGCCGCCATACGGCGCAGCAAACGCTGGACGCCTTTGCGCTGGCGCGGGATTGCGGCTTTGACCATATCAATATGGACTTTATCGCCGGGCTGCCGGAGGACGATCTGCCGTCTTTTCAGCGCAGTATTCAAACGGCGCTGGACTTGCAGGCAGAGTCCATCACCGTGCACACCTTGGCTCTGAAAACCTCTGCCTATATGGTTACAAGAGAGCAGACCTTTGATTTGAAAGATCGGCTCACTGTGTCCAATATGGTGGACTACGCCGGGCAGACCCTTCACGGCGCCGGGTACTATCCCTACTACATGTACCGGCAGAGCAAATCTCTGGGCAATTTGGAGAATGTAGGCTGGTGCAAACCGGGTTATGATTGTCTCTATAATGTGTATATGATGGACGAGACTCACACGGTTTTGGCAGTTGGCGCCGGTGCGGTAACCAAGCTGCGAGGCCAAAACAGCGGTATGATCGAGCGGATTTATAATTATAAATATCCCTATGAGTACATTCGGGATTTTGACACCCTGTTGGAGCGCAAAAAACGCATACCCGGCTTTTATGCGGAATATGATTAAACAGACGGTTGAAATAGACATTGTAGGCGGATTGTATAGCGCAATTCTACAAAATCTTTGCAACTTGTATTGCAATTCTTTACCCTCTGTAATATAATAACAATACGGAGGGATATTATGGCTAAGAAATTCGGTGATCTTTTTGGCAATATGGACGATGTGTTCTCCGGTGCCAAGATTTCTAATTTTGATTTAGACGATATGCTGAGTCGTACCCGTACCTTTACGGAGGAAGTCAGCAAAAGAAGTGCGGAGGCTTTGGAGCTGTCCCGCAAAAAAGTGGAGTGTCTGGATATAAAGGCCAAGCTGAGTAAGGCGTATGAGAGATACGGCCGACTGGCGTATGAAGCGGTGCAGCAACCTCAGTTGCAGCAGACGGAGGCTTTGGAAAGCTGTGGGGCGGAGATCACCGCTCTGCGTACCAAGCTGGATCAGTTGACGGAGGAGCTTGAGGCCGCCAAGAATCCGACGGTCACCACTGTTAGTGATGACGATGTGAGCGTATCCTAACCCCCACGCAAATAGAGGAAGAAGAAAGCAGTGTATGGACCCTATGGTCTGTGCGCTGCTCTTTTTTCACACCGGGTGATGGAATGGAACGGACAACCAAACAAAAGTACCTGTCCGCTGCAGGGCTGCTGTTGGTAGCTACGGCTGCCGTTAAGGTCATTGGTGCGGTGTATAAAATCCCGCTGACCGGCCTGATCGGCGGCACCGGACGGGGCTACTTCTCTACGGCTTATACGCTGTTTATGCCGGTGCATGCCATCACATTGGGCGCCTTTCCCGTTGCGTTATCCGGGCTGGTGAGCAAGTACCATGCTACCGGTGACAGTGCCCGGGTGGCGGCCTTGCAGCGCAGTGCCCGCGGGTTGTTTTTTTGGGTAGGTCTTGCCGGCACGGCACTGATGGTGCTGCTGGCCGGACCGTACACCCGGCTGGTGGCCGGTGCGCCAAAAGCGGTTTATACGGTGCTGATCCTGGCGCCTACGGCGCTTTTTTCCGCCATGGCGGCAGCCCACCGCGCCTTTGCGGAAGGACACCTGAATATGGTGCCAACTTCTGTTTGCCAGGTACTGGAAGCACTGTTCAAGATGGTGTTCGGTTTGCTGTTTGCCAAGCTGTCTATGGGGCGGCTGTACCAAATTTACTTAGATACCGGCATGGTACTGGGCAATCGGGCAGAGAGCGAGACGACGGCTCTGTCTATGATGTACCCGGTAACAGCAGCCTGCGCCATGCTGGGGGTAACCCTGGGGGCGTTGGCGGCTTGGGTGTATGCGGCGCTGTACGATCGGTTCCGGTATCCCCACCGTCTGCCGCGGCGGCAGTTGCCCGGTGGCGCGACCCAAGAGCTGGTACGGTTTGCTCTGCCGCTGGTGGTGGCAACGGTGATCCAGAGCCTGTCCGGCTTTGCAGATACTGCCAGTGTACAGATGTGTCTGGGGCTGTGCGGTACGGCGCAGTTGCAGCAAATCTTTGCAGTGCCGCTGTCGCTGACCAAGGTAGCGGAAAAAGATGTGGTTACTTATGTGTACGGTCTGTATTCTACCGTGCAGGATTTTGCCCATCTGGTGCCGTCCTTAACCATGGCGTTGGGGGTGGCGGCGGTTCCGGCGCTGTCCGGTGCTTATCAGGACCAGTCCGCGCGTTTTAGCAGCCTGTATGCGGGTATCCTGAAATATACGGTGATCTTAGGCGCCGCCGGCAGTGGGGGACTGGCGCTGTTCTCTTATGAGGTGCTGTCTTTGTTTTACGGCACTTCGTCGCCGGACCTGGTACTGGGGTGCCACCAACTGCTGTTTTGGTTTGCCTTTACTGCGCTGCCGGCAGCTCTATCCTCTACCTGTGTGTTCGCTTTGCAGGCGCTGGGCTATGCCAAACGGTTGCTGCTGCCTTTTTCTCTGACTGCGGTGCTGCGGGTGGGGCTGAACTTTCTTTTGATCCCCAACGGGCGGTTCCATCTTTACGGCTCGGCTGTTGCATTTTTGTTTCTTTCCATTTATTGTTTGGTGCTGATGCGTGGGATCACCAAGGTCAAATTCTCCCGGACAGAGGTGTTCGCAAAGCCGGTGTTGGCGGTGATTATTACTTGTCTGACGGTGAAAGGTGTGGCCGGTGTGTTCTTTACCCAGCTGCAAAATACCTGGAATTTTGTCTTATCTGCGGTTTTATTTTCGGCAGTTCTAACAATTTTGTTGCTGCTCTTTGGTACACTTTCCACAAAAGATCTGCATTTTGCCGGAGAAAGGTAAAAAAAACCGCTTGGCTACTTGAAATTTCCCGTTGTATCATATATAATTTCTTGGAACGAGTTGATCAAAAGAGGCGTCGGTATGGCATTGGATTTTATACGCAAAGAGCACTATAATACGGAGGATCTGATTCGCATTGTGGCGCTGCTCCGTGCCCCCGGCGGCTGTCCTTGGGATCAGGCGCAGACTCATGATTCTATCAAGAAGAATTTTATTGAGGAGACCTATGAGGTCATTGAGGCCATCAACCGGCAGAGCACTGCGGGATTGCAGGAGGAGCTGGGCGATGTGTTGCTTCAGGTTGCGCTTCATGCCCAAATGGAGGCAGAAGCAGGTCGCTTTGATTTTAACGATGTAGCGGACGGGATTTGCAAAAAGCTGATTTTCCGTCACCCCCATGTGTTTGGCGATGTAAAGGCCGAGAATACGGACGACGCACTTGCCAGCTGGGACGCTGCCAAGTTAAAAGAAAAAGGAATGAAAAAAGTCAGTCAGTCCATGGTGAGTATTCCCCGGGAATTGCCGGCACTGATGCGCGCCCAAAAAGTGCAGCATAAGGCCGCGAAGCAAGGGTTTGACTGGCCGGATCGCTCCGGCGCAATGGACAAGCTGGATGAAGAGATTAACGAGCTCAAAATCGCTTTGGACCAAGGAGAGCCTACCAGCATTGCGGACGAATTCGGCGATGTGCTGTTCTCCTGCGTAAATATTGCCCGCTTTATCGGTGTAGACAGTGAAGAGGCCTTGACCGCAGCCACGGACAAGTTCCTTTCCCGCTATGTGCTGGTAGAGCAGCTGGCAGCGGAGCGCGGCATGGAGATGAAATCGTCTTCCTTGCAGGCGCTGGACGCCCTTTGGGACGAAGCAAAACAAATATTATCCGATCAATCGGAAATGGAGGAAATGTAAATGAACAAAACTGAATTAGCATCTGCTGTTGAGGCAAAGACAAGTCTTAACAAAAAGCAATCGGAAGAGGCTGTATCCGCTGTGTTGGCTTCCATCACTGACGCACTGGCTGAGGGCGAAAAGGTGGCTCTGGTTGGCTTTGGTACTTTTGATGTGAAGACCCGTGCTGCCCGCACCGGCCTGAACCCCCGCACCAAGGAGACCATCCAGATTCCCGAGGCGAAGGTTCCGTCTTTCAAGGCCGGCTCCGCGCTTAAGGACGCTGTGAAATAAGTCTTGTTTTTATGTGCAGGCATCCGTATCTTGCGGGTGCCTGTCTTTTTTGGAGGTCAGTATGCGACTGGATAAGTACCTGAAAGTCAGTCGAATCATCAAGCGCCGCACGGTGGCCAACGAGGCCTGCGACGCCGGACGCGTCAGCGTGAACGGCAAGGTGCAGCGCGCGTCCTACGATGTAAAGGTTGGGGACAAGATTGAGGTGGCTCTGGGCCAAAACCGCCACACCTACTTGGTCAAGGCCGTGCAGGAGCACGCGCTGAAAGAGGACGCCGCCCTTATGTACGAACCCCTGGACTGACATAATCACCCGCCGGAGCGCATAGGCTCTATCGGGTGATTTTTTTATGGAACAGAAAAAGACGACCGGTCACAGCCTGACCCTGTGCGATCGGGAAAAGTTGACCCTTACCGGCGTGACCGATGTGGACGCTTTTAATGAAGAAGAAATCACGGTCATTACGGATTTTGGGGAATTGACAGTAAAGGGTGAGCTGCTGCATGTGGAGGCGCTGGACCTGGAGTGCGGCAGTATGCAGATCACCGGCAAGGTCACGGCGCTGCTCTATACCCGGCACCGGGAGGGCGGCGGATTGTTTGGCCGTCTGTTCCATGGTTAAGGCGCTATGGGCCTTTTTCTTATTGGGACTGGCGCTTTTCTTCTTCTATGATGTGCTGCGGTTTTGGCGTAGCGTGTGGGGGAGCAGGCAAGCGACATTTTTAGCGGATGTGCTATGGTGGTTGGTTGTCGCCTTTAGTTGCTATACGCTGTTTTTGGCCTACACCGACGGGGTGATCCGTGCCCTTTGTCTAGTGGTATGCGGCGGTGGTTTTGCCTGTGGATATTTTACGCTGGGCACGCTGACCGGCCACCTGTGGGCACGCCTGGGGGAGCGCTTGGCGGGCAAACGCAATAATCGGCGAAAAAAACGGAAAATCCTGCAAGAAAAAGCAAAAAAACTATTGCAATCCCCATATAATATATTATATA
>OGSD01002127.1_pt1 | contig 17160 bp, 9 predicted proteins | sample 1553571 | NCBI WGS metagenome assembly OGSD01 (sample SAMEA2580072, study PRJEB22360) | human gut metagenome | biome: human gut; feature: human-associated habitat; material: faeces | place: Denmark | collected 2008/2010 | reverse complement strand
TCGAACCCACAGCTATCGCAGTGGGATGTAGAGATATCGCGCCTCACGGCGCTTGACAGCAGACAGCCGAAGTTGTTAAACAGCCTGGGGACCTACCGAATTAACATTTTTTAGCTTTAGGGGGGGGTAAAATTTTGTCTAATTTTGCGCGCAGACACAGTCAGTACATTTACCTCTGTTCCAATTACTAAACCACGCATTCCGTAAATTTTCCTTTAACTTCAAACTATTTTTCCTCATTTTCATGAAAAAACTGCTACTATGCCTTGTGGCGTTATTCGCCGCAATCGGCGCGCAAGCCTCGACCCAGACCATCGAGAAAGGGCTCGGCACATCAGGCACTTCCACTGTGAAGTTCGGCGCTACCGGCAAAGACGACATTACAGCCAAAGCCGTCTACACACTCACTCTTAATGCCGACAACAAACTCGAAGTCGAGCTGACGTTCGCAGACCTCAACAACAGCGATGTCGAAGGCCTCGGGAACGACCCCTGTTATATGTTTATCGACGGAGTCGGCAATACCCAGCTCAGCTATGCCGACGGCAAATATACCGGAACAACTACCGGAACCGCAACTCCCGGCAACTTCTATAGCAACTGCTATTTCATGCGTACATGCGCCAATACCAGCGCCAACTACGGCGAAAACGGCCAGCTGATTTTCCCGTTCGAGTTTACAGCACCGTCAGCTGCTGCTGAAAGCGAACTCAACGGCACATCCGATAAAAATGTTCCGATGGAATTCATCGAGGTCAATGTCAGCGACCTCTCGGCCCTGTTCAAATTAAAGGTGCAGCTTATCGACAACAATCAGAGCAAGGAGTACATTCACATGTATCTGCGCAAAGCCAACGAAACGCCGGAAGCTACCGCTGATGATCCATACGCTAAGTACGGCGAAGAAAAAGGCACTCCAGCCCTTGATCCGCGCTCGAATAAAGAGGGAAGCAATATCGAGAACCCGATCTTCTTCAACTATACCGAGCTTGAAAAGAACACCGACTATATCGCCACAGCTGTCGTCAAAAAGGAGGGCTATACCGGCGTCACCGAATACCCCTTTACAACCCTCGATCATGCCGAAGGCACAACATCGTATATCGAGAACGGCTACTTTCAGGACGGCTGGGAGACAACATTACCTGACGGAACATCGAAGCAGCTGGTTTATCTGGCATCCGTTCGCTATACCTTCACATACGACGAACAGCGCGGCGAGCTTTATCTGACATTCGACACACGCATCAGAAACGACGAGAAGTTACCGGAATTGCAATCGAAGTATAAGCTCGATTACAAGGACGAGAACGGTAGTAACGTGACCAAATGGGGAGATCCGAATACAGTGGCAGGTTACAAAGACCACTATTCATTCGTAATCAACAATCAGTGCCCTGACATCGCAACTCTTATCGAAAATAAAACTCCGCTGCACTTCACATGCTACACCGACTATAAAAGCGGAGGCGGGAGCCACTTCAATGGTTTTGACTACGACGGATCTACGTTGTCGGACGACTTCGGCGAACCTGCCGACGTCCAATGGATAGACTATTCATACGACGATCAGCAGAAGCAGAACAAGAACCGTTATGACCTCTACAAACTAAAGCCCAAGACTCAGCTTATGGCTACGGTTGTCGATGCTGCCAGACACTACCTCCCGCGCAAAACCGTTAAATTCGAGATGGATACCAAAGACGAAGGGAAGGCTGAAGTAACGGGCGAAGAATTCACGGATAAGGACGGCAACACCCAACTCAAATGGTTCGTAAAGGCAAACAGCCTTGCAGACGCTCCTGATAAAGAAGTTGACTTCGAGGTAGTAGCCTACCACGAGCTCGAAAACGCAGAAACCCCGGCCGGTGCGCCCCGACGCGTTCTCAACGCCGACAAAAACCGCCTTGAGGCAAAAAGAGGCTTCCACTATGTTGAACGCGAGACCCCGACAGGCATCGACGACATTGAAGCTGACGACGCCAACGCTCCCGTGCGCTATTTCGACCTCAACAGCCGCGAGATCAGCGAACCTCAGAAAGGAATGTTCGTGATCCGCCTCCAGGGCTCGAAAGCGACAAAGATGATCGCTGAATAATCTTCACACTTTCATATATTTGCAGGGGATGGCCCGCGCGGGCCATCCCCTGTTGTTTTTATGGTTTGAGTCTTATAAATTTTATAAATCTTATAATTTTTATAAGATCATATTGATGGAATTTCGCTAAATTTGTCGCGTTATGACCACACTTCTAATCTCTCTGGCGCTCCTTATCGGAGGCTACTTCATCTATGGCGCGATTGCCGAACGCATCTTCGGCACCGATCCCAAGCGCCCCACCCCCGCGACAACAATGGCCGACGGCATCGACTACATAGCCATGCCGACGTGGAAAGTCTTCCTCATTCAGTTTCTCAACATCGCCGGAATGGGGCCGATTTTCGGCGCCATCATGGGCATAATGTTCGGGCCGGCAGCCCTGCTCTGGATTGTGTTCGGCACAATCTTCGCCGGCGCCGTCCACGACTTCTTCGGCGCGATGATGTCGATGCGCGAAGGGGGAGTGTCGCTTCCCGAGATTGTCGGGCGCGAGCTCGGCGGCGGCGTGAAACACGTCATGCGTGTTTTCTCGCTGATACTGCTGATACTCGTCGGCACGGTGTTCGTCATAAGCCCCGCCGAGATTCTGGCCTCGCTGACGCCGGAAAGTCTCGACAAGATATTCTGGGTAGGCATAATCCTCATCTATTATATTCTCGCCACCATGCTTCCCATCGACAAGCTCATCGGCAACCTCTACCCCGTTTTCGGCGTTCTGCTGCTGTTCATGGCCTTAGGGCTGCTCGGCATGATGCTCTTCGGGGGCGTGGAGATTCCCGTCGGATTCGGCGACGGCCTGCAGTCGCGCCACGGCTCGGGGCTTGCGGTGTTCCCGATGGTCTGCGTGTCGATAGCCTGCGGCGCCATCTCCGGCTTCCACGCCACGCAGAGCCCGCTGATGGCCCGATGCCTGAAAAACGAACGCTACGCGCGTCCGGTGTTCTACGGCGCCATGGTGACCGAGGGAATCGTAGCTCTCGTATGGGCCTGCGCCACTATCGCCTTCACAGGCGGCTACGACGGTCTCAACAGCTATATGGCAGACGGCGGAAGCGCCTCGACAATGGTCAAAGACATATCGCTGGGATGGTTCGGAAAAGTCGGCGGAATAATCGCCATTATCGGCGTCATAGCCGCCCCGATATCGTCGGGCGACACGGCTTTCCGCTCGGCACGCCTCATAATCGCCGATCTCGCCGGCCTGAGCCAGCGCAAGTTCCTCAAGCGCCTGGCGCTGACCCTGCCGCTCTTCGCCATTGCGATAGGGCTGATGATGGTCGACTACAATATTCTCTGGCGCTACTTCGCCTGGAGCAACCAGACCCTGTCGATGTTCACCCTGTGGGCCGCCACCGTATGGCTTGCGCGCCGCGGACGCTCTTATGTCATCACCCTGCTGCCGGCGCTGTTCATGACGGTTGTCTGCACGAGCTATCTGCTCTTCGCGCCCGAAGGTTTCGGACTGCCGCAGACAATCTCCGTCGCCGTCGGCGTCGTCGTAGCCCTCGGGCTGCTCGTTGTCTTCGCCCGCAGGCGCCGCGGCCTCGCCCCTGCTCCCGAAAACTGATCACTGCTTGTTGAGGTCGGGATAGGAGATGCGCGAGTGGTAGATCGTGCGCAGGCGCTGCGCGAACGTGTCTTTGATCTGGTTGACGTCGCGGAACGAGATGGGCGAATCGTTGTGAAGCCCCTCGCTGACCTGAGTGTCGACAATCTTGTTGACGAGAGCCTGGATTGCCTCGGGCGAATGGTCGGTCAGCGAACGCGAGGCCGCCTCGACGCTGTCGGCCATCATTATGATCGATGACTCGCGCGTTGTGGGGTTCGGCCCGGGATAGGTGAAAGCCTCGGGATCGGGCTCTTCGTCGGGATGGCGGTTACACCATGTGTTGAAGAAATAGCGGGCTTTACCACGGCCGTGGTGCTCGGTTATGAAGCGGCGCAGCTGCATCGGAATCTTCGCCTTCTCGGCCATCTTCATGCCTTCCGAGACATGGCCGATTACAATGCGGGCGCTCTGTTTAGGGTCGAGAGTGTCGTGGGGGTTCACACCGTGCTGATTCTCGGTGTAGAACGCCGGATTGCGTATCTTTCCTATGTCGTGGTAGAGGGCGCCGGCCCTGACAAGCTGCACGTTGGCGCCTATGCGCGAGGCGGCGGCGCTGGCGAGGTTGCTGACAGCCATCGAATGCTGGAACGTACCCGGACATTCTTCTGAGAGCTCGCGCAGCAGCGGATTGTTGATGTCGGAAAGCTCGACGAGAGTGACGCGCGAGGTGAATCCGAAAATTTTCTCGAAGAAGAACAGCAGGATATAGGCGAACGAAACCGCAACGGCGTTGATGGCCAGATAGCCGAATATGCGGCCCGAAAGCTCGCGCAGCGATCCGTTGAGCATGACCTCGACGGCGATATACGACAGACTGTAGACCACGAAGACGATGAAAGCCGTGCGTATGAGCTGGCTGCGCCGGCTCAGATCCTTTATGGAGTCGATGGCGGCAGTGCCGGCCATAAACTGCAGGAAGATATATTCGAGAGGCACCACCGCAATAACCGACGTTATCAGAATCAGCACGATGTCGATAAACAGGGCTGTGCGCGAGTCAAGGAAAATCACGCTCATGATAGGCACTATGGCGAACGGCACAAGATAGAGACCCGAGGTGAAGGTCAGCGCCAGAGCGTAGGCAAAGAATGTGAAGCCTACGATCATCATCATTATGAAACAGATAATCTTTATGTCGTTGTAATAGTCGCGGCGGAAGATATAGAGATAGGCATAGAGGGCGCCGAGCAGCAGAATCAGGAACAGCGCCTGTCCGGCAATGGGATAATAGGTGCTTGCCGTGGAGCCTCCGCGGTCAGCGGTCATTTCCTCGTAGGTCTGGAGCACGCGGGCCAGGCGCGGCGTCACGATGTCGCCCTTGTCGATGATGCGTTCTCCCTGCTGGATAACGCCTATCGGAGCGAGGGCTTTCTGATACAGCTCTGTGCGGACACGCGCTGTCTCGAGGGTGTCGGCCAGAATGTTGGGCTGGAGATAGTCGACGGGGCGCATCGCCGCCAGAGCGCGGCGGAAGCGCGGATCGGAGAAGGTGCTGTCGAGGCGCGCATAGGCCGCGCGCACCGACTTGTAGCCGTCGGTAGGCATCGAAATCGACACATTATCGTGGATAAAACGCACGGCCTGAAGCCGTCCGGCGCGGATAGCGTCGTAGTCGTCGGGCTCGACGATACCGTCTTCATAGATCTGCTTCACGGCCGCCAGAATGCGGTTCCGGTCGGCCGGCGACAGTCCTTCGCGGGCCGTCGAGTTCAGACGGCTGCCGAACTGGCTGACCATCGATTTCTCGACCGTGAGATCACGCATATAAATAGGCTCGAAAGCGGCGTCGATTGAATCTTTCACCTCGCGGGCCGAGACTGAATCGAGATGGACAGGAATGTCGAAAGGCGCCGTCAGGAGCGAATAGGCCCAGGGGCGGTTGACGGCGTAGGTGTATTCGTTGGCCGATTCGTGAGGCAGAAAAAACAGCAGAAGGGCCGTGGAGGCCAGAAATATCAGTATACGAAAGAGTTTGTTGGACTTCGGTGTCATTTGTTCTCAAGTTATTCAGTGGAGACGGTCGGCGCGGCGCACGCCTCCGATATGCATGATTTTCTGACAGAGTTTGTCGACTATCGAGGTGTCGGCGACGAGGATGTTCAGATCGGCGTCGAAAACCTCGTCGCGGGCGCGGATGTTAAGGCCGCGGATGTCGATGTTCATTTCGGTCGATATGGCGTAGGTCAGTTCCTGAAGTATTCCGTGGCGGTCGATACCCTCGATTCTGATGCGCGCCGGAAAGACGGTGTTGCTGACCTCCCATCGGGTGGCCACGATGCGCGAGCCATAGCTCGCCTTCAGGGCCTGGGCGCGCGGACAGGTCAGAGCATGAACCTCGACATTGCCGTCGGAATTCACGAACCCCATCACGTCGTCGCCAGGAATCGGCGAACAGCAGTGGGCCATGACATAGTTGGCCGTATGGCCGTCGCTGCTGAGGGTATAGACGCTGCGTGTGTCGACAACGCGAGCCGACATATCCGGAGGCGCGGCGACAGCGGGCAACGACGCGGCAGGGGGAAGTTCTTTCGTTTTTTTAGGGCCGCGTCCCAGTCGCCATAGTTTCGAGAGGAACGACTGCTGGGCGCGCTCGCTCTTCCCTTCGAAAAGGGTGTCGAGCTTGACCTCGTCGCGCGCGAGCTTGATGAAAAAGCGCTCTTTCGATTCCTCGCCGAGGCGATGGATGACGCTCGAAAGGAGGTCGTTCGACTCTTCGAGCCCCTTGGCTTCGAGAAACTCCTTGAAGCGGCGGCGTCCTTCCTCGACCAACGGCTGCTGCTCGCGGCGCAAGGCCTGACGCAAGGCCGTTTTGGCGCGGGCCGTGACCAGCAGCGACGCCCATTCCTCTTTAGGAGTCTGATTCTGAGAGGTCAGGATCTCGACCTGATCGCCCGAACTCAGGCGATGGCTCAGAGGCATAAGCTTATGGTTGACCTTGGCGGCTATACAGTGGGTTCCGAGAAAGGTATGGAGGTTAAAGGCCATATCGAGCACTGTCGAGCCGGTGGGCAGCGTCACCATCTCCCCTTTCGGGGTGAACACCACAATCTCGCTCGCGAAGAGATTGAGCTTCAGCGTGCCCAGAAAGTCTATGGCGTTGGGGTTGGGATCGTCGAGAACCTCCTTGATAGTCTTCATCCACTCGTTGAGCTCGGTTTCTTCCTCGCTTTCGCCGGTTTTGTAGCGCCAGTGAGCGGCAAAGCCCTTCTCGGCGATCTCGTCCATCCGGCGCGAACGTATCTGAACCTCTATCCAGTTGCCATCGGGGCCCATAAGCGTTACATGGAGAGCCTGATAGCCGTTCGCCTTCGGGGTCGTTATCCAGTCGCGGGTCCGGTCGGGATGAGGGCGGTAGAGGTCTGTTATGGCTGAATAGATTTTCCAGCATATCTCCTTTTCGAGGTTCGGATCATCGTTGTCGAAGATGATACGGACGGCATAGAGATCGTAGACCTCTTCGAAAGGAATATGCTTCGTCTCCATCTTGCGCCAGATCGAATAGACGCTCTTGAGGCGCGCCTTCGCCTCGAAAGCAAGCCCCATGTCGGTCAGCCGCTTGCGTATCGGGCCAAGGAAATTGTTGGCCACGACATCGCGGCGCCCGGCGCTCTCGCTTATCAGGTCGGAAATGTTGGCGTAGGCCGCGGGGTGCTCATATTTGAAGCTGAGGTCTTCGAGCTCGGTCTTTATAGCGAAGAGGCCGAGCCTGTGGGCCAGCGGAGCGTAGATATAGAGCGTTTCGCCGGCAATCTTATACTGCTTGTTGGGGGCCATGGAGCCCAGTGTGCGCATATTATGGAGGCGGTCGGCCATCTTTATGAGCACAACGCGGATGTCTTCGTTCATCGTCAGCAGCAGCTTGCGGAAATTCTCGGCCTGAGCCGACGCCTTGTCGCCGAAGATTCCACCCGAGATTTTCGTCAGGCCGTCGACAAGCTGTGCCACTTTCGCCCCGAAATTGCGCTCGATGTCTTCAACGGTGTAGTCGGTATCTTCGACAACGTCGTGGAGCAGAGCCGCGCATATCGAGGTCGACCCCAGCCCTATCTCGCGGCTGGCTATGCGCGCAACCGCTATGGGATGGAGAATATAGGGCTCGCCTGAACGGCGGCGTATGCCCTTGTGGGCCTCGCGGGCGAACCGGAAAGCACGCTCGACAATCTCGACCTTCTTGCGGTGGTTCGACCGCAGATAGCCGTCGAGCACATCCTGAAAGGCCGCCTCTATCTGGCGGTCTTCTTCGGGAGTTGTTAGCAGAGGCTGCGGAATGGGAGTAGAGTCAGACATCAACGACAAAAATACACAATTTTCTGAAATCCCCGCGAAAAAACTTTTTCAGGAATTAGGAATGGCGCGCTATATGGCCCATAAGGCCTATATGACTTATTGGCCCTATTAAGAAACGGCGCGAGGGCAAGAGCCTCCGCGCCGTGATGGCTTTTTAGTGGCGGTGCATTCCGGGAGGGGGCCCCATGGGGCGGCCGGGGTGCATGAAGTCGCCCGAATCGGCGGGCTGCTTGCCCTTGCCGAAGGTGTTGAAACGGTATGAGAATGTCACCATTCCGTAGCGCGTCAGCGAGTTGTAGCGCATATCTTCGATATACGAGGCTGTCACGTTGCGGTTGATATTTTTCGTCTGGCCGAGTATGTCGTAGACCTTCAGCGAGATCGTGGCGGCCTGATTACGCAGGAACTGATAGCTCAGCTGGGCGTTCCACATCCAGACGTCGGAGTTGTAGCCCGCCGAGTAGCCTCGCGTGGCGTCGTAGCGCAGATCGGTCGATATGCTGAGTCCGAACGGCAGATAGTAGGTTGCGTAGAAACTGCCTCCGAAATTGTGGACAGTCCGGCCGACGTTTGTCTCGACCGACGTTGTCGACGTGTGGAGCGCATAGCGCGGGCGCAGCTCCAGCTCGAGGTTCGAGGGGCGGAAAGCGATGCCGGGCTCTTCGGTGATTCCGACATTGAAGGTTGTCGTGCGCAGTCCGTTGTTGAAACCTACGTTATGCTCGAGATGGGTGAAGATATGGTTGTTGAATGTCCAGTATTTGTTGCGGAAGGGGAACGACATCATAAACATGGCATGTCCGTTCCAGACGCCGTTGACGTTGTCGTAGGTCGTTGTCTGTCCGCCGGTTTCGGAGTTGTAGGTTGTTTTCTGGACAATGGAGTTCTGGACGATATTGAAATGGGCCATCGCCATCATCGAACGCTGGGCGTCGGTGTTGAAATCCTGAAATCGGAACATCAGGAAATGGGTGAATGTCGGCGACAGGTCGGGATTACCGACAACTATGCGCAGGGGATCGCTGACGTCGGCTACAGGCTGCAGCTGGCTCAGCGACGGCTCTGAGGCGCGTCCGTTGTAGCGGGCCTGGATAGAGCGCGTCTTGCTCATTTTATAGCGATAGCGCAGGAACGGCGAGAAGTTGAACACGTTGCGGCGCGGAATCGTCTTGTCGGCGTTGGTGAGATTGGTCGACATCGACGACGAGGGCACGAGCGACACGCCGACTTCGGCATTGGTCTTCGCCGTCACCTTCTGATAGCCGACGCGTATGTTGTGGCTGATGAAGTTGTTGCGGAAACGGTTCGACAGCTCGGGATTATAGGTCTCGCCGACAATATTGCCGTCGTCGTCGAATTCGCGGTCATAGACGAGCTTGTCGGTGTTGTTCCAGCGGTAGTTGAGCTGATAGCTGAACGTCAGGAAGTTGCCGCGGGCGACATCGCCGAGCGGCTCTTTCCAGGTCAGGCGCGCGCCGACGCGGTTGTTCCAGCTGTGGTTGTCGGTATACTGGAGGTAGTCTTCATCCTGGTTGTCGACAAGGAAAAACTCGTTGAACGAGGCTGAGTTCTCTTTTTCGCGCACGTTCGAGCCGCGGTAGTTCAGCATGACCGAGAACGACCGTCCGCGACGCGACGCGAAGTTGTGGGTATAGATCAGGCGGCCGCCGAACTCATAGGAGTCGCCGCGCGAGCTGACGTCGTTGCGGGTGCGGTTGACCAACGTGTGCTGCGCGTCGCCGGCACTGGTTGTCGACGACGAGGCGGATGTCGAACGGTTGAAATTAAACGAGAAATTGGGGCGGAACTCTATCGTATTGAGCGAGTCGGGCTTCCAGAGCAGGCGGAAGTCGCCACGCACATTGTTGCCCTTGTCGCGGCTGTTCGAGTCAGACGAGTAGTAGCTCGTCGAATCGGGAAATAGATACTGGCGCTCCGACGCCGTTATGCTCTTGGTGTCGGTGTTGCTATACATGACATTTCCGCCGATACGGAACTTTTCTTCATTGCCGACGCTGAAATTCAGGCCGACGGAGTTGCTTGTCGTCACACCGTGGTTGCCTCCGAAGCGGTGGAAGCGGTTTCCGTTGCCGTCGGTGAAACCGAGTTCGTTGATATTGTTGAAATTGCCCAGAATGGTCAACTGATTGCCGTTCTGGAAGCGCGACACGTTGAAATTGCCCTTATAGCGACTGTCGGTTCCGTAGCCCCCTTCGACCGTTCCGAACCAGCCGTTGCGCATATTGGGCTTGACCGACAGGTTGATGACCGTTTCGTCTTCACCGTCGTCGACGCCCGTCAGGCGCGCCAGATCGCTCTTGCGGTCAATGACCTGGAGCTTGTTGACCATCTCGGCCGGCAGATTCTTCGAAGCCACCTTCGGGTCGTCGCTGAAAAATTCCTTGCCGTCGACAAGAATCTTCGTGACCTCCTTGCCGTTGGCCGTGATTTTGCCGTCGCTGCTGATCTCTACACCAGGCAGGCGTTTCAGAAGATCCTCGACCACGGCATTCGGGCGCGTCAGATAACTGTCGGCATTGAATTCGACAGTGTCGGTCATCACCTTCACCGGAGTTTTCACAGCTGTCACCGTCACCTCGGCGAGGCTCTTCGACGACTCACTCATGACGATAGGCTTCATCGACAGATTAGCTTTGCCGACCTCGACCGGCATTGTGACCGGCGCGAACCCTACGTAGGTCGTTTCGAGAAGATAGCGTCCGGGCTTCACCGCCGGAAGCGAAAAACGGCCGTCGAGGTCGGCGGCAGTGCCGGCCACGAAAGCCGAATCGGGTTTAAGCAGCCTCACGGATGCCTGCATCAGCGGCTCGCCGGCCCCGTCGGTCACACGCCCCGTTATGTCGGCGGCATAACCGGCCAGGGCGCATGCCGCCAGAGCAGCGGCGGCTAAAAACGTGATTGTCTTATTCATTATCATGCGGTTGGGAAGTTACAGCATTATAGACAGCTTCATGCGCCGTAAGTTTAACGCGGCGGTAAAAAAATGCTTTTTAGCTATTTTTAATAAGGTAAAACGGCGAAAAAGCGCTACCTTTGCGGCCGGAAAAGTCTATCTAAACTAACCTACTAATTACATATACTACAATGAAAATCGAAAAAATCGTCGGTCGCGAAGTGCTTGACTCGCGCGGCAACCCCACGGTAGAAGTTGATGTAACCCTCGAAAGCGGTGCCTTCGGTCGCGCTGCCGTTCCTTCGGGCGCCTCGACAGGCGAAAACGAAGCCCTCGAGCTTCGCGACGGCGACAAGAGCCGCTATATGGGCAAAGGCGTGCTGAAAGCCGTTGCCAACGTAAACGGCCCGATCGCCGAAGCCCTCGTCGGCATGAGCGCTCTTGACCAGATCGCCATCGACGAAGCCATGCTCGCCCTCGACGGCACCGACACCAAGAGCCGCCTCGGCGCCAACGCCATCCTCGGTGTTTCGCTCGCCGTCGCCAAAGCCGCTGCCGACTATCTCGACCTGCCTCTCTATAAATATATCGGCGGCTGCAACAGCTACGTTCTGCCCGTTCCGATGATGAACATCATCAACGGCGGTGCCCACAGCGACGCCCCCATCTGCTTCCAGGAATTCATGATCCGTCCCATCGGCGCCACCACCTTCCACGAAGGAATCCGCATGGGCACCGAGGTATTCCACAACCTCAAGACCGTTCTGAAGAAGCGCGGCCTCTCGACCGCTGTTGGCGATGAAGGCGGTTTCGCTCCCAACCTCGACGGCACCGAAGACGCCCTCAACGTTATCATCGAAGCCATCAAGCTCGCCGGCTATGTTCCCGGAAAAGACGTCACCATCGGTCTCGACTGCGCTGCTTCTGAGTTCTACAAAGACGGCCATTACGACTACACCTGGAAACAGGGTGCCGACGCTCCGCGCCTGACCAGCGCCGAACAGGCCGAATTCCTCAAAGGCCTCGTCGAGAAATATCCTATCGACAGCATCGAAGACGGTATGGACCAGAACGACTGGGAAGGCTGGAAGATCCTCACCGACCTCATCGGCGACCGTTGCCAGCTCGTCGGCGACGACCTCTTCGTCACCAACGTCAAATACCTCAAGAAAGGTATCGAGCTCGGCTGCGCCAACTCTATCCTCGTCAAGGTTAACCAGATCGGCTCGCTGACCGAGACCCTCCGCGCCGTAGAGCTCGCACAGCGCAACGGCTACACCGCCGTCATCAGCCACCGTTCGGGCGAAACCGAAGACGCCACCATCGCCGACATCGCCGTTGCCACCAACGCCGGCCAGATCAAGACAGGTAGCGCCAGCCGTTCCGACCGTATGGCAAAATACAACCAGCTTCTCCGCATCGAAGAGCAGCTCGGCAAAGACGCAGTCTACGGCTACGGCAAAAAGACCAAACGTCCCGAATAAATCTTTCAGACCCGCATATAAAAGAGGCGTGCCCCTGACGGCGCGCCTCTTTTTATATGCGAATCTAAATCAAATTAACGCACCCTGGCGTAGGGCTGCACCGCGGTGCAGCCGGATTACCAACGAGTTATGCCATTGCGTCCGGCGGCTGCACCACGTTGCAGCCCTACGCTATGCGATTTACTGTATCCCTCAGAAAACGACCTTGGCGGCCTGCGAACCGCGGCGGCAGATAACGATCTGCCCCTTTTCGGGAGAAGCGATGCGCTGCCCCTGAAGGTTATAGTAAACGGGAGACATGTTGTCGGCGCTGACGCCATCAATGCCGTTCTGCGGGCCGACTGTGAATGCCGGGCTGATAACCTGCTGCTGCGAGCCGCCGGTCTCAGTTTCGAGAGTCAGGCGCACGTCATACCACGTATTAATGCTTTCCCCCTCAACGCCCGATAGGTCGGCCTTGTAGAAGTAGCCCCATCCGGGAATGCAGTCGTTCTCCGGTACAGCCTCGACCTTCAGCTCGCGGAAATCCTCGGTGCCGTAAGGCGCATACTCGACCTTGACGTCCGACAGCCCGCTAAAAAAATATGAGGGTATTTCAGATTCCCAGTCAGGTGCGAGCGTAACGGCATAGAGCTGGAGACTTGCGCCGTCAGGCTCGACAAGGCGGTCAGTCAGCCGGTCGTCGGCATTGACAATGCCCATCCAGGTAGCAGTGGGAATACTGCAAAGAGATTCACGGGGATTGTATTTTGTCGTGCAAGTCGACTTACCCGCTATCTTTCCGTCAACCAGAATATTATCTGTCATAATTTCAATCGTATATTCGCCTTCTTCGCCCCAATAAATTTGGTCTGGAAAGTCGCTGCGATTTTCAGTCAGCAACTGGTCATCCAAATATACCGAAACCGTGTTAGTGCCTCCGTTCCAAGGCTCATTGTCGGCGTCCTGAGTTATATTTCTATAAATATTCCATGAGTCGATTGACATTACTTCGCCATTGCGGCCTATACAATTGAAATCAAAACCTATACTACCGGGGTTGGTTGCCGCAAGGATTACAGGGGCGCAGTTGCCGAGCGGAGCATTAGGGACGAGCTTTTCCAAATAAGGATTGCTCAACGTCACGTTCCTCTCTTCGGGAGTTGAGAAAAGTCCGGCTCCCATTCCCCAGTTCGAAGCTACTCTCTCCAGACCATCTTTACCATAGAGGTAGGGCATCCCCTGAACGGCCGAGTTATTGCCGAAACAGACTGCCCCAAGCGGAAATGATACCATTGAATACGGGCCATCGTAGTTTTCAGGTTCCCACATATAAATGACATCGTCGGGAAGTTCCTTTGCGAACAAACCTTCCGATAACGAGCAAATCAGGTTATCGTTCTCGACAAAACCGCAAGATGCCATCGAATACATTTCTCCCTGCCCTTCATGATATGCCAGAGCAATCTCATACATTGGATTAGAGACAACCGAGAATCGGTGTGACTGCCAGCCTTCGGTAGTTGTCGCACATTCATCTTTGGTAAGATCAACAGGAAGAACGTAAAAATAGCAACCGCCCTTAAGTCCTGTAACGTTCATGGTTGTCAACCCGAAAGTGTTATCTGTAGCATTCGTCAGGAACTCACTGTACTTCGCAATTCCGGTTTCATACGGATCGCCGAAGATATGACGTCCTCCATAAGAGAAAAATACGGAAGAATTACTTCCAAAAAATGAATCGAAATCGCTCCTGTCAATTTCTTCTCCCTCGGGAGTGACAAACTTGGGAATTACCAAACGGGTTGCGTCGCTCTGAAAAAATGCCAGCGACGTTTGCGAAGCATCCACTTCGACATCTTTTTCTACAAGGAAAAACTGTTTGGCCGCAGTGTCGTTAATTCCCGAGGCAAGAAAATCATAGGGTCCTTCGGGCATCTCTATGCTGACCGAACCGTCCGGCTCTTCGCGGGCGTAATAGACCTCAACCTCTCCATTGACGGTTCGGGCAGCCATTACTCCGAAAAACACGCCATCGGGGAGAGTGTTGAGACTGAGCAGAAGTTTGACATTGCCGGAGCGCGAAACAGAATTGCTTCGAACAGGCGCAATATAGTCTTTGATAATCACGGGCTGTTCAGCCGAAGAAGTCAGCGCCGCCAATGTGAGGACTATAGTAAAAATTTTTCTCATAAGTTTGTGATTTGGTGTTAGAATGGAATAGAATTACGAACTCAAATTTAGTTTTTTTGCAACTCCAATCCTCAGAACGGAGGTTTGAAAAGGTATTGAACGCCGTTTAAAAAAGTTTACTTAGCTAAAAAACAGCACATTGCAAAATCTGCTGTTTTTTACTCACAGACATGACGCTCTCATATAAGTCAGGCAACAGTTTGCCGTTTTTTGAAAATAAATGCTAACTTTGTATTGTGAATAAACGCCTGCTCATCTCTATAATAATATTATTGACGGCTGTTATTGCCCTGTCTGCCGCTTCGCCAGCATTCGTCGACCGCGAGGTCCAGCGAAGCGATTCGCTCATCAATGCCGGCAATTATGCCGAGGCAGTGAGAAATCTCGACCGGCTTGAGAAAAAAATCGACAGAAAAGACATTCGTTCGCTATCGAAAATCCTCAACACCCGTTCTGAGGCTTTTCTTCAGATCGGCAATGCCCCGGCCATGCTGAAAGACCTCAGAGTTCTTATCGAAACCGACAAACCTGCCGATCTATGGTATTTCGACGCCGAGGCATATCTGCGGCTGGCTGAATTCCACCGTGAATACAAACGATTTATTCTAAACCGGAAATATATCGGAAAAGCTTCTGCCGTTGTCGGGAAGAATGGTAAGCGGCCCGGCGAACGCGAGCTTGTCGAGCAGCTCCGCCATAAGATTCTCCTGCGAAAGATATTGGCATCGATTGCATCTGATTCAGCAAATGTAGCTCTTGCCGAAGCCAACCGCGCCATAAAGAAAACCCACAACGTCGACGACAGCCTCGACCTCGAAGCGATCCGCTCTGACGCATATTCCCATCTCAACAGAATCGACTCCGCGGCCGCTATCTGCAGGCGCCTGATAGCCGACAGGCGTCTGAATCCCGATGTCAGAAATACCGTCAGGATGAAACTTATAAAATATCTTATCGAGCAAAACGACTTGAAGGCCGCAGATAAAGAATGGGAGCTGCTGAAGCCGTCGTCGAATGCCCACTATAACCTTAAATACTATCTGACCGGGCGCGACTTAGCAAAAGCCCACGGCGACGAACACACTGAATACATGTATTTCAAACGCGCCAGCCAGACCGCCGATTCTCTGACCGGAATATACTCCAATGCCATGACGCAGGTCGAGGTCGATTATTTCGAGGTGGCCGCCGCCAATCATGAGGCCGAGCTGGCCCGGCAGGCAAATCGGCAGAGATTATGGTGGATATGGGGACTGGCAGGGCTCGTTGCGCTCGCAACGGCCATAGCCGGCTTCGCACTGCTGAAATCGCGCCGGGGCAGGCGCCGTCAGGCCATTATCGAGAAGAAGCTCGGCAGCCGCAACGCCGAGGTCGGCTCGCTGACACGCCGACAGGCCTCGATGGAGCAGTCGCAGCAGGAGATCCGCAATATTCTCGCCTCAAAAATCGACGACGCCGAAAAAATAGAAGAGATAAAACGCAGTATTCAGGCTCCCGGCGACCTCGAAAGTCCGCGCCACATGGACATCTCGCGCCACGACGACGCCACGGGCGAATTCCTCGCCAAGCTGCGCATAGCCCACCCCAACCTGACCAATGCCGAAACGCGCATAGCGGCATTCGTCTGGCAGAATCTGTCGAACAAAGACATCGCCGCAGCCATCAACCGCTCGGTCAGCACCGTCAAATACACCAAAAGCTCGCTAAAAAAGAAGCTCGCCACCGACATTTCGCTTGAAGAATATCTGCGCGGAATCTCGGCAATGGACGACGCCGAACTCGCACGGCGCGCAAACATAAAAACATAAAAATGCACGTGCTGTTTTTCGCTTGCGGATATAAAAGATTTAGCTAACTTTGCCGTTACTATATAAAGCAAGAAATATAATTATCCAACTTACCTATTATGAAAAAGAAATTTATCTGCACCGTTTGCGGCTACGTCTATGAAGGCGCAGAACCGCCCGAGAAATGCCCCGTCTGCGGCGCTCCCGCTTCGAAATTCAAAGAACTCGACGAGACTGAAGAACTTTCTTTCGTCACCGAGCATGAAATCGGTGTTGCCAAAGGCACCGATGCCGAAATGATCGCTGACCTGACAGCCCACTTCAACGGCGAATGCGGCGAAGTCGGCATGTATCTGGCTATGTCGCGTCAGGCCGACCGCGAAGGTTATCCCGAAATCGCCGAGGCCTTCAAGCGCTATGCTTTCGAAGAGGCCGAGCACGCCGCAAAATTCGCCGAACTCCTTGGCGAATGCGTCTGGGACACCAAGACCAACCTCGAAAAGCGCATGGCAGCCGAAGCCGGTGCCAACGCCGACAAGATGCGCATTGCCCGCCGCGCCAAAGAGCAGAATCTCGACGCTATCCACGACACCGTTCATGAGATGGCTAAAGACGAAGCCCGCCATGGCCAGGGTTTCCAGGGTCTCTACAACCGCTATTTCAAGAAATAATTCCCTTTCGGGAATCAATCTTTTCCGGGAGGCTGTGCCGCAGGGCGCAGCCTCCCGATTCTATATGCCATACAAGCCTTATTAACGCGAGTTCGGGATAAGAAATACCCTAAAAAGTTGAATCGGCAGCTTTAA
>OGSD01002112.1_pt1 | contig 17213 bp, 9 predicted proteins | sample 1553571 | NCBI WGS metagenome assembly OGSD01 (sample SAMEA2580072, study PRJEB22360) | human gut metagenome | biome: human gut; feature: human-associated habitat; material: faeces | place: Denmark | collected 2008/2010 | reverse complement strand
CGATCACGCCGCCGCTGTTGCCCGCGCCGTTGGCTCCGGTGGAGATCGTCACCCGCACATGGGCGTAGTTCCGGCAGTTCGAAACGACGGTATTGCCCGTCACGTTCGCCGCGATACCGCCGACGAAGCCGGCCGTCGCCGTAATGTCGAACCCTGCGTCGGAGTCGTTGTCCGAAGGCGTCGAACCGGCGCCCTTGACCGTGATGTTCCTGAGCGCCGCTGCGACGGCCGGCGTCGTCCCGTCCTCCGAGGATGCCGACGACATAGCCGAAGAGTCCCTGTCCGGCCGCGGTGGCTGCGATCTTCAAGCCAGTGATCGCGAAATTGCGGCCGTCGTAATTGCCACTGAACTTCTTATCGGAAGTGCCGATCGCCGTCCAGCCGCCGCCCAGCGCGATATCGGCCGTCTGCACGAAATAGATGCCCGCATAGGACTCGCCCGCATTGACCGACGACGCCAGCGCTTCGAGATCCGATCTCTTCCCGATCGCGATCGGGCGCTCCTCGCTTTCGCCACCGAAACAGCCGAACGCGGGATTCCATCGCTCGACATAGCTGATCTGGCCGTTGCTGAGCGTGAACAGGGCATTGATCTCCACCGATCCCACCTTTTTCAGTTCGTACTCCCCGTCGGGAATCTCCTCCATGTAATACACGGTCGTAAGGTCGGTGCCGACCTCCACCTCCACGTCGTTCAGGATCACGCTCTCGCCGCCGCCGGCAGGTGCGTATTCGAGCGTCGTATTGCCGTCGTTACCGAGCAGCGTGGTCATGCCCGCGAATTCGATCCGGTGGCGTTCTCCCTGTTTCTGCTGGTTGATCGTCAGTTCCGCCTTCACGGTCGGATCGTCGACATAGACCACCGTCAGCTTCGCCTGACGGCTCTCGGTCGATTCGTTCTCGGACACGGAGAGCACCACGGCGCCGTCGCCCTCGACGTCGGCCGCAGGCGCAGTCTTGGCGATCCAACCCTCGCCGCCCGACACGACGGTCAGTTCGGCGCGCCAGTTCACGTTGGAGACGATCTGCACCGTATAGGCCTCGGCGCCCGTCCACGGCAGCGACACGCTGCCGACAGGCTCCATGACGATCGTCGGCTCCGAGCCCATCTGCTCGACCGTCACCGTGCCGGAAAGCGTCCGGGAATCGCGCTCCGAAGTGCCGGTCACGGCGATCGTGGTCGAACGCCTGCCCGGCGTATCCTTCTCCGTGAGCGTGAAGACGATGTTGCCGTTACCCTTGCCGCTGGCCGACGTGATCGTCAGCCAGTCGGCCTGTTCGTCGGTCTTGGCCGCCGTCCACGACACGTCGTGCGACGCCACCACGGTGATCGTATTGTTCTGCGAGGCGTAATTGTTCTTGATGACGGGCTGCTCGGGCAGCGTGAACGTCGGGATGAAGGTGTCGTCGCCGGTATCGTCGTCCGAGCAGCTCCACGCGAGCGATGCCGCACAGACGAGCAGTACGGCTGAAATGAGTTTCGGAAAAGATCTGAGACTTTTCATATCGTCTGAAGTTTTGGGTATTGGTTACTTGAATGTAGGCGTTTCGATGAACTGCGTCTGCATGTTCATCAGCTGTTCCCAGTTCTGGGCAGTCAGTTTCGTGCCGTTGAACACGAAGTTGTCGAAGACGATGTTGCGGAACGGGTGGTCGGGCGACGAACAATAGAGATAGTTCTTGTAGCCGTTGTCCCTCTGGCGGACGTTCCAATTCCTGAGCGTCAGTCCGTCGACGGTCGAGACATAACCGGCCTGCGGCGACACGCGCAGGACGACCGGCACGGGCGTCTCGGTGACGACGTCCTCGATGAGATAGTTCTCCAAGTAATTGTCGTTGTTTTCGTACTCGTAGCGATTCCCCACGAATCCGAGGACACCGCGGTTGAACTGGTTGTTGTTCCAGTCGGCATGCAGGATGTCGACGCGGCGGACCGTCACGTCCTTCGCGTCGGCGTCGTTCCATGCCATCTGGATGATATTGCCGTTGGTGAGCTGCCAGCAGACGATATCTTCGAAGGTGATCCCGTCGCGGTAAACCTTGATGCTGTCGTCGTTGGCCCAGATGAAGCAGTTTTTCACCGTCGAATAATGAAACACCGAGATACCATCGCAGTTGTAGGTCCACGCGCCGATCGTCTTCACCCACTCCACACGGTTGTTGGTCGTAATCAGGCGTACCGAGAAATGGGTGAAGTCGGCGATCGTGATCCCCTCGACGACCATTCCGTTGCTGTCACCCGTAGCTTCGATGCTGTGGGAGGCACGGTAGGGAAGGCGTGCGGCCGAAAGCGTACCGCGCCCGAAGATTCTCACGCCGGGGTTGTTCTCCACGACGAGGGTGCCGTAGACGTAGGCGTCGCCCGGGATGTAGATGTTCTTGACGTGTGCCGGCACGATGTACTTGCCGATGTCGTGCACGCCCCGGGCGAAATAGATCCCCGACCGGTCGGCCGGCAGGGCGGCCATGTCGGCCGCCGTCGCGTTTTCGACGCGCCGATAGGCGGCATCGTCGGACTTCGGGGCATCCTTTTCGAGCGGGTTGGCAAAGATCATCAACCCGTTCCGATAGCCCTCCGCGCCGACCTCCACCGAGTATTGTCCGGGTTCGGTCAGGGTGAAGGTCACGGACTGGCCCGAGAGCGAAGGCGACACGTGCTTGCGGCTCGGGGAGACGGCCACCGACGACGACATCGGCACCCGCGACGGATCGAGAATCCGCGCCGTCACCGTCACCTCGCCGTCGAACGAGAAGTTCGCCCAGCTGATCGTGCGGCCGGCCACCAGTTCGAGCGCCGTGCGGTCGCTGCCGATCATCCCCTTCGAGGGATCGTATACGGGACAGGTGCTCTGGAAAACCATGCACTCCTTCTCCACCCCGTTCTGGGAAAGCGTCACCTCCCACACCGTCGAAACGTTCACGTCGGGCGAGTCGGCCAAATGGTTGTACACGACGAATGAAACGTCGTCCGGTTCCTCGGGTTCCTCCGGATCGGTCTGCTGCGGAGGGTTCCACAGCGGTTCGTAGGTCGACGAGTTGGAGCATCCGATCCCTGAACACAACAGGCACAGAGAGGCCCACAACAGAAATGTGAAATTGGACAATCGCATATATCGGTCAGTGTTATAAGGTTATTACTTAATCGTAGGACGATCGGCCTCGAAGACGATACCGCGGTCGCGGAAGACCAGCGTATCGAGCACCTCGCACCGCTGCCCGTTCTCCCGTTCGTAAAAATAATTCAGGTAGACGGCATCGCGCGGCGTGGGATTTTCGGGAGTTCCGCCCCAACTGTCGCCATTCTCCTTGTAGGAACCCGTGCCCGACACCTCAATGGCCGAAGCGGGCGTCGAAGCGACGGTCATGCGGCGGGTCTGCTCGTCGACCGAAAGCGCCAGCGTCCAGCGTTCGGCGCCGACCGACAGTTCCGTTTCGAGCGAGGTCTGCGACGTGGTGGTCAGCTTCACGACCTCGTCCTGCTCGACGAACTCCTCGCGGTAGGCAACGCACTCCTCCTCGATGACGGCACCGCTGCGGTCGCGCACGATGAGCGCACCGCGGCGAAGCCACGACCCGTGCCACGGATTGACGTACTTGACACCGAACAGGGCGAAATGCATCGGTTTCTCGCTCCAATCCTCCGAGACGTGGATATCGGCCGAATCCTCCTTCCCGTCGACCGGTTTGCCGTAGAGAATATTCTCGGTATCGGGCGATCCCGTAATCCGGATCGGGATCACGTAAGCGCCGGTCAGTGCCTTCGGGTCCTCGAAGAAGGCGTCGGTGAGCTGTACCTCGATCAGACCGCTGAACGACCCCTTGGGGATGATCGCGCGGGACGACGGCGTGAGCACGTAATACTCCTCGGGCAGCGCCTCCACCTTCGCGTCGCCGCGGTAGAAATAGTCGGGCACCAGCGTGGGGTCGATTTCGAAATCGACCCGCCAGTCCTGTTTGTTGCTGTTGTAATATCCCCCGACGCAGACGCCCATGTTGAACTTATGCTGCCGGTCGAGCGAATTGTCGATGCGGTCGTTGCCCAGCGACAGCGTTCTGACCGGATACTGATAGGGCATGTAGATCGTCTGCCGCTCGAAATCGTCGAAAGCGATCGACTCGTTCGTGCAGGAAGCCAACAGCGATCCGGCGGCGGCCAATGCCATAATTGCTTTTTTCATAAGCTATGCGATGTTTTAATTGTTACCATCCTCGGTTCTGTTCGAGCCCCTTCATCTGTTCGTCGTAGGGGATCGGCCCGTAGATCATATAATCCATGAAGACGCGGGACTCGACCTCGAATGCGGTCTTGCCTCCGTCGCGCGTACCCGTTGCGGCCCGCATCATGGCCTGTTCGTCCTTCCAGCGGCGGACATCCCAGAAACGCTGGTTCTCGAAGGCCAGTTCCAGCCGGCGCTCGTTGCGGATCAGTCTGCGCATATCGGCCTGCGTAGCCACCGTAGGCAGGTACTGGTCGGGAGTAATGCCTCCCGTCGAACGGATCCGGGCGATCACGTCGCGCGCGGAGTAGCCCACGGTACCCTGTCCGTCGGGGCCCCACGCCTCGTTGGCCGCCTCGGCGAAGATCAGGTAGACCTCGGTCATGCGCAGCAGCGTGTGGAAGTGGCGGGTGGTCACGACCGATCCCGTAGTATGGTTCACGCTGGGGTTCATCAGTTTCTTCATGTAATAACCCGTGGTCGTCGAACTCGACGGCTTGCGGTCGATCCCGTCGACGTCGCCGTCGACCGTATTGATGACATTGTCCTTGAACAGGCTCCCGTTGCGGATCAGGTACTCGTCCAGCCGCGGGTCGCGTCCGGCGTACGGGTCGTCGGGATCAGACGGGTTTCCGGGGACGTAGGGAACGCCGTTTCGATAGGGAAACGCATCGGCGAAATCCTGCGTGGGGTTCATGCGGCCGTTGCCGAGCAACGAGGGCGGAAAACACGTCGTCTCCCAGTCGCGGCCGGTATAGTAGTCCTTGCGCCACACGATCTCCCGGCTGGTGTCGTCGAGCCAGAACTTGATGCGGCTCTTGTCGATGGCGTCGATGCCCCCCCGATGAACGTTGCATCGATCAGCTCGGCGGCGGCGACGGCCGCCGCCTCCCATTTCGCCGCATCGTTGTCGGGATTGAAGGCCGGACTTGCGGCCTGCAACAGCAGACGGGCCTTCAACGCCATGGCGATGCGACCGCACAAGCGATTGGCGAAGCGCGCTCCGTAGACCCGATCTTCTTCGGGTTTCTCGCTGTTGTTTTTGTACTCGTAGGGGAGATGATCGATGGCGAATTGCAAATCTTCGAGCACGAGCGCCACGCAACGTTCATACGTGTCGCGCGGAAAATCGAGATCGCCCTCCTCGACGTCGATCGGGTGCATGATCATGGGCACGCCGAGCAGACGGCCCGTATTGACGCCGACACCGGAGTGTGCCGTCAGCAGTTCCATGTAGTAGTAGGCGCGCAGTCCGCGGGCCTCGGCCGTGAGCCGTTCGCGGAACGCTTCGCACAGCCATGCGTCGGAGTACGACCACTCCACCCGATCGACGAGTTCATCTAAAAACAGGTTGCAGTAGCCGATGGCCGTGTAGGCCGACGACCACTTGTCGAACGGATTGTTCGTGGAGCTCCACTCGCCGCTGACGATATTGCGGAAAGCATTGCCCGACGAGGTGTTCCACACGGCGTTGTCCGTCGCCACGTCCGTCATGACGCTGATCTGGTTGGCGTTCGGGACGGAGGCGTAGGCGTTGAGCAGAACCCCCTCCGCACGCTGGATGTAGGTCAGCAGTTCGTCGCCCTTGTAGCTGTTGTCGTCGTCGGGATCGAGGAAATCGTTGCAGCCCGCCGCCGACAGCAGGGCGAAAGTCAGAAACAGGTGATATAGCTTTTTCATAGTAACGATCTTGATTTTGCGGTCAGAATTTCAGTTTCACTCCGAGGTGTACCCATGCGTACTGGAACTCGCTGCCCACGTTCAGGATCATCCGATCCCGCGAAGGCGAGAGCAGCAGGATGTCGGTAGCGCGCGCATAGATCGTCACGTCTTTCAGGCGCAGCGTCTTCATCAGCTTGTCGCCCAAATGGTAAGAGAGCTGGACGGCCGGAATCGAGAAGTAGTTCTGCCGGGCGAGCCAGAACGTCGACGTCTTGCCGTAATTGTGTGTCGTCCCCGACGAGCTGGCCGTCAGACGCGGATAGGTCGCCGTAGCGCGCGTATCGATTCCGAGGCTGGGATCGTAGGCCCAGCGGCCGATCAGGTGTACCGGATACTTGGCGTTGGGCCCGTAGACCGCATAGTACGCGTCGCTCCGATAGTCTTTGGTCGCCCCCGTCTGGGCGCTCATGTAGGCGAACAGTTCGAAATTGCGCCACGTGAGGGTGACGTTGAGCCCATAGGCGAACCGTGCGTGCGTATTGCCGATCACGGTGAAGTCCTCGTCGTCGATGCGCATGTCGCCGTTGACGTCGCGATACTTGATGTCGCCGGCCTGCACCGTTCCGTAGGTAGGACGGGCGATCGCGCCGCCGGCGTTCATCAGGTCGATCTCCTCCTGCGTATAGAACCCGTCGGCTTGCAGGCCCCAGATCGCATCGGTCGGCCGGCCCGCCCGGCTGAGGTAGCTCAGATGCTCGGGATAGTCGATCTCCGAATATTTGACATATCGGGGCTTGTACCAGATCATGTCGGCGCCCACTTCGAGTCCGAAATCGCCGAAGTGCCGGCGATAGGTGATCCGAGCTTCGATACCGCTCTGGCGGCGGCTGTTGTAATTCTCGTTCGGAATGAACACACTACTGCCGAGCACGCCGGGCAGCTGCAAGGTACGCCGCGTAATCTCGTCGAAACGCAGCGAGTTGAAATAGTTGACCTCACCCGAGAGTGCATGGCGGAAGAGCGAGAACTCCATGCCGACGTTGACGTCGTGCCGCTGCACCCACGAAATGGCGGGATTACCCCGCTGGAGCGTCATCAGGGCGTTCTGGCCGGTTCCGTCGCCGTAGTTGTAGTTGTCGCCCGGATCGTAAATATCCGTGTCGATGTAGTTCGACATGCCCGAATCGGATTTCGTATTGGCATACGAAACCTTGATTTTCAAATAATTCAACCAACGGCTTCCGCGCAGGAACTCCTCCTCGGAGACGATCCACCCCAGACCTCCGCCCTGTGCGTAACCCCAACGGTTGCCGCGCGACAGGAAGGTCGAACCGATATAGGCGCCGCTGTACTCCGCCACGTACTTGTCGGCGAAGGCGTAGTTCACGCGGCCGCCGAAATTCACCGATTTCTCGGCGTGCGTGGCCCCGCTCTCCTTGTAGTGGTGCATCGTCGACATCAGCACGGCGCTGAGCTGGTGACGGCCGGAGAAGGTCCGGTCGTACGACAGCGCGTTGTTCCACCCCAGACGGCGGTAGAAACCCGTGTCGGTCATGGTCTGGCTGCCCACGAAATCGTTCGAGCCGTAGATGTTGGCGATCCGAATGGTGCCGTCGTCGCCGAACGCGGGTTCGTAGGAGGCGTAGCTGTTATTCTGCGTGGTGGTGTACTTGTTGTAGTTGTCCGTACCGAAATAGGTTTTGAACGACAAGCCCTCGGTCAGCCACGAGAAATCGACGTCGATGCCCACGTTGATATGTGCCATGCGGTCCATCGTGTTGGCGTAACCGCCCAGATAGAGGTCGCCGTAGGGATTGCGCAGGTAGTTGGGATTATTGTTGTTGTTACCGCCCACCAGATATTTGCCGCCGATCACCGAGCGTTGCAGCTCCGCGTCTTCCAGTGCCGTCTTGGTGTATTCGTCTTCCAGATCCAGCCGGTCGACGGGGATCAGGAACGGATAGGAGTTCACCGGATTCTCGGTCGACAGCCGCCAGAAATTGCCGTTCTTCCAGTTCGGCCCGTGGTAGGAGTTGAAGATTGCGGCGGCATCGAGCGACACCTTGATATATTTGTTGATGTTCACGTCGACGTTGCCCCGGACATTGAACCGGTTGGTGCGCTGCTTGTCCGATTCGCCCATCGAGACGATGGATTTCGTGTTGTAGAACCCTGCGTTCAGATAATACTGTGCCACGCGGCTGCCGCCGATGAACTCGGCCGAGACACGGTTCTGCGGCTTGAAACCGCGCAGGAACTCACTGCTGTAATAGTCCTGATCGGGATATTTGACCGGATCCACGCCCGCCCGCACATTCTCGATATCCTGGTAGCTGTACATCGGATTGCCGCCGTCGTTGCGCAGCGCTTCGTTGTAGAGGATCATGTAATCCGCCGCACGCAGGTATTCGGGTTGTGCCTTGGGAATGCCGAACGACGTTTCGTAGGAGAAATTCATGATGCGCTTGTGGGCTTCGCCCCGCCGCGTCTTGATCAGGATGATGCCCTTGTCGGCATACGAACCGTAGAGGAGCCGCGACGCGGCATCTTTGAGAACCGTGATCCGCTCGACCTCATCGGCGTTGAGCATGTCGCTCAGCGAGGCCACCGAATTCGAACCGTCGCGCACCAGACCGTCGATCAGAATGGTGTAACCCATGCCGCGGACGTCCTTCGCGCCGAACACGCCGAATCCTTCGGCCTGCAACACGCCGTCCAGACCGTAGTCGCTGAGTTTATCCTTATAGCGGTCCATATCGATGTCGTTGACCGCACCGACCACGCGGCGGTCGGTCAGTGTCCCGAACGGCAGTTCAACCCGGTCGGCGCTGCCGCTGCGATACGGCGAAGCTTCGAGTGCGATCGCCTGTCCGGCGGCCAGATCGGGCAGATAGACCTCCTTCGGTTCGTACCCCTCGGCCTCGATCAGAATGTAATCGGCCGCACCGCTCTTCACGCTGAATGTGCCGTCGGCGTCCGTACGGGCGAAATAGGCGCCCTCCATAGCCGTAACCAGCGCTCCGGCAACAGGAATCCCGGACGAATCGACCACCTGCCCCGACACGACGGAAATCTCCTGCTTCGCCTTTTTCGGCTTTTTCTGGGCCGACAGTTCCGACGTGAACCCGGCGAGCAGCAGCAGAAATACGAGTATGTATGTTCGTTTATTCATAATGGATTCATTTAGTTTGGGATTCTGGGAATGTTACCAACCCGGATTCTGTTCGAAACCCTCGTACTGCTCCACGTCGCTGCGGCGGAACGGGAACCAATAGTGCTTGTCGTCGAACTGCGCGGTGAATAGCTCCACCTCGCGGTAGAAGGTGTGCTCCTTGTCGAATTCGGCCTTGTAGCGGATCTTGTACTTGTCCAGATGCGCCACGTACCAACGCCGTATATCGTGCCAGCGGTGCCCCTCGAACGCCAGTTCGACGGAACGCTCGTTGCGGATCCGCTCGCGGAACGTAGCAGCGTCGGCCGTGAATTTCGGCAACACGTCGGGCAGCGACTCGCTGCCGTAGGTCTGCAACTCGGAGGGCAGAGTGACATTTTCGGCAATCGGCAGCTTCACGCGGCGGCGAACCGTGTTGACCGCCTCGACTGCGGTCAGCCCGTTCGCGAAATCGGGCGCCGTATTCGGCCCCCAAACCTCGTTCACCGCTTCGGCGAAGGTCAGGTAGACCTCCGGCAAGCGGATGAACGGGCAGGAGAAGCGGAAATTGTTCCAGGCCGTATTGTCCGATTCGCGGTTATTGACCATATAGGGCGTGAATTTGCGGATCAGATAACCCGACAGCGAAGCGTTGCCGTCGCGGTCGAGACCGGGGCTCGGACTCGAATAGAGCTGCGTATAGGCGCTGGCGTCCGAAGCACTCGACACCCACTTGACCCCGTCGGTCAGGATCGTCTTCATCAGACGCGGATCGCGGTTGGCCCAGGGCAGCTTTTCGTCGAAATCGCCGGCCGGCAGATCGGGATCGTCGATCGGATAGCCCGTCGCCGTCCCGTAGAGGTTCACGAAGTTGGCCGTCGGGAACGTGCATACGTTGTTGCCGCCGAAACGACCGCTGGTGTGGACGCGGCCGATTCCGTTGATTACCTGGTTCTGACCGCCGCGGCTGTTGTGAATCTTCTGGAAAATGGTCTCCGAGGAGTAGACCACGTTCGTACCGGGGCGGGTATCGGTGAAGATATGGTCGTAATCCTCCCACGGCACGAGCGAATAGACGCCGGAGGCGATCACCTCGTAGGCGGCTTCGGCCGCCTGCCGGCACAGCTCCTCGTCGTACACCGCGCCGCGCCCCTCCATCCGGGAGGTGAGCGGGCTGGCCGCATAGAGCAGCGCACGGGCCATGAGCGCATAGGCCGCGCCGCGCGTGACGCGTCCCGTATTGACTTCGGGATTGTCCCACCTGTCAGGCAGGTTCTGCGCAGCCAGTCCGAGGTCTTCAACCACGTTCATCAGCGTCTCCCTGTACGAAAGGCGCGACAGTTTCAGATTGTCGCCGGCGCCCAGCAGCACCTTCACATAAGGGATTCCGCCCCAGAACCGGGCCACTTCGAAATGGTTCCACGCCCGGAAGAAATAGATCTGTCCCAGCAGCAGCTTCCGCTCCTGGTCGGTGGCGTCGACCAGCAGGTCGAAGTTTTCGAGCCCCTCGTTGCAGCGGCGGATATTGCGCCACGCCTGATGCCACAGTCCTGCGTGCGAGAGCGAACCGCTGGCGTTGACCATATCCATGAAGGGATTGTGGTCGCGGTTGCTGTAAATCCACATGTAATCGCCCCGGGTCAGCGCGTACGAAACGGGAAAGGTCTGGTTGCAGTAGGTATCGTCGCCGAAATCGAAGCTCGACGTCCACGGACTCGAACCCGTCACGTAATAGGAGATCAGCCCCTTGCCGTAGAGTTCGTCGAGATACCCCTGGAAATTGCGGTAGTTGCCGAAGACGATCTTCTCGTCGACGTTCGAATCGGGGGTCTTTTCGAGATAGTCTTCGCACGAAGCCAGAAGCAGGGCTCCCAGAGAGCACACACCCCATGCGATATTCCTGAATGTATTCAATTTTTTCATCTTTTTGGCCTTTTGCACAGTTAGAATTCGATCTTCACCCCGAACGTGTACCGTTTGGTGAGCGGGTACTTCATCACATTGTCGTTGGTGCGCGTACCGCCCGTTTCACGGTCTTCGTTCAGGTGCGAGAAGAGCCAGAGGTTGTTGCCCGATATGTAGAACCGCAGCGAGGTGATTCCCGCCTTGCGCAGCCGCTCCGCCGTGAGGGTGTAGGCCAGTTCGGCGTTCTTGATACGCCACTGCGTGCCGTCGACCATGTTGAAGCTGCCCGAATGGACGCTCGCGCCGGAGCCCTTGTACACGGGATGATGATAGGTTCCGCCCTCCTGCGACCCCGGAAGCCACATGTCGCCCATGATGCTCGTGTCGAGTACGGTATAGTAATGCGGCGACGAGAATTCGCCCGCGCTTCTGACCAGCGTACAGTTGCGTGTACCGTAGAGCTGCACCGAGAGACTGATGCCCTTCCACTCCGCGCCGACGGTGAAATTCATCGTATACTGCGGACGGTTGGGATAACCGTAGGGAACGATGTCGTTCGTATCGATCACGCCGTCGCCGTTGTAGTCGATCAGCTGGAGCATACCGACGTTGTTCCCCGACGTATTCTCGACCGCTGCCCCCGTATACATCTGGTCCCACGAGGTGATTACGCCGCTGTGGAGATAGGAGGTCTGCTGGCCGATCTGGTAACCGGCCTTCTTCTGGTATGCCGGCGTGAACTCGGGATCCTCCATGTAGACGATCTCGTCCTTTCCGTGCGAGAACATCGCCGTCGCGTAGTATTTGAGGCCGAACTTGGTCGAGTTGTTGTAGCGCATTTCGAGCTCCCAGCCGCGCTCCTTCGTCTTGCCGATATTGGCGGCCACGGGATCTGCACCGAACCAGGGCGGAATGTTGCGCTGGCTGGCGCTCATGAAGATGTCGTAGCGGCGCCCCCAGTAGTAGTCGAAGGTCAGCGACAGCGTATTCTTGAAGAAGGAGGCCTCCACGGCGAAATCGTTCTTCACGGCCGTCTCCCACTTGGCGTCGGGATTGCCGATGTTGGTGATGTGGAACCCCGAATACTCGGGCCGCGAAGCGCTCGGACTGCCCAGCCACGCCGTCGAGGTGGCCTTGCTCCACTGCGTCATGTAGAGCCAGCGGTTGATTCCCGAATCGCTGCCGACCTTTCCCCACGAGTAGCGGAACTTGAAGAGGTCGACGAACCGTTTGAGTTCGCTGCGGCGGAAGAAGGGCTCCTCGGAGAGTATCCAGCCGACGGCCGCCGACGGGAAGAATCCGAACTTGTTGCCTTTGGCGAACTTCTCGGAGCCGTTGTAGGCCGCATTGAACTCGAACAGGTACCTGTTGTCGAAGTCGTAGGTCGCACGCCCGGCCCACTCCTCGCGGTAGCTCGGGAAGGCGGAGCCCGCCGCATTCTCGATGCGCTTGAACAGGATCAGCCCCGACACTTTGTGGAGCCCGAACGTGCGGTTGTAGTTGAACTGCGCCTGGTACATCAGGTTCTTCGACATCTTGGGCGAGCCGCCGCTCGACCAGATGTTTTCGGTCGAAAGCGTATATTTGCCGAGCACGTAGTCGAAGCCGTATTTCGAGTTCGTATAGTCCGAGGGATAGTTGATCGTCTCCTCGCCGGTTTTCCAGTCGATGTATTTGGTAATGGGGCGCGAGGCCGTGATGTTGGGCCCGATGCTCCAGTAGTAGTTCTGGAAATTGGCCATCGCGCGGAACGAAAGCCCCTTCGTCACGAAATCGAGTTTCTGGTTGAGCGTGAACGAGGTGTTGATGTCCATGCGCGTATGCCGTTCGAGACCGCTGAAATTGAAATACTCCACGGGGTTGTACATCGCGTATCCCGATTCGTTGTTGGCGAACGTCCCGTCCTCGTAGCGCACCGGATACTGATCGGGACCCTTGGAGTAGATGCCGGGCCACAGGTAGGCCGGCGTGGCGGTCGTCGTGCGCTCGATGCCCCACGCGCCGTCGATATCCACGCTGATCGTCGTGGTGGCTGTGGGCTGGAAATCGAGGTTCGTACGGAAGTTGAAGCGCTTGTAGTCGTTCTTCGGGACATAGCCCTGGCCGAAGTCCTGACCTTTGAGCACGTCGCCGTCGTACACGTAGGCCAGCGAGCCGTAGTACTTGACGAATTTCGTACCGCCCCGCACGTCGAGTGCATAGCGCTGCGACCACGAATGCTTGCGCAGCATCTCGCTCTGCCAGTCGACGTTGGGATAGAGGTAGGGGTTGTCGCCTTCGCGGTAGCGGCGCAGGATCTCGGTCGGCGTATATTCGCTCCAGAGGTCTCCGTTCATCGAGACCTGATTCTCGATGGCCTGGTTCCGGTACCACAGTCCGGTATACGAATCGGCGTTCTTGGGCAGTTTCGACGACATTTTCAGCGTGACGTTGGCCGATGCCGAGAAGGTCGGGCTGCCCTCCTTGCCGCGTTTGGTGGTGATGAGGATCACGCCGTTGCCGCCCCGCACGCCGAACACGGCCGTCGCCGAAGCGTCTTTCAGCACCGAGATGTTCTCGACTTCGCCCAGATCGATGTCGTTCATGCCGCGTTCGATGCCGTCGATGAGCACCAGCGGCGAAGCGTCGTTCCAGGTCGAAACCGTGCGGATGAAGATCTCCGCATCGTCCTGTCCCGGTTTTCCGGAGTAGTTGAGCGTGACGAGGCCCGGCACCAGACCGGTCAAGGCGCTCGAAACGTTCGTCACGCCGCCGGCCTTCATCAGTTCGTCGCCCTTCACCTGCGAAATGGCTCCGGTGACGCTCTGCTTGGTCTGTTTGCCGTATCCCACGACGACCACGTCGGAAAGCACCGTCGAGGTCTCCTGCAACGTGATGTTCAGCGGGGATTTCGTCGTAGCGTCGATCGGAACCTCGACGCTCTGCAACCCCACGTACGAGAAGACGAGAGTTTCGCCGGGGGCCACGTCGATGACATACTGACCGTCGAAATCGGTCGAGATGCCTCGCATCGTCCCCTTCACGACGGCCACTGCCCCGATCACCGGTCCGGACGAGTCGCAGACGCGCCCCGAAATCCGCATCTGTTGGGCGAAAACCGACTGCGACACGAAAGCCAGCGCCACGGCAAAAAGCAATGACCTGATTGGTAGTTGTCTATTCATCTGTTTCTATTTGGTTAGTTTATAGGTTGATTCATCCTCCGACGGATGCCACCGGGATCGCCGTATTCCGACGGCCCGCAGCCCGCTACCCGACCCAATGTGCGGATGGAGCCGGTCGCCGGATCGCACGACCCGCATTCTGCCGGAAAATTCCGCCCACGATTTTGCGCAAACCTTTGCGCACAGTTTCACAGGAAATCCGTACGCCGACGAGTCCGGCCATGGGCGAAAAATCCCGACATGCGCTTCATAGCTTCCCCCGACTATTTACGCGCATAGACCAATATCCCGTCCATGACGATGTTGGCGTGTTCCACCGGATTGAGCCAGCGGATCTTCATCGTATGGTCTCCTTCGGGAAGTTCGTAGTTCCAGTAGATGTCGAAACGGCGCCGCGCGAAATCGGCAGGCATCTCCACGATCTCCTTCCGCCCGTCGATCTCGACTTCGAGACGGGCGACATAGTCGTTCATCCCCTTCTTGGCACGCACGCGCCCCGTACACACGATACCCGATCCGTTGAATTCGTGGACGAACTGCTTCTTGAAGTTGCGATAGGTGTCGGTCTTCTTGTAGACCAGACGAAGGCCCTCGAAACTCTGCTCGAAACGCACCGGCTGCGGGGTCTGCACACGGATGGCCACGTCGTCGGCACCGACTTTGCCGCCGCCCCGCTCGATCATCCGGAGCGCCTGACCGAAACTCATTTCATAAGCCCTGTCGAGCGAAATATCGGTGTGGGCGAAATCGATCTCCTCCACCTCGCGCAGCGGCTTCATCCACTTCTCGGGAATGTTGCTGTAACCGAGCATCGTCCCCAGGATACCGGCCGCAGCGGGATTGCAGTCGGAATCGGCGCCGCAGCGCGTCGAGACTTCGAGTGTGCGATCCATGTCGCCCGCGCCGTAGAGCAGCCCCATGACCACATAGGCCGAGTTGACGGAAGCCTCGATGTTGAACGGGTCTTTCACCCCTTTCGGACAGGTGATCTCGTCGCACCATTTCTCTTCGATGAGCTTCCACGTGGTTTTCCAGTCGGCATTCTCCTTCGACCAGCGGATCGCGTCCGAGACGCACTGGTGATAGGTACTCTCGGCCGGAATCGTTTTCAGGGCTTCGGTGACGATATATTCGATGTCGTCCGAGACGAACGCCAGCGCATACATGGCCGCCACGTAGACGCCGCCGTACCAGCCGTTGCCGTAGGTCATGATGTGGCCGATGCCGTCGCACACTTCGGCGGCAGAATTGGGCATACCGGGCGACATGAGTCCCGCGAAGTCGGCTTCGATCTGGAAATCGAGGTCGTCGGCGTGCGGATTATTCTTCCAATGCCCGCTTTCGGGCGCTTTCATTCCGTTGAGAATATTGTAACGCGCCGCCTGATTGGCATGCCACAGCTTGTAGGAGGCATAGGCGAAGGCACTGGCCATCGAGTCGACGGGCACGTCGAGTCCGTACTTGTCGTAAACCTCGACGAAGGTCAGATCCATGTAGACGTCGTCGTACAGGCCGGGCTCGTTGTCGTACCACCATTTGATATAGTTGTCGGGCCACGGGATCTCGTACTCGTCGGGAATGATCGTCCCGTTGTACTTGAATTCGGTCGGGCCCCCGTAGGTGCAGCCGAAAGTCTGTCCGGCCCAACCGCCCTTGATCTTGTCCAGCAGCACTTCTCTGGACAGCGTTACGGTATCGGCCGTCGTTCTGCGCCATCGAGCCAGGCGGCAGGTTCTCGTTCACGATGAACGCCAGCAGCACGACGGCCGCCAACGACGCAAACATCGAGTTTTTCCAGTTCATTTTCATATCGTAGTGAGATTTTGGTTATCGGTTCGTTTTCAACAGCCGTTTTCCCGCCCGCATGGCCCGAGCAGGTCCGGCACTACGCGCGGCTCAACGAAAACAGCGATTCCGTGCCCGCGATCAGTTGCCGCCCGAAAGGATAATCAGCCCCAACCCCGCGATGAAGAGGAACATCACGCCCAGCAGCGTATTGACCGAGCGGTCGGCACCCTTGAACTCTTTCCAGATGAAGACGCCCCAGACCGCGGCGATCATCGGAGCGCCCTGCCCCAGCGCATACGATATCGCGGCACCGGCCTTGCCGGCCGCGATGTAGCTGAACGCCGTGCCGAGACACCAGACGGCGCCGCCCAGCATCCCGACCAGATGCGTCGTGCCGCTGCCGGTGAAATACTCCCGATAGGAGACGGGCGCACCGACGAACGGCCGCTTCATCACATAGGTATTGAAGACGAAGTTGCTCAGCAGCACGCCGGCCGAAAGGATGAACAGCGCGCTGTAAGGCGTCAGCATGCCGGCCGTGGGGTTCTCAAAATGGTCGAGATCCATCGCCGCGGCGACGAACCGGTAGAAAAACGACATCAGTACGCCGGCCACCATCGCCAGCACGATGCCCTTGCGGCTGTTCGAGTTGCCGCCCGCACCCTTCTGCATTCGTCCCGAAGCGATGCCGTTGCAGACGATCGCCGCCACGATCAGCGCCACGCCGACGAACAGAATCACAGGATCGCCTTTCGGCGCACCCGCATAGTTGATGATCACGCCGAGAACCAGCGCGAGGCCCACGCCCAGCGGGAATGCGACGGCCATGCCGGCCAGCGCGGTCGAGGCGGAGAGCAGGATATTCGATGCGTTGAAGATCACGCCGCCCAACAGTGCGCTCGCGATATTGGCTCCGGAGGCCTGTCCCAGATCTTGCAGGAACGGCCGGCCTTCGGAACCGAAGCTCCCCATCGTCAGCGAAAGGATCAGCGCGAAGAGGAACATGCCGATCACATAGTCCCAGTAGAAGAGTTCGTAACGCCAGGTTTTGGCGGCCATTTTCTGGGTGTTACCCCAGGAGCCCCAGCACAGCATCGTCACGAAACAGAAGACGACGGCCAGTGCGTAACTGTCGACAATAAACATAGGTTGAAGTTTTAGTTGAAGTTTCAGTTGGTGTTTCTTCGTTTTCTCGCTTCGTCATAACCCGAACTGCATCCGGCTTCGCTTTCGGCTTATCGAAAAAGCCGGTAACGATTACGGTTCGGGGCAATCGAGCGAATCGAGTTCGGCACGCGTCGGGATCGAGCTTTGCGCACCCATCCG
>OGSD01002096.1_pt1 | contig 17287 bp, 16 predicted proteins | sample 1553571 | NCBI WGS metagenome assembly OGSD01 (sample SAMEA2580072, study PRJEB22360) | human gut metagenome | biome: human gut; feature: human-associated habitat; material: faeces | place: Denmark | collected 2008/2010 | reverse complement strand
GAATTTATCGCCGCTATTGAACTTGGTTCATCGAAGATAACCGGTGTGGCCGGAAAAAAGAACAGTGACGGAAGTATGCAGGTATTAGCGTATGCCCAGGAAGACTCTTCTACGTTTATCCGTAAAGGGGTGATCTTCAACCTGGACAAGACGGCGCAAAGCCTGACTTCTATCATTAACCGACTGGAAGGTGAGTTGAAGAACTCAATTGCCAAAGTATATGTAGGCATCGGCGGACAGTCACTCCGCACAGTCCGTAATGTAGTAAGTCGCGATCTGGAAGAAGAAGCTATCATATCGGAAGAACTCGTAAGCGCTATCGGCGACGAGAACATTGCCGTTCCGGTGGTCGACATGGATATATTGGACGTAGCCCCGCAGGAATACAAGGTCGGCAACAACCTGCAAGCCAATCCGGTGGGCCTGGTAGGTAGCCACATCGAGGGACGCTTCCTCAATATCGTAGCCCGCACCTCTGTCCGAAAGAATCTGGAGCACTGCTTCCAACAGGCGAAAATCGACATTGCCGACCAATTGATCGCTCCGTTGGTAACTGCCAATGCCGTACTGACCGAAAGCGAACGTCGTTCAGGTTGTGCGCTCGTTGACTTCGGAGCAGATACAACCACTATCTCTGTATATAAAAACAATATACTCCGCTTCCTGACAGTACTACCGTTGGGAGGAAACAGTATCACCCGTGACATCACTTCCCTGCAAATGGAGGAAGAAGAAGCGGAACGTCTGAAAAAAGCATACGGAGACGCCTTCTACGAGGAGGAGGAAGATCAGGAAGAAGCTACCTGCAAACTGGATGACGACAGCCGCACGATCAAAGTAAGCGACCTCAACAATATCGTCGAAGCCCGTGCAGAAGAAATCATTGCCAATGTTTGGAATCAGGTTCAGCTATCCGGCTACGAAGACAAGCTGCTGGCAGGAATCATCATGACAGGAGGAGCCGCCAACCTGAAGAATCTGGACGAAATGTTGCGCAAACGCAGCAAGATAGAAAAGATCAGAATGGCGAAACTTCCACGTAATACAGTCCATGCTCCAAGCAACGTACTGAAAAAGGATGGTTCGCAGAACACACTGTTCGGCCTCCTGTTCGAAGGAAACCAGAACTGTTGTCTGACGGAAACTGCTGCTCCGCAGTCTCCCGTAACTCCGAAACCGGAAGTACACAAAACTGTCGATATGTTTGAGGACGACCAGGAACTGAAAGAACAAGCCCGCATCGCCCGGCTCAAGAAAGAGGAAGAAGAAAGAGAGGCCAAGATAGCAGCTAAGGAAGCAGAAAAACTTCGCAAGCAGAAGGAAAAAGAAGAGAAAGAAAGAAGGAAAAGAGAAGCCGGTCCGAGCTGGATTCAGCGCAAGATCGACTCGTTGACGAAAGAGATATTCTCTGACGACGACATGAAATAACTCTCCGAAACGAAGCTTGTAATTTATAATTAGTAATCAGCAATAACCTATAAGAATTATGGACGAGATAGTACAATTCGATTTCCCGACAGACTCACCGAAGATCATTAAAGTAATTGGTGTAGGTGGTGGTGGCGGTAACGCCGTAAACCACATGTACCGGGAAGGCATACATGACGTGACGTTCGTTCTTTGCAATACGGACAATCAGGCACTGGCGGAATCACCCGTTCCGGTGAAACTGCAACTGGGCCGTAGCATCACCCAAGGGCTTGGAGCCGGCAACCGTCCCGAACGGGCACGCGACGCCGCCGAAGAAAGTATAGAAGACATCCGCAACCAATTGAACGACGGCACCAAAATGGTATTTATCACCGCCGGAATGGGAGGAGGAACCGGAACCGGAGCCGCCCCCGTCATTGCCCGCATCGCGAAGGAAATGGATATTCTAACGGTCGGCATTGTCACCATTCCATTCATCTTCGAAGGAGAAAAGAAAATCATTCAGGCACTGGACGGCGTAGAACGCATTGCCCAACATGTTGATGCCTTACTGGTTATCAACAATGAACGCCTGCGCGAAATATATGCCGACCTTACTTTTATGAATGCTTTCGGCAAAGCTGATGACACACTTTCCATTGCTGCCAAGAGTATCGCCGAGATTATTACGATGCGTGGTACAGTCAACTTGGACTTTGCCGATGTGAAGACTATTTTGAAAGATGGTGGTGTGGCAATTATGAGTACCGGATTCGGCGAAGGTGAGAATCGTGTCACCAAAGCTATCGACGACGCCCTGCACTCTCCGCTGCTCAACAATAACGATATTTTCAATGCCAAGAAGGTAATGCTGAACGTTTCTTTCTGCCCGTCGTCCGAGTTGATGATGGAGGAGATGAACGAAATACACGAGTTCATGAGCAAATTCCGCGAAGGTGTGGAAGTCATCTGGGGGGTTGCTATTGACAATTCATTGGAAACGAAGGTTAAGATTACCGTACTTGCCACCGGATTCGGCGTAGAAGACGTTCCCGGCATGGATAGCTTGCACGCTGCACGCAGCCAGGAAGAGGAAGAACGCCAATTACAACTTGAAGAGGAAAAGGAGAAAAACAAAGAACGTATCCGCAAAGCATACGGAGAAAGCGCCAGCGGCATCGGCAGCAAGAGCTTACGCAAACGCCGCCACATCTACCTCTTTAATACAGAGGACTTGGATAACGATGATATCATCGCCATGGTAGAAGATTCTCCTACTTATCAGCGCGACAAGACGACTCTAACCAAAATCAGGACAAAAGCCGCCCTTGAAGAGGAAGTAGCTACGGAAGAAGCTATGGACGACAACGGAGTTATCACTTTCTAAATTAACTTATAACATAAAGATATGGATTTATTTGATCAGGTCAGCGAAGACATTAAAAACGCAATGAAGGCGAAAGACAAAGTAGCCCTCGAAACTTTGAGAAATATAAAGAAGTTCTTTTTGGAAGCAAAAACCGCTCCGGGTGCCAACGATACATTGACGGACGATGCAGCTCTGAAAATCATCCAGAAACTAGTGAAACAAGGAAAAGACTCTGCCGAAATTTATATAGGACAAGGACGTCAAGACCTTGCAGATACAGAATTGGCACAAGTCGCTGTAATGGAAAAGTTCCTTCCGAAACAAATGACCGCTGAAGAGCTGGAAGCTGCACTGAAGGAAATTATTGCCGAGACAGGTGCTACCAGTGGAAAAGACATGGGCAAAGTTATGGGAGTTGCCTCCAAAAAATTGGCAGGACTTGCGGAAGGACGTGCTATTTCTGCCAAAGTAAAAGAGCTTTTGGGATAAATTCCCACTCTTTACAAGAGATTTTATTGGTTCTTCGTCAAATTTGGTGGTAATTTAACCAGTCGGTGGTATCTCCATTCCCCTCCTTCGGGAAGGAGAATGTTGAATACTATCGATTATCAAATTATTATTTTCCTAATTAATTTTACCACCAAATTTGAAGCAGAACTATTTTATTTCAGTTTTATCTTGCACCTTACACTAATCATGGGTTATCTATTTGATTAATAGCAGCATAATCCAGTGCAAGATACCGTTGCAGATGTGTGCAAGATGTTTTTACCTTACACACATCTGCAACTTTTTTTATAGTGGGAAAACTACTCCCACACTTACCTTCCCAATAAAGACATACGGATAAAGCATTAGTTCAGAGTGTTGAAACACTTTGTTTCAGCAGCTTGAAACAAAATGTTTAGTGCCTTGAAACAATATATTTATCGGTGTGAAACAAAGTGTTTCTCTACGGGAAACAAATCTTGGCATGGCTGATTAAACAGCCCCAACCGACATTCGCCGTTTCAAAACCCGACAGTAGCAATTATGATCCCTCAAATTAAAACAATCACCAATATAAGGAATCCATTCCTTTTAGTTATGGAGATAATGATAAAAATAATCGAACAAACTTATTTTCCTCATTATCAATCCGGAACAAAATTTCAGAAAAAATGTATGGTATCCGAAGATATTTCATAGGTGTTAACAACAAAAAAGATAACTACTTTTGTTATAGTCTCTGACTAATATGTAAAATAAACAAGCTTATGAAACAAAAAGGTAATAAAAAAGGGTTTACCGGATGTGCCCAAGCCTATATCCGGAAGTTACAAGAAGAAGGTCGCTTTTCGACAGCGCACGTATATAAAAATGCGGTTCTTTCATTCACCAAATTTTGCACTACTCCCAACATTGCATTCGGACAGATCACCCGCGATAATCTGAGACGATACGGACAGTATCTCTATGAACACGGGCTAAAGCCGAACACCGTATCGACATATATGCGTATGTTACGCAGTATATATAATCGTGGCGTAGAAGCAGGTATTGCCCGCTTCATTCCCCGGCTGTTCCGGGATGTGTACACAGGTGTAGATGTACGCCAAAAGAAAGCACTACCTGCCGGCGAATTGCATACGCTTCTCTATAAGCCTCCTCACTCCGAGCACCTGAAGCAGACACAAGCCATCGCACGGCTGATGTTTCAATTTTGCGGCATGCCATTCGCAGACTTCGCACATTTAGAGAAATCGGCATTAGAACATGGGATCCTCAGGTACAACCGCATAAAAACGGGTACGCCCATGAGCCTCGAAATTCTGGATGTATCAAAGCAAGAAATGAATAAGTTACGCAATAACAACTCATCGAAAGAAAATTATCCGGACTATCTATTTAATATAATGAAAGGTGACAAACAACGGAAAGATGAAGCTATTTATAAGGAATACCAGTCTGCACTCCGCCGGTTCAATAATCAACTGAAAAGCCTGTCAAGAGAATTACGCCTAAAATCAACCGTCACTTCATATACTCTACGACATTCCTGGGCAACAAACGCAAAATATCAAGGAATCTCCATTGAGATGATTAGCGAATCACTAGGACACAAATCCATAAGGACCACGCAGACTTATTTGAAGGGGTTCGGATTAAAAGAAAGGACAGAGGCCAACAAATTGAATTGTTCTTACATCGAATCTTATAAAGCAAGTAATTATTAACTCATAACACTCTAGATACAAACACTTTACCTTATCTGTTACTTCTTAGGTAACGGATATAAATATGGCACAAAGATATATAAAAAGAATCTCACAATCCAAATGAATCATACTTTATTTTAGTTTTTTCTTTGAAAAAATAAAATAACAGGCAAGAACATGAAGCATTCTTCTTTTCATGTTCCAACTTTCTATTGCTGACCACCGAACAATTTTCCATCCGAAAGCAGCTAAGTATATTTTATTTATAAAAGACCGCTGTCTTTATCCTATTTTTACTTTGCACGTTCATGTCCTAATATCAGAATTCCGTTACCTAAGAAGTAACAGATACACATAAACAAAAAATTATGACACACAAGCCTAAAATCAATAAATATCTGTGGCTATCTGCCGGCAAAAGTTGGAGATTTACGACAAGCACAAGACATAAGCTGGTCGTCCTTTTTGTCTTTGCTTTATGCATCCTGCCCGCAAACCTCTGCGGACAAAGTTTGGCCATCAAAAGCAATCTGCTTTATGACCTTACTACCTCACTCAATTTAGGAGGAGAAATCCGTTGTGACGATACACACACTTTCAGCCTTTCTGTCAATTACAACCCATGGAATTTCAGTGGAAACAAAAAGATGAAGCATTTCCTCGTGCAACCGGAATACCGCAAATGGCTGAACGAGGCATTTACAGGAAGTTTTATCGGCTTACAAGTTCACTACGCCTTATACAATTTTGGGGGAATGCTCCCTTGGGGATTCGGAAACGGGAAAATGCTGGGCATAGAAAACCGACAAATTGCCAACAACCGTTATCAAGGCAATCTGGCAGGATTCGGGATTTCCTACGGCTATCAATGGATGATTAGCCCGCAATGGAATATGGAAGCAGGAATATCGCTGGGATATGCCCATCTCAACTATAAACGATACGGACAACCCGCAGGTGCTCCCCTGATAGAAAAATCAAACTGTAACTATTGGGGGCCTACACAAATAGGGATATCAGTCGTGTATTTCATCCAATAATTCAACCTAATAAACGCATAAAATGAAAACGAAAACATTCATCCTACTCAGCTTATTGATATGCAATCTGCTTCCGGCCCAAAACGTCAAGCTGGATATCAAGCCCCACTTCCTCGGAGTACGGGCAGACTCATTATTCGTATCAATGGACATATCAGTAGAAATAGAGGACATGAACCCGAAAAACGCCGTCATACTGACCCCCATTCTAACCGGGCAAGACCGGAAAATATTATTACCGGCCATACAACTGAACGGTAAACAGAAACAAAAATTATATGTACGCAACCAGATACTACGTAAAAAGAAAAACAGTAAGGAAAGCAATACAGCATACCTTGTGACAGGCATTGATGATGAACATTCGCGTACCATAGCCTATCAAACCTCACTACCGGCAGAGCAGTGGATGAATGATGCCGCGCTCTATCTGAGAAGAACGATTGTCAGACCGGAAAGCGAACAGACTCTAAAAGATACATTAATTCTCGCACCACAATATGCAGTGCTTCCACCCAATGTAACGGCAACCGATATACCGGCTCAGGAAATATCTGCCACGACGATGTCCACCAATAGTATGCCCTCCATTTCGCCTACTCCGGTTAATAAAAAACTGAAGTATAAAGGTTCATATATTTCTCCGGCTTCGGACGACGTAGATATCCGCAATCAAAAAGAACTGAACTTCAATCTTGAAGAGGCCAAAATTATGGCTGATATCAATCCGCAGATGTTATCGCTCCGTGAATTATATACGGTAGCATTGTCATACGCGGACAATAAAACGAAATTCTATCAGATTATCAATATCAGTGTCAAGCTGTATCCCGTACATCCCGTTGCCAACCTTAATGCCGCTGCCGCCGCCATTGAACAGGGAGATACGAAATCGGCAAGCAAATTCCTTTCAATGGCACTACACGAGGGACTGGCCTATAAAAGTTGCCGGGGAGTATATGAATTGATGACCGGAAACACGTATGAAGGTATCCGTATATTGAAAGCAGCCAAAGCTGAAGGTTCTGAAGAAGCCGCATATAATCTGAATGTTTTTTTTGAGAACAATAAACGTCCTTAACCGGCAGACACAATGAGATATTTCATAACCCTACTCATATTATTTAGTTGTCTTGACGGCTATTCACAGAAAGTAGCCGTCAGGCTCAATGCGCTTCCGGCAACAGACGGAGCCTTCGGAGCCGGAGTCTCTTATGGGATAGGGAATAAAAGCACTGTCGAGTTGGCCGGAAGCTTACGGCCATGGAAGCGAAGCGAAATGTACGTGAACCGTTACTGGTTGATACAACCTGAATATAAATACTGGACTTGTCAAAAGTTCAACGGATTTTTCTGGGGAGGGTATCTCAATGGAGCGCAATTCAACGTCGGAGGGAAAAAACTACCTTTCGGCATATTCGCTGACCTCAAGAAATATCGGTACGAGGGCTGGCTCATCGGGGGTGGTATCAGTTGCGGATACCACTGGATGCTAAATGATCACTGGAACGTAGAAACGAGTCTCGGAGTTGGATATGATTTCATCCGTTACAAGCAGTATAATTGTGTCAGGAAATGTGCAGGACTACGCAATAAAGGACAGTATCATTATATAGGGCCCAGCAAAGCCTCTGTAAGCTTAGTTTATCTATTTTAAAGAGAAGAACAGTATGAGAAGTATATGGAAAGTTTGGTTTTCAAAACGAAGAAAGATTTATTTTCGGATAGCACGCAAATTCCATACTACCCCATGGAAAGTCTATCGGTTGGGACATGGTGGAATGAGCAAGAATAAGAAAGATATAAAAATATTGGAAGAGTTACAACGATATGGAGTAATCTCCTATATCTACCCTTGGTGATATTATCACATAAAAATGAAAAAATATAGTTTACTACAAGTATGAAAACAGGAGGTTCTTTTATTATTACGATTATTCTATCCCTTTCGATACAGGCTCAAACGGTTGTAACGAAAGAGACAGGAACTATTCGTACAACTTCCTCCAGTTTGTATAAGGCGGGGAAAGAACTGGTGGTTTCTATTTCAATAGATATCACACGGGATCTCTCGTCCAATGAATCAATGGTACTGGTTCCTATTGTCTGCGATACTCTGGAACATCGGTTGGAACTGCCTCCGATTTATATCAACAGCCGGAAACAACATATTGTTTTCCTACGGGAGACAAGTAAAAAAGAAAAGTCTGCCCAAGCATTACAAAGGAAAAACGGGAATAAGCAGACGATGCATTATTTGCAATCCGTTCCATTCGAGCAATGGATGAATCAGGCTACCCTCTCGCTAATAGAGAAGAGTTGCGGCTGTGGCATTCCCGACGCGGAAGATTTCATCTGCATTGCCCGTTTACATCCACGGCCTACATTCGTTCCGCAACTTGCCTTCCTGACCCCGCAAGTTGAAACATCAAAGATCAGAACGGAAAAAGGTTCCGCATTCATTGATTTTCCGGTCAATGTAACTGCTATTCATAAAGAATTCAGCAATAACGTAATAGAACTGAATAAGATCATTGAAACAATCAACACTGTAAAAAACGACAGCAATGTAAGCATCACACGCATCAGCATTCATGGATATGCATCACCTGACGGTCCGCTTCAACTAAACGAGCGACTGGCTCGCGAACGTACCCGGACCTTGAAGGAATATGTATCCCAACTATATCCATTCGACGGCAAATACATACATACGACCTACACACCTGAAGACTGGGAGGGTTTTGAGGCACTTCTTAGCGACACAACTTTTCAAGACAAAGAAGCTATCATGAAAATTGTGACAAGCAATATGCATCCCGACCGTAAAGAAGAAATAATAAGAATGAGGTTTCCGGCATTCTACCGTTTTGTATTGAAACACTGGTTTGTCATACTGAGATATTCCGACTATACCGTCGAGTACCACGTACGTCCGTTTACAATAGAAGAATCACAAAAAGTATTCGATACAAATCCTAAAAATCTCAGTTTGGAAGAGATGTTTCGTCTCGCACTCACATATACACCGGGAAGTGCAACTTACAACAAGATTTTTATGACTGCCGTACAATTGTTTCCGGACAATCCTACGGCCAATCTGAATGCTGCCTGTATAGCATTGATACAAAAAGACACAAAAACCGCAGCCGTCTTTCTCGAAAAAGCTCCGCCATTACCGGAAACGACGCTGGCCAAAGGTGTCTTATGTTTCCTGCAAGGCAACTATAAAGAAGCAGAGGCACTATTCCGGCAGTCGAAAGACGCAGGACTGTTACAAGCCGACGATAACTTAAAACAGATTTTAGAAGTAAAATAATTATTCAATTAAACTCAAAACAAAATGAAAAGATTCACACAACTAATGTCACTGTTGTTTATGGCAGCAGTCACACAGTACAGTTGCATCAATGATGCAGATGTAGTTTTTTCCGATGAGAGCCACACGGATTCAAACGGCAATCTTGCCCTATTCTTTGAAATCCCCAATGAGAACCACACTCGCAGCGCCGAATCATCAGGCGTGACAGAGACTGGCTCAAAGGATGAATATGCAGTAAAAAGTCTGACAGTCTATCTGTTCGATTCGACCACTAAAAGTCTGAAAGACCAACAAGAACTGAAGAACATCAGACAGGTCAAAGGAGAAGGGAGAAATATACAGTATACCGCTGACAGAATTACCGTAAATCCGGGTACATACAATATCTTTGCCATTGCCAACGGGAAAGCAATCACCAAAGAAATCACCATGCAAGACGATTTCTTAAATGCTGTCGATGAAGTAACGTACAGTACAGGAAAGATTCCAAATGTACCCACAGAGGGCTTTGTTATGACAAACCGTGGTGCAGCCAACCTGAACATAGAGATAAGCAAGCCTACTGACTCGGACAAGATAACCAATGTATCTATCGGTCTTGAGCGTGCCGTTGCCAAAATCGAACTGACCCAAAAACAAGAGACTTTTCCCCTGAAAGATCCCAACGGAGAGGTGTATTGTACCATAAAACTCAACACATTCAGAATGTTGAACCTGGCAACTAAATTCTACACATTCCGCCACACAGCCACATTGAATAGCTTTCAGGAGCCGGCTTCGTATACGGAAGAAAACTTTGGTGACATTCCCGATGTCAACGGTTATCTAATCGATCCTTATTTCTTCAAGAAAACAGTGGAAGGTGCCAAAGATTTCACAAATGCCGACGGTTTCTTCGCACAAGCATTAGTAGATACTGACATCAACGACAATAACTGGGCAGGTATGGCACCAGCCAATAGCTGGTCATACATTTACTGTCTGGAGAACTGTATGTTCGTTGATGCACAATTGAATGCATACAGTACCGGAGTAATGTTCAAAGCCAACATGGACATCGCCACTAACCGCGTTTTCGACGAAAATGGTACCAATATAAACAATCCGTCCAACTGGCCTACCAAGATGTTCTATTTCAATTATAACTTCTACATCAGTGTAGATGCAATACGTAAACAGGTTCTGAATAACTTACCGTCAGATGTCACAGACGATTCGGACACAGAGACTCTTGCCAAATACAGTATCAAACGTTTCCAGAAAACAGAAAACTACTCATGTTACTACAACTACTGGATCAAGCACGAGGATAATTATGAATCTACAGAAATGGGTGTAATGGAATTCGGTATTGTCCGTAATAATATATATCGTCTGTCTGTCAGCAAAGTGGCAGGACTCGGTAGTGGAGATCCTTACATTGAGCCGGAACAACCGGACGAATATAAGGCCGAACTGGACATCAATATCAATGTTTTTCCATGGGCCGTACGTAATCAAGATGTAGAACTTGAATAAGTAGTACCGGCCAACTGAATTAAAATCATCATAAATGCGTTCATTTCTACTACATATTATCTGCATTGTCGCGTTGTTCTCGTCCTGTGATTGGGTGAATGACGATTTATCAGACTGTCCTACAGGAACTTGGTTAAAGATATCATATACCTATAATATCCTGAACGTGGACGCTGCATCTACGCAGGTAGGCGACATTACCATTCTTGCCTTCGACAAGAATGACAAGTATGTGGATCGATTGGACGTAGACAGTATTACATTACATCAAGGCTACTGCATGGTAAGACTACCGTTTCCCGAAGAAACTTATCACCTGCTTATATGGGGAGGGATATCCGGCTACCAGTATCAGCTCCCGAATCTCAAGGCTGGACAGACTGAACGGAAATCTCTGAATATATCGCTGGCATGTGACAATAAGAATCAGTTTAACAGGAAACTGAATGCACTCTTTCACAGTAGCCTTGAAAATATTACTATCAGTGAAGAATATCAGGTCATCACTGCCGGACTGGTGAAAAATACGAATTACTTCTCGTGTATCCTACAGGATGAGAACAATCTTCCTCTACGACAAGAGGACTTCGCTTTCACCCTAGAATCCACCAACGGTGTAATAGACTATACAAATACTCCTGTCGGCACAACTCCGACCTGTTATCTTCCATATCGACAGGAACTGTCTCTGACTTCCGAACAAATCCCCATCATTCACGCCAGATTAAATACACTGCGCATCATGAAGGGAGACGACACAACATTATCAATAAAACATACACCAAGCGGGAAAACTATTCTGCACCTACCACTCACCCAATATTTATTGTTATCAAAAAATTATCCTAATAACATAGGTGACATAAGTGATCAAGAATATCTTGACCGAGAAGATTCTTACACACTCATGTTCTTTATACAATCATCGGACACGGGGATTCCGAGGATTCCAACAATGAAAGTAAACGACTGGATTATACGTCTGAATGATTCTGAACTAGGATCATAGAAAATTAAGAAATAAGTATTTATACAACATAATATAGGTGAGATGTAAAAAAGGCTACTGTGAAGTACCCAAGCGGGCTTTTGCCCTCATAGCATATAAATATTCCCACTCAAATAAAACGGCATAATCTTTGAGAAACCGTTTTATTCATTGTTTGTTTTGTTTGTATTAAGTGCATCCATTCCAAGAGAGGAACGGATGCACTGTTTGTTTTATAGATGACTAGAATATCAAAGCCTTATCAACTTCTGAAATAATAGAATTAAAGAAGCTATATGAAAACAATACAGCCTTTCATCTTTTGTTATGGAACCGATATCCAAGCCCCAGCATCAGATTGTTGGGATCCTTAAACTTGCTCAACTGGTATCCAACGTGCAGGAACAAGTGGCGTGTGACATAAGTTTTGAGAGCTAGAATCTGGTAGAATCCCTGCGTATCATCTCCATGGCATACCAGATTCCGTCCTAGCCCGGCATTGATTGAGAAAATGGGCATTACCAGTTCTGCACGGAGGGACAACCCCACTGCAAATTGCTCACGAAAAGGAGGACGATGAAACTTTAAATCGCCCGAATAACTTCCTTCCAATTTATAATCTTTGATATTGGCACTCTCGTCATACTGCGCATCCACAGAAAGGCCCGCCCGAAAATAGTTGTTGAAGTTATACATTGGAGCAAAGTTGAGACCTGCAATACCAAACGAACCGGGAACCAGACTCGGTATATTGTCCTTTACGAATCCCCTCTTACGAGTGGCACCGTATATTACCAGATCATAACTGACATGCGGCTTTATAAATACCCGCTTGGGGGATACTGTTCCGAGTGTCTCATCCGCATCTCCAAAGGTGCGTACAATGCCGACTCTCCCACCGATCACATTGAGTCCACCATTAGGATAATGCGTGTTTCCGTTAGAAAAATGTGTGAAGTCCACACCTGCGGCCAATTTCCATTGCGGATGAAGCTGCCAGTTCAAGATAAACCCCAGATTGATGTATGCATTGATTTTAGAACCGATAACCTCATTCTGCGGATTATATTGCCCGTCATATTTCTTCCAACCGAAAGAAGCACCGAAATTCCACTCGTAATCAAATGACAAGAGAGGCGAAAGTTGTACAATAGGTGCCCCCTGAAAAGCATATACCACCACCGGATTTCCAAGTTCAGCGGGAGAGTGGAAGGTATTATAAGATACACCTATCCCCTGATAGGCATGGGGGTACAGCCGGCCTAATCGGGAATCTTTATTGAACCGGAAAGCATACTTCAGATGTAGGGAAAGTGACTGGTCAATGGTCTTCTGCCGTGCATTATCTCCTTCCAGAAAGCTGTTTGTCGGAGCTACATACCCCGGACGAATATCAAAACCAATCTGATGCTTCACAATTGTCTGAGCCTTCAGATTCCCGCCAACTACAGAAATCGTCAACAGACAAATAATGTATAGTAACCGTCCGGTATTCATATCTTTAGTCATTTGATATTTTCTCGTGTTATGTAATATGCAGCAGGCATTTTACTTTGCAACGTGCCGTTTATGGTCCGCCGTTTCCCGGTCTTTGGGTGAACAGCATAGAGGGCGTATCTAGTTTCAAACCAGTAATACTCTATCAGCACAGTGATACGCTGGGTCGTATAAGGTGGAATAGAGACTTCTATCTGTTCCGTATTGGAAAAAGGTAATGTTTGCTGCTTGGAAGTATATCGCACCTGTTTACCGTTCATCTGCAAATGACCGTTTTCTACGCTTGGTATCTCTACTGTCAGGTTACTTTCTCCCAATAGTTGAAAAAGTTCCGGCATGTCGCTTCTGAACATCACTTCATGATAAACATTCTCGTAAGGAGACAGTAAACACGGATAGTCAATACCCCAGCCATTAGGTTGCACAAAACTCCTTTTTGCTTCGATTCTTTTCTCATAAGAATCCTCGTCTAAAGAATAATAAGTGATATGATCAATCACATACCTGTCCGATGGTGAAATATCAACGTATATCTCCTGAGACTCATATTCGTTGCTCACCGTGAGTTTGAATTGAAAATGAGTAGAACGGGCATTCTCTTCTACTGCAATCTTCAGTTCCCGGGGATTACTACGTTCGATAGTGAAACCGATCAATTCCTCATTGCACACAATCTTGCCCTGTCCTTTAAGATATGGAAATTGGTCCGTTGTTATCAGATCACCACCCGCATCATACACTGCATACGAATAGGTAAAACCTTCATCATACGTATACACTCCCAATACGTCCCAATTGGAAGAAGCAAACCGAATGATTTTGGTGTCGCCATTGCCATCCAAAGTCAGTTCGGAATCGGCAGACCGGAAATCGTCAACAAATACATCACCGTTACAACCATAAAACACCAATAGAATAAGAATATATTCCGTTAAGTTTATGAATATCTTCATGTTGTTTAGCTCTAGTCATTACATTGAGGACAAAAGTAATATATATTTTTAGAACTCAATGGCTTTAACCCATGTAAAAATATAACTAAAGTTACATACAACAAGCGAATAACAAATCTAATCAAACAATTCTTTCAATACTTCCAGTGATTTCAAAGCCGGGAAATCCGGCAGATGCAAGCGATAATAGTCATTCATAATGGCCAGGCAACGAGCACGTTCCGCACGACTCATGCCGAAAAGATGCATTGTTTCATAATTCATGCGCATCAACTGGCGGAGTCGCCCTGCCTCCTCAGGATTAATATAGGAAGAATGCAGTTGGGGACGAATGGAAGTGAAACAGGCATTCAGCAAATCAAAATAATCGCCTGTATGGTAGTCTTCCAAATTAGGGTAAAGCCCCAAAAAGCGGGAAAGTCTCATCAAAAACACCAGATGAAAATTAGCAAAACCTCCCCCACACTCATCCAGCCAAATAATTGAATGTTGCAAATAAGCGAACAAAGGACGATTCTCTGCCTCCTCCCGAACTGCCCGATAGAGGAACTCTGACAAGAAAAGTGCCATTGAAGATTTATACGGGTCATAGGGAATAGAAGAAAAGGGATAAAAAGATTTCGCCTCCTTGATGCGATAAAGTGTCGCATTCGGACGATAGTCGGCCTCAAACTCAATGAAAGACAACGGTTGGAACAGAACAGACTTCACTGCCGCCTTTCGCGAACGAGGTACTGCGACAAGAAACGAAGCCCTTCCGGACAACTCCGTATACATATCTACAATGATAGAAGTATCATTATATTTGAGCGTATGAAGAACTATTCCTTTTGTCTTTTGCAGCATATACTTGCATATTTCAATCCGGTAGCAAAACTACAAAAAAAATGCGACCAATGCCCTATTTCATCCTGAAACAGTCTTTTTAATCTTCCGTACTTTTAAGAATCCAAAACACATAATAACCAGAAGTAAACCAATGAGCCCCCCTCTTATGAGCCAGAAAGTGAATGTAGATTCTCCTTGGCCTACTTCATCTGTAAAGCCGAACTCACTTTTACATCCGGCTTCCTGAAGAATCTGTTGATAAAGCAGTTTCATATCGTAGGCCTTATCCGTAGCAATAAAGAATTTGCCACTCTCTATCTTACAATTCACATAAGAAGCTGTAAGAATGACACCATTGAATAAGAATCCGATATGCTTGCCTATTGACTTTTCCGTCGCTTCAGCCCAAGTCGTTTTATGAGAGTCGTCCAATACTCCGAGAATACGGTAAGCCATATTGTCCTCGTTCGAGTCCGACACTGAATCCAGTTTTATCCTTGCGAAATCTTTCACTGTCACAATCGGGTCTGCCGACAAACTGTCATGCTCCATATCAATCACATAATACCAGCCGTTAGGACGGACAGAAGTACTCTCAAATGAAGAAAAGCCGCACCAAAGAAGCAACAAAAAAGAGATAAATAAAATAGTTCTCATAATATATTTAATTTAGAGTGATTATCGGAAATAGTTAGTAAATAGGAACATAAGCTATTCAATCAGTTATTTTGTATCATATCTTCCAGCCTTCTCAATTCTTTATTCGCTTCAAGGAGTTGTCCCACTTTCCGATATAAATGCCGGAATACAAAGATATCAAGAATGACCAGCAACAACACAATACCCACAATAATACATCCCCGTACAAGAGTAGCATAAATGATGAACCAGGCAAGGAACGGAACAAAAGCAACATAAGTACTGATGTATCCCCAATAAAGCGATGATTTATACTGCAAAACATGAAGAATCTGGCGTTCCAAATCATATTTCATGCATCCTGCTTGTTTGAGTTTATAATACTGAAACAGATTTATCCCGAAGGGTACCGAGATTGCAATAAAGAATACTATATCCGACATGGCCAGGAAAAAGGGGTCAATCAGAATGTAAACTAAAACATTCAAAAACAAAAAAAACAGAATCCCCAGAGAGATCCGTTCATACCATAATAACCGGTTATAGCTGGTCATTCTCTTCTTTGCGAGCATTTCTTCAACTTGCTGCCTTTCGACAACTTCCTGACAATTGATCTTATCATTAAATTGTCCCCATGCCTTTTTTAGTTCATCAAATTCCATATTATATTCTATTTATCGGTTCGACATCTTTTTCAGTTTCTCTTTAATACGATGAATACGGATGGCCACATTATTGCGACCCACTCCTACTATTTCCGCTATTTCATCATAACTTTTTTCATCCAACCAAAGCATAATATACATCTTATCTACATTATCTAATTGATGTATAAGCTGATACAGATGTTTCATGCATTCGTCATGTTCGCAATCATCCAGTATATCGATGTCTTGTTTCAATGGTACATAATCATAATTCTTCTTTTTCCGCAGGTTTGTGATGCAAGTGTTGAGTGTAATCCGATATATCCATGTGCTCACGCTACTATGACCTTTAAAGTTCCGAAAGCTCTTCCACAAACTAAGAACGACATCCTGATACAAATCATTAATATCATCATTGTCCCTCGCATACATAAAACATATCTTATAAATGATACGTTTGTTCTGCAATAGCATATCTATAAATTCTTTATTGTCATTCATCGTTCTTAGCATTTGTCCCGTTAGTCGTCAAAATAATCATTTAGTTACAAAGAGAAACATAAAAAACTGCATTTTTATGACTTTGCAGATTTCTTTTTTAAACCGGATTACATTCTTACAAAGAAAAAACAAGTTCGCGATTTAAATCGGAAATAAACTTTCCTATATATTAAGGTATACAAGTATATATACTTCCCGGTATTTTTAAGAGAGCGTACATTTTCTCACAAAAAAATCTGCCATTTATTCCACTGATTTTCAATATAAAACAAAACATCAAGAGAAAAAAACGACTATTTTATCGAAAAAAATTTAATGAATAGTTTGTCAGTTTCAAAAAAGTTCCTACCTTTGCATCCGCAATCGAGAAACAAACA
>OGSD01002092.1_pt1 | contig 17304 bp, 16 predicted proteins | sample 1553571 | NCBI WGS metagenome assembly OGSD01 (sample SAMEA2580072, study PRJEB22360) | human gut metagenome | biome: human gut; feature: human-associated habitat; material: faeces | place: Denmark | collected 2008/2010 | reverse complement strand
ATTACGGAACAGGAAGAAGAAAATCATCTGTTGCCAGAGTATATTTAGTACCGGGTACAGGTAAGGTTACAATCAATAAAAGAGATATGGACGAGTACTTCGGATTAGATACACTGAAGGTTATCGTTCGTCAGCCGCTTGCAGCTACAGAGACAGCTGATAAGTTCGACGTATTAGTAAACGTTCGCGGTGGCGGTTACACAGGTCAGGCAGGAGCTATCCGTCATGGTATCGCTCGTGCATTGAATGAAGCAGATGCTGATTTCAGACCGATTCTTAAAAAGGCCGGATTCCTTACTCGTGATTCACGTATGAAGGAAAGAAAGAAATACGGCTTGAAGAAAGCTCGTCGTGCACCACAGTTCTCAAAACGTTAGTTTTTGGAAACAAGATTATTACAACATCGGGAACAGAATTGTTCCCGGTGTTTTTCTATATTTTGGTCTTAGGTGACTTAGATTCTAATTTTCTGTATTACGGTCAACCATTTTGGATGGATGGGGTGACTGGAATTTGAGTATTTGCGATGGCGGTCAACCATTTTTGGGGGAGTGGGTGACTTAAAATTGTGTATTTGCGATAGCGGTCAACTTTTGAATGTAAAATGGTTGACTGGAATCATATTTTTTCCCAAACAAGTCATTTTAGTTAACAAAATAGTTGACTAAAATAATAGAAAAGCGAAAAAAGGTCAACAAAAATAGATATATGAGTTGACTGGATTTAAGTATTTTGTAAATAAAGTCATATGAAAGAGGTGGATAAATGCAAGGATTGAAAAAATTGTTATTAAAGGAGCAAAAAAACTTAGAAATGATTTGCAGCAAGGTAGAGAACGAATTGAAATCTGTACCGAAAGGAAATCTGCGGATATCGAAAGACAAAAATAAGGTTCGATATTACCATTGTGTAGAAGATAATGAAGGAACTTATATTTCAAAAATAGATTCCGAACTGCCAAAGCTGCATACACAAAGGCAGTTATTAGTTACACCGGTTGAGCCAATATGGGAGAAAGAACTTGCTAAGTGGTATGACAGCGAATATCACGGCAAAGAATTTTACGAGGGAACCGCTGAAATTGTGACAGAAAAAGGTGAGCGTGTCAGGTCAAAGTCAGAGAAGATTCTTGCGGATTATTTCTACAGAAACAACATTTTATATCAGTATGAAAAACCCCTATATTTGAAAGGATATGGTACGATATACCCGGATTTTACATTTTTATCGAAGAAAACGCGAAAAGAAATTTATTGGGAACACGAAGGAATGATGGATAAACCGGAGTATGCCAAATCTGCAGTGAAGAAAATAGAATCTTATCAGAGAAATGGAATTCATCTGGGAGAACGTCTGCTACTTACTTTTGAAACAGAGTTGACAGTTTTGAATTCCCAGATTGTTGAAGAACTGGTGGAAAAATATTTGGTGTAGAGGTTGTTAGCCCCCCTCACTCCCCTATCTGGCACAGCACAGAAGCGTAAAACATCCCATCCTTTGCCTCGAACCGGCATATGCCGCCATGCTGGTTCACAATATTTTTCACGGAGCGGGTTCCAAGCCCAAGCCCTTTATGTTTGGTGGAAACAAGATTTCCATCTGGGGTATGTGCAAGCGTTCCGGTGAAAGTGTTATCTACGGTGATACAGAGTGAGCCGCCGTCAGTATTTGCGCGGACGATGATTTTTGTGTCCGGTGTTTGTTCCGATTTGCAGGCATCTACAGCGTTTTCCAATAGGTTGCCGAGGAGAACCGAAATGTCGGTTTCCGGAATGTTGATTTTTTCCGGAATTTCTGTTTTTACGAGATAGGTAATACCCTGCTCTTTGGCCTGTTGTGCAAAATATACAAGTACGGCATTGGCGGCAGGATTTGCGCAGAACTGTACCGGCGTATCGTCTGGTAAACTCATTCTGTACTGTTTTAGATACTCACTTAGAGCAGTATAGTTTCTCGTATTCAGGTATTCCTGCATAAGTGTGATATGGTGGCGGACATCGTGCTTGGCTCGGCGCACCTCTGTGATTTTCTCCTGCAAATTTTCGTATTGTACCGTCTGCATGGTCAATTCATGGTTGCGTTCAGTCAGCAGGAGGGTTTTGGCCTGCTCCAAAATCAGGCGTGTAACGACATAGTAAATGAAAATGGCACCGACATTGATAATAAATAAAAACAGCGTATTTTTCGGACGCAGGGCAATTTCAAGACTTGATTTGGAAGCATTTCCGTAGAACGCATAATACCACATCACATAAAAGGTGGCAGGAATTACCCACAAATACCGCCACTCAAAGCCGGATGGCTCCTTTTCTACTGCCGGTGTATACACTTTTTTCATATAGAAAAACAGAGGAATAGCAAGAATTATTTCTACCACAGCAAGCATGAGAGAAAAAGACCAGCGGTAACTTTGTACGGCGAGGTCAGGGAAGAAAAGATTTTCTATGGTCTTTGATGAAATTACAGCGAGGTTCGCAAGATTTGAAATCATTAAAAGTGTAAAAAACGTTTTGCCAAAGTGTTTTTTTATGGCAAGAAAATAAAAAGCAGCATACAGGATGGTGCTTACTGCACTGATGGTTCCGGTGTTGTTTCCGGGAGCAAAGGCAGCCCATGCACCGAGAAAAAGTTGCAAAATTGTCACAAGAACAATCAAAAAAAATGTTGTTTTTATCGAAAAACGAAGACTGTGCCGGAACGGATAAAGTGCCAGGGCAAGAAAAGGAAGAAAATTCAGCAGGGAATAAATGGCGACTTCCGCCAATCGATAAAAAGACAGCATCATTTGCCACCTCCATTTCGTAACATTTCAAACCGGAACGTAAAATAGGCATCTAAAACTTCTTTGGATTTACGTCTGCTAATTGGGATACTTTTTCCGTCGCTCATGATAAAAACATCATTGGTCTGGGAAGCAACTTCATAAAAATTAATCAACATACCTTTTGTCGGGCTGGAAAAATACGGATAGGCACATAAGAGCGATTCAATTTCGGAAAAAGAAGTCCGCACAATTGTGTCAACGTCGTATTTGCAGTGAAGGGTGACCCGGTGTGAAGAAAAATCAACATAAATAATATTGCGCAGGATGGCACTGGTGCCATCGGGAAGTTTTACCGTACGCATCTTCTCAATTTCTGCGAGGTTAAGCCGGTCTAACATAACCTTTACTTTGTCGCGCCCAAATGGTTTGCGCAGATAATAGCAGGCATTTACCTCATAACTTTCACTGGCAAATTCATTGCTCGTTGTACTGAAAACAATTTTTACATTGCTGTCTCGTTCCCTGATTTTACGGGCAACATCCACGCCGGACAGTTTGTCCATAAAAATATCTAAAATAATAAGGTCAAAATCCGCAGTCTCCCAAGCGGTCAGAAACTCTTCGCCACTTCGATAATCCGATATTTCTGAAGAATCTCCGAGAAATTCATTTAACAAAGTGCGCAACTGTTCACACATTTGTATATCATCATCCACAATCGCAATTCTCAAAGTTAATCTCCTTATAATCCAAAAGTTTTACAAATTTTCCTTATTGTAGCATATTTTGACACAAAAACAAAGAAGCATAAAAGAATATTTTTACCGTTTGTGTAATTTTTTTACCGCTTGTGCCAAAGTGGTTGCTATTTGTAAAAAGTTCGGGTAAGATTTGTGTTACGGCTAAAGACATAACAGGAGGATATGTGAACACAAGGGTAAACACGAAAGGGAAAGACGAAGGCAAACAGAGAGGGAAAGCAAACGGCAGTCTGTAATAGGCTGCCGTTTGGCATGCAGAGAACACTTGACCTTGACGTCACGCACATAACATTCTATGATAAAAGAAGAAATATCAATAGAAAAAGGAGAGTGCTTGACTTATGAAAAAAATAATCACATATGTTATGATATTTACGATGTTAATTACAACGGCTGCAGTTTCTATGGCAGTTCCTGCATCGGCGTCGGTGAAAAAGCAGAGCAAAAGACAGGTGACATTGATTCGAAGCTACAATAAAATATACCGCAAATGCAAAAAAAACTTTAAGTATGATGGTCCGCAACTTGAAATGAATCAAGATTCTTACAAAGAATTCAAAATCTGGGACAAAGAACTCAATCGTGTATACAAACTGCTTTATAAAGGGTTGTCGGCAAAGCAGAAAAAAGTGTTAAAGAAAAAACAGATTCGCTGGATAAAGAAAAAAGAAAAGGAAGCAGCCAAGGAAGCGGCACAATGGGCTGGCGGAAGCGGACAGCCGTTGGCACGTAATATGGTGTTGATTACAGAGACCAAGAAGCGTTTACGCTGGCTGATTCGAACTTACGCATAAGAAGGAGCACATAGAAACGATGGCAAACATAATTAAGATTGCGGATTTTTCAGATGGGGCACTTGATTTTTATGCACGTGAAAAAGAGGCGCAGTTAAAACACCGCCCGGCACATGGCAGGGGGATGTTTATTGCGGAGAGTCCGATTGTGATTGAGAGAGCACTGGCAGCGGGGTATGAGCCGGTATCATTTCTCATGGAAGAGGCGCACATTGAAAAGCAGGGGCGGAAATTTATCGAAAAATACCCGGAGATTCCAATTTTTACAGCACCGTTTGATGTGTTGACAAAAATTACAGGGTTTAAACTTACGAGAGGGATGCTTTGTGCGATGTACCGCAGGGAACTTCCGTCGATTGAACATGTGTGTAAAAATGCAAGCCGGATAGCGGTTTTAGAAAACGTGGTGAATCCAACCAATGTAGGTGCGATTTTCCGTTCGGCAGCAGCGCTTTCAATGGATGCTGTCCTGCTTACCCCGGATTGCAGCGACCCCTTATACCGCCGTGCGGTGCGGGTAAGTATGGGAACCGTGTTTCAGGTTCCGTGGAGTTTTCTGCCGGATGATGAAACCTATGTGAGCAGGCTGCACAAACTTGGCTATAAAACGGCGGCAATGGCACTGTGTGAGGATACGGTTTCAATTGCGGATGAGAAACTGAAAGAAGAAGAAAAACTTGCCATCATTCTGGGGACAGAAGGCGAGGGATTGATGCCGCAGACGATAGAACAAAGCGATTATACCATCAAGATTCCCATGGCGCACGGTGTTGATTCGCTGAATGTAGCGGCGGCTAGCGCAGTCGCTTTTTGGGAGTTAGGAAATAAGGAGGCAGAACGATGATAAGACATATTTTATTTTGGAATTTCACGGAGAAAGTGAAAGAGGAGCATACACAGGAGGAATCCCTTCGTTTTATGCAGCAGTCAGTGGCTACGATGAATGGAAATATAGAGGGGCTTTTGCATGCAGAGATAAACCGCAATTTTGCCGGTGGCTATGACCTTGTTTTTTATGCAGAATTTGCAGATGAGGAATCGTTAAAGAAGTTTATGAACCACCCACTTCATGTGGCACATAGAGAAAAATGCAAGGAAATTGTGACTGACCGGTTATGTGGTGATATCGTCAGTGAATAGAGAAGACGACACGTAAGAAGGAAAATCAAAAGAACATAACATGCTTTTCCGAACTTGCATAAAAGGTATCGATTCGCTATAATGGGGACAATGACGTTTGAAAGGAGAATTTAGTAACATGAAAAAGAAATTTAGTTTTCTGCTTGTATTGGCAGTTCTTGTAATGGGGCTTAGTGCATGTGGAGGTTCAAAATCTGACACAACGAGCGAGACAAAGGCGACAAAGGCACCAAAAGCTACGGAGACAGCCGAGGCAACAAAAAAGCCGGAATCAAAAACAACGGATACAAAAGGAAAGCATCACGCAAAAATTAAAGTGAAAGATTATGGCACGATTGAGGTGGAGTTAGACGGTGATACGGCACCGATTACGGTTGCAAACTTTATCAAATTGGTGAATGAAAAGTTTTATGATGGTTTGACATTTCACCGCATTATGTCCGGTTTTATGATTCAGGGCGGTGATCCGTTAGGAAACGGAACCGGTGGTTCAGATGAGACGATTAAAGGTGAATTTTCTTCCAATGGAGTAGAGAATAACATATCTCATAAAAGAGGTGTGATTTCCATGGCGCGTTCGTCAGACCCGGACAGCGCAAGTTCCCAGTTCTTCATTATGCATCAGGATTCAACCTATTTGGATGGTGAGTATGCTGCTTTTGGAAAAGTGACAAAGGGAATGAAAGTTGTCGATAAGATTTGTGAAGATGCCACTCCGACTGACGGTAACGGAACGATTGAAAAAGCAGACCAGCCGGTCATTGAAAGTATTCGTATGGTGGATTAAATAAAATCGTGTCTATTGAATAACGATGGAAGCACAGGTTAAGTCTTCCGAAAGATTGTAAACAATGCCGCTCTTTAGTCCTACGACGGTGGGACGAAGGACGGCATTTGGTTTATTTTCGACAACGCGGGCTTGTTCGCCATTGCTCAGTGAAACCGTTGTATCAACCGGATAGAGAATGACGCTCTCCATGAAACTGCGCATGGCAGTGATATCTAACTCGGCGGTCATTGACATAATCATTTCCACGGCGGTGCGCTGGGAAAATGATTTTTTGTAAGGACGCTCGGTTACTAGAGCGTCGTAAACGTCCGCAATGGACAGAATTTTTGCATAAGGTACAATTTTATCGGAAGCGTATCCAAATGGATATCCGGTTCCGTTCATTTTTTCATGATGCTGCAGCACGGCAAGCGAAATGGCACCGTGAAATTCTTTTTTCTCTTTTAATATGTTATAGCCAAGCTCGGAGTGCTGTTTCATAATAGCAAATTCTTCATCGGTTAAGCGAGCCGGCTTGTTTAAAATTTCGGATGGGATTTTTGATTTTCCCATATCGTGTAAAAGTCCGGCGATACCGATATTATAAACATCTTTGCTTGACATGCCCAAGTTTCTGGCAATAATCATGGAGATGGTAGCGACATCCACACTGTGCTTAAACGTATATTCATCGCTTGTTTTGAGTGCACTGATATCAACCGCCAAAGCGTCGTTGTGGTCAATGGCGTGAATTAAGTCATTTGTAATTTTTGCGGAAGTGTTTGTGAATTCCGGTGAGTCTGAATTGTTATATAAATACTGGATTCCCTCGGACACGCGTTTTTTAACACTCTCTGATAAATAAACTTTTCTTGGATCTTCTGTGCGGTATTTTTCGATTTTATTGCGTACAAAAGGGGTGAGTGTTTCTTCCTCCGGTTTTTCCTCCGGGTCTTCCTCACCTGTCTTTATGTATACTCCGTGTATGCCTCGTTTTTTCAGGCCTTCAATCAAATAAGCATCCAAAGCAGAGCCACGGGCAATGAGTGTACGGTCCAGTCTGTCTTTGATAACCTGGTCAATCTGCATGCCCTCTTCTAGTTTGGAAGTTGGTACATAAAATCGCTTAATCAATGAAATCCAATCTCCTTTAATGTTTCTGTTAGTAGTATAACATAAATGGGGGCTTGTTCCAACTGTTTGCCCGGAGAAAGTTGAAAAAAACAGATAATGAAAATAATTCACTTCAAAAGTGAACAAAATTAAACATTTTCGCTTTACATTTGTTTTTCCTACGATATAATAGGATATGCTGGGTCAAAACGTTATTGAGAAAATTTTGCACCCAATGGATGAAGGATAGAAGGAGATTTGAGAACGATGAAGAACGGTATCGAAATCAGATGGCACGGCCGCGGCGGCCAAGGTGCCAAGACGGCAGCACTTTTGCTTGCGGATGTAGCGTTCAAAACGGGTCAGAACGTGCAGGGATTTCCGGAATATGGTCCGGAGCGTATGGGAGCACCGATTACGGCGTACAACCGCATCAGTTCCGATGTGATTCGCGTACATTCAAACATTTACCACCCAGATTATGTGGTAGTTGTAGATGAGACGCTTTTGGATTCGGTTGATGTGACAGCCGGTTTGAAGGAAACCGGTGCAATTATTATTAATACACCGCAAAAGAGAGAGGACATGATTCCGAAACTCAATGGCTACAAAGGTCGTGTTTATGCGATTGATGCCAGACATATTTCCGTGGAGACATTAGGAAAGAATTTTCCGAATTCACCGATGTTAGCAGCTACGGTAGCGGTCAGTGAAGTAATGGAAAAAGAGACTTTTATTCATGAAATGAGAGCTTCTTATGAACATAAATTTGCAAAGAAACCGGAAGTAATTGACGGTAATATGGAAGCGTTGGAGCGTGCCTTTGACGTTGTTTCCATCGATATTCAGAAAGATAAGGAGGCAATGGCGTGAGAACAGATGTTACAAAAATCAACGAAAAAACACCACATCAGGATTTGACAGAAGGCTTGATGGTTTTTGCGGGTGGCACTTCAAAACTTTTTAATACCGGTGAGTGGCGCACGAATACCCCGATTTATGTTGCAGATAAATGTAAACAATGCCTGCTCTGCACCCCGGTTTGCCCGGACTGCAGTATTCCGGTTAAAGATGGAAAGCGTGGCGAATTTGACTATGACCATTGTAAGGGCTGCGGCATTTGTGCTAAAGTATGCCCATTTGGCGCAATTGAGATGAAGGAGGGAAATATCTAATGGCAATTAAAGAACGTATGTCAGGAAATGAAGCGGTATCGTATGCAATCCGCCAGATTAATCCGGATGTCATGCCGGCATTTCCAATTACTCCTTCGACGGAGATTCCACAGATGGTTTCTACCTATATTGCAAATGGTGAGATGGATACCGAGTTTATCCCGGTGGAGAGTGAACATTCTTCCATGAGTGCAACGATTGGTGCCGAGGCAGCAGGTGCGAGAAGTTTGACGGCTACTTCTTCTGCAGGACTCGCACTTATGTGGGAAGAACTTCTTCTTGCCGCATCGAATCGTCTGCCACTTGTTATGGCGTTGGTAAACCGTACATTATCCGGTCCGATTAACATTAACTGCGACCACTCCGATGGTATGGGCGCAAGAGATACCGGCTGGATTCAGATTTACGCAGAAAATAATCAGGAAGCGTATGACAACTTTATTCAGGCATATCCGATTGCGGAAGACACGAGAGTGCATCTTCCGGTTATGATTTGCCAGGATGGATTTATTACAAGCCACGCTGTGGAAAATATTACACTCTTGGAAGATGAAGCGGTCAAAGATTTTGTTGGTGAGTATCATCCGGAAGAATTTTTGTTAAATCCCGGCAAACCAATTGCGGTAGGACCGTATTCTGTTTCCAATTACGCAATGGAAGCAAAGAAAAATCAGGAAGTGGCACTTGAAAATTCAAAAGAAGTTATTAAGGAAGTTGCAAAAAAATACAAAGAGCTGACCGGACGTGGTTTTGAGCTTTTCGAGGAATATAAAACGGAAGATGCCGATTACATTATGTTGATTATGGGTTCGGCAGCAGGAACTGCGAAAGAGGCTGTGGATGAACTTCGGGCAGAAGGCAAAAAAGTCGGTGTACTCAAACTTCGTGTATTCCGTCCATTCCCTTCAGAGGAAATTGCAAAAGCTTTAGCAAATTGCAAAGCAGTTGCCGTTATGGACCGTTGTGAGAGCTACAATGGCAATGGCGGACCACTTGGCAGTGAGGTGCCGGCAGCCTTGTTCAAAAATAAAGTTATGATTGAAGCAGTAAATTACATATACGGTCTGGCCGGACGTGATTTTACCATCAAAGATGTAAAAGATGTATTCGCGGAATTAGAGGATATGATTGAAAATGGCAAGACAGTAGAACAGTACCAGTATATCAGACTGAGAGGATAAACGGAGGATAGTATGAGTGATTATCGTTTAAAAACTATGATGGAAAAACCAGAGAGATTGGCTCCGGGACATCGTATGTGTGCCGGCTGTGGTGCAACAATCGCTGTACGTGCCGTACTTCGTGCTCTGCATGAGGGAGACCACGCAGTCATTGGTAATGCGACCGGATGTCTGGAAGTTTCTTCTTTTATGTATCCATACACCGCATGGGAGGACAGTTACATACATAATGCATTTGAAAATGCAGGTGCCACATTGAGTGGTGTTGAGACTGCTTACCGTGCCTTGAAAAAACGCGGCAGACTGCCGGAAGACGAAACATTTAAATTTATTACATTTGGTGGAGACGGCGGAACTTACGACATCGGTTTCCAGTCATTGTCCGGTGCCATGGAGCGTGGACATGACATGGTTTATGTCTGCTATGACAATGGTGCCTATATGAACACCGGTATCCAGCGTTCTTCGGCAACACCTATGTATGCGGACACAACGACAACGCCGGTTGGCAAGCAGTCCGTAGGTAAAATGCAGAACCGCAAAGACTTGGCAAGCATCATTGCAGACCATGACGTTGCTTATGTTGCACAGACAACAATGACAACGGATTTTAAAGATTTGCATCGTAAATCCGAAAAAGCCATCTACACAGAAGGCGCAAGTTTTCTGAATGTAATGACACCATGCCCACGTGGCTGGCGTTACGACACAGCAGATATCATGAACATCTGTAAACTTGCCGTAGAAACCTGCTACTGGCCACTCTTTGAGGTAGACCATGGAAAATGGATTCTTTCCTATGAGCCAAAGAAGAAACTTCCAATCGAAGACTTCCTTCGTGTTCAGGGACGTTTCAAACACCTCTTCAAAAAAGGCAACGAACACCTAATCGAACAATTCCAGGCAGAAGTAGACCGCCGCTGGGAAGACCTACAGTATAAATGTGCACGTTAGGCTTAAGCCGTGCAATAAGGAAAATACCGTCACCTGCATACTTGTGCTTGCACAAAAGTGTGTAGGTGTCGGTATTTTTATTATTATAGGGCGCAGCCCGTGAGCGCCTATCGCGAAGAGATAGGCGCTGCACGGCTTAGGAAGGATTCTGGCGGTCATTACAAGGCATGTTCGCCGGAAGAAGGGCTGGCAACTTGCTAAAACAACGCTAACTTGCTCCAAAGCCCAAAAACGTTGCATATTCACCCCCATTTTGTCGGATTTATCTCAATTTTTCTGAGAAAAACAACGCTTTTTTCTGGATTTTTAAGAAAGAGTTGCATGAAATAGAAAAATAGTTGTAAGCAAAGCAACCATAAGGCAGAAAGTTTGGGAAAAGCGTTGCTTTGGGGGGAGAATTGTCTTGCAGGAATGTTTGACATAAATATAATTTGATGCTAATATAGTGATAGAAAATGTGCTACCGCATATAGACGGTTAGCCTGATTTTTTGGTTACAAGAGTAACTGCCAAAGTTTGCAGACCAGGCGGTTACTCTTGTGTTTTATTATTGCTCTTGGAACCAACGGTATAACCAAGAGCAAAGCAAGTAATACATAAGCTGATTATGGCTATAAAGAGTTCCGTTGTAAGCATAAGCACAATCCTCCTCATGAGATTTCCGCAAAGGATTTCTATGTAAACGCAAGCTAATACTCTTGCGACGAAGGCGAACCGCCTACCGAATAGGGTAGCACTGACAATATCTTACCAAACATGTGAATAAAAATCAATCCTTTTTGTGATTCTATTTATAATATGAGATAACTGTAGCTTGCGACGAAAATGAAGTAATAATTGACGTTACTGTTAAAAATCGTTAATATAGTAGTATAAAAATCGAGTAAAGCGAAAGAACACGTGAGGAGGAAAATATGTTACCAGCAGTAGTAAAAAATAAAATTGAGCAAATATGGCTTGATGTCATTGCGGGAGGAGTATCACAGCCGACCGAAGTCATTGAGCAGTTAACATATCTTATGTTTGCAAAACAACTTGATGAGCGCGAGGCAGATATTGAAACTGCCGAATTGCTTTCAGGGGAACCACAGAAACATATTTTTGGAGATTCTAAAGAAGAACAAGCATTGCGATGGAGAAATTTTAAAGGAATGGAAGCCAGAGAACTCCACAAGCATTTTGTTGAACATGTCTTTATTTTTTTAATCAATTTGAATCAGGATGAAAATTCTGCATTTTCAAGATATTTGAAACATGCAACATTTAAAATCAATGAACCACTGGCATTACAAAAAGTTATTATTGGACTGGACGACCTTTTTGAAAATGACATTAAAGGTTTAGATATGCAGGGAGATTTATACGAGCATATGCTTGGTAAATTAAATTCTGCTGGGCGGCTTGGTGCCTTTCGAACACCAAAACATATTCGTGACATGATGGTAAATCTTATGCAGCCAACACCGGATATGAAAATTTGTGATCCGGCGTGTGGTACGGCGGGTTTTTTGATTTCGTCGGCAGAATACATAAGAACTCATTATGGAAGCAAAATGACCGAGGAGCAATGGAAGAAATATGCAACGGAAACATTTACAGGATTTGATACGGATGAAACTATGTGCCGTTTGTCTTGCATGAATCTGATGCTTCATTCGGTTACAAATCCACAATTAAATAAGCAGGATAGTGTGTCAAAAGATTATATGGTGAAAGATACCTACGATTTGATCCTCGCGAATCCGCCATTTAAGGGAACCTTAAATAAGGAAAATATTAGTGAATCGCTGTCTGCAATTACAAGCACAACGAAGACCGAGCTGTTATTTGTTGCGCTGTTTATTCGTCTGCTTCGGGTAGGTGGCAGATGTGCCTGTATTGTTCCGGACGGTGTTTTGTTTGGCTCCTCAAAGGCGCATAAGAATTTGCGTAAGGAATTAGTGGAAAATCAATACTTGGAAGGTGTTATTTCTATGCCATCCGGTGTATTTAAACCGTATGCCGGTGTGTCTACGGCTATTTTGATATTTACGAAAACGAATGCCGGTGGTACCGAAAAAGTTTGGTTTTACGATATGAAGGCTGATGGTCATTCGCTGGATGATAAGCGTCAGCCAATTGAGGAAAATGACATTCCGGATATTATTGAGAGATTCCATCATAAAGATAACGAGGAAACTCGCGAAAGAACGGAGCAGAGTTTCTTGGTGGATAAGCAGGAAATTGCTGACAATGATTATGACTTGTCGATTAACAAGTATAAGAAAATAGAGTATATCCCAGTGGAATATCCACCGACAGAGGAGATTCTTGCTGAGATTGAACAGTTGAACGAGCAGATTGCGAAGGAAACGAAAGAATTGCGCGAAATGCTTGCAAAATAAGAAAGAAAGGACCTCACAAATTGAGGTTTGCAGGGATGATAGATGGAATATATGGCAAAGAATATTCCATTGTGGCAAATAACCACGTGGGATAAAAACTTTAATAATGTTGATAAAGAGTGGCAACCTAAAACCATTAAGTATAAGTATCTTCTTTCAGATGAACTTGATTCATTAAGAGTAGATGACGGTGATATTAGAATTCTTTATACAGGAAAAGATGTGGGATATACAACAGAGGAACTTGCTGGGGACAACATAAGTGAAGGAGAAGTTGTTTCGATTCCATGGGGTGGTATTCCTACTGTTAAGTATCATAAGGGCAAGTTTGTTACTGGGGATAACAGAATTGCAACGAGCAATGATACAAGCAAACTTACCAATAAATATCTTTATTATTATTTGCAAGGAAACATTGGTGAAATAGCTTCTTATTACAGAGGTGCTAGTTTGAAACATCCCTGCATGAAAGATGTTCTTAAAATGACGATATCATATCCGTCAGTTCAAGAACAGGAAAAAATATGCAGCCAATTTGATATGTTAGAATGGCTCATAGAAGCAAGAAAACAGGAACTACAGTTATTGGACGACCTTATCAAAGCCCGATTTGTCGAGATGTTTGGTGACTCAGCTTCAAATGAAAAAGGATGGAAAATGAATACGTTTGGTGATATATGCACAGTTCGTCAAGGCCTTCAGATTCCTATTTCAAAGAGATTAACAGAGTACGAAGAAGACAGTTATGAATATATCACCGTTCAGTATTTACATGGAGGTAAAGAAAAAGAATACATTAAGAGCCCTAAGGAGTCAGTGAAATGTACTAAGGACGATATTTTGATGACCAGAACTGGTAATACTGGTATGGTTGTTACTAATGTAGAAGGTGTGTTTCATAATAATTTCTTCTTAATAGATTTTGATAGAGAAAGATTTGAAAAAGATTTTTTGGTTGAATATCTTAATCTTGATTTAATTCAGGCAGACATTACACGTCGAGCTGGAACATCAACTATTCCAGATTTAAATCATGGAGAATTTTATAAGATTAAAGTTTTTGAACCACCTATAGATTTACAGAAAGAATTTGATGAATTTAAGATGCAAGTCGACAAATCAAAAGTTGCAGTGCAAAAGGCATTGGATGAAACGCAAACATTGTTTGATTCATTAATGCAGGAATACTTTGGCTGAGTATAAGAAAATAAAATAGTTAAATTCTGGAATTATGCAAGTGTGTTAATATTATTTGTAATATTAGCACATTTGTTTTTTCTGGATACTTGACCTTCGTGCTTATATTGCGCATAATATAAGCGCAAAACATGGAATTTTAAATATGAATTGTAAGTGCAGGGGATGGATGTGGGTACCAAAATAAGGAGGTACCAATATGGAAGAGAAAGTAGTTACAATTTTAAATGAGATGTCGGAGTATCTATCGATACCGCAGATGAAAAAGCTGCAGGAAGTAATGGTTAACACATTTGCGGAAAATCAAGCAGACACCAAGAAAATTGAGAACAAAGAATTTTTGCAGATGTTTTTGGATGCAAAAAAGATTGAGGGGTGTTCAGAGCGGACAATTCAATATTATCGTGTGACGGTGGAGCATATGTTGTCTTGCATTGAAACAGAAGTGCGTAAAATAACAACAGAAGAAATAAGAGCGTATTTGGCAGATTATCAGCGATTAAATTGTTGTTCTAATGTAACAATTGACAATATCCGAAGAAATATATCCAGCTTTTTTTCGTGGTTGGAAGAAGAGGATTATGTTCTGAAAAGTCCGATGCGAAGGATACATAAAATTAAAACCAAGACTGTTGTTAAAAATGTAATAACAGATGAAGGAATCGAAAAACTAAGAGATAATTGTGAAGAAATTCGCGATTTGGCAATTATCGATTTGCTGTATTCAACGGGGATTCGAGTGGGAGAGCTTGTTAATTTAAATATTGATGATATTGATTTGGAAGGGCGGGAATGTGTTGTGTACGGAAAAGGTGACAAAGAGCGAAAAGTTTATTTTGATGCAAAGGCGAAAGTTCATTTGAAGGAATACATAGAGAGGCGAACCGACCAAAATGAGGCATTATTTGTGACGCTTGATGCGCCGCATGATAGATTGAAAATAAGTGGTGTAGAAATCCGACTTCGCAAACTCGGACGCCGGCTTGATTTGGAAAGAATTCACCCACATAAATTTAGGCGGACTATGGCAACGAGAGCAATTGACAAAGGAATGCCAATTGAACAGGTGCAGAAAATTTTGGGACATTCGCAAATTGATACAACGATGCAATATGCGATGGTAAATCAGAGCAATGTGAAGACATCACATCAGAAATATATGGGCTAAATGAGAAATGAGTCAGTGTGCCTGATGCATTTAATAAGCAGTGACCGCGCAAATATCTGTCTGTTTGGCGGTCACGCTTGTTTTTAGATTAATAATGAGAAGTTCCTTTAGCTGCAAGAGACAAATTGAGGTTTGCAGTGCTACGAGTAGTTATCAAAAAAGTTAAAAAACAGAATACATGTTTGACATAAAAGCGGTTAGATGCTAATATAATCATAGAGGTGCTACCGATAGATGGTTAGCCCAATATCAATTTGGTTTTATAAAAATAACCGCCAAAGTTTACTGGACTGGGCGGTTATTTTTGTGTTTTATCATTGCTTTTAGAACCAACGGCATAACCAAGGGCAAAGCAAGTGATACATAAGCTGATGATGGCTATAAACAGTTCCGTTGTAAGCATAATAAAATCCTCCTTTGGTAGATTTCTGTAAAAAGATTTCTATGTAATCAGAGGTCACAGTCCTCTGCAAAAGGACTAACCGCCTACCGTAAAGGTAGCACCAATTATATTATAGCAAACATATGTTCTGTATGCAATACAATTTGATAAAACGGTAAAGAATATTGTGCGTAGCCTGTAGAGGCATGAGGAAGATGAAATTAATAGCATTAAAAGATGTGTGCAAAATAAATATGGGGCAGTCACCCAATTCGTCGAGTTATAATGATTATGGAGATGGCATGCCATTCTTTCAAGGAAATGCGGATTTTGGCGAAAGATATCCTATTACAAGAGTGTGGTGTAATACTCCAACAAAAATAGCTCAGGCAGAGGATATTCTAATTTCAGTTAGAGCCCCGATAGGTGCATTAAATTATGCTAAGGAGGAATGCTGCATTGGTCGTGGGCTTGCGGCGATAACACCAGATAGGAATAAAGTTTCACAGGATTTTATTTATTGGGCACTTAAAGGCAAAAAAGCCGAATTAAATGACAAAGGAAATGGAAGTACATTTAAAGCAATCAGCCGAAAGATTCTTGAAGAAACAATGATTCCAGATATTAATTTTGAACAGCAACATAAATGCGCAGAGAATCTAGAAAAGATATATGGTATAATTCAAAATCGTAGAAAAGAATTATTGGCTCTTGACGACCTTATCAAAGCCCGATTTGTGGAACTCTTTGGAAATCCTGTGCTTAATGAAAAAGGATGGGAAAGTAATTTATTAGCTCAACTTACATTGAAGATTGGTTCTGGAGCAACACCTAAAGGAGGTAGGGAAGCATATCAAGAGGAAGGTATTGCTCTTATACGAAGTATGAATGTTTACAATGGTAAATTTGAATATAAAGATTTGGCTCATATTTCGGATGAACAGGCAGCCAAACTTGATAATGTTATTATAAAAGAAAGTGATGTTTTGCTGAATATAACTGGGGCATCAGTTGCTCGTTCGTGTGTTGTGCCCAATCAAATATTGCCAGCAAGAGTAAATCAGCATGTTTGCATTATTAGGTGTAAAGAGTGTATTGAACCAATATTTTTGAATAGACTATTGATTGATGACAATTATCAAAAATTACTTTGGGAAATTGCGGGCAGTGGAGCTACAAGAGAGGCAATAACTAAACAGCAAGTTGAGCGGTTAAAGATAATTTTACCACCCATCGAACTCCAAAACCAGTTTGCTGCCTTCGTCGCACAGGTCCACAAATCAAAATTGATGTTTCAAAAGTTACATCAAAAATTAAACATTTTACAGAAAAAAGCAGGAGATATTTAAGTACAAATCAAAATTTGTAGTCATATAATTTAATAGATGCAATACAAATTGTTTTTTTGTGCGAAAGTAAGCGGTTCTATATTCTCAAATACAATGAAAAACTAAGTTTGGAAGGATTGGGTTTGTGACAAATGTTCGCTGCCGGTTCCTTTGGATTCCAGTAATTCCGTAGA
>OGSD01002061.1_pt1 | contig 17488 bp, 9 predicted proteins | sample 1553571 | NCBI WGS metagenome assembly OGSD01 (sample SAMEA2580072, study PRJEB22360) | human gut metagenome | biome: human gut; feature: human-associated habitat; material: faeces | place: Denmark | collected 2008/2010 | reverse complement strand
TCAGGTCATTGCCGGGTTTAAAAAAAAAAAAATTTTTGCCCCCAGCCATATTTACCAAATGATGCTGGACGCCGACGTGTCTAATGTGAAATGCCTGACTTTTGCCAATGCGGACGTTGCAGAATTCACCGTACCGGAAGGGGCCAAAATAACCAAACACCTGATTAAAGACCTGGGACTTCCCAAAGGCACCACCATCGGAGGAATGATCCGTAACGGAGAAGGTATCCTGGTGACAGGTGATACGCAAATCCGCCCCGGCGACCATGTAGTCGTATTCTGCCTAAGCATGATGATTAAAAAGATTGAGAAGTTCTTTCACTAAGTATCAACAAATACTTGTATATGATTAACTCGAAGATGATATTCCGGATTCTGGGTTTTCTGCTTCTGATAGAAACAGTTATGCTATTATGTTGTGGGGGTGTTTCTCTTTTTTATAAGGAGAATGACTTGCAGAGTTTTCTGGTTTCATCGGCTATTACCACTAGCATCGGTATTCTGTTGCTCGCCATCGGGAAAGACGCAGTGAAATCCCTGAATCGCCGTGATGGATATGTCATAGTCAGTGTAGCATGGGTCACCTTTTCCCTTTTCGGAATGTTACCTTATTATATAGGAGGGTATATCCCAAGTGTTACGGATGCATTTTTTGAAACGATGTCCGGGTTCAGCAGTACGGGTGCCACCATCTTGAATAATATAGAGTCAATGCCTCATGGAATACTTTTTTGGCGGGCTATGACGCAATGGATAGGCGGTTTGGGTATTGTATTTTTCACCATTGCCGTTCTGCCGATTTTCGGTGTGGGTGGGATTCAGGTGTTTGCAGCAGAAGCCAGCGGTCCTACTCATGACAAAGTGCATCCCCGTATTGGTATCACTGCCAAATGGATTTGGGGTATTTATGCCGGAATGACAGGGACATTGATTGTCTTATTAGTATTTGGAGGTATGAGTGTGTTTGACAGTATATGCCATGCTTTCACGACAACCAGCACTGGCGGATTTTCTACCAAACAAGCAAGTATCGAATATTATCACTCACCCTATATAGATTATGTAATCTCTATTTTCATGTTTCTTTCGGGCATCAACTTCACGCTATTACTGTTGATGTTCAATGGAAAAATAAAGAAGTTCATTCATGATGCAGAGCTAAAGTTCTATTTCTGGTGTGTCTCTTTCTTTACTATATTTATTGCAGTCTGGCTTCATCAGACTTCTTCTATGGAGATAGAAGAAGCGTTCCGTAAATCACTTTTCCAAGTGATTTCCTTGCAAACTTCTACGGGATTTGCCACAGCCGATTATATGCTTTGGCCTTCTATTCTTTGGGGATGCCTTGTAATAGTGATGATCATCGGAGCCTGTGCCGGCAGTACAACAGGAGGTATAAAATGTATTCGTATGGTTATCCTGTTTCAGGTTGTGAAAAACGAATTCAAACATATTCTTCACCCTAGTGCCGTGCTCCCGGTGCGAGTTAACAAACAGGTTATTTCTCCTTCCATCCAGTCTACAGTATTGGCCTTTACTTTTTTATATGCAGTCATCGCTATCATCAGCATACTTATCATGATGGGGCTGGGAGTCGGTTTTCTGGAATCAATCGGAACGGTTATCTCAAGTATGGGTAATATGGGACCGGGACTTGGCACATGCGGCCCGGCCTTCTCATGGAGTGAATTGCCTGATGCCGCCAAATGGCTGCTTTCTTTTTTAATGCTCTTGGGACGTTTGGAATTGTTTACAGTATTACTACTTTTCACTTCCGATTTCTGGAAAAAGAATTAAGAATTCAATAAAGGTAGTCTCTTTAATGCAAAAGCTACAATAAGGAGTACATTATCAGGCTATTACAAAGAGTACTTATCTATTCATATATTCTCAACGATACTCACTGTAATGAGAAAAAATACTCATCGCAATGAGAAAAAGTTCTCATTACAGTGAGAATTCTTTCTCATTACGGTGAGTATTCTATCGTATTTCTACGCTGTTATCACATCATATCTTTCTAAGTAAAATCTTTCTTACAACAGGCTTATTTATTTCATAAATCTTATTGATAAGAACATCCATTTCCTGTTGGCGAGCATCACGGACAGCTTCAAACATCATCTTTGAATACATATCACGACGTCCCTTCAACCAAACGTTTTTATCCAAGTTTTCATCCATCACCTCGATCGCTTTTCTGTCGTCAGCATACAGCAATCCCTTTTGCTGGAAAAAGCCGAATTCACACCACGCATATTCTCTGAATGTTCTTTCAATTTCCCAACGATATTCATTCAGGTGCATCACCGTCAATGCTTGTTGGTATTGGGGAGTTTTGGATTCAGCAGCAAGATTAATGCCCTTTGCCAGTTCATCTCCACTCCAGGTTCCAATTTCTTCATCGTCTATCAACAACTTATAATTGCCTTTCAGTCCTGTTACTTTCAACGTTTCACGGTTCATCTCTTCCATAAAAGGAACAACTTTCAGCACTTCCGCCTGGCTCTTTTTCTGTCCCCAGCCACGGGCAATAGTATCTAAAGGGTAAGGAAGAGCTTCTGCCAAATAGTCAAAACTCAAATCTTTTTCGTTCTTCTTTATAACGGTACAATTTTCCGACTTAACGGCTTGTTTTTTATTAGCATTAATCTCCATATCCGCTACTTCCTTACCTACAAATCCCTGGGCTTTCAGGAAAAGATAGGCCATTACCATGTGTCCGTCGTTATCGGGATGAATACGGTCACTGCCACAAAGGGTAAAGGTAGGATCTTTCTGCTGATATTGCTGATTAATAGCTGTCATAGGAGCATTTAAATCGGTAAATTCCCAATTATTCTTAGCTGCCGATTCTTTCTGATATTCAACAAGCCGTTTGATAGTTTCATTTTTTGTCTTGAACGGTGTATTCTCTTTCAGTTGTACGGTTTCATCATACGGAGAAGTTCCGACCATCACGATACGGGTATCAGGAAGATCTTTAAAACGTTTCTCCATCTGCTGGTAATTCTTTATACTTTCCTGATATTTCTGCTCACCGAATTCTTTGGGCTTATCACCGTTGTATTCAAAATATCCGGAATCATTCATACCAAAAGTAACCATCAACACGGAAGGTTTCATCGCAAAAATATCACCATCCAGACGTTTGTTCATATCATAGGCTGTATCTCCACCAATACCACCGTTGAAAACACGGATAGGCATATCCGGAAAACGGGTCATATAATATAACCAGATGTATGAATGGTAATGACCACCATCCGTTATACTATTTCCTAAAAACACTGCCCTTTCACCCTCTTTAAAAGGCTTCACTGTTTGGGCAAATGCAGCTGTACATGTCATACAGGCTGCCACAATCAATAAAATAAGTTTTTTCATGTCTTAATCTATCTTTTACAAATTGTTATCTTCTTCATGAATGTTTTCCTTATTTTTTGCGAGGATCATATACGGCCACTGCCACGCGTGAATCGGCACATCCATAATATAAGAACCATTTCTGATTGTGAAATACAAGTCCTTCTATAAATACCGTTCCGGCTGGATATTGTCCGCTCTTTTCGAAGTCAGATTCGGGAATATAGAAAGGTTTATCTAGGCGATCGATTAACTTAGTAGGATCTTTGACGTCAAATAGGGCTTGTCCGGCGCAATAAGAGTTGGCTGTATAAAGAGTATCTCCTTCTGTGCCCGACTTGTTTTTGCCGTTATAAAGTAGCAGGATTCCTTTGTCTGTAAGGACGGCAGGAGGACCACATTCGGTCAGGGCACTGTCGAACTTACCTGTGCGGGGAGTTATCACTTTCAGGAATTCTCCATTTTCATCCAACATTGGTTCCCAGTTGACCAAGTCTGTGGAAGTGGCTACATTCACAAACTTTTCTCCCCAGTACATCCAGTATTTGCCGTCAATCTTGGCAATCACTTGTTTGCCGTCGATTAATTGGGTTACGATAGAGGCAGATTTGGAAAATTCATCTATGAATCTTCCGTTGTATGCTTTTGCGAAAGCCGGTCCATGTTTTTCCCACGTTTGAAGATCGCGCGAAGTGGCCACTGCCAAACGTGCCTGTTTGCGGTTCCATTGTGTGTAATGCATTACGTAAAGCCCGTCTTCTGTTACAGCAACACGTGGGTCTTCGCAACCGCCGGGATTTTCCAGTTCTTTCTGACTATCGTCTGCCGGATAAAATACAGGTACAGACATTCGTTTGAAGTGTAGTCCGTCGTCAGAAGAGGCATATCCCAAACGGGAGGTACGTGATCCGATACCGGTTGCCGAGTTATCTTCAGCCCGGTAGAGGACTACTACTTTCCCATCATAAACAGTAGCAGCGGGATTAAACGTATCACTCGCTTCCCATGCTATTGAGTCCTGTCGCATTGGACAATAGAAAAAGGTAGTAGTGTCAGGAGAAATAATCGGATTAATTCCTTCCGGACGCAGGAAATCTGCCCATGTCCAATCCGGGAATTCTGCTGTTTGCTTCTTCCCGCCACAGGAAGTGATTAATGCGGCAGCCATCAGTAGATAAGCTATGTTTTGTAGTTTTCTTTTCATTTTTACGTTTGATATTATAAATAAGTGCTCTTACAAAATTATCTTATATCATAAATTTATATACCTCGTTGATTTGCTTTAAGGGAAAGAGGGAGGCGTCACTTTAGTTCCCCACTTCACGTCAGGCTTGGACGAGGTAGTGTATTCTATCGTAGCTCCATTATTCAGTTGATCCCAATCGAGCCATGTACTGTCATACGGTTTACCGTTCAGCTTCATGGACTTGATATAAATATTCTTTTCCGAACCGCCTTTTATCACCATATCCCCTTTCTTTAAATGAACTTTCACGGATGAGAATATCGGAGTGTTCACTGTAAAACCTCCCACTCCCGGTATTTCGGGATAAAGTCCAATACAAGCGAATACATACCAAGCCCCCATCGTTCCTAAATCATCATTACCTGGCAGACCATCAATTTTGCTTGAATACTGTTCATTCAATACACGGTTAATAATCTCCTGTGCTTTATAGGGAGTTCCTACCCAGTTGTATATCCAGGGTATGTGGAAGCTCGGTTCATTGCCGGAAGCGAACCAGGCATCATTGTAACCGGCATCCAGACGGGTAAAGAATTCATCCAGACGTTTCTCTGCCGCTGCTTTGCCTCCAATGATTTCTATCAGTCCGGCAATATCGTATGGAACCATCCAAAAATAATTCTTATACGTAGATTCACGGAAATCTTCAGTCAGTGGTTTCCACGAACCATCCGGATTACGTGATTGCAACCATCCGGTTTCCGGGTTATACAGATTCTTCCATGAACGTGCGAAATGGAAATAGCGCCAGCTTGCAAACTCTGCTCCTACAGCATGTAAACCAAACTGTCCGATTGCAAAATCTGCAGAAGTATATTCCAGTTGTATAGAAGCATTATAATATCCTTTATCCAAATACTGTTTTAGCCCTGGACGCACTTCGATATTCTGCGACATTGTGCCCGGTTCTTCCGCTCCTTTTCTCATAATTTTCCAAATCGGTTTCGGATCGTAATTGCGGGCACCAAAAGCATAGGCATTGGATATCAGGATGGGAGTTGGATCTCCTTGCATCACGCCGGTCTCTATATTAGCCATCACCCAACGCGGGAAAGCACCACCAGCCTCTTCGGCAAACAATTGGTGAGAAATAACAATATCAGAGGCTACTTCAGGATCAAGGATTGACAATAGTTGAATCTGTGTACGATAAGTATCCCAGTTGCTAAAAGAAGTATAGTGCTTGGAACGGGATTTATGTACCCTGAAGTCCGCCCCCATGTATTCTCCATTCACATCACTGCATACGTTCGGGTGAATGAATGAACGATACAGATGGGTATAAAATTGAGTGGTACGATCCGGATTAGTTCCTTCTACTTCGATCTTACCCAAATAATGATTCCATTTGGATTCAGCCTGATTCTGAATCTGCAGGAAATCCCATCCGGTATTCTCCGCTTTCAGATTTTCGCGTGCATTTTCTACTGATACATAAGAAACCCCAATCTTATATTGGACATTTTTCTTCTTATCTACATCAAAAGTAAAATAGACTCCGGAGTATTCTCCTTCAGCAAAAGTAGTATTCGGTTTCAGTTCATTTCTTTTCCATGTTCCCGACTCCAGTGCATCCGTATCAAACTCTGCCACAAAATAGACTTTATACGGTGTACGGAGTCCACAGAAATTACCGCCTTCTGCATATCCTTCACACTTATTCGGTGCAGTAATAACGATGGCGGCCTGCTCTATCGGAGTTGCGGAAATGCCTCCACCGATAATTACCGTACCATATTGCTGATCTGCCGGATATTCATAACTCGCCATACCGGTCCTTTCAGTTACTGTCAGTTTTGCATGAATATCTTCCTGCACCTTTGCTTCATAATAACCGGCGTGTCCTTTTTCTTCAGAAATATTGATGCGGTAGTTGAGAATATTGTCCGGAGACATCTTCAGTTTACCTTTTACCGGAAAAGTGGGAAAGTTGCCCATGTGTTCGCAACCGCCACCACTCAACTGATTGATGACGAATCCGGAACGTTTGGAAAAATAAGAGGGGGTGAACTGCACCATTCCGTATGGATAGGTGGCTCCGGGATAAAGATATCCCGAAGTCAAACCCACGCCCTTCGTTCCTATCAGGGTATTTACCTGACGGGCATAATTACTCACGACGTTCTGCGCCGAGAGACTCCCCCACCCTCCAATCAAAACCAATAAAAAACCTGTTAAAATTTTATTTTTCATACTGTATTCTTCTTATATCTTTTTAGTTTCTTATTCTTTCGATAAAGAGAAGGGAGCGGCATACTTCGACGTACATCGTTCTTTATTCGGTTGACTTCCCATTTCAAAACGGATAATTCCTCCGTCTGCTATATCGTCGTATCTGATAAAATTCTTATCCAACACACGTCCATTTAAGGTAGCAGACTGGATATAGAGATTCTCTTTACTATTGTTGTTCGCTTCAATCACGAATTTATTACCGTTTTCCATCGTTATAGTAGCTTTCTTAAATAACGGACTGCCAATTACATACTCATCCGTACCCGGACAAACGGCATAAATGCCCAGTGAGCTCAAGACATACCAAGATGACATACCACCCTGGTCTTCATCTCCCGGATATCCTCTTTCTGTGGAATTATACAATCTCTCAACAATCTGACGGACCCAATATTGGGTTTTCCATGGCTGTCCGGCATAGCTATATAAATAAGGCATGTGCTGAATGGGCTGGTTGCCATGTGCATACTGTCCCATACCTGCAATCTCCATTTCTTTCATTTCATGGATCACTCCCCTGTAAGTGCCCGGTTTGATAGTGGGGGGAAGGGCAAATACGGAATCTATTTTGGTCGTGAACTTTTGATCGCTCCCGAACAAATTTATAAGTCCCTCCACATCATGGAATACCGACCAAGTATAATGCCACGCATTGCCCTCACAGAAAGGACCGCCCCACTCCAACGGGTCAAACGGTTCCTGCCATTTACCATCGACGCCTTTTCCACGCATAAAACCGATAGACGGATCGAATACGTTTTTATAATTATACATCTGACGGGCAAAAACTTCCTGATAATGTTTGTTTCCGGTCATTTTAGCCAGTTGGTAGCCACAGAAATCATCGTATGCATATTCCATTGTCTGTGCACTCGATCCCATTGATTCCGGATAAGGAACATATCCCAGTTCAAAATATTCTTTCCAGAAACCACGCCCGTTGGCACCTCCCCAAGGACCTTTATTCATGGCTTCGTGCGCGTATGCTTTTAAGGCTTTCTCCGGATCAAAAGTCCGAATCCCTTTTGCCCACGCATCTGCTAGCAACGAAATGGAATGATTGCCCAGCATCCCTCCAGTTTCTCCCGGTGCTGACCAAGACGGTAACCACCCGCATTGTTCTTGCGCGGCAAGCAAAGCATTCATATAACGTCCCTGCATCGTAGGATGAAGGATATTAGTCAATGGAAATTGAGAACGGAAAGTATCCCAGAAGCCATTATCCGTATACATATATCCATCGTACACTTTACCGTCATAAGGACTATAGTAATAAGGCTCTCCATTTGCTTTACGCTCATAGAATTTGCGTGAGAAGAGATTGGCACGGAACAGGCAGGAATAGAAAGTCTTCATCTGTTCGTCTGTTCCCCCTTCTACCTGAATTCTATTCAATAATTCATTCCACGTTTTATGTCCACGTATTTTAGTGGCTTCCAAATTCTTATCCTTACCCAACTCGTCGTTAAGCGTAACCACAGCTTGTTCTGCACTGATATAGGAAGAAGCAGCTTTCGCTTGTACTTTCGAGCCTTTTTTAAATTTGATATAAGCGCCGTAACCTTTGCCTTCTCCTTCCAATTTTCCGGAAAACACCTCATCTTTCTGATTTTCCCATACGCCATAATCTTCAAATGCTTTATCGAACTGCACGATGAAGTAGCTACGGAATGTCTTGGAGTTGTTTACAAAACGCTGGTTATTCACCCAACCGGATATTTGTCTTTTTACCGGATCAATTTTAATTTCGCTCATATCCGTATATCCGTCAATCACCAGATAAGCGTCTCCGGTAGAGGGATAGGAAAAACGCAAATGCACGCCGCGGGTAGTCGGAGCCATTTCGGTAGTAATGCCATTATTGAGCGTTACTTTGTAATAATGGGGCTTGGCTATTTCATTGTCATGACTGAACTTCGTGGCCCGTTTATTCTGATTCACAACCAATTCTCCTACCATCGGCATAAAGGAATATACAGCATAATCACTCATCCACGGGCTGCATTGATGAGATTGACAGAATCCCCTGATATTATCGACTGCATATTGATATTTCCAGCCTTCTCCGTTCTTTCCTGTTTGTGCAGACCATGTATGCATGGCATAAGGCATACCTGTGGTAGGGTATGTATTGCCATAACTCAAGCCGAAATGAGAGTCGGTACCTTGCAATGTATTGACATACTGCACGAGATCCTTCATTTGGGCATATATACCTGTTGAGAAGAAAGAAAAGATTACTAAATAAATAAATTTGTTCATGTTTTTTTATTTGCAATTATACAATTTCGATTAATAAACACATAAAGCTTTCACTTGTCATTGTATTCGTCCACCTTTAATGCGCTTCTATACTCATCCAGCCGTTTTTGCAAGCGTTGCTGTACTTTTTTATACTTTAAATCATCATAAAGATTATTCAGTTCATTCGGGTCCTTCTTCAAGTCATACAACTCATTGCAATCCAATGGATCTTTCTTTGTACCATAAAAATGGATCAGCTTGTAACGACTATCACGGACCCCGTCGTGACGACGGACTTTGTGTTGGGCAGGATAATCGTAATAATGATAATAAATATCCCGGCGCCATTTTGCAGGTATCTTTCCACTCAACAAAGGAAGCAATGAATTGCCAACCATATAATGAGGTTTCTCAATCCCGGCCGCATCCAAAATGGTGGGAGCATAATCTATATTTTGAACTAAAGCATTACATTTACTATTTTCTTTTTTCTGAGGATAATATATGATCAGCGGTGTCCGGAAAGACTCCTCATACATAAAACGCTTATCGAACCACCCGTGCTCTCCCATATAAAAGCCCTGATCGGAAGTATAGACAATCATCGTATTTTCCATCAAATCATGTGCTTCCAAATACTCCAGCAAACGTCCGACTTCATCGTCAATAGATTTAATACACCGAAGATAATCTTTGAGATATTCCTGATATTTCCATTTTTTCATATCCGCCCCGGCAGCTTTCTTTTTCATAAAATCCGCATAACGTTTCTCATAAGCCGCTTCCCATTGAGCGCGTTCTTCAACATTCATTCGATTGATAGACGCCTGCATCCCCTTAACATTCCATTCTTTATTGTAAGGTGAAGTATCTTTCAACTGATTTAGTTTGAGATCGTAGACAATTGTCATGTCTTTATCAATCTGCATTTCCTGTTCATTGGCAGGCCTACAACGTGTATTATAATCATCATCAAAAGTATCCGGATATGGAAATTCGGCATTTTCATAAAGATGGAGATATTTGGGTTCCGGCATCCAATTTCGATGAGGCGCTTTGTGGTGGACGAGCAGACAAAACGGCATGGATGTATTACGATGTTCCAAAAAGTCAATGGCATAGTCGGTTGTCAATGTCGTTGCATAGCCCTCACGCCTAACATACTTTCCATTCGTATCTTTGCTTTTAAACTCTGGATGATAATATGCGCCTTGATCCCACAAGACTTGATAATAATCAAATCCTTTGGGTTCACAACGCATATGCCACTTACCAACAACCGCTGTCTGATAACCATTTTGCTGTAAAATCTCCGAGAAAAAAGTCTTGGTTGTATCCACATTACCAAAAAGAGTCCGTTGACCATTCTGGTGACTATACAATCCGGTCATCAAACACGCACGCGAAGGAGTGGAAAGAGAATTTTCCACAAATGCTCGTTGAAAAAGCATTCCCTTGGCTGCCAAACGATCCAGATTTGGTGTGGGAGCCAGTTTGCCCAAAGGTCCGCCATAAGCACTGATTGTTTGATAAGAATGATCATCCGTCATAATATAAACTATATTCATTTTCGACTCCCTGTCATTCTTTCCATACCCCCACAAGCTATTACATAATAAAAGCGGAACAAAAAAAGCGGTTGGTTTCATAATTCTTGCATTCATTAATATTAATTTTTGAGAATGTTCTAAAATAGTGTTTTTGAGCCCTTATCATTTACCACTATAAGTGATTCCCTGCCAATCATCGGTACGGAAAGGCGATGCAGGAAGATTAGCGCCGTTATATAAATTACAGATCGGATTATCCGCCCACGCATAACGCACTGCTATCGGGAAAGAGACTTCCGGAGAAGAAACTACAACCGAATTCCCGTCAATCACAGCATCAGCCCAATGAAACTTACGATCGACTCCGGAAATAGTAAATCCTTTCAGAACTTCATTATTCTTTGTTTTCAGCCCTCCGTTTGTATGCTTAAAGTAAATACGTATCTTATTGCCTTCAATCCGGTAAGTATCATACATAGGACCGGAGTATGGTATTTTTTCTCCATAGGTTTGTGCCCGTGCAACTAATGCCAGACGTCTTCCCACTTCCTGTTTGTTCTTCGGATGAATATCAAAAGCATCGCCTATATCAATTGTTACAGCCATGCCTGTGTTTGCAAGATGTAAAGTTCTTGTTTGTGCTTCTCGCAGTTCTGCCCAAGTTGCATCCACCGGAGCTGTTTGTTGAGCTGTAAAATTAGCTAGCTGCACCATATAAAAAGGAAAATCATATCCCCAGCGATCCCGCCAGTCTTTTATCATTAATGGCATCAATTCACGATATTGATATGCCCGTCCCGTATTAGCTTCTCCTTGATACCAAATCGCTCCCTTAATGGCATAAGGAATAAGGGGATGCAACATTGCATTGAACAGAAAACCGGGAACATTCGGTTCATTAGCAGTATTAACCGGCATGTGTGGTATATCCTTCATAGTCAAAGAAACCTGATACTTCCAATTACCGGCCAACTGCATATCATCTGTTTGAGAACGCTGAAGAGAAATGCTCCCCGGACTACCGTTAATACCACCCGTGCCACCTGTATCCATTACCCGCACAGCAATCACAGCCTTTCCTTTCTTAACCAATTCTTTCGGAATTTTATAACTTCTAGGAGTCATCCATCCTTCTGTATGCCCCACTTGCACACCATTAAAGTAAGTAAAATCATTGTCATCAATTACTCCCACATTCAGCGTCAGCTCTTTATTAGCCCAGTTAGCCGGAATATCTATCGTTTTTCTAAACCAAACAATACCATTAAAGCCTGCCAATCCCTGTTCTTGCATCAAACCGGGCACTTTCATTGTTTTCCAAGAGCTATCCTCCAAATCGGTAGCTGCCCATACAGCTTTACCATTTATAAATCCTTTATCGATCTTCTCAATATTCTTTTTCCAGTCTTCTATATCCGAATGAAATTTCTTTTCACGTTCTTCCTTGGTTACCGGAAGCCCATTCAACACCTCTAATTTCTTTTGCATATCCGGCATTGTTGCCAGCGCTTCTTTACTCGTCCAGGTCTCTATATACGTACCTCCCCAAGATGTGTCAATCAGTCCGATTGGCACATTCTGATACTTATGCAAATCACGTCCGAAAAAATAACCGGCCGCCGAAAAGTCTGCCACACTTTTTGACGAACAAACCTGCCAGCCATTTTCCGTAGCCTTAAGTCTATCACCAGGAACAGGGCTTATCGCCTTTTCTACCAATAGAAAACGGATATTGGGATAATTTTCCGCTTTCATCTTTTCTTGTTGATAGTTCAGAACCTTTCCCCATCCTTCTACCTGCATTTCCATATTGGATTGACCGGAACAGATCCAAACTTCACCGATCATCACATTTGAAAGCTTCACCTTCTTTCCGTCAGAAATTGTAATTTCATAGGGTCCCCCAGCAGCGGGAGTAGTTACTTTGATATTCCATTTTCCTTGTGCATCAGCCTGAATTGTGTATGTCTTCTGATCCCATGAGGTAATAATTTCTATTTTCTTATTAGGCTTACTCATTCCCCAAACAGGAGCTTCTGTTTTCTGTTGCAATACCATATTATCCGAAAACAAAGGTGACAATTTTACCTGTGCACAAACATTAGTAACAAACAATAGATACCACAAAACACATACTAAAACTTTTTTCATTTCTATTCTTCATTAGTTATATAATATATGACGAACAAAACTCTGTTTACCGTTAATCGATCCACTTTATCCTAAGAATTAAATAATCAAAAAAAGAACCATTTCTTTTTTTGTAGAAAAATGGTTCTTTCATTTTCTTATCCGAACAAGCAAGAATTATTCATCGTAAACCTTCTCCCAATTATAAACACGATAGAAGTAAGGACGATAAAAATCCGCACTACCAACTGCATTAAAGTTATCTCCAAAATCTTTTGCGTCAGTATTTGTAGAGAAAACCAACTCGCCATTGCGTGATAAATGAGGATGTAAGTTTACCATATATAAATTCTTATAAGTGCGTTCACCAAGTTTATCTAACAAATCCGGGAGTCCGAACAGTCTTTTGCAATCAACAAAAGGTCCATACGGTTTATCACTTCGGAAAATATACATTTCACGTCCAAACCATTTAGCTTGTGCAAACATATAATAGGTATCTCCTTTCTTAATTACCCACGGCATACTGCAATCTGTATCCTGAATTCTGGATCTTTTAACCTCTGACTCAGTAGGATAAGTAGTCTGCCAAGAAAAATTTCCTTGTTCATCACTTACATAATATTCCCATGGGCTAGTAAGATCATGTCTAGCCGTACGGGCCACCAACATATCATAATTATTATATGAACCATACAAATAAATATGACCGTCTTCATCTTCCCATAAAGTAGAGCCATATCCATATATATCAGCATCATTAAAATGGTGATCGGCATTAATCAGCTTCATATAACTATCATCACCGGGGGTTCCCTCCAAACTGTAAGTTGCCAGACAAATCCCCTCATGCCTCATCAAAGCTTGCTGGTTTGTATTATCTACTCCATTCCAAAGTACTTGTAACTGATTATTACATACAGTAGCATCACCTGCCCAATATAGCCAATCCTGATCAATCTCTCCTTTCTGCACCTCCTCTTCACTCAAACTGGCTTTCGGATGACGTATATGAGTGCGTGCCTGATAATAGCGAGAGGCAGCAGGATCAGTCGTTTGAACAAAATCAGCTAACCACACCAGATTTTCCTCCTCATCACCAGGAGTTTGCACCATAATAGTGTTACGTGGAAAATTCACTTTATTTCCATCACGCGACCTGTTTTCTCCATCTACAACTCCATACCAACTATCATTAAACGACCAAAATGCATTCCCATCAGGCAACAGGGTCGTCAACACACCGTCACCTCCATTCCAACCTAAAGTCCGAGTAAATAATTTATCATACTTTTTATCCTTAAAAGCCATCACATAACCGTTAGTCTCCATCAGTTCTAATTCCCATGTCGGCTTAATAGTATTCAAAACCGCTTCTTGCGCTTCTTCCTGAGGAGTACTTTTATATTCTAAGGGAACTGCTTCAAATTTATCACAAGCTCCTAATATACCACACAACAAAAGGAGTGATAAAATCTTTCTATTTTTATATCTATCCATATTTATGTCCGTTTAATCATTAAATTAGAATGTTAATTGTACACCAAGATTCACTACCCGCTGATTCATATAAGCATCACCCGCTGTATTGGTTTTTATTTCAGGATCTTGTTGATATTTATCATAACCTGTAAATGTCAGCAAGTTATAAGCATTCACATAAAAACGAATATTATCCACATACTTAGGCAACACCTTCTTAGGAAGTTGATATCCTAAATCAATAGTCTTCAAACGAATATACCAAGCATTAATCAACCAGAAATCAGACATGTAAGTACTTGCACTATTTATTGTAGAAGGGTTGGTCGTCAAACGAGGGAAAGTTATTTCTTCTCCATTTTGATAACGTTCCAATGTCCAACGTCCGGTATGAATAGGTTGGAACTGACTCTTGAACGATTCTATACCAGTACCATTGATTGCAAAACTATAGTCGAATGAACCTTGAAATAATACATTAAAACTGAATCCTTTCCAATATCCTCCGATTGACCAGCCCAAAGTAGTAGTAGGCAAATTGGGTTTACCAATGGCTCCCTTATCAAAATCATCAATAGAGCCATCACCATTCAAGTCGGCATACTTCAAGTCACCCGCCTGAACCGGAATATCCGTATAAGGCACTGCCGGAGCTTTAATTGTAGGATCGGTTTTGGCAGCATTTATCAATTCGATATCTTCCGGCGTATAATAACCTATCCATTGATATCCAAACGGTTGATTCAAAGGCTTTCCTGTTTCCGCTAACCAAGAATATTTTTGTTGAGCCTCAGCCTTAAAATCAACTTTATTCTTTGCATAAGAGAATACTAAACTTGTATTAAAATCGAACTCTCCAAAACGATCTTGATAACCAATTTGCCCGTCAAAACCTTGGTTAGTAGTCCTTGCCACGTTACTCGGAGCATATCCTATACCTATTATCAAAGGAACATCGGCACGTGTCACCAATTGATCATAACGTTTATCTAAGAAATAATCAAGAGTAAACGAAACTTTATTGAATAAATTCATATCCAAACCGATATCAAGCTTTTTAGCCTTTTCCCAAGTTACACTAGGAGTCCCCAAATCGCCTTCTTTTATCACCGGTGTATCACCTGGATAATCACCAAAAGGATAATTACCATTCTCTTTATACACTTGCTCGTACAAATAGCGATTGCCTGCCGCTACATCTGATCCTACCAAACCATAAGAAGCTCTTATTTTCAATAGTTGAACATTTTTTTCCAGCCAATCTACGTTTTTAAAGAAATTCTCTTCCGAAATAGCATAACCGATACCGATAGCCGGGAAAAAACCAAAGCGATTATTTTTACCGAAGCGATCTGTTCCATTATAAGCCATATTAAGATCAATCAAATATTTGCTCTTATATTTATATCCCATCGTCAAAGTATAACCTTCAAAGTTGTTAGGAACTGCTGCATCTTTTTCATTGGTCGTGCTTTGACGATTATATAAGAACATAGCGTTCACATCATGGTTTCCATTAAAAACACGTGCATAATTTAATGACGCTTGGATATTCAGGTCTTTCGTCGCCCGTTCCGTTCCACTAGTCACTGAATATGTTCCATAATCATATTTTTTATTGGGATTGATCTCATATTGATCAGATGACGAATTATAATGATAGGTAGGATAATCTCCACGATGCACCTGACGATAATTTTCATCTACACTCGAATAAGCCAAACGAAAATTAGCAGCAAGTCCCTGTGTCAGAAAATCCATTTTCCAAGTAGCCCCATACAGAATATTATTATCATTACGACGAGTACGCTTATAACCTTCATTTGCCAAACGAGCATTCAATGTAGGTTTATACCCTTCCGTATCACTCAAATAAGCATAAGAACCATTAGGATTTAGTACCGGAGCAGAATAAGGATGCATTTTGGAAAAATCGTAAATTTCACCCGTTGCATTCATATTGCAAGGTTCATTAATATTCATAAAACGTGAAGATACATCCAAACGCATATTTAAATTATCCGTCACATCAAAATCTATATTAGTACGATAGTTAAAACGGCGATAGAAATAGTTGGAATTTACATCATTTTCCTTTGTTCCAAAATCTTTCACCATACCATCTTGGGTAAAATAGCCGGCAGAAACAAAATATCTTAGTTTTTTAGATCCTCCGGAAATATCCACATTCACGTTCTCCTGAAAAGCACTTTTCTTAAAAATCTCATCATACCAGTTTACATCCGGATGACCATAAGGATCAGTATGATCTCTGAAAGCCATTATATCTTGTTTAGAAAACAACCTGGGCATACCATCATTTTCATAAGCTTCATTCACCAGGATAGCCGTATTATATGAGTTCAAAAAGTCGGGAGTACGGACCGGTGTCTGTATACCTCCTTCCAAACGCACATTGATTTGTGGTTTCCCTTCTTTTCCTCTTCTTGTTTTCACAACCAATACTCCATTGGCACCTTTAATACCATAAATAGCAGTTGTCGAAGCATCTTTCAAGATTGAAATACTTTCAATTTCGTTTACATTGATTTGCGACAATTGTTCGTATGTATACTGTACGTCATCTACAATAATCAAAGGTTTATTGCCATCGGCATTCAAAGAACTTACACCACGAATAAAAAAATCAGAAGCATCCTTACCTGGCTGCCCGGAGGACTGCTGACTAAAGAAACCGGGCAACTTTCCTGTCAAAGCATTTTGTAAACTACTCGTTGGCACATTGCGAATTTCACGTGCCTGTATACCGCTTACCGCACCCGTCAGTGTGATACGTTTTGCCTTACCATAGGCCACTACGACCACTTCGTCAAGGTCTGTCTGGTCGGGAGTTAACTCCACATTCCAAGATGTCTGGTTTCCAACTTTCAACTCATGCCTCTTAAAACCGACATACGTGAATACCAATATATCTCCTTTATCCACTTTCAACTGATAATTACCGTCAAAATCCGTAATTGTACCAATTGTTGCATCCTTCACTTTTACATTTACTCCTGGAAGCAGTTCACCATCAGTGGAAGAAACCTTTCCTTTTACTGTTATCGATTGTCCAAAGGCAAACGCAAACAGGTTTATACTTAATAATATTAAAAATATTCTTTTCATAACATATTACCAATTCGGGTTTTGAATCATATTTCCATTCTTTATCACTTCAGAATACGGAATTGGATAGAAGTAACGCTTCGTATCAAATTCAGCAGAAAGCACA
>OGSD01002056.1_pt1 | contig 17544 bp, 24 predicted proteins | sample 1553571 | NCBI WGS metagenome assembly OGSD01 (sample SAMEA2580072, study PRJEB22360) | human gut metagenome | biome: human gut; feature: human-associated habitat; material: faeces | place: Denmark | collected 2008/2010 | reverse complement strand
TCCGCCGCGCTCCGGCGGCGCCGGGACCACAAGCCGCGCCGCAAGAAGCGTCAGCACTGCTCCGACAGGCTCGACCGCGCCGGAAAGAACGCCGCCGAGAAACGCCTTGCTTTTCTTTTGCCCCTCAGCCTTGAGCGGCATGAAGATGATCGCACCCTCGGGAAAATTCTGAATAGCAATGCCGAGAGAGAGGGCAAGCGCGCTCGCCGCCGTGATCTGTGAGTTACCCGCAAGAAAGCCCGCATACATCACGCCGACTGCCATTCCCTCCGGAATGTTATGTAAGGTCACCGCAAGCACCATCATCGTCGTGCGCCCGAGCTTGCTTTTCGGACCCTCCGCCTTGTCGCTTCCGATATGAAGGTGGGGAATCAGACGGTCAAGCAGGAGCAAGAACAGCACGCCGACCCAAAAGCCGATAAAGGCAGGAAGGAACGACAGCTTTCCCATGCCCTCCGACTGTTCGATGGCGGGGATCAGCAGGCTCCAGATAGAAGCCGCCACCATCACTCCGGCGGCAAATCCCGCAAGTGAGCGCTGTACCAGATCGCCGAGTGATTTTTTCATAAAGAACACGCACGCCGAGCCGAGCGTCGTCCCGATAAAAGGAATCAATATTCCGAATAATACTTCCATTTGCTTCACCGCCTTTGCGTTGTGTTTTTATTTGTTTTTCCTGAATCCAGCCTCGTCCCTGTATTCAGGATGCTCCTTCAGCCACGGGTCTTTGTCGCCGCAGATGGTATAGTCGCACCTGCAGCCGTCCACGCAGGTGGTCGTCCGCACCAGCCTTGCGCGGAGCAGCTCCATGGACGCATAGTCCACATTGCACAGGGCGGGCATGATATCCGTAAGACCGTGCCTTATAGCAAACTCCGCCGCCGGACACGATGTGAATTCATAATAAATCGGCTTATCTTTATCGTAAGGCGCAACCGACATCTCATAATCATGCCATTTGTCACAGCCGCATTTCGCCCGCACAAACCCTCTGTACATCAGCCTCCTCCAGAACGGCTTGTTGCAGTCCACGAATTTCAGTTTGCGGAAGGTCGGAAGGATCAGATTTTCCTCCATCTCCTCGATCTCACGGAACGATGTGACGGCTTTGCAGACAACATAATAGCTCATGATAGCGATGCAGTCATAGGTGCCGCCTACGCCGTTGTGGAAGTTCTTTTTGCCGCCCAGATCGGTGCGCCAGTCGGAGAGAAAGACCGCGTACTGCCGCCGTACCTTTTCCCATGTCGCCTCCCGCTCTGCCTCAGGATAATGCAGAGCAATTTTAGCCCGTATCTCTTTCTTGCAGGGCTTTGAATACAGCACATGGTTTTTGCGGTCGAATTGAAGTTCTCTGTCTTTCATCTGTTTGCCTCCCTCCTTGAAAATCGTGGCATACAGCAGTAATTTTATCGTTTCCACGCCGTAATGCACAGCCAACTTTTCTTTTTGTGTATCCGCACCTCGTGAAAGCCCGCCTGCTCCAGATATGCTTTCAGCTCTGTGTCTTTATAGATGGTCATGCCGCCGATGATTTCCGTCCACTTCTCATCCCTGTCCGTGTCGCCGTTGCTCTCGTTGCAGATGAGAAAGGTTCCGCCGCTCTTCAGCACCCGTCCGACCTCGCAAAAGCACTGCGGCAGATCAGGCCAGAAGTAGACGGTTTCAAAGGCCGTGACCAGATCGAACCGCTCCGATTCAAACGGCAGCTCCGCCACGCTCGCGCACAGCACATCACAGCGTCCCCTCGCAACGGCGGCTTTGTTGACCCTTTTTGATTTTTTAACGCTGACAGGGGAATAGTCGATCCCCCGTACAGTGCCTTTCGGACACAACTTCAACAGCCTTTTGATATTCGCCCCGCCGCCACAGCCGCAGTCCAGCACCTTGGCATTCGGAGCAGGCTCCAAGAAGCGAAGTCCCCACCGTGCCACCGGGCTGTGACCGAGATTCATCAGGGCAACCATGATTTTTCCGCCAAGCCCCACGGGGTTGCGGGTGTTTTCAAAGAATGACATATCACACCTCCGATTTCACACATTCGGTATAATAAGTTAACGGGAAGGATGCTTTCAGCACGACGCTTTTCCGCACCGTCCAGCCGTTCTGCTGCAAAAAAGTCAGATATTCCTCGCTCGTCCACCTGCTGTGAAGGGGAAATCCCGCCAGCTTCATAAAAAACGCTCTCACCTTGCCGGAAAACGAATTTCCAGCGTGGGTGAATGTCGGCGCAATCAGCACGCCGTCGTCCTTCAGCACACGCCTGATTTCCTGCAGAGCTTTCTCCGGCTGCGGCACGATGTGCAGGGCATTTGATACGATCACCGCATCGAAGGATCCGTCCGCATAGGGCAGACGGAACATATCCTGCACCGAAAAGTGCAGTTTTGCAGAGCGGGTATCCCGTTTTGCCTCGGCGATCATCTCTGCAGAGGCATCCGTCGCTTCAATATGTGCCGCCGTGTTCACGATATTTTTTGCGATCAATCCGGTGCCCGTCGCAAGCTCCAGCACCGTTTTGGCTTTCACGACCGGACGGATCAGCGCATACATAGTTTCGTATGCCGCACGGTCTTTGCGCATGAAACGGTTGTAAATACGGGCATTTCTGTCCCAGAAATTATTCTTTTCTTTCATGGTTACGTTCCTTTGATATTTCCACGTAGCCGAAAGCCAGTTACCCTCGGCTAACTCGTGCGGTTTTGAAAAACCGCATCTCTGCGGCTTTTCGCCTTATTCAAACAATTCTCTGCAGGCACCGTGCACCAGCGTTTCCAGCACCTGCGGATATAATTCTCCGATCTGCTCCCTGTGCGAGACTGTCAGAATCAGTCCGCGTACAGTCGCGGCGGCAAGAGAAGCGCCGCGCTTGGGCACAAGGTCATATTTTTCCAGAAGCTGACGGATGTGCGTCTCGTCGTCGTGGTAATGCACGTTTTTAACATCATCCGGCAGTCTCTGTAAAAGCAGTTTCGCATCGTTTTCGATGAAAACCATATCGCCGGTATCGTAAAGCCGCCGACAGACGGCAAGAGTTGCCTTTGCCGCGCGTTCCGATTGAGACAAACCGATATTTTCGCTCAATGCGCGGTCAGCCACCTCGTAAAGCTCGGAGTGAATGCCCTCCAGAACCGCGAAAAACAGCATTTCCTTGGATTCATAGAATTTATAGAACGAGCCCTTTGCAATGCCGACAGCCCTTGTCAACTGATCCACGGAGGTTTTCTTCATCCCCAGCGTGACCGCACAGCGCCGCGTTTCCTTCAGCAAAGCCTTGCGAAGCTGTTCGGTTTCAAAATCTGTAAAAGCCAAGGTTGCACCTCCTGAAATATGACCGCTTTGGTTCTTTCGGTCATATTATATCATACTTCTTTCTATTTTGCAAGAGGTAAGTGAAAAAAATCGTTTTTTGCGGTCGAAAAGACAAAGTGCCGATGAATAGTACAAGCAGGCGATGAAATGAAAAACATTATCGAAGAACTACGGAACGACGAAATTACCTCGCAGGACACACCGGTCGACAACAATCCTCACTATAAGGAACTGCAGCGCCTGCAATCCCGCAACAAAGCAGAACTGCTCGAAAGCCTATCGGAGGAACAGAAGGAAAAGCTCGAAAATACCTTGCCACGCCGGATGGTGTGAGGAAAGTTACGACAGCACAGATGAAAAAACTACTTGCGGGGTATAAGCGGGCAGGAAAGTGATAAAGAGCAAAGGAATGGTCTCAAGATGTGCTTGAGGCTCTTCCTTTGCTCTTTGTATCGGTATTGGGCTGACGGCAAACTATAATAAAAAAGCAATAATACAGGCAACAACAATCAAAAACGCTGCTACAATACCAAAGCATCCGACAGGTTTTTTGGCCGGAGTGGTATATATCGGTTGATGTTGCCGTTTGGGCTGCGTCGTTGTTGAGAGACGAGGCTGAGCTGATTGCTTTCTCAGCATAGCAAGCGGGTCTGTCTGATTTAATATTTTTGCTCTGAAAGAACGAACAAAATCAATATCCTCTTGCGAGCAGATATCAACGGTCATTGAATTGCGGGAATGTGCCAATTCATTTCGAATGTTTCTCGCCGATTTTAAACGATTGTAATCAGATACCCAGCCGGAAACATTGATCGACCCTTGATGGGCTTTTTTGTCCATATCCTCAAGATACAAGGTGACACCGAGCTTGTTGTCCACGGATTCGCCGTAGATATCTCTGCATAAATTGTCAAGTGCTTTAAAGGTGACTTCCGGCTCATCTTCCAGACTGTCAACGAGGATCTGAAACTTCATGTTCAGGATATTCAGAGCCGCTTCATCCAGCTCGATCTTTTCGTCCGTCAGACGCCCGGTTTCTTTAATGGCTGCGTCGTAACCGGTGAGAGCTGCGAAGGGAGAGAACTGAGCTGCGCGATCTATCATGGACATCTGCGGTCTTGTAGCAGATACATGATGAGGTAGATTGATAATATCGTCGTACATTCAAATCCCTCCTTCAAACTGAAATTTTCTATTTTCTACAAATGGGGCTTTGTAGCATCATAACTGCTTGATTTCATTTGCAATCATGGACACCGATTTTTCATTGGTATCGATTTTTATCGTGTTGAGTGTTTCATACATCAGTATTCTTGCTACGCTTCTCTCAATTACATCTTCAGAACGAATACCATTTTCCACATCTTTAGCCAATCTCCTACGCAAATTGGCTTCATCAGCAATAAGTGAAACACATTTCACTTCACAGTTTTTTTTATCCAGTTTTTCCAAGATAGAATCTATGATAGGCTGTTGGTGCATTACCCAGCAAAAAATCACATTCTCATAAGCAGAGCAATGCAAAAAGTTATTTAATAAGTAGCAAATATTATCTGTCACCATTGCTTTGGTTTCGTTAGTTACTTGGAATGGGTTTGCATCCCAACACCAATCCCCATCAAGAAATACGCTATTGGGCAAATCAGATTTTAGTTGCTGGCTAACAGCAGTTTTGCCGACTCCCATTGTTCCGCCGATTATATATAAGTTTTTCATATCCACTCACCTAAAAATTCAAATTTTCCTAAGCCTTATGACCACCAATCTGCGCATTGCGATCCTTCGCTGTCGCGCCTTCCTCCAAGTTCATGCCCTTGAGGATAGCGTTCTTCCCGAACTTCTTCTTGATGGTCAACATGGCTTGCTGCATTTTCTTTTCACGCTCAAGCTCGGCGCGTTCCCGTTCCTGCTTTAGCTCAAGAGCTGCATAGTCCGTGAAGAGATCAAGCTGCACAAAGCCGTCATTCTTCTTCGGTGCATCTGCTTCGGGCAGGACATGGTTTGCGACGATGTTCAACCGGCGCACGAGAAGGTTGTTATCGACGATCCGGTCAAAGAGTTCTGACACAGCACACATTATTTTCTTCGTAGATGATGTGTGACCGTCAAGGTTTGCAGTGCCGTGAGCATGTTTCGGTATCTGCCGTCCGTAGTGATCCTTTACGATATCCTTTTGCTGATAAGGCAAAAACAAATCAAACGGAGGTGAGACGGGTGAATACCGCATCAACCATTTCTCAGCGCGATGCCTATAAGCTCATGCTGAAAGACTATCCCGATGTGATGAGCATTGAGCAGATGTGCGAAATACTCAGCATCAGTACAAAGACCGGCTATCGTATTCTGCGCGAAGGCAAGATACTCTGTCTCAAGGTCGGCAGAGCCTATCGTATTCCGAAGGCTCATCTTTTCACTTATCTCTGCATTGGATGTGGAGAAGCAGTCACGGCGTAAGGCTTGGACTCAAAAAGTTTACAAAAATGTGCGTCAGAGGTCCTCCAATTCGAACCCGGTTCTGGTATAATAGGATCCCGGTATAAGGTAGGTGTCTCTGCTACGCAGAAGGAGGAAAATTATGGTAGCAGGACATCTCCGCGAAAAAAGCGGATATTACTACGCCGTGTTGAACTACACCGATTCTCTCGGAAAAAGAAAGACCAAGTGGATTTCTACCGGACTTACTGTTAAGGGAAACAAAAAACGCGCTGAAGCAATCCTGATGGATGCACGACGCAATTTCAATCCCGAAGAGCCGAAGGTCATGAATGGAGACATTCTGTTCGCAGACTATATGGAAAAGTGGCTCGATATTATCAAAAGCTCGGTTGCAGTCCCGACATACGCTTCATACTCGACTACGGTCAAGAAGATCGTAGCACCGTACTTCCGTGAAAAGGAAGTTACGCTCAAGAATCTGACCGCAAAGGACATTCAGGAGTTTTACCTTCGTGAGCTTGAGCGCGTCAGTGCTTCTTCGGTTATTCATTATCACGCCAACATTCACAAGGCTCTCAAGTATGCCGTGAAGATTGACCTGATTGATGTAAACCCAGCAGATAAGGTTGAGCGTCCGAAGAAAGACCGCTATGTTGGCAGCTTCTATGATGCCGATGAGGTTAACGCTCTCTTTGAAGCAGCTAAGGGAACGAAACTTGAACTTCCGATTCTGTTCGGTGCATTCTACGGTCTGCGTCGCAGTGAGGCAATCGGTTTGAAATGGGATGCCATTGACTTTGATCAGAACACGATCACCATCAGACACACTGTTACTTCATGTGATCTTGACGGCAAGCGCATCCTTGTAGCAGCCGACACTACGAAGACCAAATCGAGTATGAGAACACTTCCTCTCGTCCCTTTTATGAGAGAAAGACTTCTCGCACTCAGGGAAGAGCAGAAGGAAAACCGTCGCTTGTGCGGACGCAGCTACATTAAGGACTATGTAGATTATGTTTGCGTCAATGAGATTGGCGATCTTATCAAGCCCCACTATGTTACTGAGAGCTTTCCGAAGCTACTCAAGGCAAACGGGCTGAGACCGGTCAGATATCATGACCTCAGACATAGCTGTGCCTCGTTGCTTCTTGCGAATGGTGTTCCCATGAAGCAGATTCAGGAATGGCTTGGTCACAGCGACTTCTCAACAACGGCTAACATCTACGCACATCTGGATTACAGCTCGAAGCTGACTTCGGCTGATGCGATGCTCAATGGTTTGGGACTTGTTCCGAACTAGAAAAGAAAAGCCAGCAGCCGGTAAAACCGGCTACTGGCGGACTTTCTGGCGGAAGCGGTGGGATTCGAACCCACGGACCCTTGCGGATCAACTGATTTCGAGTCGCTAACGCCCGACGCACTTTTGTGGTAATCTCTTAGAACTGAGTGGAATCTGCTGGAACATCGTGGAACGCGAAAAAAGCCCGTTTTACGGGGCTTTTCGCGGTTTTTTATGTCCGGAGCACTCAAAATACGGCAAAAACCGCGTCAGAATTGATGTTTTTTGAGGTCCCCGAATTTGGCACGATTTCGGCGGTTTTTTGGGCAGTTTCTTAGAACTTTCTTAGAACTGCCCTTCTTTGATTCCCTCTGGCGAGAGCTTTGTATATACAAAATCGAGATGCGAATACGCGAGTAGCGACCTAAAATCCGTAGCGTTTTTGCCTCCGCCCCGTCCATTCTGTCGGAGAATTTCATCGAATTCATCGAGTTGGTCTAACTTACGGAGATGCACCGAAACAAAAATCTTAGAACTCGGGATCTTACATACAGAAAACAAAATTTGCGTGTCGGTTTTGTTTTTTCTTAACCCCACTTGACAAAGGGGATAATATCGGGTATAATATAGAGGATAATTCGGAGGTGCAATATGGAACATAAAGACTATCTTACCCGATTAACGGAACTATCCTCCAAAATAAGTGAACTGCCGAAAGGCTATATTTCAAAGAAAACGGTCAGCGGAAACGTCTACTTCTATCATCAATGGACAGAAGGCGGCGTAAAACAAAGCCGCTATCTGCATGACGATGAGGTGGAGGCCCTCTCCACTCAAATCGAAGAACGAAAGAAACTGCAAGCAGAGCTGAAGGATGTCAAGGCTGAAATGACACGGCATCCAAAACTCCGACAGACAGATGAACAAGGAAACGAGGTGACTCATATGAACTGCACCTTAATGCACAAACGAATCGCCGTTGCCGAACTTGAACTCGACAATGACACAGGATTCATTCAGAAGATAGGGACGGTCTATGCTCCCGAACACCTTCCTCTCGGTATACCGATCAGGAGAGGAATTACCGACCGAAAAGCACTCAATGAATGGTGGACTGACAGATCAATTCCCGCAAGCCGTTCTGGTGTAAGAGAAGCTCTCGAAACGCTCGACATTACAAGCACGAGAATGCTTCTGATCAAATGCTACGGACTGAGCCTCTCGGATCAGTATTGGATCTGTCCCGAAGGTTCAGGACTTACGTGGGAGAAGGTCAACTTCTTCAACAACGGATTCTCTGATGATATCGGTAATGTACTGTTCGGCTCAAACAAGAAGCCGAGCAACCCGCTGGACTTCTCATCTCCGGATAATACGTCAGACGGTAATCTGAAAAAGAGATGGAAGATCATCGATGGAAAGCGGTGCCTCGTCAAAGGCGGTTCCAATCCGTTCCGTCAGCAGCCGCTGAACGAAGTCATCGCCACCGAAATCATGGAACGTCTCGACATCCCTCATGTGCCCTACACGGTAACGTGGAACAAAGGAGCACCCTACAGCATCTGTGAAGATTTCATTGACGAGAACACAGAACTGATTCCTGCATGGCGAATCATCCAGACACAGAAACAGGACAACAGCACTTCTCTCTATCAGCACTTCCTCAATTGCTGTAACGCTCTCGGCATTCCCGGAGCCGAAGAATTCCTCGATAGGATGATTACACTCGATTATATCATTGCCAATGAAGACAGGCATCTGAATAACTTCGGTGCTATCAGAAATGCTGAAACGCTCGAATGGATCGGTATGGCTCCGATCTACGACAGCGGATCATCACTCGGCTATGATAAGATCACACCTACTATGAAGAACGCAAGAGAATACACTTGCAAGCCCTTCAAGAAGCATCACGAAGAACAGCTCAAGCTTGTGTCGTCCTTTGATTGGGTTGATTTTGCAAAGCTGTCTGATGTTCAGGAAATCATCACAAGTATCCTTTCCGATGAGAACGCAACAGACTATATGGATGAAACGAGAATCAGAGTGATCGCGGAACTGACAGAACGCAGAATCCGAAACATCGAATCGCTTGCAATGTCTCATACCAGAGTTCAGAGCATCACCACTGAGGACGATGTCGAAGAAGATATCGCTGAAGACTACGGTCCCAAAATGGAAATGTGACAATCCGGCATAAGAAAAGCAAGATTGCAAAACGATCAAACGAATTGCAGTCTTGCTTTCTTTTTGCAGAAAAATCTGCAATCGCCTTAACCGTGCTTTATTGTATCGAGGCAGTCGTAAATTGCGCCGAAAGAAATCTCATTCAATTCAAACTGTGCTTTCTTCCCGTTAACTGCAACCACGACAGTATTTTCGGTTCTCGTGCAGCTATGATTTAGTTCATCGAGATACTGCAGAAGGTTCTCGATGCTTTCAAGTTCTTTTTCTGTCAGACTGCCCGGATAGTATATTTGTTTCATGTCGGCTTACGCTCCATTTCATTTGTATGCCCGCGATCAAATATCGAGTTTATTCTTTTTGCAGATCTCGTTTAGTTTCCTTATAGCAGATGAATGCGGTTGTGATTTGTCATGCTCCCAACGTCGTATCGTCTGTTCGGTTACGCCAAACAGCTTTGCCATTTCCGCCTGAGTCAAGAATAATTGCAAACGCACCTCTTTTAATCTATCAGCAAAATTCATTGAAATACTCCAATCTCAAGAGTTTCTGTTAGTGAAATTCTCGGATATTATTTCCGCTTTCGTCAGATCGAAAATTACGATGCCTTGCTCTTTGTTTGCTATGCCCGGAACGCGGTAAGAATATTGCCAGTCCCATCCCTGCGATTTTGCCAAAGCGTAACAGAAACTCTTGCTGTGAATCCTCATGTTGTTTTTCTCGTCGCTTAGATTTCGCGGCACCTTGATTGAAATTTGGCTTTTCTTATCATAGCTTTTCATCAGTATGGTTTTGCCATCCTCATGAATAAAGAGTCGCACGTAGTTCGGGGTTCCGATGCTCCTTATTGCGGATTTGAAGACATGAATCGTGTTACTTTTCAAATAGACCGTAAAGCAGGGATCGTCAAACATTTTCTTTCACCATGTTCTTTCCGTTCCACGCTTCCGAATCAGTGAAATCAAATAATAGCATTACCTTCTTTTCGCATTGAACGAGTCTGCCTTTTGCTTTATAGCGGCAATCTTTATCGAGATTCCAGTCCTCAAACAGTTGCCTTGCAAAATGCGTGCATTCAATGTGATCGGATTTCGGAGCTTCGGGATTTTTAACCCACCGGACCGAATCTGAATCCTTGGACATGGATGGCGTTATCATGATTCGGTGCTCGTCTTTATTGACGTACACTGTGATGAACTCGCATTTGTTAAGCGCGGTGTAGCACGGCAAATTGAAAGATACGCAGTTTTGCCAAATAGTCATGTATGGTTCAAGCTGACGGCTGAAGAGTTGTCCCTTGACAATTTGGTATCCCTCAAGCGTGACGGTTTTGATTGTTGGCTTGTACTCGTCAATGTTGATCATAACCCGTTACCTTCCTTTCCGGTTGAAATATACCCCTCGGCCAGATTGATTTTGAAAGACTCCTCGTGCTCTTCAAAGGGCGTACCGAAACAATCACGCCAATCCTCCGGCAAATAACTCCTCGTTTTTCTGGTCCCGGTGTTGACGAACATTTCAAAATCCGTCAGCTTGAAAAGATAGAGTACCTCGTTGTCACAGACGGCGGGCTTGCCGAGAATCTTATAGCGGTAGGACTTGTTCCATCCCATCAAATCGAAAAGCTTGGCAGCGAAAATCGCGCAGATCATATCGCGATTCTTGATTTCCTTTTCTCCTCCGCCGGTAGCCCAACGTAAAGAATCGGGGACATCAGGCTGGCACGGTCTGATGATAAGGCGCTGTTGCTTCGGATGAATCAAGAGCTGAATATGACTGACACCGGGGAACTTTCTTAGACACGCCATATTGAATTTGATCTTGTTATCCCAAACAGTAATGGCAGGGTCCTTCGTATGAGCGAACAGTTCCGCTTTCGTCACCTGATACCCGGCGAGCTCCACAATCTCTGGCGCCTCGTCAGATTCCGTTTTCAGCTTATCGAAAATTTCGATATCCGTCTTTTTATCAAAATCAATCATCACTAATTACTCCCTTGGCTTTAAGTTCTTCAAATCCGCTTTCAATGTCCGCATCGGACATGATTGTATAAGACATTTGACCGTCAACCACGCGGCTCTTGCTGTCAGAATTCCATTCTTGAGTCTTTGGCGCGAAATACAGGCTGTTCAGACTGTACGCATAAAACTCATCTCCGAAGTTGCTGTCCCACTGTTCGGGACACATAGCAACTTTCCGCTTACGGGCTTCTTCGTTTTCTTCGGCATCGTCAATGACCACAATTGGCATCGCGTTTTCAAGGCTGAAGACAATAATCTGCTTTCCGTCACGTTCAATCCAAGTCCCGATGATCCTATAGGAGAAGTCCGGATCCCATTCCATGATTCTGAAAAGCGCATTGGCAAAATGAGGACAGGACAGGTTCTTCTGCGTGATGGGCGAGGTTTCGTCCCGCCGCCAGTGAATGCTGTAGGTGTCGGTTACCTCACAAGGTCGGATGGCGATCTTCCGCTCATAAGGGTGTAGAAGTAACTGAACATTCTGAACATCGCTGAATTTCTTCAGACAAAACGAGTTAAACGCAATTTTTTGATTCGAGATGGAAATCATTGGGCGATCCCCGCGAGAGTTCACAAACGCGCCTCGAACCACTTGATACCCCGCCAAATCAAATGCGCTGAAAAAGCTCTTCCGAACCCTTCGGTTAGTCGAAACATCCGGCACCGTCTTTGAGGCGTTATAATACGGCAGCGGGTCCTCATTGATCCATCTGTGGTTGATTGGGAGATATCCTCTGAATATTCCGTCGTCAATGACATGAAGTATGGGAATGCCACCACGGAATCCGAGTTTCCGATCTTCGAGCAACGCCTGAGCCGCTTCAAACTTTTCAATCGGTATGATGGCATCGTGCGTGTTCGCGTAAAAGATCTGCTGACGTTCGTCGACGGTTTTCCGCTTGGTATGTTCAAATATGTTCGATGTGAACTGCTTCCAAGTCAGGACGCACCCGCAATACCGCTCGTTGCTGAGAATGTACATGATGGCACCGTCGTGCCAGATTGTATTTCCGAGTTTATTCGGTACCTCCGCATCCGTCAGCATCGTGGCGATAGAAGACACCGGATACCCTGCGAGAAAAGCGTCATATATCAGACGCACGACCTTTGCTTCTTCCTCCACAATCTGCAGCTTGGCATATTTGATATAGTTGCCGAGAACATCTCGCGGTCTCTCGTAGCCATACGGTGCCGGAGTAAGCAGCTTCTTATTCTTGAATCGCTCTTTGAGTGACCAGTTCATACTTTCGCTTTTCTTTACCGACTCTTCCTGCGCGAACGTGGCAAGGATGGCGAGCTTTAATTCAGAGTCTTCTGCAAGCGTGTTGAAATTATCGGTTTCAAAATAAACACCGACCGGCGGGTTCTGACCTTTCAGGTCTCTGCAGAGCTTTACGCAGTCCACGAGGTTTCTTGCAAATCTCGAAACGCTTTTGGTGACAATCAAGTCATATTTCCCGGCACGGCAGTCTTCAATCATTTGGTTGAAATCTTCGCGGTGCTTAATTGAAGTCCCGGAGATACCTTCATCAGCATATATTCTGATCAGATTCCAGTTGTCATGTGTGCCGACTAACTTGGCGTAATGCTCTTGCTGTAATTCAAACGAGGTAAGCTGTTCGTCGTTGTCGGTTGACACGCGGCAGTAAGCACACACCCGGAGTGTTCTTCCGTCGAATATATCGCCCTTATCGGCATTTTCAAAGACCACCTTGCCATCAGGCTCGCCGATCTTTGACCGATACTCCTTCATGATATGTGCAATTCTTGATTCACTACGTCCCATAACAATCTCCGTGTCATTTATCTTTGTGCGGCAGGGTCCAGTACCAACCGTCGGTTTTTTTGATAGATTCAATAGATAACAGCGCTTTTGCCGACATGAGTGTACGTTTCCCGATCTCGTACTCTTCGGCAGCCGAGATGATATCCTTATACGATACCTCGCCCGATGACAGAATTGATTCAAGCAACTGCTTGGCATCCGTCAGTTTGGAGGTTTCGGTATCGGATGCTGCACCGGATAGAAGGTCAGAAGCGGAAATATCGCATTCACCGATCCAATCGACCTTCCCGTTATTAAGAGTAAAAGTGAGGGATTTGCCTATGGGACCGAGATTATTCTTCTGCTGAGCGAGGATGCGTATTTCAGGGTTATCCGTTGGTCGTCCGACAACAAGAACACTTCGGGCGGCCGCAGAAATATCGATGGAACCGAGTCCTCGGTAGTTTGCCTTTCCGCTTGAATTCTTGTTGAGATGCCCGACGAGCAGAACGGCACAACCGGTTTTCTCAGCGAGCTCTTTCAAATGATTCAAACGAGGTCTGATCACGTTTGCCCGGTTCATGTCGATGTTTTCTCCGAGAAAGGATTGGATAGGATCGAGTACAAGAACCCGAGCGTTGATTCTCTTGACCGATTCGGCAAGCTCGTCACTGTCAAGTGAAAGCGAATCGGAACGCTTTTCAATGAAACAGATATTAGTACAATCCGCTTGATGCAATTCCAGACGAGGTTTTATTGTATCAGAATTATCGTCCTCTGTATTCTGATAGATGACCTTGCCGGAAACGCAGTTATCCGAGAAAGGCAGTTTCTCTCCGTTCGAGATAATAGACAGTAAACTCAAAACAAAAGTGGTCTTTCCTTCACCCGGATCGCCTTGAATGACTGTGATCTTTCCGAATGGGATGTACGGGTACCAGAGCCAGTCGATCTTCCGACTCGTAACATCAGAATAATATTTGAGTGAGCAATCATCCATTCAATACAGCCTCCAAATCAGTTGTGCTATTATTTTACCAACAATTTGCTCTGAATAAAAGGCAATCTCTCACCCCAATTTCGCCGAAAACGGTCAGAAAAGCGCAATTTGTCACCCCAAATTTGTTTTATGATTCTTGGTGTTAACCGGCTCTCAAAGGAGGACATGATGGATGACATATTCTTTGATGACCAGCAAACCATAAATCGCATTATCGAAAGGATCGATTCTTTAAGAACCGAGAGAGGATGGTCCGTGAGCGGACTCGCTCTGGAAGCGAATCTCTCCGAAAATACACTCAAGCACCTTTACAAACGCAAAACATATCCGACGCTTCAAACGCTCTATCGGATCAGCGCCGCCCTTGGATATCCGCTGTGGCAGCTTCTCGCTTTTGACAACAAGGCATACACTTTGAGCGCCCAGGAACGGGAACTGCTGAACGCATACAACCGGCTTTCACCTCGACACAGAGAACTACTTCTCTATATCGCCAACAAAATCTGAGACAGAATGAGGCCGGTTAGCACACGGCAAAAAAGTCAAGGATGCAAACACAGAGACTCTCTGCAACCTTGCATCCTTGACTTTTGATTCCTATGAAATTGCGAGAAAACGAGAGAAAACGGAAGAAAACAAGAAGAAATCAAGGATGCAAAAGCTCGTTAAGCCTTTGCACCCTTGAACGGACTTAAGAAATTTGATCCAAGCCCTTGGTTTTTTCGCCGTTTCTATTGACAAACACCAAAAAACAATATATAATATTAATGCACTTGTTCGAAGGATACTCGTATCTGCAGAACATCCCGTTAGGCGTTGGTAGCACCTAACGGGTTTTTCTTTTGGTGTCATCAATGAACGAGAATAACGATAAACCGAATATGCTAACAATTAGTCGTACTCTACGGTAATATCATCTTCAGCGTCATATATTGTCTTCCCGTCAAACAGCAGAGCCTCCTCAAATTTCTGCACGCAATATGCTCTGTCTTTATTGGTCACTAAGAATACGACCGGAGACTCTTCGGAGATTTCATTCATCCTCAGAGTATATGTCCCATCTTTGTTTAACCAACCTTGAAGCATATAGCGTTTATCTTTGTAAAGGAACTCTTTGTCGCAGTTGATAAACAGGCTGTTGATGAACTCATCGATGGTGTTGCCATTCATTAGTTTACCACTCCTTTGAAATATTTTTTGTAAGTTTTCATTTCTTCTGCTGTAGGCAATCGAGCAGGGAGTCGGTTTTCTATACCGGGTGCTGAATAATCATGAACGTGAATCACAGCTTCTCCGTGAGAAGATAACCCTTTCTCATTGTGGTAATCAATCTCAAAAACCGGAAGATGCCCTTCATTGTAGAAACGCATTCTTCTAAAAACGCCTTCTTTATCTAACTGAATATATGCGTTGCTGGAGTGAGCTTCTTCAGGAAGTGAACCGCTTTTTGTTGGATCGATTTTCCCGAGAACTTTAATTCCTTCGATGGTGTCGATTGTTGCATAAGTGTACGCAACGGAAATTCCAGATGCAAAAGTGCCGCGTCCGCCCATGTTATCGCACCTTCTTTCTCGAAGATACATAATCAACAGCGACAATGTTTCCTGTCATTTCTTTAAACGGAGTACCGAAACAAATCACTGTCGATGGCTCAATTTTACTCATCATAGCTTCGTAACCGCGAAGGAATGAATGTTTCGAATGTTTGCAGCCGATCATCCCAATGGCAACAATAGAATTCTTTTCTACAGCTTCGAAGCAGAATTCATAACTTCTTGCAGCGCTCCAACTGATTGTCGGGATAACAACCAGTCCTTGACTCTGCCAATATGCCGCAACCCAGCGATTTTTGCTGACACTTTCAATTTGTCTCCACAATGGCATTTCTTGATAGAGAGAAAAGTCCGGGGAAAGAAGAAAAGCATACTGACTGTATCGTGCAATGGTTCTTTCGGGATTATTATAGATACCATCAAAACGATAATCGTCAACAAAGAAATGAACCCCATAAGACTTGTAGTGATCCGTTTCTTTTGATTTCGTGTCAGTACAGGCGAGAAGATGGATGTTTGAAAGGTCAAGATTTTGCTTTTGTACTTCAGCAAAGCCGTACCTTCCTTTGGGAACAAACTCATTTCTTAAGAAACGAGGATTTGTGCGAAATTCAGAAGATTGCATAATACCTCCATAAACATATGTTTGTATGGAGGCACGAGTTTGCACTTGTCCGAAGGACACTCGTACCCCCAGAACGGTGGAGTCAACGCTAAGTGCATTGACTGTGGTGAATGAAGTGTATAGATATTTTTTCGTTTGGTAGCCGAAACAATATCAACACTAAGGTAGAGAACAAATATCACCCAAGCAAATCACATCACTCCTTTCACAGTATGCAAGAAGGGCTTTTCCGGTAGTTGTTGTGCCGAAGCTGTGCAGCCTCCGCAGATACCTTGCAGTAATTCATGATCTGTCTTACGGTCATTCCTTCGGTTTCTTCGTAAGGCATCATGATTTCACCGCAGAGTGCCTTGGCTTGCCACTCCATACTTTCAAACGGTTTTAACTCCTTATTTTTGAAAGCTCTATCCAAAATCGGAGTGAAACCGAGAAGACATAAAATCGCATGACACATTTCATGCAGAATGTGTGCCCGATAACCTCCGGTGCCAGAGACTGCGCCTTCATACACGGAGTTTTTCACTTCAATAAGGTAGTGTCCGTTCATATCGGGTATGCAACGGGCGGGGACACCTTCTTCGATTTCGTCGTCTTCAACTACCGTACAGGTTACTTCCGGGAATAATTCAGGAAACCGCTCAAATGCGTCAATGACGTCGAATCGGAGTATACACTTGCACTTGAATACTTCTCTCATGAACTTTGCAATGCTTCGCAAATCTTCACGAGAGATAGGTCGGGTCTTATAGTCCATTCGATTTCTTATTCCTTTCGATGATTTCCATGATTTTCTTAGCGGTATCATCGTCCATTGAATCGAATGAACGCTGGAATTGAAGTGCCGCTGTTCTTGCCATCGGGGTTGAAGATATCAGGTTGATTTTTACGCTTGTCTTGGAATTGTCTACGTGTTGCCGTAACTCTTCCACTTCACTTTCTTTAAGCGAATAGTGGTTGGTGATGATAGATACCCATTCATCCGGAATCGGTCTTTTACCGCATTCAACAGACGAGATGTAGGCGCTCGTTACTCCTAACCACTTTGCAGCATCGCTTAGTACCTCATGATTCTTGATCCTCAATGTTCTGAAGAACTCTCCAAATGGTGTGTAATTCATTTTTCATTCTCACTTTCTTTGCTCTTGTCCTCTGGCAATTATCATTATATCACGAAGATTTGAATTTGTCAACACCCGTGGATAAAAATATTAACAAGTTTTGTTGATTTTGAAAATAGGACAATTATCAGATAAGCAGCGGGGAACAATGGGATTTCAATCCCGTTGTTTTTAGGCAACAGATATTCAAAAAACACTAACTCAGAATATTCAGACAATCAAAAGTGAATAAAGCAGCCGAATTTGAGCGG
>OGSD01002045.1_pt1 | contig 17629 bp, 14 predicted proteins | sample 1553571 | NCBI WGS metagenome assembly OGSD01 (sample SAMEA2580072, study PRJEB22360) | human gut metagenome | biome: human gut; feature: human-associated habitat; material: faeces | place: Denmark | collected 2008/2010 | reverse complement strand
CTGTATTCTGATCGGATGGGTTGTAAAGCCGCAGGTCATCATCGATGAGGTGACGCTGGGAGGATATAAGTTCGGTCGAAAGAGGCTGTATATCGTCATGGTGAAGTTTATTGCACCCGTGCTCCTTGCCGCACTGCTGCTGCAGTCGTTCGGTATTTTAAACGTCTGATCACTGTGATACCAGATTGCTATGTGCTTTGCACTCACGCAATCTTCAAAAACATTCGTAATCCGCTCATTTTCCTTCGAAAAATGGCTCCTTACTTATGTTTTTGGCGAGTCAAGAGATCAAAAAAGCATGTTTTCCGGTGGCTTTTCCAGAAAACATGCTTTTTTTGTGCCTGTCTGCACATATTTCTAACAGGTGAAACCCTTACATCCTGCGAATTAACGTTCCATTTACACCAAGTATCTCTCCGTCAAATTCCCGGGCGAAAAGTACTTCCCCGTCTCCTTTTACTTTTATCTCCTCATCCGATGCGTTGAGCAGAACTTCGATTTTATTTCCCTCTTCGTCTAGTTTAATATACTCTACACACCGATCATTTTCATAGCCATTCGGAAAATGGAAATGCAGGCTTCTGCACACTTTTTCATTTCTTCGAAGCATGATCAGTTTCCGCATCGTTGCAATTTTTTTCTGATTCTCTTCGCTTTCAATTTCACTCCAAGGCATACATCTTCTGCAGTCCGGATCATGAGCGCCTTCCATTGCGATCTCCGTTCCATAATAAATACAGGGGCTTCCCGGAAGCGTAAAAAGGATTGCAAGCTGCTGGTAGAACTTGTCCAGATCGTGAAAACGGTTCATCAGCCTCTCGGTATCGTGGGAATCCAGGAGATTAAAAAGTACATCGTTATTCTGCTGCATATACATGGTATAGCAACGGTTTACCATATATTCAAATTCTTCTTTTTTCATTGTTTTATCAAGAAAGAAATCATGGATTCCGCTCAGCAGCGGGTAGTTCATGACAGAATCATATTCATCTCCCTGCAGCCACTGGCTTGCATCATGCCAGATTTCCCCCAGAAGATAAATATCCGGCTTTATCGTTTTTAAATGCTCCCTTATCCGCTTTAAGAACCTGTGCGACACTTCGTTTCCTACATCGAAACGAATTCCGTCGATATCAAACTCCCGTACCCAGTCCTCACAGATTTTACAGAAATACTGTATCACCTCTTCGTTGTTTGTGTTCAGCTTTGGCATCCCGTCTGTAAATGCAAAGGAATAGAACCGTCGGTCTCTGGTGTCTCCCCTTTTTTGAACCTGTTCCCAGTCCTCTACCATAAACCAGTCCGCATAACGAGACTCTTTTCCATGCTCCAGGATATCTATCCACGGCTCAAATTTTCTTCCACTATGATTAAACACTGCATCTACCATAATGCGGATTCCTTTTTCATGTGCTTCTTTGCAAAGCGCTTTCATTGTATCCGCATCGCCAAAAGACGGATCTATTTTTGTATAATCGGTCGTGTCATATTTGTGGTTGGACTCTGCTTTCATGATCGGATTCAGATAAATACCGGTAATCCCAAGTTCCTGCAGATACGATAATCTCTGACGGATCCCTTCCAGATTTCCTCCGAATTTTTCTTCGTTTGTTACGGTTCCGTGATTTCTCCAGGGTGTGATATCATCTCCGTTTTTTTCCGGTGTCCCGTTGCAGAACCGATCCGGGAAAATCTGATACCAGATCGTTTCGTTTACCCATGCCGGTGTGCGATTGATATCTGCCGGGTTCATCCAGGGTACAATAAAGCACTGCTGCATACGGCCATCCATCCGGAGCTGTTCTTCTGTCAGGAAACCATCCTCAAAATAATACCAGACTTCCTTTTCCGTCCGCAGCTCGAAATAATATTTGCATCTTTTGTATTCCGGAAGAAGCGTTGTTGTCCACCAGATCTGATAAGGCAGACGTTTTTTATATATCATTTCCTCTCTTTTTCCGATCCACTTTTCTTTTCCGCCCAAAATTCCGGCTTCATAAGGATCTCCGTAATGGATAAAAACCTGTTTTACATCATATCCTGTCTTGATATTGACAATCAGTCTGTCCTCATCCAGGGCATAACTCATCTGTTCTGAAGTTTTATGGTATACACCGCTAAATTCCATCTCATTTTCCTCCCGTATAGCTCTAAAGCTGTTTTTTGCATCCTTGTAAGAAACACGATCACTTTTTGTTTCGCATTGTTTCGTAACTTTACTATAAGCCTTTTTTATTTCTTCGTCAATCAATTTCCATTTTTCCCTGCGCTTTCGTAAAATTCAGATAATTTTCAGGATGATTTTTGTGCAGGATGCTTTCTTTCTTCGAAACTTAACGAAACATTTCTTTTTCAAGGTATTGATTGCTTTTTATCTTATGATTTTATATAATGATACCGGGATCAAAAGGTCTTTTGACACCTATGATAGCTGGGAGTTTACATTTTTTGTTTTGTGAAAGGATTGCCGATTATGACTACCATTCAGGATATTGCTGATAAAATGGGAGTTTCCAAGAGCACGGTATCCAAAGCGCTCAATGACGCGCCTGATATCAGCGATGCTTTACGGAAACAGGTTTTGGAAACTGCCGTAGCTCTGGGTTATACGAAGCTGCGGCGTTATAAGAAACCAACGAAAAAAGTCTGTATTATAATAGAAAAAGAGAATATGCGGTATCAGGAACCGCATCATTTTGCCTATGATATCCTGGTGGGTTTTCGTCAGATGGCAGAACCTGCCGGATTTGATGTTGAAATTGTGCCTGTTGATATTAAGACCCAAAGAAGCCAGCATTATGATGTTTTCATGCTGGAGCATGATTATATAGGAGCTTTTGTGGTCGGCTTTTCCCTGAGCGATCCCTGGATTCAAGACTTTAAAATCAGCCGCACACCGGCTGTTCTTTTCGACAACTATATAGTAGGGAATCCTTCCACCGCTTATGTAGGTATTGATAATGAGGAGGGAATGGAACTTGCCGTCTCTTATCTTGCCGGACTTGGACACCGGAAGATCGCCTATCTGAGCAGCTCCCTCGGGGCCCGGGTTCTCCAGGCACGCCATGCTGCCTTTCTCCGTTCCATGCACCAGCATGGACTGAAGACTTCTCCTGCTGCGATCGGCTGTTCTTATTATCTGTCAGAATGTATGGAAAAGCATCTTCCCCGTTTTCTGGAAAACGGAATCACTGCTATTATTTGCAACCAGGATACCCTTGCTAGTGCAACGCTCACGCAATGTCAGCAGCTGGGATTCCAGATTCCTGATGATATCAGCATTATCGGATTTGATGATCTGCCGATTGCTGCTTGTACGTCACCGCCCCTTACAACCATCAGACAAGATCGGCTGGAGCTCGGAAAAAGTGGATTTTTTGCATTGTCAAGTCTTCTCAATCACATCCCAATCAGTACGTATTTGTTGCATGCACAGCTGATTCAGCGGGAATCGACAGGGAAGGTTCCTTCATAAATTCATCTCATCAACAATATTTGCCGGTTTTGCAGTCATTTCTACCCATGCCGGTATAAAACCGCTTTTGACAGCGTTTCTTACAGATCTGACATTAGACCAGGCGGTACAGTAAAAAGGTACTTTTCCCCTGTTTATGATCTCTTTTGTAAGTCTGCTTGTCAGTGCAGAGGCAATCCCCTGTCGTCTGTATTCCGGCAAGACATCCACACCAATCTGCCACATATCGTCGCAATCGGCAGAACAGGCGGCAAGTCCCACCAGCGTGCTTCCATCATATGCGCCGACGCCAAGTACATCCAGATTCTTCCGATCTTCGCAAAGCGCATTGCTCCATTCCGGTCGATACAAATCCGCAAAATCTTCCTGTGTCAATACTCGTGTCACATAGGCGCAGGAAAGAGTCGGTATCCGGCTGATGTCCGGCAGATAGTATTCTGCCATGAAACATATTTTGTGACCTTTTTCAACTAAACGTTCATTCAGCCAATGCATGTTTGGTGTCTCAAAACAGTGATAAAATTCGAATTTGTCTACATACGCAGACACCAGATCCATCGTCTCCGGTATGGAAGCCGCCATGATATTATTTCCATAGGAAACCAGATTGCAGGTAATAGGCTCTTTCAAATATTTGCGGGCCTTCTTTCCTAAATTTATGGGAACAACAACATTTTTGTCCGCCTTGAGATCTTCCACACGGCACCCCATATCTTCCGCAGACTGCCTCATGGCAATCTCCATCATTTCACGATTCGTCATATGCTTTTCTCCATTCTATCAGTTCAGTAACTTGGGGATGCGCAGACATGTCCATTTTGGAAACAGTGTCTATCATTCTCTGCATCCAGCCACCCAATCCTTCCGATTCTTTTCGTTTCGCAGATCATCTGCCAGGTATCTGCAGAATATGAAGCAGCACTCCCGCTGCCCGCTCCATTGCTGCCGGATCAATGGAGGAATAATTCATGACATACGTATTTTCCTGCTTTGCCGCCTCCGCTGTGTCTGCGTAATAGCCGGAGAGCGGCTTTAATTTCACACCACGGGATTTCGCCTGCGTGACAATCGACTCTTCTTTCAAATCCGTGCGAAGATGCATCAGAAAATGAACGCCTGCTTCTTCCTCCTCGATGGTCACGTAATCACCGAGCGGCTTCTTTTCGAGTTCCTGTAAAATCAGATCTCGTTTGTTCTGATAATAGTTTCGCAGCCGGTTGATATGTTTTTCGAAACTGCCATTCTCAATAAACTCTGCCAGTGTGTACTGCTCAAAGTTGGAGACGGTGCAGGAATAAAACGACAGCTCGCGATAAAATTTCTCCGCTAATGTCTGCGGAAGCACCATATAGCTGATCCGTACCGTGGAGGCAAGTGTTTTCGTAAAGGTATTCATATAGATAACTTTGTCCGAAACGTCGATACTCTGCAGTGTCGGAAACGGCTTTCCGCCGAGACGCAGCTCACTGTCATAATCGTCCTCAATGATATAGTGATGATCTGATTTTGCCGCCCAGCCGAGCAGTTCATAACGGCGGCTGACCGGCATGACTGTCCCGGTTGGAAAGTGATGGGACGGGGAGGTATGAATAATATCAACCGATCTTTTTTCCAGCTCCTGCACCGAAACACCGTCCTGGTCGAGCGGCACTGGCTCGTACCGCACCTTCATACTCTCATAAATCCGCGCAATTTTGTGATACCCGGGATCCTCTACTCCATAAACAAGATCGTTCCCAAGAAGCTGAATCAGAAGGTTATGCAGATACTCCGTTCCTGCGCCGACAATAATCTGCTCCGGCAGCACCTGCATTCCACGAAACTCGCGCAGATATTTTGCAATCGCACTGCGCAGCTTTAAAATCCCGGCGCACGGGGAATTGATCATGAGCTGGATCCGGTTGTCATTCAGGACAGCACGCACCGTCCGCGTCCAGATTGTAAACGGAAAAATCTCGCTGTCCGTCTGGTTACTGGAAAAATCCGCAAAATAGGAAGTCTCCCCGTTTGCCACCTGCAGGATCTCTTTTGGCACCGCATCCCGCATGGAATCCTCAATTTCCAGATCAGCCGCATAGAATCCGCGCTTTGGCATGGAATACAGATAGCCTTCCGCAACAAGCTGCGCATAGGCATTCTCGACGGTAATGACGCTGATACCCAGATTTTTCGCGAACGTCCGTTTCGACGGCAGCTTCTCTCCAGGGCGGATATTTCCCAGCAATATGTCATTTTTGATACATTTATATAAATATTCATACAGGGAATCTGACCCTATATTGGAAAAATTATACGTCAGCATCCGACCGCTCTCCTCTCATCTGACCTTACTGAATATATTTGTTTTGGCAATTTTTTTATAGTCACTTTACCAGTATACTGTGAGGCAGAGCAAAAGTAAAGCCAAAACAGAAACTAAAATTTTTCAGACACGGAGGAACTTATTATGACAGCAGCAAATGAGAGATACAAACTGAACAAAGAACTGGCACAGATGTTAAAGGGTGGCGTGATCATGGACGTTACCACTCCGGAGCAGGCGCATATTGCCGAGGAAGCTGGTGCCTGTGCCGTTATGGCACTGGAGCGGATTCCTGCAGACATCCGTGCAGCCGGCGGCGTTTCCCGTATGAGTGATCCGAAGATGATCCGCGGCATTCAGGAAGCCGTTTCCATTCCGGTTATGGCAAAATGCCGCATCGGCCACTTTGTAGAGGCACAGGTTCTTGAAGCCATCGAAATCGACTACATCGACGAGAGTGAGGTTCTCTCCCCGGCGGATGATGTCTACCATATCAACAAACGAAATTTCAAAGTACCGTTTGTCTGCGGTGCAAAAGATCTCGGCGAGGCACTCCGCCGGATCAACGAGGGAGCGTCTATGATCCGTACCAAAGGTGAGCCGGGAACCGGCGATATCGTACAGGCGGTCCGCCATATGAGAAAAATGAACAGCGAAATTCAGAAACTGACCTCAATGCGTGAGGATGAGCTGTTTGAGGCAGCCAAGGTCCTGCAGGTTCCGTACGATCTTGTTCAGTATGTTCATGATAACGGTCGTCTCCCGGTTGTCAACTTTGCAGCCGGCGGTGTGGCAACTCCTGCCGATGCAGCACTGATGATGCAGCTTGGAGCAGAGGGTGTTTTTGTTGGTTCCGGTATCTTCAAATCCGGCAACCCGGCAAAACGTGCGGCTTCCATCGTAAAAGCCGTTACCAACTACACCGATGCGAAACTGATCGCAGAACTCTCCGCTGATCTCGGCGAGGCTATGGTCGGCATCAACGAGCAGGAAATCGCCTTACTGATGGCAGAAAGAGGAAAATAATGAAAATTGGAGTGCTTGCACTGCAGGGTGCGTTTGCAGAACATGAAAAAGTATTAGAGCAGCTTGGCGCCGAATGCATCGAACTGCGTCAGGCCCGCGATCTTGCCGAGCCTTACGATGCACTTGTACTACCGGGCGGCGAGAGTACCGTTCAGGGAAAGCTTTTAAAAGAGCTTGGCATATTCGATATCATGAAAAGCCAGATTGAAAACGGCATGCCGGTCCTCGCAACCTGCGCCGGTGCGATTCTTCTGGCCGAAACGATCGACGGACAGATCAAGGGACAGCCGGAACAGTATTTCGGCACGATCCCGATGTGCATCAGGCGGAATGCCTACGGCCGCCAGTTAGGCAGCTTCCACACAGAAGCACCGGTTGCGGGCATCGGAACAGTGCCGATGACGTTTATCCGTGCGCCGTATATTGCATCTGTGGGGGATGGCGTGGAAGTGCTCGCGGTTGTGGAAGAGCGGATCGTCGGTGTAAAATACAAAAACCAGATGGCCTTCTCCTTCCACCCGGAACTCGCCCCGGATGTGCGGATTCATAAGGCGTTTTTGGAGATGATATAAGACGGATAAAACAATAGCAGACTCAAAAAGCAATGCAAAAATCTGATCGTAAAAAGCTCCAGCTTCAAAGAGAAACTGGAGCTTTCTCATTGTGTTTCGCTGCTGTTTCGCCGCACAGGAGTGTGACGCAGCGCTTTTTCTGTTTGAGAAACTATTTGATACGTTTCAGTTCATACTGTCTCGTACCAAGACCAATTTTCTCTGCCTGGTCGAGGGTTGCCTGCCATTCAATGTTCGGATTGGAATCCTTGAAATGATCGTGGTGGCAATGCCATCCCGGCTCTGCAAGATGCTCGCCAAGCTGACTATTTTCGATCGGAGTTGCCTTCAGGCAGGCATCGGCACACGCCTGATCAAGAGCAACCGGGTCGAAGCTTGCAAACATTCCGATATCCGGCAGGATCGGAGCATCGTTCTCCCCATGGCAGTCACAGTTCGGGCTGATATCCTGTACCAGCGAGATATGGAAGCACGGACGTCCATGGCAGACAGCCTGCGCATACTCTGCCATTTTCCGGTCAAGAAGCTCGTTTGCACTGCTGTTTGGATTGTAAACCGCATCAAAGCTGCAGGCACCGATGCAGCGGCCACAGCCTTTACATTTATCATAGTCAATGACTGCTTTTTTATCCACATAGGAAATCGCGTCACTTCCGCATTCTTTTGCGCAGCGGTGGCAGCCACGACAGACCTCCGTATTGATTGCCGGTTTTCCACTGGCATGCTGCTGCATCTTTCCGGCGCGGCTTCCGCATCCCATACCGATATTTTTCAGTGCACCGCCAAAGCCCGTTGCTTCATGGCCTTTGAAGTGGCTCAGACTGATAAAAATATCTGCGTCCATGATTGCATGGCCAATCAATGCTGTTTTGCAATATTCTCCGTTGACAACCGGAACTTCGATTTCATCGGTTCCTCGCACTCCATCTCCAATGATAATCTGGCATCCTGTGGTAATGGTATTGAATCCATTCAGATTCGCACAGTCAAGATGCTCCAGGGCATTTTTTCTGCTGCCCGGATATAACGTATTGCAGTCTGTCAGGAACGGAAGACCTCCCTGCTCTTTACAGAGATCGGCAACCACTTTCGCATAATTCGGACGAAGAAACGCCATGTTTCCCAGTTCGCCAAAATGCATTTTGATTGCGACGAATTTGCCTTCCATATCAATGTCTTTGATGCCAGCAGCAATACAGAGCTTTTTCAGCTTGTCAAGCTGACTCGTTCCAACCGGACATCGAAAGTCGGTAAAATAAACCGTTGACTTTTCCATTTTGTCATTCCTCCTGATTTGTCATTTTTTGACAGCATATCACTTCAAGCTAGGTTGAAGTCAAGTATAATTTGTGGTCTTCTGTTTGTCTCATGGGCTTGTCTTTTTTCTGGATTTTTCGTATACTGAACATAGTTTTTAAGCAACTGAAAATACAGAAGTGCTTTGGAGGTCATGTTTATGATAAAGGCAGTATTATTCGATATGGATGGTATCCTGTTTGACACCGAGATTGTAATGAAAGAGGGCTGGCAAAAAGCTGCCCGGGAGCTGAATTTTACGCTCACGGAGGAACATCTTTCGCAGATGCGCGGCAGTGCGCTTCCGCGGAGCAGAAAGCTGTTTGAGGAGTGGTTTCACGGACAGGTGACATACGATGAAGGACGCGCAATCCGCACGGCGTATCTAAACGATTATATTCGACGCAACGGTGTCCCGGAAAAGCCAGGGCTTCATGAGTTTCTTTCCTGGCTCAAAGAGCATTCGATCAAAGTTGCCGTTGCTACTTCTACAACGCGGCGCGTTGCGGAAGACTATTGGAAACAGTCTGGCATTGACCAGTATATCGATGCTTCAGTCTGCGGGGATGAGGTAATCAACAGCAAGCCGGATCCGGAAATTTTCTTAAAAGCAGCGTCTCTTCTGAAAGTTCCGATTGCTGCATGCATAGTAGCCGAAGACAGCATCAATGGTCTGAAGGCCGCGCGTGCAGCTGGTGCCATCTCCTGCATGATCCCGGATCTGACACCGTATACAAAAGAGCTTTTTCCATTTTGTGATTATGTGAGTCCTTCTCTTTTGGCCTGTAAAGAAATTCTGCTGCAGACTCCAGAAGCGGACAAACTGAAAAGCTGGAAGTAAAAAATCATACATAAATTCAATTATTTTACTGTAAGAAAGTCCTCCACACAGAATCTTTCTGCTGCGGAGGACTTTCCTTAACACGTTTTCATCATCTGTTCGTTTATTCTACATCTACCGGCGAATCATACAATTCCATAACATTGTAGATCTGTTCTGCTGCTGTTGTACGCAGTTTCTGCTGTGTGCTCTGGTTTGCGCATTTTTCGTATTCACGCATGAAGGCAGTTGCTGCGGTGTCAACATCTTCGGCATTTTTCAGTCTGTCCAACAGATTCGGATTGTAGTCGGAAAGGTAGGCCATCAGACTGTCGAGCTGGCCGGACAGGCTTCCAAGGCTCTTTCCAAGATCAATGGTATATCGGCACAGATACTCTTTGATCGTTGGATCTGTAAAACCACAGAGACCATATCCATATCTTCCGCCACTGTAAAGGCCAAAACGGGAACTTCGGATCACTTCGTCACGGGAAATGATTCCGGCATCAACAAGGTTCGTGTACTGCTCTCCGCTCAGGCTTGTGCGGCTGGTAGAGCCATACTCAAGCAGTGTCGGATTGAGGTCTGTGGATGCCTCGTTTGCAATATTTCCCATAATACCGGCGGCTCCTTCTTTTGTAAATCCGTGCATCAGGAAGTAATTCCAGATCTTTTCTGCGTTCGTTCCGCCGATTTCATCGTCGGCTGCAAAACGACGGATCGTCAGAATCGTGTCACAGTCCACCGGGCGGTCGCAGGTGATACCGGCGTTTTCGTTCAGCGCTTCTACAATTTTTCCTTCTCCGTCATACAGCGCCACATGGCCATTATAGCAAATAACATCGCCTGCGCGTGCCTCATCCAGGCTTGCAACCTCCGTTCCAAGGCTGCGCCATCCGCCGGAGATCGTATATTCACCGTCGTACGCACCGCAACGGGTCAGAATCTGCCATACAAAATGAGAGCAGTCAATACCGTCCGTCAGGGAGTTTCCACCCCAGACGTATGGTCTGCCAACGAACTGTTTTGCAAATGTGATAATACCGTTTCCGGTTGAGGTTTTTACTTCATAAACCGTTTCTTTTTTATAGGGAAAGGCTTCATTTTCAGACGGATCGATCACCTGATCCGCCAGTTTCATCTGATCCTCTCCGGTGCCGGTTACATATTCCAGCGCCTCTTTTCCCTGCTGCAGATAATCCGTACGGACAAAACCGCGGACGTCGCCCGATTCAATATAAACCCACTCCTGATCCGCATCGGCGATCACAAAGCAGAGTGCCTTTGCCGGAAGTGTTCCCACGATCCGTGCGCTGGTGGAACCGCTTTCGCGGACGTTTAATCTGGTATCGACCTTTGCGTAGGCGTACGCTTTGTCGACCTGTGCGAAACCTGCGCGGAGATCTTTTTTCATGGAACTGATATATTTTCCGTAATCAATCGTCTGAATCCAGTCATCCGCCTGTGTCTCATCATTTTTCGGTGTTTCTGTCGGTGCTGGTGCAGGCGTCTCGGTTGGCACCGGTGTTTCTGTTGGTTCCGGGGTTTCGGACGGGGCTGGAGTCGGCGTTTCACTTGGGGATGGCGTTACCGACGGTTCTGGAGTTTCGCCTGGAGTTGGTTCCGGGGTTTCACTTGGAGATGGCTCCGGCATCTCGCCTGGATTCGGGTCTTCCGGTGTCTCCGTTGGAGTCGGATCCTCTGTCGGTTCTGGCGTTTCCGGTACTTCTGGCTCCTCTGTGGAAGCGGCATTTTCATCCTGAGATGGTACGGACGGTTCTTCTGCTGGTGTCTCGGTTTCCTGTGTTTCTACAGCCGGAACAACGGCTTCTTCTGTGTTTCCGTTTTCCGTTTCACTTTGCGTGGCCGGTGCATCCGCCTGATCTTTCTGCGTTTCCTGCACCGTTTTCGCTGTCTCCTCTGCATGCGCCGGTGCAGCCGAACCGAGAAGCATTCCGGCTGCCACGCCGAACGCTGTTACCGTTGTGCCAAATTTTTTCTTTGAAATCATATATGTTTTGCTCTCCTCTCTGCTGTTTGTCGATTTCTGCCTGCCATTTTCTGCTTTTGAGGCCGTTCGGATGAAATCACAAAAATGTATCGTTCCTGTAAAGTCTGGCCTCTTTTTTTTGAAGATAAACCAAAAATGATATCATTCGTTTTCATTGTGCAAAAAATTTCACGTATTTTCTATATTGTATCACAGACAACAGCAGATGCAAAGAAACAGATCACATATTGAGGAATTTTTCTGTTTAACGCGTGAAATTGAGAGAGATTCTCTGTAAATTCTCAGGAACCGGACGGAATGCGGATCAGAATCCGCTTTCCGTTCTGCTCCGATGCGGTCAGAACCGGAATATGTTTCTTCCGAAGCTGATGCATGACCGGATAAGCCGCAAAGAGATCACCGCTGACACAGACAGCCTCCGGCTTTTCTTTTAACAAGTCCGACAGGTATTCCCGCAGGCGTATCTTCCATTCTGCTTTTTCAAGTGATGACACGGCATAACTGCCACAGATGTTCAGTTCCGGGGCCTCCGTCAGCGGTTTATGAAGAATAACTGCATGCTCCATGCCCGGCATCTGCCACAAAAGCGCGTCATCCGCATCAATCGCATCGGTACCGATGTGGATCAGAACCGGTGCTTTTGGCATTCCCGCAAGGCTGATGCGACAGGCAGCGACGGCATCGTCAAGCGTTTCTGCGGTGAGAAGAAATCCTCCTTTGTGGCAGAAAGACACATCGGAAAGCCCCGTCGCTTCCTGCAGTGCTTCTTTTTCCAGGCCAAGCCATGTTTCCGGAAAATCATACTTGTAATTGGATGAATTTTCTTTTCGAACCGGCTGCACGCAGTAACCGCCGCGGTTCGATGGGAATATCAGAAATGCAATTTCAGTCGCGGAAAGCTGTTTCTGACATGGAAAAAATTCCGACAGAATCAGAATCTTTTCATCCATTGTTCCTGCCTTTTTCTCCGCTGCAATCCGCTTCCTGTGTTCGGCAAGAAGAGCTGCAAACTGCTGCTCCGCCCGCTCATCCGCACGAAAACGCTCCCATTTATGTTCCAAAATCCGTCCGGCCACTGCCACCGCTTCCAGGAAAGCAGCATCGCTTCCGCTGTTATCATCCCATACCGGATTGAACATGCCGATCATACTGGCGAGTTCATTCTTTTCTCCTGTATTATCATTGAGATCGAGCGGCTGTACAAACTTCTCGTCAAACCGCGCGGCCATCTCCGGACTTAAAATTTCTGTGCCAAGTGCCTCCCATAAAAGGCCAAACGCCGCGTACGGAACCTGGTTTTCCCGGATCCGGCTGTCTTTCTGGTGATGGTCGTATTCTCCTCTTCCAATATCAAAAACAATCCCGGCAAAATCCTCCGGCACACGATTTCCGCGCTGGATAGTAAGCTGCGGATTAAAATGCAGAAGCAGTGCCGCAGAGAACACATCATCCGCATGAAATTTTCCGCCGTGCGTAAAAGCAGCGGCATGTTCTTTTTGTATCTGTTCTAATAATGTCATAAAATTCCAACTTCCTTTTTCTTAAGATCTGCTCTATTTTACTCTATCTGGCGGCTGTTTCGCAACGGTTCTATGTAAAGAAAAGCTTGAAAACTTCCTGGCACATATTTATTAAAAATCATTTCCGTAGTCTGCACACTTATCTACGAAAATTCTTTTGTGGGTATTTGGAAAATCAAAATGAGCGGCTCCTTTTCCAAGGTTCCGCTCATTTTGATTTTTCTTCCTTTCATACCTGAATCCGGTCTGCAGCTGCATCACACATTGCAATCCGTTTTCCATCCATGCCAAGGATCAATCCACCGTTTATTCTCTGGATGACCTGTACGGTGCTGCCTTCTTTGATTTTACGGCTTCGGAGGAAATCCAGAACATCAGGGATTCCAAACATCCATTTGATGGTACAGATATCACCGGTTTTTTTCTTTGAAAGTGCCTGCATGGTATCCCTCCTTTTTACTTTTTCTATATTGTATTCCCTGAGGAAATATTTAGTCAATAAGAACAATTGGGATACGCTTCTAACTAAAGTTTGTGTGCAAAGCGCTAGAGTGTGTTTGAAAAAGGCTTTTCGTAGTCTGCATGTTCCACTTTGCGGTAGATTTTGTCTGAATGAAGGAGGCGTAGCGGGCTACGGCGACTGAATGAGGGCAAAGTCTACCGCAAAGTGGGGCGTGCAGGCTGCGGAAATGGTTTTTCAAACACACTCTAGTTTTTCAATCAGAGAAAGAGTTTGATGCACGCGATCGCAATCGAAGCCACAGCCACGATCCGTTTCAGCAGCGTCTGGTTGATTTTCGTTGCATTTTTGCTTCCGGCAAAGACACCGATGCCATGTGCGACCAGGAGTACCGGTAAAAGCAAAAAGACTTCTTTGTTTCCGGCGGCCGCGATCAGATAGCCTGCCGCAGACGGTAAGCGATGAAAAACGAATCAAACAAGGAAATACCGACTGCGGTGTGCGCCGGAATACCGAGCAGTGTCAGAATCGGCATTACAAGCACCGGCCCGCCTGCACCGGAAGCGGCACAGACAGCACCGGTTACAGCACCAAGTACCAGGTAAAACGGAACGCTCTGGACTGCTTTTTTCTCTGTATTTCCCGGCTTGTCTTTCCGAATCAGGATGGAAATTCCGGAGAGCAGAACAACGAGATATAGAATTATTTTCATCGTGTCCGCCGGAATCAGAAGGTTGATCTTGACACCGGCAAGCGTGCCGACAAAACTTCCGGCCGAAAGCACACCTGCCGTTTTCAGGTCAAGGTTCCCGCTCTTATAATAATTTACCGATCCTAGAATGCCGGAAATCAGAAATGCTGCAAAGCTAATTTCCCTAAAAAAAGGAAAAATCGCCATGACGCTGGAGCAGTATCATCTGGCGCAGAAGACGATTCATCATTATGTTAATTATTAAAGCGTGCTGGGAAAACACTTCTTATTACGTTCTCCACTATTTCTTTAGATTAAGAAAGACCCTGCATACGCAGAGCCTTTCTTACATTTTCTTTCGAGGACTAACCTATAGCCAGATTGTGTTAAACCCTTATAAAGCTCATAAGACACTGCTTTCTGGCACAACATCTTACTTTACCGCTTGGCAGACACTCAAGTTGCCTGTCTTTAACATTATATTATATGTGATACGAAAATATGTCAATCCCAAATGCATTACTTCAGAAAGAGTTGACATATTTTATCTGGCATAGCACATGTGACTGCATCCATTTGGAAAAAGCTCTGCTTTCATCGCTCGGATATATTCTTCTTCCGTAGAAGAATCCTCCAGAATCTCCAGCATGCGGCGCAGATTTCGGATATCACGCTCCATAAAATTGGTATAATTTCCTCGGCCTACCAGCTTCAGATGAGTGATTCCGGCATCGGAAAGCTGTTTTAATGTACACAGGCCGCAGCCGGTTGCGCCGCAGAGGTAACCATCTTCCGATACAGGATTCGTCAGTTCTGATGCAGAATCCCATTCGGATATAGAAATATTTTCTCCTGGACGATTTTTTTCTTGTTTTTCTAATTTAGATTCTGAAAGCGACACCGGTTTCTTCCAGTAAGGAACCCGGCAAAGATATCCCATTTCATCGCAGTGCAGGGAATTGCAGAAAGCACCACTGAACTGGCACAGTTCATTCAAAGCAAATGCCTCGAACTCCGTTGGATAAGTCCATTCTTTTCGAGCGGCTTCTTTCTGCGCAGTTATATGCCGAATCACTGCACGCATTTCCGAGATCGTATTTTTGCGCTGGAAAATGATCCTCTTCGGGTATTCTTTCGCAAAAACCTCTGTCATCGCAGAATTCACCGTTCCCAAATCCCCGCTCAGATGTACCTCACAGTCAATCTTTTCTTTTCGCAGGTACACAAGCAGCGCGGGATCCGCAAGAATATAACTGTCAAACCCTATGCTGCGGCACTGTTGGATGATCTGCGTGATTTCTTCATACTGCTCCGGCCGGTAATACAGTGAATTAAACGTCAAATGCACCGGCTTCTGATATTTCTGCACCATATTAGCCAGAATTTCCAGTTCACTGAACGATCCGATTTGTACATTATAGTTTAAGACCTCTCTCCGATTCAGCGGCAGAACCGTTCCGTATTTTTCTGACCAGGAAAACGGAACGTAACCGCAGAACAGCTCGTCTGCTCCAGCGCGGACGTAACGGGGATAGTCATCAATAGAGCCTAGGCCTGCTGTGATTTTCATAGTTTTTCCACCACCACTTTACACCGTTTTCTGCAGAATGCAATTCCATATGCAAGAATATCATTTCGTCCATCTTCACGAAGTTCTGTATCGTATCTGCGGTCCTCGATCTGTTCCAGCGCTCTTTCACACGCCTGATCGAGATCATGCAGAGAACGGACGTATTTCAATTCCACTATGATTCCCGCATCCGGATTTTTCGGTTTGAGCCGAATATCCGCAAAACCATCTCCAGATTCTCTGTTTGATTTCACAACCCAGCCAGAATAATTTTTCAAAATACCAAGTAAAATGCCGTGATAAAAAATTTCTTTTTCTTCATTCCGTGCCTTTGTATCGAAAACACGGATCGTTTCTCCGAGAAACATCGTCAGTTCCTGCTGGATCGTCTCCGCCTCTCCTTCCAGAAATCCCTGATTGATTTTATTTGTAGATGCCCTGTTGTTCGCAACGATCTGATTAAACCATTCGCGGATCTTCAGAACAAAAACTTCGCGGACTTCCTGATTCGGAATGATCAGCTTGTACACGCCATTTTCAGCTTTTCCAAGCCGTGTGAGATATCCGGTTGTAAAAAGCACACTCCATATATTGTCGATGCTGTTGTCAATTTCGTCATAAGTCAAATCCGAACGAATTCTCTTTTCAACTGCATTTCCTGCAATCAACTGTTCGATCTCGTCTTTTGTCGTGATATCAGCCTGTTCAATAAAGCGTTTCACAAGATCATTTCCGCTGCTGTTGATCCAATAGGACTTAGGCTGCACATTTGGATCGCTCACTAAATCGTCCACATAGTTAATCACATCCCAGGGACAATAGATATCTGCGTCGCCGAAATGATAACCGTCATACCACTCTTTCACTTTCTCGAAATGTTCCTGCAGATTGTAATTTGCAAGAAGTTTTTTTACCCCTTCATTCGTAAAGCCGAACTCTTCATCATAGCGAACGTCGTCTGCTGCATAAACTTTGAAATTGTTCAGTCCTGTAAAGATACTTTCTTTGGAAACCCGGAGACATCCTGTCAGTACAGCAAATTGCAGATCATCATTCGTCTTCAGCGCTTGTCCGAACAATCCCCGAATCAGTGAAACCATTTCTTTATAGTATCCATGCTGAAACGCTTTGTCGAGAGGAACATCATACTCATCAATCAGAATCATGGCCTTCTGACCATAATGCCGGCATAACAGCTGTGATAATGTCTGCAGGCTGGAGACAAGCATATCCTCATCCATGGAATATTTACCATTCACTAAATGGATGATCGCCCGATATTTGCTCCTCTCATTTTCCGTCAGTTTTTCACTGTCTGCTAAAAATGCAAATCGCTCTGCTTCAACGCCGATCAACTCCGTTAAACGGTATTTTGCGGCCTCAAAAGATAAGCCGTCAATTCCTTTGAGTGACAGGAAAATAACGGGGTACTTTCCCATATATTCCTCACACAGCTTTTGGTTCCGGGAAATATAGAGACCATCAAACAGCGTTCGATCTGTTCCAATTTCAAAAAAACTCTTAAGCTATTTAAGGTTTTTCCAAATCGGCGTGGTCTGGTAAAAAGATTCAAAAAGAATAAGGCAGCTAATGCATAAATACTAATATAGATAATCGCCATTCGCTGATATTCTTTTAAAGCAGAATAATTATAAATAGCAACCATTGCAAAGAAAAGCACAAAAAGAGTATTCTCATTAAACAAATCTACCATCGTACATGCCATCCTCTGTAATCATCATTATTTATCGTAAATGTCAAAAACTGCGACTCTATCATACTAATGCCCAAAATAATACAACATTAATCACAAGCAAAGATTTCGATAATCAATACCCGTTTATTTTACCACATTTCTGAGATAATAGCTTCAACAATATTTTTAA
>OGSD01002035.1_pt1 | contig 17697 bp, 21 predicted proteins | sample 1553571 | NCBI WGS metagenome assembly OGSD01 (sample SAMEA2580072, study PRJEB22360) | human gut metagenome | biome: human gut; feature: human-associated habitat; material: faeces | place: Denmark | collected 2008/2010 | reverse complement strand
ATTTATCAACCTTGCTCGAGCTGGAACGCTGCGGAGCAAAATACTACGAGGATGGTGAGCCTTACGGTGCGGGTAACAATGACCTGGCTGAGACTATTGCTATCGGAAAAAAGGTTACAGATGCAGGCTTTGGAGTGCTTTTGAATTTCCATTACAGTGAATAGATTATCCTATGACTATTGAGGGGCAGGCTGACTTTACAAAAGATTTTTTAAACAGGGTGGCAGCGGCAATGAGTGGGCAAATCAGGCGCTCTTTGACTATGATGGAAATGTGCTGCCGGCGCTTGATGTTATTAAGTGTTTCAAAAAATAATTACAAAGAATATATGTAATTTTGTTGCATGATTTGATTTGTTATGTTGCATTTTCAGTCGGATGTATTGCAATGTAAAAATGTGCAGTTATAATAGGGTTATAAAGAAAAAACGAATTATTTTAACTATCAATTTTACGCAGATAAAATCAGCAAAGGAGAAGAAAAAATGATACAGCAGAACGTATTAGACAAATTCAAGGAGCTTTTTGGAGCAGATGGGGATATCAGAGTATATTTTGCTCCGGGACGTGTAAATCTGATCGGTGAGCATACTGACTACAATGGAGGACATGTTTTCCCTTGTGCACTGACCATCGGCACATATATGGCAGTAAGAAAGCGCGACGACAGGAAGCTTCGTTTCTACTCTATGAATTTTGACAATCTGGGTGTGGTTGAGTCATCACTTGATGAGTTTACACCTGATCCGGACGGACTTTGGATAAACTATCCAATGGGCGTTATGTGGGCTTTCGAGGGACGCGGAATGAAGCTTGAAAGCGGTCTTGATATTGTTTTATTCGGAAATATTCCAAACGGCTCAGGACTTTCTTCATCAGCATCTCTTGAGGTAGTTACAGGATATATGTTAAAGGATATTTACGGCTTTGACGTGACAAATCAGGATATTGCACTTATCGGTCAGTATTCAGAGAACAACTACAACGGCTGTAATTGCGGTATCATGGATCAGTTTGCATCTGCAATGGGCAAAAAGGACAATGCAATTTTCCTTGACTGCAATACTCTTGATTTTGAGTATGCACCAATCGTTTTGGACGGTGCAAAGATCGTGGTTACAAACAGCATGGTTAAGCACAGCCTTGTAACAAGTGCTTACAATGACAGAAGAAATGAGAGTGCACAGGCTCTTAAGGATTTACAGACAGTATGTGACATCAAGACTCTCGGTGACCTGACAGATGAAGAGTTCGAGGCTCATAAGGATGCGATTAAGGATGAGGTTGCACGTAAGAGAGGCAAGCATGCGGTTTATGAGAATCAGCGTACCATCAAGGCTGTTAAGGCACTGAAGGAAAATGATATCGAGACATTTGGAAAGCTTATGAATGCTTCACATGTATCACTTCGTGATGATTATGAGACATCATGTCCTGAGGTTGACGTACTTGTTGATGAGGCGTGGAAGATTCCGGGTGTTATCGGATCACGAATCACAGGCGGCGGATTTGGCGGCTGTACAGTCAGCATAGTAAAGGACGAGGCTATTGATCAGTTTAAGGCAAACCTGACAAAGGCCTATGAAGAGAAGGTTGGAAAGACACCTGAGTTTTATGTTGTTTCAATCGGAGACGGACCTAGCCATCTGGCATAAAATTAGCAATATGAAATAACAGTAACGGATAAACAGGTTTTTCTCGACAATGATTAAGGAGCATGACATGATTCAGGAGAGAATATTAGAATTAGTAAAATATGGTCTTACAACAGGACTTGTTGACCCTGCTGATGAGGTATACACAGTAAACAGACTTCTTGAGGTACTCGGAGTGAACGATATCGAGGATGAGACATTTGAAAAGGTAGAGGCTCAGCCTGCATGGACACAGGAAGAGGCAGAGGAGAAGCTTGAGGGTATACTCGAGGATATGATGACATACGCATATGACAATGGCATCATGAAAGAAAACAGCATTGTATACAAGGATCTTTTTGATACAAAGCTGATGGGATGCCTTGTAAATGCACCAAGCGTGATCAGAGCTCGCTTTAAGGATTTATACGACAATGAGTCTTCGCTTGCGGCAACCGATTATTTTTACAAATTAAGCTGTGACAGCAATTATATCAGAAGACAGCGTATCAAAAAGGATATGAAATGGACTACAGACACAGAGTATGGCACACTTGATGTGACAATCAATCTCTCAAAGCCAGAGAAGGATCCAAAGGCAATTGCTGCCGCTAAAAATGCTAAGCAGAGCGCATATCCAAAGTGCCAGCTTTGTAAGGAAAATGAGGGCTATGCAGGCCGCGTAAACCATCCTGCAAGAGAAAACCACAGAATTATCCCTGTTACAATAAACAACAGCCAGTGGTTTTTCCAGTACTCACCATATGTATACTACAATGAGCACTGTATCGTGTTCAATTCAAAGCATACACCGATGAAAATCGAGCGTGCCACATTTGGAAAGCTGCTTGATTTTGTGACACAGTTTCCACATTATTTTGTAGGCTCAAATGCAGATCTGCCAATCGTTGGAGGCTCTATCTTAAGTCACGACCATTTCCAGGGCGGACACTATACCTTCGCTATGGCAAAGGCTCCGATAGAGAAAGAAATCACATTCAAGGGCTACGAGGATGTTGAGGCAGGTATCGTAAAATGGCCTATGTCTGTTATCAGAATCAAGTCAGCAGACAGGGATAAGCTTATTGACCTTGCAGATAGGATTCTTCTTGCATGGAGAGGCTATACAGATGAAGAAGCATTTATTTTTGCAGAGACAGATGGAGAGCCACACAACACTATCACACCTATAGCAAGACGTCGTGACGGAGACTATGAGCTTGACCTTGTGCTCAGAAACAACATCACAACAGAGGAGCATCCGCTTGGCGTATATCATCCGCATGCCCACCTTCATCACATCAAGAAGGAGAATATCGGACTTATCGAGGTAATGGGACTTGCAGTGCTTCCGGCCAGATTAAAAGGTGAGATGGCAGAGCTTAGGGATGCAATCCTTACAGGAAAGGATCTGTATTCGACTGAGACTCTTGCATCACATGCTGACTGGGCTCTTAAGTTTATGTCTAAGTATGATAAGATTGATGGGTCTAATATTGATGATATCATCAATGAGGAGATTGGACTTGTATTTAAAGAAGTGCTTGAGTGTGCAGGAGTGTACAAGTGCACTGATGAGGGACGTGCAGCGTTCCAAAAATTTATAGATGCGGTAAATGCATAAGATTTTCAATTATCTTTTTATAATGCGGAAAGCACCGGCGAACCATACTATATATTTCGCAAGTACTACGCAGCTAAGAAGCAGTAAGAATTATGATTTAGGGTGTTTAGACCATGACACAACCGGCTTTTATGTGCCGTCCATGGCACATAACGCCTTGCCCCAGCGTCCATGCTGGGGCATTGTTGTATATGGACATAATTCTAACTGCTTCTAAGCTGCTTCGTAAAGCTCAATATATAGTATGATTCGCCGGTGCTTTCCTCAGCTGTGAGATAAATTTACTGTTTTTGCAGCTCATGCAGGCAGTGGATGAATGCAGGCACCAGGAAGGCATCTGCGAGAATCCATGCGAGTGGGCTTGCAAAGCAGGCGGCAGAAAAGCCGAATATCGGTACAAATACAAGTCCGGTGAGCGAACGCGCAATCATTTCTGCTACTCCTGCAAACATTGCAAAACCTGAAAAGCCCATGCCCTGTATGGTGAAACGGACTGTGTTTACCAGAACGAGCGGGATGTAGAAAAATGCATTTGTCAGCAGAAACTGATGAGCCTGTGCGACAACCTCTGTTTCGCTTGGTGATACAAACAGGTAAATCAGATAGTTGGCTATAAACAGCAGTGCCACAAAAATCAAAACCGAATAGATCGATCCTATAACTGAGGCTGAAATAAGCCCCTTCTTTACACGTTCAAATTTGGCTGCGCCGACATTTTGTCCACTGTAGGTGGCCATTGTGGAGCCGAGTGCGTCAAATGGACACATCACAAACATTGAAATACGGCTTGCAGCGGTCATTGAGGCAACTGCGATGGAGCCTAAGCCGTTTACGGCAGTCTGCAGTATGACGCTGCCTATAGCGGTTATCGAATACTGAAAGCCCATAGGAAGTCCCATGATCATCAGATTCCTGACATATGAAGAGTCAAGCTCCAAATCATTTCTGCTTACATGCAGTAGAGGTACCTTTTTTGCTATGTAAATGATGCACAGCACTCCTGATATACACTGTGACAGTACGGTTGCAAAAGCCGCTCCAAACACGCCCATGTTAAATACCAGAATGAAAAGTAAATCAAAACCGATATTTAGAACAGCCGCGATTATAAGGAAAATAACAGGTATGACCGAGTTGCCGAGAGATCTCAGATATCCTGACAGCAGATTGTACAGTATTGTGGCAGGAATGCCTGCAAATATGACAATCAGATACTGGTAGGCGAGGTCGTAAATGTCGTCTGGCGTATTCATCCAGGTCAGAATCTGACCGCAGAGAAGCACAGTGAGTGCTGTCATGATTATTGCGATAATTACAGACACAATTCCTGCATTTCCTACATATTTTTTAAGTCCTTTTTCATCCTTGGCACCAAAGCGCTGGGCTATTGGAAGCGAAAAGCCGGCACACACACCCTGGCAGAAGCCGATGATGAGAAAGCAGATGCTTCCGGTAGAGCCGACGGCGGCTAAGGCCGAAACACTTAGAAAACGGCCGACGATTATAGTATCCATAAGGCTGTAAACCTGCTGGAAAAGCATTCCGAGAAGCAACGGAAGGGAAAAGCCCAGAATGAGCTTGGTAGGAGAACCTACAGTGAGGTCCTTTGAATTATTTTTAGTCATTATTTATAATCCCCCTTGATTAAAAATATATATAAAAAATAGTGATTAAGTGTAATATACAACCTTTACAAACATAAGTAAATGAGGTAAAGTAAAATTGTTAGCATTTTTTTTGGTGCATATTTTAAAGTGAATAAAAACGCTGTTTTTATGTTTGATATCATGTTTTTTGAGAAGAAAATTGAATAATCAGTAAATATGTATGGGCTGACATATAATTAAATTTGGAGGAAAAGAATGAGAGACTGGGAAAATAACATTCGAAAGGTTGTACCTTATACACCGGGAGAACAGCCAAAGAATACCTGTGTTATTAAGTTAAATACAAATGAGAATCCATATCCGCCAGCGCCGGGAGTGAAGGAGGTTTTAAGTAATTTCAATACAGATGATTTAAGACTGTATCCTGATCCAAAGGTTGATAAGCTGGTAAATGCAATTGCGGATTTCTATAAGATAGACAGCTCGAAGGTGTTTGTCGGAGTTGGCTCTGATGATGTACTTGCCATGATTTTCATGACATTTTTCAATTCGAAAAAACCTATACTGTTTCCTGATATTACATATTCATTTTATGATGTGTGGGCAGATATGCTTCGAATCCCTTATGAGCAGCTTCCATTGTCTGATGATTTTTCAATAGTACCGTCAGATTACTATAAGGCAAGCGGCGGAGTAGTATTTCCAAACCCTAATGCTCCGACAGGAAAGCTCATGCCTCTTGATGAGATAGAGGATATAATAGAGCACAATCAGGATGTAATTGTCGTGGTAGATGAGGCATATGTAGATTTTGGCGGGGAGAGTGCGCTTCCACTCATTGACAAATATGATAATGTCATCGTGGTACAGACATTCTCAAAATCACGCGCGCTGGCAGGCTCAAGAGTTGGTTTTGCCATGGCAAGTCCTGTGCTTATCAAGTATCTGAATGATGTGAAATATTCGTTCAATTCATATACAATGGACAGAATCACAATCGAAGCAGCTACAGCAGCGGTAAAAGACAGAGCATACTTTGAAGAGACCACAGCAAAGGTCATAAAGACACGTGAGTGGACAAAGAAAGAGCTTAAGAGACTTGGCTTTACATTCTGTGACTCAAAGAGCAACTTTATATTTGCAAAGCCTGCAAATGTTTCTGCAACAAAGCTTTTTGAGGACCTTAAGGCAGACAATATATTTGTCAGACATTTTAGCTCACCTGAGCGAATCAACGACTATCTGCGAATATCCATAGGAACTGATGAGCAGATGCATACACTAATTAAATTTTTGGAGAATTATTCATGTTAAAAAAATATTTTTACATCTTTTTACTTTCAATGGTACCTATCTTTGAGCTCAGAGGGGCAATACCGGTTTCGCAGATGATGGGGCTGCCGATAGTGCCATCATTTATCGTTTGTATCATTGCAAATATGCTTCCGGTACCAATTATTTATCTTTTTGCAAGAAAGGTTCTCATATGGGGATCAGACAAACCAATCATTGGAAGGTTCTTCAGCTTCTGCCTTGAAAAAGGAGAGAAGGGCGGCAAGAAGCTTCAGGCAAAGGCAGGAAAAGGTTTGTTTGTTGCACTTTTACTTTTCGTAGGTATCCCTGTTCCGGGAACAGGTGCATGGACAGGAACACTTGCTGCAAGTATCCTTGATATGGATTTCAAGTCAACAGTTGCCGCTGTCATGCTTGGAGTACTGCTCGCCGGCATTATTATGATGCTAGTAAGTCTGGCAGGTGTGACTATATTCCTGTAGAATTTATGGGGAGCTTTCTTCGTCCTTTGTTAAACAGTACAAATCCGACCACCAGTGAAACAATTGTAACAGCAATCACAATCACAAAGACCACTACACTATTACCGGGATCAGGGAAAAATCCTGAAAGTGTGCCCCAAAGGTTGAAAAGCAGATGAAGCCCCATAGAGTAGTAAATAGAGCCACCGCATTCGCACACATATCCGAGCACTATGCCAAGTGCAAAGGCATATATGCCCTGAATCCAGTTGAGATGGAACAGTCCGAAAAGTGCAGCCTGCATCAGATTGGCAAGAGCAAATGGCAAAGCTTTTCTGGCACAGCGCATGGTTATACCGCGGAATATAAGCTCCTCACAGATTGGCGCCAGTATGACAGAATAAAGTACTGTCACAAAGGTGGTATCTGTGATGCCAGATGTCTCAAAAAGCTTGTTGTACTGCTGCAGCCAGTCGGGACGGATGTAGCCGGTTAAGTTAGCGATGAAATTGGCAGCAAACTGTGTACCCGGCATGAGTATGACGATTGCCACAATCATCATGGGATTGAAGGTTTTCTTAGGGGATGGAAGAAAATTACCTTCGTATCTGGCATAGTACCACATGCCAAAAATCGCAATGGTAATGAGTGCATAGATGACCATAATCATCATGTTAAAATTTACAGAGGTAAATGTCTTTTCAAGGCGGTCCGATACGTTTGCAGACGGAAAAGCAAGCTTTCCGACAAAACCCTGTCCAAACATCCCCATGCCCGTCATAAAGAATAAGGCGATAGTCTGAATTGCCTCAACTGCAAGCAGTGGGACAAATGTGTAAAAGAAATATCCTACTTTTTTCATTTTCAATTTACTCCATTCTGATTTATTAGGCGATAGTAACACTAGTATAACATATCATAATTTAATTGCAAGAAAGCTGTTTACTTTAAAACTTTAATATGTTAAAATTAAAAGTAAATAAATCGCATGAAAAAGGAGAACAGGATGAGCAAGAATCTTAAAACAGAAGCAGTAGACCATTTGTTTGATGCTATTTTGTGTCTCAAGGATAGAGCAGAGTGTTATACATTTTTTGAGGATGTTTGTACTGTAAATGAGCTTTTTTCTCTATCACAGAGATTTGAAGTGGCAAAGATGCTTAGAGAGCAGAAGACATATCTTGATATAGCAGAAAAGACCGGGGCTTCCACAGCCACAATCAGCCGTGTGAACAGATCTTTAAACTACGGCAACGATGGATATGATATGGTTTTTTCACGCATGGAGGATGGCTCTGACAACGAGGATTAGTTTATCATAGGGGGAAAAAACAGGCTCATTAATTTGAGCCTGTTTTTTTACTTTCTTTTCCTGAATGTGTATTTTCATGGGAAGAAGCCTCTTTTTCTTCATTTAGATTGTCAATCATGCGCTCAATCAGCATTTTCTTGATGTAGACATCAAAGCTCAGCATGCAGATAAAGCTGAATGTGTGAAGAAATTTCTGATCCTCATCAGGAAAATCCTCAAATGTCTCACCGGCAATCTTGTATTTCTTGCCGAGATCCTTTAGGAGCTTCTGCGATTCCTCCGCCTCTAAGCTGAAAACCTCAGTATATACATCCTGCATCATAAATCCGTCATCATTGCCGAAATACTTCTCGGTAAGCGGATTAAGAATCGAGCGGATATCGTTGATGCTCAATATATTTTTGAAATAATATATAAAAAGCAGTGTGAGCACATGCTCCTTAGAATACTTTTTCTTGTCCGGAGAAGGGAGCAGATTGTTTTTGGCATAGTTGTTTATCATTGTCTTGGTAAGGATTTTGTCGCTTTCATAGCGCTTTGATGCAGCGAGCTGCTCGTCCATGAAGGTTGTGACCTGATCCATGTACAGATCAATATTTGGTATATCCTCCGGCTTTATGTAATCTATTGATTTAAGCTGTTTTAATAATTCTGATAAAAATTCTTTAACGTCATTCTCCATATCATCACCTCAGACTTTTATTATATAGTATTGAAAACTATATGACAAGTTTTTTTTGAATTTTCTCATATTGGGTTGTGCAAAACATATGTTTGTGGTATGCTGTAGATAAATTATTTTTGTATTTATGGTTTGTGTGCCTGTAATAAGACTGGAGAATTGAGAGGAAAACAGATGAACTTAGATATGTTGAATGAACAGCAAAGGGAGGCCGTTTTGACCACGGAGGGACCGCTTCTTATTTTAGCGGGGGCAGGCAGTGGCAAGACCAGGGTTCTTACATACAGGACTGCCTACCTGATAGATGAGTGTGGCGTCAATCCTTACAATATCATGGCAATCACCTTTACAAACAAGGCTGCGGGAGAGATGCGTGAGCGAATTGATGATATGGTGGGCTATGGTTCGGAAAGCATATGGGTTTCTACATTCCATTCGACATGTGTGCGTATACTGCGCAGGTATATTGACAGGCTGGGATATGACACGAATTTTACCATATATGATGCTGACGACCAGAAGGCTCTGATGAAGGACATCTGCAAGCGTCTTGAGATAGATACCAAGATGTATAAGGAAAAGATGTTCTTAAATGTCATTTCATCTGCAAAGGATGAGATGATTGATCCGATAGAGTTTGAAAACCGCTTCACAGGTGACTTCGTGAAGCGCAAGCAGGCACTTGTATACAAGGAGTATCAGAATGCCCTAAAGCAGAATAATGCACTCGATTTTGATGATTTGCTTGTGAAGACAGTAGAGCTTTTTAAGCTGGATAAAGAGGTGCTGGATTACTATCAGGAGCGCTTCAGATATATCATGGTGGATGAGTATCAGGATACAAACACCGTACAGTTTGAGCTTATCAGGCTTCTTGCCATGAAGTATAAGAATCTGTGTGTGGTGGGTGATGATGATCAGTCCATTTACAAGTTCAGAGGTGCCAATATCTACAATATCTTAAACTTTGAGAAGCATTTTGAAGATGCAAAGGTCATAAAGCTTGAGCAGAATTACAGGTCTACCCAGAATATCCTAGATGCCGCCAACAGCGTTATTTCCAACAACGTGGGTAGAAAGGACAAGCGCCTTTGGACTGACAACGGAGCCGGAGACAGGATTACATTTGAACAGCTTGAGAGTGGCTTCGAGGAAGCAGATTATGTGGCGCGTTCGATAGCGAGACTCGTGAGAAAGGGTGAGGCGCGCTATAAGGACTGTGCTGTGCTTTACCGAACCAACGCACAGTCGCGTCTTTTCGAGGAGAAATTTATTGCAGCCAACATCCCATACAAGATTGTCGGCGGCGTGAATTTCTATGCCAGAAAAGAGATAAAGGATATCCTTGCATATTTAAAGACTATTGACAATGGACATGATGACCTTGCGGTAAAGCGAATAATAAATGTGCCAAAGCGCGGTATCGGAGCTACGAGCATCAATAAGGTGACAGACTATGCTCTTGAGAAGGGGATAGATTTCTATACGGCACTGCGCTATGTCGATGAAGTGCCGGGCATGGCGAGGTCAGCAGGCAAGATAAAGCCATTTGTGATGTTTATACAGTCGCTTCGGGCGAGAGCCGAGATGGATTCGGTTTCGCAGCTCATACAGGCTATAATCGATGAGACCGGCTATGTCGATGAGCTGAAGGCAGAAGGCACGGATGAAGCAGAGCAGCGTATTGAGAATATTGATGAGCTTATAAACAAGGCTGTTGATTACGAGCAGGGGGAGGAGAATCCTACTCTCAGTGGCTTTTTGGAGGAGGTAGCGCTTGTAGCCGATATAGACGGTCTTGACGAAAACAGCGACTATGTGGTTCTTATGACTCTGCACAGTGCTAAGGGACTTGAGTTTCCGAATGTGTATCTGGCGGGCATGGAGGATGGTCTTTTCCCAAGCTATATGTCAATCACTAGTGATGATGCGACAAGCGAGATAGAGGAGGAAAGGCGTCTTGCTTATGTTGGTATCACGAGAGCCAAGGAGCATCTGACCATCACATCTGCACGTATGCGCATGGTGCGTGGAGAGACACAGTTCAACAAGGTATCGCGATTTGTGAAGGAGATTCCACGCGAGCTTATGGCAGGTGAGGTCTATGAGCCAAAGCACCGTGATGATGACCTTGAAAGAAATTCGCAGAGCACGTACAGAAAGGCTAAGGAGGCCTTCAAAAAGACACCTACATACGGCACAGAGTATGCGACCACCTTTAATACACAGCGTACAAGGACACCTGTCTACACGCCTGTGAGCAACCAGAAGTCATTTGCCAGTGCCAATACTACCGGTGGTCTTTCATATAAGGTAGGAGACAGAGTATCGCACATCAAGTTTGGTGCGGGCGAGGTCATGGCAATCGTAGAAGGCGGCAGGGATTATGAGGTCACTGTGGACTTTGACAAGGCAGGTACCAAAAAGATGTTTGCTTCATTTGCCAAATTGAAAAAAATTGACTAAAATTATTGTAATTTTTATAGGAAAATTGGATATAATATGCTATAATGGATTTAACAAATAGCATTTGACAATTACTTTTGGAAAAGGAGCGGATTGAATTATGAGTAAAGTTGAAGAATTATTAAAAGACAACAAGCTTACAGAGAAGCTCAGCATGGCAAAGCTTAATGACCTTCTCAAAAAAGAAGAGGAAGACAAGAAGCCTTCCAAGGCTGTTATCATATTTGCCATCATTGGTGTATTAGTTGCAGTTGCAGCTGCGGCATATGGTATCTACAGATTTTTCACACCGGATTATTTAGATGATTTCGATGATGAGTATGATGATGAATTCGATGATGATTTCTTCGAGGATGAAGACGATGATGATGCTGAAGAGGAAAAAGAGGCACCAAAGACTAAAGAAGAGAAATAATCGTTTTTAGATAATGGGGGCTACATATGTAGTCCTCATTTTTCTTTATGTGTGAAGCAAGGCATTTGCAGTCAGGCATACAAAGGAATAATAAAGTATAAAGAGAGATAAGGATTACATGAAAAAAGGATTTAGAGGAACAGGAACCGTAGAAAGAGTAGACTTCCCAAACAAGGGAATAGCCGTTACAGATGACGGCGACAGAGTAATTGTGAAAAATACAATTCCGGGACAGAAGGTGGAATTTGTTGTAAATAAAGTAAAGCATCAAAGGGCAGAGGGCAGACTCATGGAGGTAATTGAGAAATCGCCTCTGGAGACAGAAGAGCCATGTCCTCACTTTGGAATGTGCGGGGGCTGTACATATCAGACAGTGCCTTACGAAAAGCAGCTAGATATGAAGCTTACCCAGGTGAAAAAGCTAATCTCGGATGCCATCGGCACTGAAAAAGAGGCAGGATATGAGTTTATAGGGATACATGGAAGTCCGAAAAAGAGTGAATACAGAAACAAGATGGAATTTTCCTTCGGTGATGAGTACATGGATGGCCCTCTTGCGCTTGGCATGCATAAAAGAGGAAGCTTTTATGACCTTGTGACAGTATCGGACTGTCAGATAGTGGATGAGGATTTTAGGACAATATTAAAGGCAACACTTGATTATTTTTCAAAAAACAATATCCCATATTTCCACAGAGCAACACACAAGGGCTATCTGCGGCATCTACTTGTCAGAAAGGCAACAAAAACCGGTGAAATCATAGTCGACCTTGTTACTAGCACACAGACAGAGGGCTTCAACGAGGAGGAGCTGCTAGCAGGCTTTAGATATGCGCTTTTGACCAGGCACTATGACGGCAGATTTAAGGGCGTTTTACACACAAAAAATGACAGCGTGGCAGATGTGGTCAAAAACGAGGGAACAGAGGTGCTCTACGGAGATTCATATTTCTACGAGGAGCTCTTAGGTCTGAAATTCAAAATCACACCATTCTCATTTTTCCAGACCAACTCACTAGGAGCGGAGGTGCTCTATGAGACAGCGAGAGAGTTTATCCTGGGAGATGACAAGGATTCGCTAAACGGTAAAACAGTCTACGACCTCTACAGCGGAACCGGCACCATCGCGCAGCTTATGGCACCGGTGTGTAAGGAAGTAGTAGGTGTCGAAATAGTTGAGGAGGCAGTTTGCGCAGCAAAGGAAAATGCAGCTCTTAATGGTCTTGATAACTGTAAATTTATCGCAGGTGACGTCCTCAAGGTGCTTGATGAGATAGAGGAAAAACCGGATTATATAATTCTTGATCCACCACGAGACGGTATCCATCCGAAGGCTATCGGGCGGATTATTGATTATGATGTTGAGAATATGGTTTATATTTCATGTAAACCAACAAGCCTGGCAAGGGATTTACAGATATTTATGGACAGAGGGTATAGAGTGGAGAAGATATGCTGCGTGGATATGTTTCCGAATACTTATCATGTGGAGACGGTATGTTTATTGTCCAAACTCCACGAAGCGAAGCATCATGTGAATGTGAGATTTGACATGGACGAGATGGATTTAGCGGCGGCTGAGAGGCGCTAAAGGTCCAGGGAACCTTTGCCCAGCGCGGACCGAAGCGGAGCGTAGACAGGCTACTTATGAGGAGATAAAAAAGTACGTGGCGGAGCATAATGATGGAATGAAAGTAAGAAATTTATACATTGCGCAGGTGAAGAGAAAGTGTGGAATTGAAGTTGGAGAGAACTTTAATCTACCTAAGTCGGAGGATTCCAGACAGCCACAGTGTCCAAAGGAGAAGGAAGAGGCAATTGTGGAGGCACTGAAGGCGTTTCAGATGATATAAACATACTGGAGCAAGTTTATTTATAATTAAAATTGAGGTTTTCATATATTAGGATGGAACTTATACTTAATCAGAAGAGGTGATTTAAATGTGGCTAGAAACTAATAGATTGATTATTCGATCCATACAGCGCGGAGACGAGATTATCTTTTCTGGTATGTCTCAAGATGGGAGTCTTAGTCAAGTTGGGTTTGATGCTAATTGTTCAGAGTGGATCAATGATTGGATTGAAGAGGCTTTAAAATTAACAAATAATGATAATCCAAGAGAAAATTATATACCTTGCACTGTTATACTAAAAGAAACAGAAGAGGTCATAGGCTCTGTTGGTTCTACATATTATGAAGATGTGGATAAGGTTGGTATTTGTTATTTTATAGGAACACCTTTTAGGAAAAAAGGATATATGACAGAGGCGATAAATGCATATGTTCAGTTTTTCTTTAAACAATATAGTGAGTCTGAAATAATAGCAACTATTCTCGATGCGAATACACCATCATGGAAAGTAGCAGAGAAATCTGGTTTCAACTTAATAGAAAAGAAAATGTACAAAGATATTGATGATGAAAAAGAAGAATTGTATCGCTTTTATGTAATACGAGGCCAGGAGGATAAATAAATGGAGATAAGAGTAGTTAATCATAATGATATCGAGGAGCTTGCCGGAGTAATGGGACAGGCATATTCAGAGGAGCCTTGGAATGAGGCTTGGGTTCAGGAAAAGGCAGTAAGAAGAGTGCAGTCCATTTTGTGTGGATTTGAAGCCCTGGGTTTAGCTGCAGTAGAAGACGGTGAAATTATAGGTGGTCTTTTGGGATTTGTGGATCCTTATGCAGACTATGATATGTTCTTTGTTTCAGAAATTTTTGTTGCTCCAAAGTGGAAGAGAAAAGGAGTAGGGCGTAAGCTGCTTAGTGCCTTAGAAGAGCAACTTAAAGTAAAGGATATTCATACAATAGAACTTATTTCTATAAATGATAATCTAGAGTTTTATAAAAAATGCGGACTAAATAATGGTGATGTTAATTGCTTGGGGAAGTCTTTTTAATAAAGGAAAGGGGCATTTTATTTATGAAAAAAAGATATGTTTTTGCTCAGTAGTCTGAGCTTAAAATAAAAAGAATAGTTAAGCTCAGATGAATCCTAAGAAATTATATTTAGGAGGATACTATGAGCTATATTAGAGCAGAAGAGGTTCTGCCAAAAGAATTAATAGAAACTATTCAGCAATATGTAAATGGAAAAGCAATATATATTCCCAGCACATCTAAAAAGGAGTGGGGAAGTCATACTGATACAAGACAATATCTGATACAGCGAAATCACGAGATTAGCCAGAAATATCAAGGTGGCAGTTCTATTGCCAGTCTTGCCATGCAGTTTTCACTTTCGGAGAAAAGTATTCAAAGAATCGTTCGCGAAGGAAAGAGAAAATCTGGCAAGTTGTGAAGAAAAGTGCAAGTGGGATTTTTAAGATATAATAGTGCTGAATTTGATTAAGAATTAGAGATAAGGTGGGCTATTTTAGCCTGCCTTTCATCTTATTGGAGGATATTAGCAATATGAATGAATATAAAATTATAACATTAAGAGAACGGCCGGAATTAGTAGCTATTGCGGCTGAGTGGTTTCATAGTAAGTGGGGCGTGCCGGAAGAGGCATACCTTGAGTGTATGGAAGCGTATTTATCGGGAAAAACCGAGTATGGTTGGTATCTATGCTTATATGATGAATCCATTGTCGCAGGGCTTGGGGTAATAGAAAATGACTTTCATGATAGAAAAGATTTGACTCCAAATGTATGTGCTGTATATACAGAAGAAGAACATCGAAAAAATGGACTGGCTGGGAATTTGCTAAATAAAGTTGTTGATGATATGAGAAATAAAGGAGTAATGCCTTTATATTTGGTGACGGACCATATTGGCTTTTATGAACATTATGGATGGGAATTCTTATGTATGGTTCAGGGTGATGAAGAACCAGAAATGACAAGAATGTACATTCACAGATAAATGGGAATAACTTGCAATCATGTAAAGCATAGTATATAGTATAGATAGTTGGTAACGGAAGGAGGCTTACGTGTGTTAGTAATTAGATTGAGATAGTTTTTGTAGCAATGTTTGAATGAACGGCAAAGTTGTGCTTTGTTTTATTTTTGTTGCTAGTGTATCTCAATTGGTCTTACTGCGCATGTGAGTAATCTGCATTTCTGATGCAGATATATTTTCATATGTAATTTTTGAGATCACTTAGCAATAAGTGATTTTTTTATGCGAAGCAGGAGGAAATATAGATGAAGATAGCAAATAATATTATCAAAGAACATTTGAAGAATGTTTATTTTTTATGTGGTGGAGCTTATGGCGGAAAAACTACAATGGCAAGATTATTAGAAGAAAAGCATGGATTTATAAGATATCGTCAAGGGGATCATTATGATGAATATGTTTCGGTTGCTAGCGAGAAGGAACAACCTGCGATTAGTCTTGACAGAAGTGCTGACTGGCATGGATATTTTGCGCAACCACCAAGACAGTATGCAGATTGGATGCAGGCAGAACTTAGAGAAGAAGCAGAGTTTACAATTGCCGATTTACTAAGCTTTCCAAAAGACCAGAAAATTATTGTTGACGGAATCATTCCTTTAGATATTTTAAAGGAAATTAGTGATTATGAGCATGTATTTCTTTTATTTGCACCATATGAAATGAAGCTACAGCATTATTTTGACCGCGCTGATAAGGATGAAGTGTATCAATTTATATTGTCTTTTCCGGATGGAAAAGAATTGTTAGATAATGTTATTGAGGCACTTAATTTGGATAATGAACAGGAAAGACGCAATATGTTGGAAAGTGGTTTTAAGTTTTTAGAAAGAACGGATCACGATACTGTAGAGGGTACTTTAAAAATTATAGAGAAACATTTTGGATTATAAAATGGAAAGGAATATAGGTATGGATTTAGAAAATGTATATTTTTTTAACGGTAGTGCATATGCGGGCAAATCCACGATGGTAAAAAGACTGGCAGAAAAATATGACGGAATCGCCTGCGAAGAAAATTATCAGGATAGACTTTTAGAAAATTTGGATACCAAGGAGTTTCCTAATCTTACTTACACAAGAGATTTACAGGATTGGGGTGAATTTGTCAGAAGAACTCCAGATGAATATGAGGCGTGGGTAAATGGAGTTACGAAAGAATGTACTGTCTTAGAAATTGAAATTTTAAAGGATTTAGTTTCCAGAACAAAGAAAAAAATATTTGTAGATACTAATATTTCGGTTGAAATTTTACATGAAATTTCAGATGAAAATCATGTTTTGATTATGTTAGCAGATCCGAATATTTCTGTGCAGAGATTTTTTGAAAGACCAGATAAGGAAAAACAGTTTTTATATCAGTTGTTATTGAAAGAAGATAATCCAGAGGATGCTATGATAAATTTCAGAGAATGTCTGAAAAGAGTTAATTCACAGGAAAGATATATGATGTTTCAAAAATCTGGATTTAATGTAATAACAAGAGACGAAAACCGTAGTATTGATGAGACATTTGCTTTGGCAGAAAGTATGTTTGGATTAAATCGATAAAGTCGATACAATGTCTGAGAATGTTAATGCGGAGCAAGGTGTTAGTGCGCATTGACAGACTTTTGGTAAAGCCGGTTCCGGTGGCGGTGAGAATGATGCCGGATGCTGAGATGGAACCGCTGTATGATGGTGCGAAAAAATGATTCTGGTTGATGATGTGGATAATCGGCAGTTTCTGTGTGAATTGGTTGAGAGCATGTGGGAAGAATTGCCGAAGAAGAAAGAGAAAAATTGCACGTAAGACTTGACAAAATCGAACAAATATTCTATATTAATAGCGGAGATTTTATACCCAAAAGCAGAAAATACAAATGTACAAATGGAGCTCAAACCCTTGTGGTTTGGGCTTTTTCTAATTTTGTAGAAAATCTGAGAACAACTATTTCTAAAAAGTCAATTATCATTTTGTAATGGAAAATGGACAGAATTATTCACAAAACTGTTTGTGCAATATTAACAAATTTTTGAGCGTATATAATCTTGTAAAAGTGGCAGCATGGCAATCGAGTAACATCGGTTGCTTTTTTGTTGCCTATTTTTAGAAAGTCATTAAATGCCCTGATAGAGTGATTTCTAAAAAACAAAGTAAAAAGAGTGGAGGAAATGCAAAGTGAAAGAGTATTCAAAAGGTATTTATGTGAAATTTAAACCGGAGGAGGTGGAAATACTGCATGATCGGATGAAGGAAGCTGGAGTTCAAAATATGAGTGCGTATATCAGGAAGATGGCGATAAACGGGTATGTAA
>OGSD01002031.1_pt1 | contig 17735 bp, 13 predicted proteins | sample 1553571 | NCBI WGS metagenome assembly OGSD01 (sample SAMEA2580072, study PRJEB22360) | human gut metagenome | biome: human gut; feature: human-associated habitat; material: faeces | place: Denmark | collected 2008/2010 | reverse complement strand
GGATTAAATGGTGCCAGCGATATAAGTGAGGAGCTTCGTCAGACAGTTTTAGACACTGCTGTCGAAATGGGCTACAGCACAAAGCGCTCCAGAAAGGTAGAAAACCGCAAGCTGGCTCTGTTTATTGAAAATATGAACTACGAGTCTATCGATGAGTTCGGATATGATGTAGTGCTTGGCTTCAAACAGAATGCTTTTAAGCACAAATGGGACGTGGACATTATCCCTGTCACACCTCAGCTTCAGGCAGAAGAAAAATATGATACATATATATTAAAGAATGGCTATTGTGGCGCATTTCTGGTAGGTTTTGCTCTTCACGATGAATGGATGCAGCAGCTCAAAAATACTACAATGCCTACAGTTTTGTTTGATAACTATATAGAAAACAATCCCAATGTAGCCTATGTAGGCACCGACAGCTACGAGGGCATTGACATGGCTGTAAAGCATCTGCACAATCTGGGCCATAAAAAGATTGCCTTTATCAATGGTTCTCTTTTTTCACTGGTTTCGGATCAGCGTCAGGAAGCCTTTGAAAACTCTATGCGCGATGCCGGTCTTGAAATCTACCCGGAGCTCATGGGACACGGCTACTATATTCCTGAAACCGCACAGTATTACGTTTCAAATTTTATTGCAGCAGGTGCCACCGCTATCATCTGCGGAAGCGACGCTATAGCAAAGGGTGTTATCTCCGAGTGCCAGCTGCACGGCTTCAATGTGCCAAATGATATAAGTGTTGTCGGCTTTGACGATGTCAAGTTTGCCGCAGCCCTTACCCCTCCTCTTACCACTGTCAGACAGGAGTGTAATGATCTGGGCCGCTGTGCATATATTATATTGAATTCGCTCATTCACCATATTCCAATCAGCCGCACACAGCTACGTCCGAGGCTGATTGAAAGAGAATCTACTGCACGAGTTTCCACCGCACATGCTGCTGAGGAATAGCCTGCATATACACCACCTTCCAAAGGAGGCAAAATTGTTCAAACGCAAACATGTAACCACTTTAATTACATATTCGCTGGTATTCTTCAGCGCAATCTCCATGACAGCCTGTTCTTTTTCGGATATCTCTTATCTATTCAAGAGTCCCGCACAAAAGCAGGCTATTCTGCACAAATCACCTGCTTTTTGGGAGGATACCACAAGTGTTAAAGGAAGCAGCAACCTGTCTATCCTGCACAATGTCGCCTTTGAGGGGCGGCCGTACAATGATACAAGACAGTTTGGTGATAACATCCTTATGGTAGGACAGGGCAGCTACAATAATTCCATCCTAGAGACCGATGATCAATCCGTTAAGTATTCATTTGATGTATATAATCCCTGGTCCAATGAAATCACGGCAAGCCTCACTCACGACAAAACCGACTGTGATGACTACATGATAAAAGGTGACCGACTCTGGCTCATCAATTCCGATGCCGGCAGGGCAACAATCTATGATAAGGATTTAAAAGAGATAAAAACCTGCAAATATAATCCTGAGGACTATGATGGCAAATGCGATACATCAGATTCTGATGATGGCGATGTGCCGAATCCCGGCAATTATTATGATGTCTCACAGATTGCCACCTCCGCTGACGGAAAATATGCTCTCGTGTCAGGTGTCACACCCGATACCTACAAATATGCAGTCTCTGATATAAAGCTTGACGATAACACAGTGCTTTCAACCTACGAAGGACAAAGTTTTTCCATGTCATGTGTCGACTCAAAGGGCTTTGTAATCGAGACAGATACTGCCAACAATATTTGGAACTATCATTCATCCGATGGAGAAAACAGCTTTTTTTCACTGCCGGATGTGGTGGATGTGACTTTGGCAGAGGATGGTGACATGCTCATACGATGCCAGGATTTATCCTCTGACAACATCATCAGTTACTATAAATATTCACCCGCCACCGGTGTCAGTTCATCCTTTTCATACAACCTGGCAACTCGAAGCACAGGCAAAATGTCCGACAGCTCATCCGACTCTGCGGCAGCCGATACCAAGACCTACTGTTCTGCCAACTCGGTATATCTGCCTGATGCAAACTGTGTGATGATGCTTTTGTACACAGCGCAGTGCAACCCGGAAATTCTCATCTGGTCACTCGACAAGAACAAGAATGACAGCAAAACCGAAATCACGTCATACAATGACTGTGATACACTGCTACAGGCCTTGCGCGATGATGGCTCATATGTATCCCCATATTCTGCCATAGACCCAGCTGACAGTACCGATGAAAATCAGGAGGCTATGGAGGAGGCCGGGAAGGATTCTGACTACAATACATACGGCGACGAGGTCACTCTGATACCTGACACCGCGTCATATGACTGGGGTGATTTATCCGACATAAATGCACGTATCACAGCGCTTGAACAGAAATACGGCTTTTCCATATATTTCGGGCCTGAGGTGCCAAAGAGAATTGATTACTACGATATCCATCAATTCAAGAACAAGGATAAGCTGTCGGTCTCTCTGGATGCGCTTGAGGAAATACTTGGCTGTTTCCCTGATGACTTTTTCACACAGCTGTGTTATGGCGATATAAGAGGCATGCGAATCTATCTGTGCGGTGATATTTCATCAGGCCACTCAGATATGATAAATGAGCCAAGTGGTTTCGTAAATATAATAAACAACCACAATGTGATGGTTCTAAACTGCAACTACAGCTGGGATTTCAGCTACACTGTAGGCCATGAGATTTCCCATCTGATTGACCAGAGGCTTACATTCATACACACCTACGATGGCAAGAGTGAGTTTTCTGAGGAGAAATGGAACAGCTTTAATCCTGACAGCTTCTCCTATGATGACAGCTACGCAAACTACAATCCGGATGATCCATCGAGCCACATATCCGGGTATTTCATTGATTCCTACGGCATGACCTTTGCAACAGAGGACCGCTCTGAAATATTCGGAACCGCGATAGACGATTATATTAACGGCATTTATGATGATGCAAGATTCACAGATGATTCGCCGATACGAAACAAGCTGGACTACTACAGCAGCTGTATCCGTGATGGCTTTGATACAAAGGACTGGCCTGATACGATGGCATGGGAGACTGTACTTACGGCACCGAATGCCCAGGCCGATTAAACGGTAGGGTGGTAAAACCCTGACAACATGCAAAAACCTCAAGTCATACGACTTGAGGTTTTTTAATGGGCAGAGATGGATTCGAACCATCGAAGCAAGTTGCAGCAGATTTACAGTCTGTCCCCTTTGGCCACTCGGGAATCTGCCCATGTATTCAATTACGATACTTGCATAGTTTATCACAACATATGTGATTATGCAAGCATATTTTATCGTAACCAAATTATTTTCTTTAATACGTGGATTGTGCACCCGGGACGGTGCTTTGGTGGGGGATTGATGCCCTCACTTTCGCTACGCTACGCTGCTAAGATTCTGTAGGAATTATGCTTTTAATCTTTCTATGACTGACGAAACCGGCTTTTATGCGCCGTCCATGGCGCATAACGCCTTGCCCAGCCGTCCATGGCCGGACATTTCTGCTCCTCTAAGCATAATTCCGACAGACTCTAAGCAACTTCGCTATGCGCTCCAGTAAGGGCATCAATCCCCCACCAAAGCACCATCCCGAGCACACAATCCCCTTACTTTATAGCTATAATATAGAAATTAAAAAAGACAGCCTACGATCGGCTGCCTTTTAGGAGAAGGTATTTTTACTATGGGGTATAGCAAAAACTATATAATGTATTGGGGGGTTTTTACGGTTATTATAGTATCATGATTGCGACGATAAGTGTTCACAAATTGCATAAAAATCATGGTTTGTTTTTATGCAATTTGTATAGCACTTTAGTCATGTTTGATATTTTTCATATAGTTATTCTGTACAAAAACATAGTTGTTTTTTAAATATTATGTCCAACTGTTGTTTTGCTGTCCTCGTCAAACAGTGCTTCAAACTCATCTCTTGTGATTTTCTCCTTCTCAAGAAGAAGTGCTGCACATCTGTCAAGCACATCGCGGTACTCTGCTATCATGCTCTTTGCCTTGTCGTACGACTCGTCGATGATGCGCTTTACCTCGACATCGATTGCCGATGCTATGCCCTCGCTGTAGTTCTTTGCATGGGCGAGGTCTCGTCCGATGAAGACCTCCTCCTCATCATCGGCATAGCAGATAAGGCCAATATTGTCTGACATACCGTATTTAGTAACCATCTCGCGCGCAAGCTTTGTAGCCTGCTTGATGTCCTGTGATGCACCTGTGGTGATATCGTCAAACACAAGTTCCTCTGCGACACGACCTCCTAAGTCTACTACGATTTCCTGAAGCATACGTCCCTTTGTGTTGAACATCTCATCCTTCTCAGGCAGAGGCATGGTGTAGCCTGCTGCGCCTGCTCCTGTAGGGATGATTGAAACTGTGTATACAGGTCCCACATCCGGAAGCAGATGGAAAAGGATTGCATGCCCTGCCTCGTGATAGGCTGTAATGCGCTTTTCCTTGTCAGAGATGATACGGCTCTTCTTCTCAGCTCCGATACCAACCTTGACGAAGGATTTTCTGATATCATCCTGTGTGATATATTCTCTGTTTTCGCCCGCTGCACGGATTGCTGCCTCATTCATCAGATTCTCAAGGTCTGCACCTGTGAAGCCTGCTGTAGTCTGTGCAATCTGCTTTAAGTCTACATCCTCTGCAAGAGGTTTTTTCTTGGCATGGACACCTAAAATTTCTTCTCTGCCGCCCACATCCGGTCTGCCTACTACAACCTTTCTGTCAAAACGTCCCGGACGCATGATAGCAGGGTCAAGTATATCCACACGGTTTGTGGCTGCCATGACGATAATGCCCTCATTGACACCAAAGCCATCCATCTCGACAAGCATCTGGTTCAATGTCTGCTCACGCTCGTCGTGTCCTCCGCCCATTCCTGTGCCACGGCGTCTGGCTACTGCATCAATCTCATCGATAAATACGATACAAGGTGCATTTTTCTTGGCATCCTCAAACAAATCTCTCACTCGTGAGGCTCCGACTCCGACGAACATCTCCACGAAATCAGATCCCGAAATGGTGAAAAACGGTACCCCTGCTTCTCCGGCTACTGCCTTGGCAAGGAGAGTCTTACCTGTTCCCGGAGGTCCTACAAGAAGGACCCCCTTTGGGATTCTTGCTCCAAGTCTGGTGTATTTTCCCGGATCACGAAGGAAATCAACTATCTCTGCAATCTCCTCCTTTTCCTCCTTTAAGCCTGCTACATCGGAAAACTTGATATGGTTCTCCTCCTGTGTGGTGAGCTTCGCACGGTTCTTGCCAAAGTTCATCATCTTGCCACCGCCGCCCTGTGCTGCTGCGTTGTTGTTCATCACTGCAAAGAGTATGAACATGGCTCCGAATACCAAAAGATACGGAAGCAGTGTCATAATCCAGCTCTCAGCCGGAACATCCGCAACTGTATAGTCGGTGTACCCTGCTTTTGTCATGGTCTTTTCGATATTGTTTACATCTGATACATAAAGCACCTTTGATGTGCCATCATTGAACTTCACCTCCAGACTTCCTGTCGGTATCTCCCTGTTTTGCACTACCTTTACGCTCTTCACCTGATTCTTGTCAAGATCCTTCTCGAACTGACTCTGTGTGTAAGAGTTTGATGTAGCCCCGGCGCTCAGCCAGTACCAGATGCAGATTACTGCAAATACAATGATAATGTATACGCCTATTCCGCGCATACCGCTTTTTTGTTTATTCAATTTACTTCTCCTTTTTATTTTATTTCGCCCTCAACGAAGCCGATGTAAGGCAGATTTCTGAACCTCTGATCATAGTCAAGGCCATAGCCTACCACAAACTTATCAGGAATCACAAAGCCCACGTAGTCTACATTTACATCATCAACCACACGGCGCTCAGGCTTGTCCAAAAGTGTACAGATTGTGAGACTCTTCGGGTTTCTTTTGGCAAGGAGTTTTGAAAGCCTGCTAAGAGTATTTCCCGAATCAATGATGTCTTCTATGATGATGACATTCTCTCCCTCGATAGAATGCTCAAGGTCCTTTTTAATCTTGACATCGCCTGATGACTCTGTGCCTGAGCCATAGCTGGATACCGACATGAAATCCATAGTCATAGGCAAATCAATTCTCTTTGCAAGCTCAGTGGTAAAGAATATTGAGCCCTTGAGTATGCAAATGAGATATACTGACTGTCCCCTGTATTTTTCTGTGATTTGCGCTCCAATCTCTGCAATACGCTTATTGAGCTGCTCCTCTGTCAGATAAACCGAAATATCATATTTCTTTGAAAAATCCATTTTGTTTTCCTCCGTAAAATGTGATCTTAAGTACTTTTCCTGTCTGTGGTGTGACAAGTGCGCTGCAGCCGGATCTGTATCCGATAATGGCATGCACCAGTGATTCATGGGCTATAAGCCACAGCCCCGCTCTCTGCTGTGCAGGAATTTTATCACCTGTAAATACCTGCTTCAGCTTCTTATGATGGCCCTCGTCATCCACAATTATATAGTCACCGGCTTTTCTTGTTCTTATTTCAAAGCCTTTCTTCATCTTATCATAATCAAACCATTTCGTATATGGTTTTTTGGGAATTTCGTCCATTTTACCATTAAAATCGTGTATACAAAGTGTGACATATGAGCCATCTGCCGAAAGCCTGATGGTTTTTTGCTCTCCCGTGGCACTCAGTGCCTCAAGCTCTTTTTGCGTAATGTGAATTTCTTCTTTTTCATCGTCGCACCTTCCGGCGCAAAGTATCACCTCTCCAAATGATTTTTCCGCAATAATTCCATATGGCAGATTGATTTTTCTGCCCGACTGCTGCCCTGCAAGCTTCACAAGTGCACCGATATGTGTGCTCGTGATGTCCTTGAGCCGCCCTGATGCCAGATGTATACACTCGCGCGCCACTCCGCTTTTTAATGCCGGATGCAGACTCTCAAAGCGACTGATTTCAAGTATCACCCTGCCTTCTTTTTGGGAAACCATGCTGTCACACGCCTCTTTTAGCTGCTGCTCGTAAAAATCATTCATCACCGCAAGCTGTCCTGCGCTCTCATTGATATGCTCAATCGCCCTGTCATTAATCTGCAAAAGCAGCGGAAACACATTATGGCGCAGCTTATTTCTGGAATAGGCTGTGTCAGTGTTTGTGGCATCGGTAACAAAAGCCTGTCCGTTTTCCTTTAGATATTCCTCTATCTGTGCGCGTGTCGCTGATAAAAGCGGCCTGATATAGGTGACACCGTTCTTCACAGAAACCGGATGCATGCCGGCAAGTCCCTTCGCTCCGCTTCCGCGAAGCATCTGAAAAAGAACTGTCTCTGCGTTGTCCTCCATATGGTGCGCAACCGCAACGACTGCCTGCCTGCTGTTACCCCGTTTTTGGTCTGCTGCATAGGCAGTTTCGCAATGATATCTGCCTGCCTCCTCTTCAAACGCCTCATAACGCAATATCCTGGCGGCCTCCTTTTCAAACGCTTCATAGCGCAATATCCTGGCGGCCTCCTCCAGCCCGAGTCCATGACTTTTTGCATATTGCGGTACATCCACGGAATGCACATGGCACGGTATGTTAAGCCTCTCGCAAAGGTCTGATGCAAACCTCGCATCCTCCCTGCTCTCGGCTCCTCTGATGCCATGCTCCACATGTACTGCCTCCAACGCAAAATCAAGCTCATTTGCGCACTGTCTTTTTATCTCATTTAACAACAGCAGAAGGCAGACCGAATCCGCACCGCCCGACAGCGCAACAAGCACCGTGCTGTGATTGTTTATCATCTTGTTTTCCAGAATATAATCTTTTGTCCGTCTAATCATTATTTTTCCCAGATTCCTATTGCAACTACCGTCATATCATCCATGGCGTATCCGCCTGTGTCAAGCAGCACCCTGTCCAGAATTTCCTGCGCCATCACGCCTGCATTGTCACTTTTGACGCCTGCGATGATATCCATAAGCTTCCCCTGTCTGTCCTTTACATGCAGATATTCTAGCACACCATCCGTCACCATGACAAGGAAATCGCCACTTTGAAGTGTATTTTTTAAATGTTTGCTCTCCTGCCAGACATCGACCCCCGCCGGGAGTGATTCATTTTCTATAGCACTTACTTGTTTCCCTGATTTGATAAATGACGGTGCAGCGCCTGTTTTGGCCAGCTCAAGCTCACCTGTGTACATGTCTATCGTGGCAAAATCAACCGTGGAATAGGACTCCTCGCCCGCCGATATGACCATGGCAGAGTTCATCAGCTTTAGGGCACTTTCCCTGCTAAAGCCGGCCTCCAAAAGCTTTTCAAGCAAATCCACCACCAGCGTGCTCTCGGCCTGTGCCTGCTTGCCCGAGCCCATGCCATCGGATACACATACATGATACATGCCATCATCCAGCTGAAACATGCTGCAGCTGTCGCCATTTGCCTGAGAGCCGGTCTTCTTTTTGGTCGCCACCCCCGAAAGTGCATATAACTGATTCTCCTCGTAAAGCACAATAGATGTCCTCTCATCGGATATTATTGAAACTGTCCCATGTGCCTGCCTGAGCTTCACTCCCATGGCGCGTGAAACCGCCTGCACATACTTTGAAATTTCAATCCCACCATCTATCTTGGTGCAGATATCTGCCTTTATACATACCTGCTGCCTTGCGTTCTCATAAATATGGGCATTTTCCACCTGTATACCAGCCTCTTTTGTATATACATAAACTCTTGAAAGGCGCAGCCTTCTTTTTTTATCAATACATTTTTCAGCCCTGCACCAGCTCTCCATGAGCTCTGCCATAGCGTCAAGCTGTGCGGCTATGACGCGTCTGTTTTCCGTGAGACGCCTGTACCAGGCTTCATTTAGCTCAATACGGGCAAATGCCTCTGTGGCGGCTTCCACCATGCGCGTATAGTGCGGGCAGCCATCCACATATCTGTTTTGCACAATTTCCTCTGTTTTCATACGTTTGCGCACTGCATCAGCAAGCATTTTTATACTGTCGGAAATCGAAGCCCCGCTTGTCCAGCACACACTGCAGCCCTCACAGCATGCACAAAGTCTCCCTGTCACCTCAAGCTGTATTTTCTCACTCTCATCAGGGATTTTATCTGCCGTACATTTTACAGCCATGACGTTTGCAGTCGAAATAATGCCTGAAAGTCCTGAAACTGCTGTGGCAAATGCCTCCTCCCTGTCGGGCAGTAGTCCTGCTATGACCGGGTTTTCATTGTGCTCAAGAGCCCTTAAATATTCGCATGCTCTGCAAAGTGCAAAGGCCATCGAAAACACAACAAGGCTCTCTGCTACCGACAACACTATCTCATCCGTATCCGGCTTTCCCAGAAATGTTACCGACAGATTCATCACCGCCGTGGCACAAGCTGCTACAACGGCTGTTGTCAGACATCCGTTTTTACTGCTTTTTCTCACAAATAGCCTTTCCCCAAAGTAAATCACCGCAATAATAAAGAGATACTTACATATCGACGGTATCGATATAAAGTATCCCATTCCAATAATTAATCCTATGTAAAAAATAATCGTACGAGCGTTGCTCAGACAATAAACTCCATACACTGCAGGTATCAGCGGATAACAATCCATCACACACACCAGTGTGGATGCAAATGCCATAAGCCCCCACACAGCTTTTTTTAAATTTGCACTCCTCATCTTTTTGCCTCCATCTTTTTTCAACGATTATATGTGGTCAAAAATAAAGGTTTTGACGAAAAAGCGCAACTATCTGTACAAAAATTATTTGTCCTTTTCCTTGAAGATTATTTCATTGTCATACGCAAGCCCCAGCTTGCTCTTTGCTATATCCTCTATGTACTGGTCACTCTGCATATACTGCTGCATGCTTTCTATCTCATCAGCACGCTCCGATTCTTTAGTGTACTGCTTTTCAAGCTCCGCTTTTTGTGCGGCATATGTAGATTCCTTCTGCTTTAGCTGCACAACCTGGACTACCATAACCGCAAGAAATGCTATAACTATGATAGAAACACTTAAAGTTCCGCCCCTTCTCTTTGCACGACGTTTACTCATTATTCCTCCTTAGGTGCTTATCTGAATATCCTGCCAAACATTTTATCTTTCTTTCCGGTCACCTCAGGTACCTTCGAATACGTAATCATGTCTATCTCACCTTCTATATCGGCTTCTCCCTTCTCAAGGTTTAGCCTGTTTACATGAAGATCCTTGCCCTTTAGGTCAAGCATGCCTAACTCCGTTTCCAAAAGTATCTCTCCCACATCAAAGGAGAGCACATCCAAAATGCCTGTAAAGCTGCCTGTTCTGCGATTATTCAAGATAAGCTTATGACTCTTTGTGCCTGATATTTCTTCCATTCCCTGTCCCTCACATAATTTTTAATATGCTCCATAGACAGCCGCACATATACATGCCATCTGTGGAATCGCATATGTAAATATATGCCGGGATTCATGAAAATATAACCTATATATACTCAAAAAGATCTTTTGCTTCTTCCTTCTTTGTTGTGTCAAGGAGATTTAACACCTTAACCTTGACTGTCTTTTGTCCAAACGCTATCTCTATTATGTCTCCGACCTTGACATTTACAGATGCCTTTGCCGGTCTGCCGTTTACTGTGACACGGCCTGCGTCACACGCCTCATTTGCCACTGTACGTCTCTTTATCAGACGCGATACCTTCAAAAATTTGTCTAATCTCATTGTTACCTCTGTGTCTTGCCTATAATAAATCAATTCATAACTATTACCCTGATTTCAGTGGATATAGCCAAAAATGGGCGGAGCCTTAAAGGCTTCACCCATTCTTCTACTCCGGATAGTCTAACTTATTAGTTAAGAGAATCTTTTAAAGCCTTTCCAGCCTTGAACTTAGGAGCCTTAGATGCTGCAATTGTCATCTCAGCGCCAGTCTGTGGATTTCTTCCTGTTCTTGCTGCTCTCTCAGATACCTCGAAAGTACCGAATCCAACTAACTGGATCTTCTCGCCTTTCTTTAACTCCTCTGCAACAACATCTGTGAATGCCTTTAAAGATGCCTCTGCGTCCTTCTTTGATACTCCGGCCTTCTCTGCCATAGCTGCAACTAAATCTGCTTTGTTCATGATAAAATTCCTCCTCTGGATTTTCATAATTTATATAATTCGAGCTGTTTTCCCAAATTACCTACAAGAATATATATACTTGTTTTTATGGGGTTTGTCAAGGAAAATGCGCTATTTCCTAGGCTTTTATGTACTTTTAGCATTCTTAAAACCTTACTTTGAACTTAATAAAGAGGTTAATGTTGAAAGATAATCTGATATATCCTTATTTGTCAGACTATTTCCCGAGCTATCAGAGGATTTGCTGTCTGTCCGCTGTGATGAATTTGTGCTCTGCGAGCTGCCGGTGGTGCTTTGAGATGTACTTTGATTGTCCTTCTCATTCGCCCTCTCTGAGGCAGTCTCTGAAGGAGTCTGTGCGGTGGCCTGCGAGCTTCCAGTGCTGCTGCTTCCGGTGCCTGATGAATCGCTGCCCAAGCTGTCCTTATTGTCGTTTATCGTAATCTGTACGGTGGCTTCCTTCGAGTTCACGTAAAGTGTCCTCGTCCAGGTGTCATAGCCATCGGCTGTTACCTTAAGCGTGTGTTTTCCGTATGTTATCTCAACCGGGCTCGTATAGTCGATTTCACTGCCATCGACATATATTTTTGCTCCCTGCACGTCAACCTCGAAAAGGATGCTACTCTTTTTAGGACCCTCACCCTTTAAATCATTTAAATTTACCTTTGTAGTCTCTCCTCTTTTTATCTCAATATCCGTGCTGCCTCCCCAGCCGTTGTTGGCCACAGCGAGCGTATAGCTGCCCTCCGGCACATCAAGCGACATGTCCTTAGTGATTTCTGCAAATATCCTGTCTCCGAGCTGCAAGAAGCTGCCCTCAAACAGCGATGTATTGCTAAGCTGCAGTGTGCCGTGCCCTGTCGTGACAGAAATTGACACTATGTCCTTGTCAATCCCGACAACAGCCAGCTTATCCTGCGCCGTGAGGCTGTCAGTATCTACGACATCCGAGCCTGAAAATATCATGGTGCGCTCACCCAGCCTGTAGCTGCTATTTCCGATTTCAAGCACGCTCTTATCCTTATCCACAGAAAAATTGGTTACTGTGTCGTTTGTCCACACCTTATCGGATTTTTGTATACGCTTTGCCTTGCCGTCTGAATCTGCTCCTGATATGTCAACCACATCACCCTGATGTATGTCTGAAACTGACATGTGATTGCCATATTTGTCGAAAAAGCCGGTGGTCAGCCCATAGTAATACTGATACTGCACTCCTGTCGAGTAATTGTATACCCTGATTGTCTCATTGGCACTGTTTATGTCCGATACTATGAGAATATCTGAACTTTTCTTAACGGACTTTCCGTTTTCCTCCGCAGCAGCTTTCAAACCGGACTGCGTGCTTTCTCCCACGGCCTCCGTCGTATCATTCATGCTGTTATAGAATTTTTTTACACCATCATCCGTGTCCTGTTTTCCACATGCTACAAGTGACAGCATAAGCATGCATACTGTGCAAAATAATCTTTTGAATTTCTTCATCTGTATTTCCTTTAATAGCTGGCTTTAAACGTTTTTCTACAATAATAATATATCGTATAGTCATGTACTTTTCAATTAAATTCACTATATATATATGCATTACTGCTTACACTATGGCATGCAGGGCATGCAGATACTCCTCGCGCTCCCCGCTTAGCTGTATGAGCTGTGCAAGCTTATCCACATCACGGTCGCATACCCATGACTTGCGCGAGTTGCTATAGTGATTGCAGAGCTTACAAAATTTTTCAGGAAACAAAAGCAGTGCTTGAAGCAGTCTCATTGATGTATCATCAAGACTTCTTACGCTGCAATAGCTGTCAAGAATTGCATCTGCAACCGCTGTATCCCAGTGATTTTTTTCGAGCATCTTGCGCATGTACTCCGCAAGATCAGTTTCCGGATATCCCGGATGCATGGTCTCGAAATTGACAGGGAGCCATCTTCCGGACTGTGTATACACGACATTATGCTGGTTGAAGGCTCCGTGACAGTATATCGGAACCGACGTTTTACTATTTTCCAGCTCACACAATATTTCCGCCGATTTCTGCCCTTGCTCTAAGAATCTCTCATAGCATTCATAAAACAGATGTTCAAAGGCATTTGTCTTGCTGTGACGCAGTATGTAGTTTTTAAGCTTTACTATCTGCGCACATTTGCGCTGAGCTTTTTCGTGCAGGCTTTCTACCTCGATATCCGAAGGCAGCGGATACTTTTCCAATATATTGTGCAGCTGCGCTAATGCCCTGCTGCCGCCACGCATATCATCTATGCTGTCCGTGCTGCACTCTCTGCCTGCTCTGTAATCCTTCAATATGTATGCGTCCTCACAGTTATCTCGCGATATGATACACTGCTCCTTTGTCTGTGATATCTGCTCCACATCCATACCGTTTCTCTGGATAAATGCCAGCGTATCCCGCAGGGTGCATGCCCTTTGCTCATGCCCTCTATACGGCACGAGCAGCTTCTGCCCGATGCCTGTGTCACATATATATGCTCCTCTGCCCTTTATTATCCTGCTTACTGTAAGCTCATATTTTTCCAAAGCCACTTCCGGCTGATTATACAAAAAAATCCCCCCTCATATGATTAATGCACCATAACTATTCAGATGCTTTTTAATCATATGAGAGAGGTTATTATTTTATTCGCAAGCTCTTTAAGTTTTTGTGCTTCATTGAGCGATGGGTCATCAAGCACCTGCTCATAAAGCCTGTCCAGGATATCGCCAAGCTTCGGTCCCGGCTCTACTCCCATTTTAATCAGGTCGCTGCCATTTATTTTCATTTCCTTTTTGGATACACACTGGTGGTCTGCGAGGATTTTCCTGTATACACGCTCATATTCTGCGATGTATTCAAGCTTTTCTGCGCGCTTATACATGCTCTGTCCGAGTGTATCGGCTCTTTTCACCTCAAATAACAGCGGAAAAAGCTCTGTTCCTATGCGGCTCATGGCACGCCTTACATTGCGTTCTGTGATGGCCGGACGGTCATCATGCTCTTTTACGAGCTTACAGCAACAATCTGTAGTCCTGTTATCAAACTTAAGGCGCCTGAGTATCTTTCTTGTCATATCAGCTCCCACAACCGGATGCTTCTTGAAATGATTCTGGCCTTCCTCGTCTGTCGTAATGCACACAGGCTTTGCCACATCATGAAGCAGCATGGTAAGCCTTAGGATTTTGTCCGCTCGCACATGCTCTAAGGTATGAAGCGTATGCTCGCCGACACTGTACATATGGTGCTTATTGTGCTGAGGTGTCTGCATCATCACATCGAACTCCGGCATGAATACCGCTGTTAGTCCAAGCTCATACAGATCTCTCATCATCTGCGGATGGTCTGATGTCAGAAGCTTCACAAGCTCCACCTGGATTCGCTCTGCGCTGACCTTTGACAATGCAGGGGCAAGCTCTTTTATGGCTGCTTTAGTCTGTGCCTCTATATCAAAGCCAAGCTGGGCTGCAAATCGCACCGCACGAAACATCCTGAGTGCATCCTCACTGAACCTGTCGTGCGCACAGCCCACACATCTGATCACATGTGCTTTTAAATCTCCTATGCCGTCAAATTCATCGACAAGCCCTGCCCTGTGATTATATGCCATGGCATTGATTGTGAAGTCGCGCCTCTCTAAGTCTAGCTTCAGATTGGAGGTAAAGGTGACCTCCTTTGGATGGCGTGCATCCTCGTACTCTCCGTCTATCCTGTAGGTGGTGACCTCATAGCCCACATGCTCCAGCATGACTGTGACTGTGCCATGCTGGATACCTGTGTCTATCGTATGGTCAAATATCGCTTTGACCTGCGCAGGCTTTGCAGATGTGGTGATATCCCAGTCCTGCGGTGTCCTGCCAAGGAGACTGTCACGCACGCATCCACCTACCGCATATGCCTCAAAGCCATGCTCGTAGAGCGTGTCTATTATGAAGTTGACATTCTGCGGTAAATCTATGCGCATCTGTATTTTCTCCTTTTAATATGCCTTGCCCCAGTATACGAGCTTATGCGCCGGCTTTCCACAGCATACGCATACGTCGGAAATCTGCTCCTGGTCACCAAATGGCATACAACGGCTTGTAACTGTTGTGTCCTCTTTGATTTTGTTCTCGCAGGCCTCGTCTCCACACCACATTGCACGGATAAAGCCAGGCTTTGTCTCTGCGATTGCCTTGAACTCATTGTAGTCGTGTGCATCGTTTATATGGCTTGCAAGGAATGCCTTTGCCTTCTCGAGCATGTCATTCTGCATTGTCTCAAGTACCTCTGCGAGCTTCTCATTGACCTCATCGAGTGAGACAACGATTTTCTCTCTTGTGTCTCGACGAACAATAACGCACTGGTTTTTCTCGATATCCTTTGGTCCAATCTCGATACGTGTTGAGATTCCCTGAACCTCCTGTGCTGCGAACTTCCAGCCAGGTGTCTTGTCGGTTGCATCAATTTTCACGCGGAAATCCTTTGAGAGCTTGTCCTTGAGGTCGTATGCCTTGTCAAGTACGCCATCCTTCTGCTGCTGGATTGGAATAACCATAACCTGTGTTGGTGCAATCTTTGGTGGAAGCACGAGTCCTGAGTCATCTCCGTGAACCATGATGATAGCTCCGATAAGACGTGTTGAAACGCCCCATGATGTCTCATGACAGTACTGTAATTTATTGTCCTTGTCTGTGTACTGGATGCCGAAGGCCTTAGGGAAGCCGTCACCAAAGTTGTGCGAGGTTCCTGACTGGAGTGCCTTTCCGTCATGCATGAGTGCCTCTATAGTGTATGTAGCCTCTGCTCCGGCGAACTTCTCCTTGTCTGTCTTTCTTCCCTTTACCATAGGGATTGCAAGGTACTTCTCACAGAAATCCGCATAGATGTTTAACATCTGTACTGTACGTGCCTCTGCCTCCTCGGCTGTTGCATGAACAGTATGTCCCTCCTGCCATAAGAACTCTGATGAACGGAGGAATGGACGTGTTGTCTTCTCCCAGCGCACTACTGAGCACCACTGGTTATATACCTTTGGAAGGTCTCTGTGTGACTGTACTGTTTTGCTGAAAAGCTCGCAGAAAAGTGTCTCTGATGTAGGTCTTACTGCAAGTCTCTCCTGAAGTGTCTCAAGTCCGCCCTGTGTGACCCATGCAACCTCAGGTGCAAAGCCCTCTACGTGATCCTTTTCTTTCTGGAGCAGGCTCTCCGGAATGAACATTGGCATGTATACATTCTCTACACCTGTCTCTTTGAACATTGCATCGAGATTTTTCTGTATATTCTCCCAGATGGCATAACCATTGGGCTTAAAGATCATACATCCCTTTACAGATGAATAATCCATCAACTCTGCTTTCTTCACAACGTCTGTATACCATTGTGTGAAATCTTCCTCCATGGAAGTGATGGCCTCTACTAATTTTTTCTCCTTAGCCATTGCTTTTCTCCTTTTTTATTTAAATATTCTATGATATACGGGGCTTTTATATCTCATCCGGCCCCTGCACCACGCACAATTTTACTAACATATATTATTCCATAAGCGAGCTGATGTCAATAAGCCTGAAAACTTGTTCTGCAGTGTTTTTCATATTTTTTTGAGCATTTTTGATATCCATAGCCTCATTAAGCGTTGTTGCCCCTCTTATAATAGGGAAAAACGCATCTATGCCTTCTTTATTACATGCCACTGCATCGTCAGTGACACTCCCTGCAAGTGCAATTACTTTACAGCCGTTTTTTCTGCCTGCTTTTGCCACTCCGACAGGCACCTTTCCCATGGCGCTCTGTCCATCAAGCCTGCCCTCTCCGGTCACTACGATATCGGCATTTTTCAGTTCCTTGTCAAGCTGTATTGCGTTTAGCACTATATCTATGCCGGATTTAAGCTCCACGTTCTCAAGTCCAAATAGAAACGCAAACCCAAGACCTCCCGCAGCGCCTGCTCCCGGTGTCTCGCTGAAGCTTTTTCCCGCATATTCCTCAACACAGTCTGCATATTGTCTCATCATTTTATCCATCTGTGCCTTTTCCTGCTCCTGTACGCCCTTTTGCTTTCCAAAAATGTATACGCAGCCCTTCTCTGTGCACAGTGGATTAGTTACATCACATGCTATTTTGAAATGACACTGCTTCAATTCTGCAGGAACCTTGTCAGCCTTGATCTTTTTTACTCTTGCAAGCGAGCCAAATACCGGTGGAAGAATATTGTCATCCTCATCATAAAACTCATAACCTAGCGCCGTCAGCATTCCTATGCCACCCTCAGTGGTTGCACTTCCGCCTATTCCGATTATGAAATTCCGACAGCCCTTGTGAACAGCATCCAGTATCATCTCTCCCACACCCAATGAGGTTGCTTTCCATGGATCAGGTTTACATTCAACAAGTGTGATTCCCGATGCTTCTGCCATTTCCATAACAGCCGTATCATCCTCAAGTACTCCATATGTTGCGTGCACCTTTTGTCCCATCGGTCCTGTTACATCAACATGTTCATATGCGCCATTCATGCCCTCTACCAAAGCGGTTACAGTTCCCTCGCCGCCATCTGCAAGCGGTCTGACCACCACGTCCGCTTTCGGTATTGCCGCCAATATGCCTTCTTTGCATGCCATCCCTGCCTGCATGCTTGTCATGCTTCCTTT
>OGSD01002008.1_pt1 | contig 17865 bp, 10 predicted proteins | sample 1553571 | NCBI WGS metagenome assembly OGSD01 (sample SAMEA2580072, study PRJEB22360) | human gut metagenome | biome: human gut; feature: human-associated habitat; material: faeces | place: Denmark | collected 2008/2010 | reverse complement strand
AAGAAGCTGTTGATAACGATTTGTGCTATAAAAATCCTGTAAAAAATATTAAATATCAGCATGTTTCGGATAATGCCGAAAAACATGTATATAGCAGAGAATACGCTAAAAAAGTAATTGAATATGCGAAAGAACATAATCGAATTGATATAGTAATTATGCTCGAAACTGGTGTAAGGCGTTCGGAATTACTAGGTCTGCAATGGAATGATATTAATTTTAATAATAATACTATGCATATACAGAGATCTGTTGTACAGACAAAAGGAAAGATAATAATTGATAAGCCTAAAACTGCAACATCAGATCGTATAATACCATTTTCTGATATGCTGTCTATATATTTGCAAAAAAAATGTTAATAGTAATATATATGTAATTGGAACTGACAAACCACAGAGCCCCAGTACGTACGCCAAGCAATTCAAAAGCTTCATGGTCAATATGGAAAAAGAAATAGGAATACCTATTCTTACTCCACACGAACTACGCCACACGTATGGTACATTACTCCGAGAAAATGGTGTCGACATTTACACAATACAAAAGGTTATGGGACATTCTGATATTTCTGTTACTATCCCCGTTCCGAATAGTAACACCAAAACCCACGCAGTACATACCGACAACAATAATCAGTATAATAGCAATAGAGGGCGATGCCAAACTATGCAAAGGTATCGCCCTTATATTTTCTTTTCAGAAGTTCTATTCAGTTTTCGGTTGCGATGTTTACTATCCTCTTGCTATATATCTCTGCATACTGTATCATGTGGTATGCTCCGCCGCTTTTATGGTAAATATAGCATATCACAAGATCTGAGCGGGTAACTATTATCCTGTTACAGATAGATTGTTATATTTCTATCATTTTAATCAGGGATTTTGCAACCTCAACAGCATCTTGCTCTGTATTATCCCTGCTAAACGTCACCCTAATAGTACCCTCACGGTAATCAATTGGAACGTCAATTGCCTTGATAACGTGTGATACTTGCTGATTTACGCTGTCACACGCTGAGCCTGTAGAAATGCAAATGCCTTTCAAATCAAGCAAATGCATAAGTCCTTCGCCTGATTTGCCTTTGAATGAGATGTTGATATTGCCCGGCAAACGTTCTGTCGGGTGACCATTCAGGATAAAATCTGCAACTGAGCCATGCAGAATAGACAAAAAAACTTCGGATAAATGTTCTAAGTGTTTAGTGTTTTGTTCCATTGTGTTAACACACTTTTTTAACGCTACAGCCATGCCAACGATTGCAGGCACATTTTCCGTTCCTGCCCTCATGCCGAATTCCTGTGCTCCGCCATGATGAAATGATTGTAATAATCCATTTTTGCTGTAGAGAAAGCCGATACCTTTCGGACCGTTAAACTTATGCGCAGATGCTGACAGCATATCAATTCCCATAGAGTTTACATCTATCGGAATATGTCCTACTGCTTGCACAGCATCTGTATGAAAAATTGCCCCATGACGGTGTGCAACTTCCGAGATTTCTCTAATATGCTGAATTGTTCCGATCTCATTATTTGCTGTCATAATTGTAACAAGTGTGCTGTCACAAGATGCAATGGCATGACGGTATCTCCCAAGCTCTTTTTCAAGTTCATCAAGGGACACCATGCCAAATTTATCAACAGGAATAATAAACTGCTCGAATCCGCTTTTCTCACAAGCATTCAAAATAGAATGATGTTCAATTGCCGAGGTCACAACGTGGCAGATGTCACTTGATACAGTAAAATGCTTAATAGCATGATTGTTGCTTTCTGTACCACCTGACGTGAAGATTATTTGTTCGGGGGCAGCATTGATACATTCAGCAATCGTCTGGCGTGCTTCTTTCAAGGCTAACTTCGCCTTTTTTGAAAAACTGTAAGCACCCGAGGGATTAGCATAATCTTCAAGGAGATAAGGTTTCATCGCCTCAAATGCATCTATATCCAGTTTTGTTGTTGCTGCATTGTCAGCGTATATCTTCATATTACACCTCACGAGAATAGAGTACAGCCTTCTTCTTTGAACTCCTCAATCTTATCATAAATATCCTGAACAGATACATCAAGAACACCTGATAAACAATCAATACAATAAAAATTCCGAGTTTCTATACCTATCAGTTTAAGGTTGATACCAACTTCATCTTTTGACAGCTCTGCTTTTCCACAGGAAATACATTTTTTCTTTGCTTCAATTTTCATTCTTCACCAAGTTCCTCTACATCGAAATCCGGCACGGTCTTTCCTTGCTCTTTTTCATCTGCATGACCCATTTGCATCCTAATAATTGCTCTCATATCCATCGCAGGCTTAAGACAATAATTCCAGAAATCGTCTCTGCTTATATCACTCGGCTTTCTAACTCTTGGAAATAAGAGTTTCAGAAAAGCAGTACATATTTTTTTTATAGCATCTGTGTCTCTTGTATCTGAATCAGGAGGCATTTTTACTAATTTATCTACAATCACCCTGTATGAAGCATCTTCACGAAGCTGATGCATTATCGTTGCAAAATATTCAGAATTTAATGCCCACCCACAAGCTTTCATATCGTCTTTCATACGTGGCAAGTCCCAGCCTTTGATAAATCCATGTATTCTATCAAGAAATTGCGGCTGATGAAACGGCTTAGGAAGCTCTGCACACATATTGACATATTCATTCTGCCTGTCAGAAGTGATATTTCCAAGAAAGATTATTCCTGCATCGACATTAACCTCGTGATTATCAGGAGCACGATACTTGCCGTTTTCCATTATTGCTTGAAGTGCAGATTGTATTTCAGCATCCTTCATGTATTCTGCCTCTCGTATTTCATCTAAAGCGACATAATCTCTGAATGCAACAACGCCCTCTTTTTTTGTTGTCAAATCGTAGATCAGCTTTGACCGAGTCACTTTTCCCGATACTAACCATCCATACCTTGAAATCTGTCCAAAAAGATATGATTTACCAGTGCCGGGAGGAGCAAGCTCCATAAGATTTAATCGTTTCTCAACAAATGGCAAAAGTCGCTGAATCATGGTCAATTTTTGCTCAAATGATTCGTATCCCTCGGGATTGTAATCTACAGCCGAAAGAATAATGTCAACCCATTCGGTCAGTGAAAAATCCTCATTGGCAGATTTGTAGTCATCAAGAGATACTTCATACGGACAAAAGTCACGATAACTTACAAGTTTTATCTTGCAAGGTTCTTTTTCATCATCGGGGATATAGTAGCCTAATTCAATGATGCCCCAATTTTCCTCGGATTTCAGAAGTTCGTCAGAACATACATCCCATACATCTTTTGGAATTATTGTTTCTTTGAACTCCAGTCCGAAATCAGGAAGGCGAAAAGCGACTATCTGATTCTTGATATTTATGTTTACAGAAATTTTTCCTAAGAATTTTACAGTCTCATGTTCATTAACCACACGATTCAAAAGGCTTTTCCAATCTTCTTTTTTAGGTATGAATTCACTAATAAATTCAGAAGCACTGTCAGCATCAATTTCTCCGTCTTCATCTTGAAAACGCTTGATAACCCAGTCACGCATAAATGACGGTAGCTTAAAAGATGAAATGAAGTTGCTTTTTTTGAGATCCTTATAAAGCACCATCTCATCAAAAGCATCACGAAGTCTATTGATAAAGTCGTCGTTCTGATATACTGTTTCGCTCATATAGACCTCCAATTAAAACAAATCTCTCGTTGTGCCAACTGCTTTTTTTGTTTCAAATATCATTCCATGCTGAACAAGCTTGTCTCCGTCATAAAGATTAGCGTTGAATTTTCCGCTTCTCTTTATTTCTGGTATCTCAAACTTATAGTGAGAATTGTTTATAACATTGCTACAATTGCATTCGCATGAGAAAGAAGTATTTGATATCCCATTAACAACAAGCTTCGGATTATGAATGATAATATTGGAATAAATGATAATTGATACAACTTCCTTGTTGTGGAATAGTATAGGTTTGTCGGCATCTACAATATGAATATCCAGATCTTTTGGCTTTTGGGTTATCTCAATAATCGGGACAACCGTTTCTTCGAGAGTTGCGCCACCGTGAACTTCTACATTTGCAGGACGGCTGCCTTGAAATCTGTCATAATTTGCGAGTACTGCGTAGCCGTTTTCATAGGCAACTTCTGGAAGATTCGGATCTTCACTTACTGGACAGCATCTACCACTATGTTTACCGTGGTTATCTAAGGTGTGCATTTTACATATCGTTTGATGAATAACTGATAGCCTGCTTGCACCATGGTCTGATATAATTATTATTTTATCAAACTCATGATTAACCAACATTTCCTGAATTTGTCTTAACTCTCTATCTATAATGCTAAGCTCAAAGAATAGGTGTATAGGTTCTTTTACGTATCTGTAATCAATTTCCTTACTATGATGCTTTAATTCATCAAGATCCTTCGTGCCAGGTATTTTCTCATTTCCATCACTATCTACATCAAGTTTAAAGAATTTTATAAAATCTTTATTGATACCCGTGATTGAAGGTAGCTCACAATGAGCTATGTGTACTGATGTCTGTAAATTAAGCGATTCGCATTTTTTAAGGATGTAAGCCAAATATTCAACACCCAATGCATCAAAGAAATGTATTTGCGCATTTGATTTATCTATGCCTTTTACAACACTTATTCTTGGCAACAGCTTTGTGAACGGACGTGAAACAGCATATTCTTCCACATTTTTCATAAATTCAGGGAATATGCGGTTCGTTACTTTTTGCAGCTTGTAGTCATGGAAATACGCCGTCAACATAGGCAACAGAAAGGAATCATTTGTAGGATTCTTCGTATTTCTATCGTTGAATTCAAAGTCCCCCAGATAGTCATAAAGCTCTGGAAATGCGTATTTTACTATGCTTAGGATCTCTTCTTCGGTAAAAGTGTAATTCGCTTTCCCAAGATAATACAGAAATGTGCGTTTTTCTTTTTCACTAAGATTTGTCAGATAATACACTGCATCTTTATCATATTTTCCTACAAGATTGCAATAATTTTGTATCAACGCTAAATTATTATCTGGTAAGTCTTCAATAAGCTGCTTTCTTTCCTGATATAACTGCAAAAAATCAGTCGCATCATGCTTATAGCACAACAAATCTGTAAAAATCAGTTCTATCAGATCATGCACTGAATCGCTCTTTTTTACAGCTCCTGACAAATACTTATTCTCTTTTGTTCCGAACACCTTCATAGCAATCCATAGAAGCCACGCTCTGTCTGATTCTGTATCAATAAAAGCATTCTTTATCATCATCGATAGATTATATACACTGCCAAATTCTTTAACTATAACGCTTGATAAAGACCCTGCCTTTTCAATCTTGCCATACAATGACTTCCATTGCTTGTCAGAACCCCATTCCTGCTCTGTGCTGGATTTGATTTCATGATACTTTTTACATAAAACATCATAAATTCCGTTAATGGAGTTAATTTGAAGCATGGATTTTTTATAGATATTCGGCAAAACTTTTGTGTGAACTAGTATGTCAGCATCATTTATATCATAAGAAAGGGATTCTAACGCATTCAAAAGGTTAGAAAAGCCCTTTACAGTCTTAGGTGTCATATCTTCAGTAGATGCTGTCATAGTGATTGTCGGCAGAATAAAATGTTCATTTTCAAGAATGATAGTTCTGTGATTTGCCCTGTTTCCATCAGTATAGATTGCATTTTTTAAAATCCCACCACAACCATAGGTAAGAATAACTACATGACCTTTTACGGGCAAATGCAAAAGGTCAGATATGGCTCTTTTTAATTCCAGCTCACCAAGAAACATATAATTTAATAAGTAACCAAGAACAATACCGTTCTCAAGCGATTTTACGTCGGATTTAAATTTGTATACGTTAGGCAGACCATCATCGTTGCAGTATTCAGAAACCCTTACTATTGTTTTGCTACCGTCTGCTTGCATTTTTGAGATTATACTCTGCAGAATGGTGCTGTCATCTATGTTTGCAATGAACGGATAACCACTTACCTCCGAGTTAAAGTAAGCGGTTATCTCGTTAAAGCAACTTGTTTCATCAAAAAGCCGCATTATTTACCATCTTCTCCTTTGAGAATCTGTATGCCAAATTCCGCATCTTCATCTATTCTACGTTTCAGATATTCTCTTAGCTGTGCAGTGTCCATTCTGTCAATGATCTGACTTGCCATCTCACTGCCTCTGAGCTTATATTCCTTATCCACCATCGACTGCAACAGCTTTTGAACTTCCGTGCTTCCAAGCCAATAATAAGGAGATTCGTGCAGCTTCGTCCGAAGCTTGCTTCTGATGTCGTTTACATCTTTCAGAAGTACAGCATTAGAACCAACAATCAGCTCCATGAATAAATGATCTCTTTCCGTGCTGTCTCGCAGTCTGTCATAAAAATCAGCCTGATTCATAAATTCAATTGCTTCCTTCGCATCATCTTCGCTTGGATTTGCGCTTTTGATAATGTCGAACATTTTTCGAGCATATGATCTCAGATTCTCTTGAACCATACATAGAATAGGTGTATCATACTTGTCAGACCATTCAATCGGATCTTTTGTTCCAGTCTTTTCAAGCCAAAGTGTCTGCATTTTCTTCTTCCACTGGCTCTGAATAAACTCTTCGATCCTGCTTTGAATATAGTTATAGTATTCGGTCTTACCTTTGGTAAACTGTCCACTCGGCAGGCTATTGTATAGTTCTGCTATTTCGCTGTCGTTCAAATCAGTAAGAAGCGAGTTGGCATCTGCCTTAAAATACGGAACTTGGTCTTTATAGAAAGCATCAAAAGCCTCTCTTTGTTGGACTAACAATTCATAGAATTTCTTCTTGTTCTGTTCGGCAATTGTACCGTTTCTCTTTATAGCACTTAATTCCCAAAGGAAAACGCCCAAATCACCGACCTGTTTTGCTACGGCTTCACATGGCATCTTAATATTATTAGTCCGTCTGTTCCATTCGATTATTGTTTCTTGCAATGATGTACAGGCAGACAGACTTTTATTACTCTCCCTGATAATCTTATATTCAAGTATCACATCGGAGATTTTTTCATCTGCTGTCTCGGTACTCCATACCCAGTTACCATCACCGGCGCTGAACTTCTTTTTCACCTCATCAATATAAGCACCATTGTCATTAATTTCAGCTGCAAGCTGTTTCAGCTCACCATTCTGATACTGCTCAATATAAGCAATCATACCTTCTCTGCATTTGTTGTCCGTGATAAGTTTTTTCAAATCATCTATCACAGAAGACGATTCCTCAAAAATCTCGCCGATTCTTTCTGCAAGCTTATTTTCTGAATCCTGATTGCTGTTTGCTGTATTGGCTATACCTGTATAACAATCAATAACTTCTTCAACTGTTTCCCTCGGGCTATCGTACTGCTCTTTATCAAGTAGGTACTTCACACACCAGACTGGGAACTGGAATTCTTTCATCTTGATTCTGATTTGATTTCTTGTATCAGGAATAGATGTACACATAGATGCAGGAATACCAAATACAGTAGATGAACCCGAAAGGAAGCACTTAACTTTTGATGTCATGGTAACAATATATTCGTTCTTGTAATTCTTCGCAGGATTTGTCTTTTCACCAAGGGCATTTGCAATCATTGACTTCATCTTGTCTACAGTCATGGTTTCTGTGTTAGAGTGGTTGCTCCAAAAATAATTTGCTGTTGCATACTCCTTCAGGCAGAATCCAAGCACAAATGATGCGATTGCGTTAGGCATAAAGCCATATGGCGACTTCTCCATTTCCTCAAAAATCGTCATAATGCAGACTTCGCCGTTATTCTTCTCAAACTCCTCAGCTATGATTTCCTCTATCCTGTTCTTTACCTTAACAATAACAAGACTTTGCTTTGTAGTGTCTTTCCAGTATTCATCTACGCTCCATACATCAGCAAGAGCATCTTTTGTCCTCTTATCGTATGCACTCTTTGTTTCACGCTTAATGCCCAGTTCTGCTCCCTGTGAAAGATTAAACGCCCCGTAGAGTGTACCGTTCAATGCATACTGCTCAAGGCATACAGGATATACATGAAAAGCATATTTTTTCAGAGTGTCCTGCAAATCGGAAAGATTGGCCTTTCTTTCACCGTTTGGATTTGACGGCGTATAGATACAGAATGCCCCGTTGGTGATATTTTGCTGCCATTGACGAAGTACACTGTCAGCCTGATCGTGGTAGTGCTTGCCCTGACCATTCTTATCCTTTGTAGAATAATACTTTGTAAATGCAAGTGCATCTATATACTGATCGTAAAGATCTTTACCCATGGGGGTAAGTGTTTCAATAAAGATAATGTCATTATTCGGCATGGATACAGTTTTCAGAATACGATTCTTTACTTGCTGTGCTTCTGTATCATTCATAGCAAATGTGATGATAATTTTAAATCGCTCGGGATAATTATGCCGTTTCTGTGTGGTTAAAGCTGTATTGAAACCGCTATCCGATGTGTGTACAGGAATATATCTCATTTCAACAGGTTTCGGAATTGTAACAGCATCAGCCAGTCCTGCGAGGGTAATCAAATTCGTGGTAGTGGTTTCAGTAATAGCGGCCTCTTTGTGCTTCTTAATTCCATCGCCTACATTTCCATTAGCAACGCAATACTCTTTTTTGCCGTTCGCCATAGGCTTTTCAAAAATCAGCCCCTTCTCCTGCAATCCTTTTGCAATAGATATAGCTTTGTTAATACTCCAATCAGTACCACGGAAAGAAAGGTCAAGTGTCTCGGCACTCGGCGATAATAACTCATCATTAGAGATACGGACAGAAACAGCCTGTAAAATTAAGATGGTTTTAAGTACCTTCTTTTCTTCCGGCAGTAAACTATCAGGTTTCAGTCCGTCATAGCTCATAAAGATACTGCGTACATCATCGGCAAGACCATTGATTTGCTTGCCAGCAAAGAAATCCCACAACAAATCGACCGTAAGGATATTTTCCATTTTATCCATGGGACCGTGATTGTTGATAAACCATTTGAATCCTCGTGTATCTTCGCTCTCGTTGATAACAAAGTCAAACATACTGCGCTGATTGGAGTTGAACATACTCGCAATTTGGCGAAGTATCAGTGCAGCGTAAGGGTGTATCGGTGCTACACTCTGCAAGTCTTCATCGCTAAAATCGGATTTTTTACTCTTACCCGCTCTCTGAAAGCCAAGTATACTCTTTCTAACATCTGAAAGTCTACCGTTAAGCGAAGGCAATATGCCGTTATTCCAATCATTTAACAGCACAGGATCGTCCGTAAGCTTCATAGCCTGATGTAAGAGTTTAAAAGCCGTATTTTCGGGAAGAGAAATCTCTATAGGTTTCTGGAAACGGTCAAGGAACTTCTTGGCGGCACTTGAATCGGCAAACACCTTTTCTGCCTCGTGGGTTACGATAATAAAGTAGAATGGGCTGGAAAGGCTGATCTCAAGCAACGTCTGAAAACCTGTCAGTCCCATAGGGTGACTGGTCATAAACTCCGAAAACTCGTCCCATGCAAATATGATTGCCTTGATATCATTCTTATCAATTATATCCTTGATCCATGCTGACATAGCATTGGTATCTTTAAGAATGCCATACTGTCCAATACTTGTCATGACATTCATGACCTTACGCAGCATCTCCTCAGCAACCTTCTCATCATCGCCGTTAATGATTTCCTCAATTATATCAACGTTCAAGCCCTGGAATTCCGCAATATACTCTTCTTTCTTGATAACGTTGTCAAAATAATTTCGGTTGACAGGATCAGCAATAAACGCAAGGAATGAGTCCTTCATAGATGCAGAGCCTTGGTTTTCAATGCCGTTTTCTTCAAGAGCTTTCATAATGCTCTGCTGAACAGCAAGAACAAGGTCAGTTTCTGTCTTGACATCAGAAGAGCCAATACGATGAATAGTAATAATTTTACCGCTGTTCTTCATTGTAATGAACTTGTTGAGCAAGTCATTGGAGAGCTTCTGTTCATGGAAATACTCTGTGATTTCTTCATCTTTGGCACGGAGCATAGATATCAGCGTAAGGAGCAGATGCGACTTACCTGAGCCATACGGACCCCATGTGAATATGGAACGCTCGTTCAAGCCGTTCACCATATCGCAGGTCTGCTTCATTACCTGTATAAAAGAATCGTTTGCAAAATAGTTCTTCCAGCTGACCTTGCCCTGCTTGATGAGTGCCTCGGTCACTTGCGGAAAATATTTCGGGTCTATCTTAAAATAGTCCTTATATAACTTCTTGTCCATTTTCTTACCTCAATTTTATAACAGTGTCAGTACATCTTCCGATGTCTTATCCTCCGAGAGCGTGATCGTTTCCAGATCGAGGGTAAACGACGCACGAATGAATTCAGGATAGTGCGTACTCAAATTATTCAGCAGTTTGATCATAGTTTCACAGTCAAGACCGAATATGCGTGTTGGGCTGATGCCGTCCCTTTCAAGGGTATCGTCAAGCAGCGTGGAGAGCGAAAACTGATAGTAACCATCGCAAGCCTCAGCAAACTTGAACAGAGAGTAAAGGATAACCTCTGGGATAGGTTCCTCCCATTTTGTACGAGTTACATCGATTAAGACACGATTTTTACTATTTTCTTTTAGCTGACATACGCCTAAACCTAATGTTTTGCCAAGAATGCTGTTAGAGGCAAAGATGTTCTTATATGCAGAAACAATATGCTTCTGTGAGTTTTCAGATATCACAGTATCCGAAAGCATACTAAGGAGCTGAACAGGTGTATATGTCATTCCACAGGTCGTATTCATTACCCACCAATTTAGTTCTGCTGTATATGCAAGGTTGCATATGATAATGCCCCATGCTGTTTCCGTTTCAATTCCTATTTCTGCAATCTTTTCACCGAAAAGAGAAATTGTATTCTTTTTTGAAACAGTAACTCCTGCGTCTGAAAGAAAAGAACGCATATTTTTAATTTTGTTCGGACCCAATTCGTTATCCTCCCAAAACTCATCCTTTTTAGCGAAGTAATCAACAACCCATTCGTATTCGATACCAATATTTCCGTATCTATCTACACTGCCCATTTTCTTATCTCCTTTCGGCAATCTCAATGAATTTGCCACTAAGCAACCATGAAATACATCATGGCATTTTTTACACTTAACACATCTGTCGTCAATTTTAATCTTACCGTCATTCATGGTTATATAGCCATTAGGACAGTTAGCTTCGCATACATGACAACCTATACAATAAGCTGATTTTCGGAATACTGTTTTCAATGCTGAACCAAAGAAAATATCAGTCTTAGTGTTTTCGCTTAAATCTACTGAGAATACTTGTAATTTACCTACCGTCCTACGTCTTATAACATAACTTTTATCATCATAAATCAACTGTATAAAGTTATTGCTAATGCTTATAACATCACAAATAGTTTTTATCCATTCTTTCCAATCCGTCCTCTCACGAACAAGCGTAATGGTCAATGTACCCTTATCTGTATTCTCAATGCAGTAATCATCAGATATATTTAATTCACGCCCACTCTTACGCGCTTTCCAGCCACAGGTTTCCATGAAATCGACCTTATCTTTTTCTGATGAAAACACTTTTGAGGTCGTTTCAAGAATAATCTCATTATACTTAGAAGTAGTGTAAGGTGAATGGGAATCTCCACTATACGATTGTTCTTTGAAAAAGAAATTTTTATATGCTGCCATTGGGCATACAAGGCAGCCTGCTCTGGAATTCCCCTTTTTATATGTTTCATTCAATAACAGCTTGTTATCATAAATATATAGAAAAACCTCAGCAGAACTCCAATCAAGTATCGCATGACAGCTATATTGCCCTTTATGCTTTCCACCATAGGTTATATCTTCATACTGACTGCGTGAAACACTTTCATCGCCTCGAATACCCGTAAAAGCCATTCCACGGAAAGAGGGATTACCTGTCAACTCCCTCAATGTTAATATTTGTGGTGCAGTCTTATGAACGCTGCAACACCAACGCATCGTTTGTGATGGTGTTCCAAATTCTCGCCAAGTATAGCCCGGCTCTTGTTCTGATTTAGCTATAATGAACTTGATGTTTTCTTTCTTGCAGATATCCTTTTGCTTTTCAACTAATTCATAGGTATCACTAAACTCCATTTGTGTATCGCCAAAAAGAACCAAAAACCCATCATGCGGCAAAGCTCTCTGAACCAAATCAAGAGCTACCACGCTGTCCTTACCGCCGCTGAATGCCACATAATAAATATCGATCTTCTTGCGATATTCCATGTAAGTGTTGTAGATCTTCTGTATCGTTTCTTGCACAAGTGTTTCAAGGATACTGCGGTTTTTGTCGCACATTGCTTGTATATTCACAAATTCAAGCATACCGCCGTCGGGTTCGGGTTCATCAAGCAGTACGATCTCGGGCTTAGTATAAAGTGAACCGCCCTTCGTCCTGGCAACGTGCTTTCCTTTGTATATGTAGTTGTTTGCCTCCGCCCACATAAGCGGAGCGGATTTGTCTTTGGGATAATTCCAAAATTCATCAAAGCCGAGAATGTCAAGCTCTTGGTAGTAAACAGGGCGAGGTTCTTTGCTGAATTTCGCCTGATTAGTAGTCAGCAGTAAACCGCCTGTCTCCTCGTCCCAATGGTATTCGTACATTGCGTATCTTCCTTAATCTATATTTAATCGCTTTTGTTTTGCCACCTTGATAATAGCGGAAATATTGCTGTTCTTAGCTCTTTGCTGAAAATTCATAGCTTTGAGCAGCTGTAAAGCAGATTTTTCATCTGACCAACTATGATTTCTTGCAAGCATATCTGCCGCCACATCATTATAATTCTCCAAATCGGAGGAACGTTTGAGCATTACACCGAAATAATCATCCTGTGAAACGCTTAACTGAACAAGTCGGAATTTTTCGCTATACTCTCGCAGGAAGCTTTCCAACAGGAAGCCGTTCCACCGAACAGATGCAGGCGGCAAGCTGAGAAACAGCGTAATATCTTTAAGCGGAGTGTACTCGTCGGGGTACATTTCTTCTAACGTTTTGTCAACTGCTGTAACATCGAACACTACTGTACTTTTGCGTACAAGTTCAGTTTCAGAAATACGTATCATTTCCTTGAAAATGCTGTCCCAATATATTGCGGATAAGCCGAGTTCTTTTTTTAGCTCCAGTAATTCGCTCAAGGTAAGTCGTTTACGGTCAGCAGCATAATTTTGAAACACCTGACCGTAGTCGAGTTGTTCTCCCTTGTTCGTGATTACAGATAAGCTGAACTCAAACTCATCTCGGAGAAGTACTTTCAGGATATTTCTTATGCCATGATCTTTTAAGTATTCCGAATCCATTGCAGATGATGGACAAACACTTCTGAAAACCTCACGCAATTCCTTTGCTACTAAAAAGCCCCTGTCAGATATAGCTGATCGAATGGCATGGATCAAAGCAATTTTTTCCTCGGAGGGGATATAGAAATTCGGTGCGTAGAAATATGTGCCTTCATCTACATAGGCAGCATCATCGATTTTCATCAAAGCTTGCTTTATCCTGTACATAGGGATATGCGGGACTTGTGCTTGCAGTTCTTCAAATGTTACAGGAACATGGAAACTTTGAAGCACTCTTCTAATTTCTTCATTCGAGTCAGCCTCTACACCGTATTTTATAATGTATGACTTCATAGCATGGTATTCCTTTGGGAAATTACCGTCACTTTGAATAACAGTTCTTAGAGTGTCAGCACTGTATATACTCATCTCTGATGCCAATCTATCAGAATATCGATCATAAAGGCACTCATAATAAACAGCGGTAGCACCATTATCAAAGGCATTTTTTATATCTTTGTATATAGATGAAAGAAGACTATCATCGGAATTATCGGAGTAAAAGATTCGATTATCCCTCACTTGACCAATACTTTCCAGGCAACTTTCAACCTCGTCCATATCCAGGTTAGTGGGATATCCGTATCGTTCTTCATAGGCGGACTGAAAGCGCATTCTGTGCATATAATCGCCTATACAATAGCCATCTTCAAATTCCTGTATGAGAATAGCCACATATTTTTGGGTGTACTCATCGGTTACTGGTGCAGGAGTTACTGTCTGTTGTGCAGAATCAGAGACCACAGAAAATGAAAGCATATAGTCACGATATTTATATAAAGCGGCAACAAGATAATTATGTTTTTCCTCACTTGTTTTTCTAAAACCGCTATCATTCATTAAAAGAGAATACATCTCATAAAAATCATCATAAGTTGTACAAGCAAAAATGCTGCCACTATACAATCCATTAGTTCGAGCATATAAGTCGCAGGTGTTGATTGCTGACTTGTAACTTCTTGCTGTCGCTGACCTCAGTCTTGCACTTTGCAACATCCATGAAACGAAATCGATATCTTCATTATGAATATCATTTGTTTTTATGATTGTATTCGCTGTCTTCTCATTTTTAATCATATCAGTTTTACCGTCAGGTAATTCTCTTATGTAGTCAGCGAATAACTGTAAGCCAAGTTCAGCTAAAGATAAATATTTTTTATATTTTACGATGAAGAATTTATGATTCAACACTTTCCTCTTGAGAATAGTGATAGTTTCATCTGTCAAATTCTCAAAAATCGAATGAGACAATGCCTTAGTGGAAATGGCGAAATTCTCCATGAAACCAATAGATTCAAGAATTTTAGTTGCTAATTGCGGCTGTGTTACATAGACATATCGAGCAAAATCATCTTTGGTTGCTGATGAATAAGCCACCATTTGCAAAGCCTCCTCTTTCATATTTTGATAAGCACTGGGATCGGCAAGGTACAACTCAACTATTTCGGTAAATAGTTTTGACGCTGGCTTACCCATATCCATCTTCTCATATGCGGTTGCCATGCTTGTCAATTGAAAGCTGATGCCATTAGTGTTACGAAATATATCATCAATTTCAAGTCCTTGATTAACTGCTTTCAAACGTAATTGATATGATACTAAATTAACCATTTGCATCTTTGGTACGCCTGATTTTATTTGCAACCAGGCCTCAAGCAGTATAATTGCTTCGTATTTATCCCAAGGGACTCGTAAAGCCATATAATCGCAAGCCCTTCCTTTGTCTAATATACTATTATACTATACACTTTTTCTCACATTTTGTCAATGGGCACAGAGCCAAAATCCACGCAAATCAATTTTGTTGATTAAAAAATCAATTTTAGATTTCAGGATTGATCTAATGATTTTAAGCTGCTTTCGTACTTTTTTCAATTTCGATATGTCAAATCCAAAAATGTTCTTGTAAAATATTAAACATTTTGAAAATTGATTTGCGTGAACTTAAATCACAGGCGAATAACAAGATTTCTGATTTTTCTCGAAAAATTGCTATGTTTTATACGCACGGCACTACAGTCAGTGATCTAATAAATTATCGCCTTAAGTTCAGTCTTTTGCTTTGGGATCAGAATCGATTAAGTCGGTCAGGCAGTCAAGGAAGCAGAAGTTAGTGTCCTGATGCTTGTAATAAGCCTTTGGATTCATTTTTATGACCATACCTTTCCGCTGCGCTACAAGGCACAAAAGGGAATGAAACCTGTGTGCGAACATATAGCGCAGCAAGCAATAATTTGTTATAATATATTAGAGGAAGCAGGCACACTACAGAGCACGTGAAGGTGAGTGGGTGCGGCATTCTGCAGAACCGAATTTTTATGTGTGCCGGATGCTCTTTCAAGCACAAATAAGTAGGGCTATGAACCCTGTAACCTTATCTTTGGAGAGACGGACTACTTCAATCTTTCAGTGAGCATCCAGTCAATGCCTGTATTTCTCAAAAACTATTTGTGAGGGATGTGTAATGCTGAAAATCGTTTATCCCATCTGCTGTGGCATGGATGTCCACAAATCATTTATCGTTGCCTGTTGGTGCTATACTAAAAAAGTGGACAGCAAAAAGCGAAAGATGGTATAATAATAAAAAAGGATAGAATCACATGGAAAACACCAAGTATACAGAGGAATTCAAGCAAAGCATAGTAAGCTTGTATGAATCCGGACATTTGGTTCATTCCATTCAATTAACTTTTCAATCTTTACATTGATAAACTCACTTTTGTTATCTTCCTTATTTTTAGAAAATAAGGAAGATAAATACCTCCATAAATTCTAATTTACTTTTCTTTAAATTTTTTATATGCAGCATCAATCCGTACTTTTAAAGCGTTGTAATCATTTATACCGGAAATGAAATCATACAGATCACATGAAATATCACATGGACAAGTTTCACAGTAATCATTGAAATACTCATTTCCGTAGTACTGTCTGACAAATTCAAGAATATCTGTATTTACATCTTCCTCCAAGAGTTTACCATCTAAATCGGACATTAAATATTCAGAGCCGGTCATGAGTCCGTCACGAACTTTTTGACAATCTTCTGCGTCTGCATCTTCTCCCTGAAAATTATTGTTAATCACCCATTTGATAAATAAGCCAATATGATTTGAAGCATACAACCAAATTTTTTCAATCTGTTCCTCCGTAAGTTCTCCTGTAATATTGTGCTTTTTTCGATATGTTTTCTCAGCACTATCCCAGTGCCAGTCAGCTTTGTCAATTGCCATTATTTTGCTCCTCCAAATTCCGATTTGTCAATCTATTTTATTTTCTGCTTCTGGTTTATAGTTCTTCTCAATATATTCCTCCACAGCCTTGATAAACATCTGATTCATGCTCATGCCCATTTCAGCAGCGACAGCTTTTAGTTTCTCTCGTTCACCCTTTGGAACACGAATCTTGATATCGTCAAGGTGCGTTTTAACATACTTTGCCGTGATTGCTTTTCGTTTTTCATTATAGTACATAGAAATCAATCCTTTCGTATTGTACCCATTACTTTAATTATACGCTATCAATGTTATTTTGTCAATTCTTTTTGTAAAAGTTGTCCGGATTTTTTGCAAAATTTTATGTTCGGTACATAATCTAAAAGCCATATTCCTCCGAACTGATCATACGTCTGTAATCTCCACATTGCAAGCTGTACATCTTCAAACGGAAACATTAGAATTGTATCCAAGCATATAGACTTTTTTAATATTAACTGCTGTTTTCATATCATGTCTCTGAAAGCTATTAAGATCAACTAAACTTTTAAGTTCAGTATCACGGTTAATCTCATGATAACATATTTCATAAACATGCTCCTTGAGTCAATTGAGATACACGAATATCTATTCCACCGCTATACGCTTGCAATGAAAAATTGTCTATACATGATTCGGATGACGGTGCTCCTTTTACATATCTCAATATAAATGAATTGACTCCTGCTGTCAGCATATACATTAGTCACATTTAAAAGTAAAAATGCTATTACAGTAAAAATCGAAGTTACACATTTTCTCATATTTTACCATCCTTTCAACTTAGTCAAACCCCCCTTATCCATTTCGCATACCGTATCACAGAGAATTTCTATATCCTCTGCCGAATGAGAAGCGATAAGAATAGTTTTACCTTGTTCCTTCAAATTTAAAAGATATTTTCTCATATCCGAAACACCGTCCTTGTCGAGACCGTTCATTGGCTCGAGAATAAGCAAATCGGGATTTTCCATAATTGCCTGAGCAAGTCCTAATCTCTGCCTCATACCAAGAGAATACTTCTTCACATGACGTTTGAGATCAGGAACAAGACCAACCATCTGCATTGTATTACGAATCTTTTCTTTGTCAATTTTCTTGTTAAGATCGGCAAGCAATTTAAGATTGCGATACCCAGAATAATATGGAATAAATCCCGGAGTTTCAATGATAATTCCGACTGAATCAGGAAAATCACAGTCTTTTCCAATTTGTTTATCC
>OGSD01001973.1_pt1 | contig 18086 bp, 12 predicted proteins | sample 1553571 | NCBI WGS metagenome assembly OGSD01 (sample SAMEA2580072, study PRJEB22360) | human gut metagenome | biome: human gut; feature: human-associated habitat; material: faeces | place: Denmark | collected 2008/2010 | reverse complement strand
TAATAATATTAATATTAATAATACATATAGATGCGATGAAATGGATTCGATTGATAAGATTGACAGAAAAGATATCAAAGCTGAATTAAAAAAACAACTGAATTATGAAAACCTCATCAGCAGGAATGAAGCTGACAAAAAACAGATAAACAGCATTATCAATATTCTGGCAGACGTTATGTCAAGCCGTTCACAAAGTATCCGCATAGGCGGAGAAAACAAACCGTTGGAGGAAGTCATTCAAAGATTTAAACAATTGACGGACAAGCATATTGCCTATGTTCTGGAATGCCTGAATAAAAATGCAAACAAGCCCAGAAACATAAGGGCGTATCTGCTGACGTCTCTATTCAACGCTCCGTCAACAATGGACTGCTATTATGCTCGTGACGCTGATCAGGTTGAAACCAAACAGTATTCTTTCGACATAGAAGAAATAAAATCCCTTACAAATTCTTTTTCCGGACTGTAATTTGATATAAATCCAAATGGATTTTCATAAATAGCTATAAAATCGCCGTAGAGGGCACCAGCAAGCCTCAGAATCAACGAAAGGAGTTTTTTCACAAAATTACACCCTAAATTTGAAAGTGCCTAAAAACCGCCTTAAAATCGCTCTCAGGGCATACGCTTAATTTTCATTTCCACTCCGTATTTAATCGCAGAGCCGTCTGCAAGGCTCTGTAATGCGCAAATCCATTGAAGGGAGTGATGCTATATGCACGATTTCAAACGGGCTGTAAATTGCCCGCAAATGCGTATTAACGGCATATGCCGAAAAGAAAGGAAATGAAAATGAAACAAAAATTCTGTAAAAAGCTTCTGCTGATAGTAACAGCTGTAATGATGCTTTGTTCGGCATTGCCGTTACAGACGTTCACTCAGGTTTCAGCCGCTTCGGATTATGAAATTGTAACTCTGCCTGCCCCTGACGGATACGGTCAGAAAAGCAGAACCCAGATATCCAAAAACGGTAAAATCGCAGGCGGACTGTGGTATATCATCGCCCATAACGGAGATATAGCATATTGTCTTGAACCGGGCAAGCCGATAAATTCGTTCAAGTACAAGGAAGGAACGATTTCTCTGACAAACGATCAAAAAAATTTGCTAGGACAAATATTCTTGTACGCCTACGCAAAAAAACCATCAAACCTTTACAGCTATTCGGAATATCTTCCGCAATATATAGCAACACAGTTATTGGTGTGGGAGGTTATTGCAGGTCAGAGAGACGCACAATTTAACCGTATTTCCAACGGCTATACGCCTGTAAAGGATGTTTTAAACAATTTTAAAAATGCCGAAGTATGCAAACAGGTCAAGAGCTTTTACGAAGCCTATGAAAAAAATATCAAGGCTGACGGGAAAAAGATCTCGTTTTCTTATCTCGAAAGAAAAGATGCTGAAAAAAATGCTTTAAAATGCAACAACGACGGAACATACACATTCACAGATAAAAACGGTCAGCTGAATAATTTCGACGTTACAGTCAAGGACGGTTCAGTTGTTTCAAAATCAGCAACACAGCTGAAAGTCAAGGCTGAAGCCAACAAAACAGCATTGATAACTATGAAGCAAAACAATGTCAACGCTTCCGGCGAACGCTGCGGAATGCTCGTACTGACAAACGGATCAAACAATCAGACTATCACCAAACTTCAGGCTGATCCCCGTGATTATTACGCAGCTGTAAAGGGCGTAGAAAACGGCAGCCTGTGGATAAAGAAAAGTTCTCCGGACGATAACAAGGTGGAAGGAATTACATTCCATATTACCGGTAACGGAATCGACGGAGACTACACCACAGGCAAAGACGGATATATCAGAATACCCGGTCTTAAGCCAGGCACATACAAGGTTTCGGAGAAAACCTCAAGTATTTACACAAATGTCCGTGATAAGACAGTAATAGTTGAGGCGGGAAAAACGGCGTATGTATTGTTCGTAAACACACTGAAAAAAGGTCATCTTGTTGTAACAAAATATACCGAGGATAAAGCTGAAGCCAATTTCACATTCGGTCTTTACTCAACAACTTCTGACGGTAAGGTATATGATACTTTTGACGATAAAATAACCACCTACATACAAGGCTCAGGTTACGGAAAAGCTTCATGGACTGAATTGCCGTTCTGGACCGAAGACGGAAAAGAATTAATATACGTTCTTACAGAAAAAAATGCACCTGACAGGTATGTGACTTTAGGTGAATTCGAAGGTTCTTTGTTATCTTCAGCTGATGACAACGGACTTATGATTCATTTGGACGTGGAAAATAAATTGAAACGTTCAAGCGTTCTTATTGTCAAAAAGGATTCGGAATCCGGAGACAATATTCCGCTTCCCGGAACAGAATTTCAGATACTTGATTCAAACGGAAATAAAGTAATTTTAACCGATGATGACGGTAATGAAACTGATACATTCGTGACCGATGAATCGGGACAGATTTTACTGCCCGAACCTCTGGTTTACGGTACGTATCAGTTGATAGAAACCAAAGCTCCGGACGGCTATGTTTTAGACAAAACCCCGATCGATTTTGCCATCACTGAGGACGGCGCAACAGTACAGGTAGAAAAGCAAAATACAGTCCAAAAAGGAACTATTTCAATTTCAAAAATCGGAGATGTTTTTTCATCTGTTGAAAGCGAAGAAAATTCTTCTGCTGAAGGTGAAAAAAATAAAAAAATCTACTCTCCTGTCTTTGAAGAAAATTCTTTGAAGGGCGCAAAATTTGACATTATTGCAGCTGAGGATATTTACACTCCGGACGGTAATTTAAAAGTCGAAAAAGATACGGTTGTGGACACAATCACAACAGGCTCTGACGGTACGGCAACCTCAAAGAAACTGTATCTCGGAACATACCGAGTTGTTGAAATCGAAGCTCCGGAGGGATACGTCCTTGAGAACGGCGAAACCCTTGTCACTCTCGAATACGAAGGACAGGAAATAGCCGTAACCAACACAGGTACGTCCTTTAAGAACAATTACCAGCAGGTAAATATTACTCTGGAAAAGTATCTTGAATCCTCTGAGAAATACGGTATTAACGGTGAAGATTATGCACAGTACGTAAAATTCGGACTGTACGCTGCTGAAGAAATCACAGCTGCCGACGGTACGGTCATTCCCGAAAACGGACTGATTGAAACTATCGGTCTGACTGAGGATATGAAAGCGCAGTTTAACAAAAAACTGCCGTTGGGAAGTTATTATGTTCAGGAAATTACAACCGACGAGCATTACATTCTCGACGATACAAAATATCCCGTAAATTTTGAATATTTAGGTCAGGATACGGCTGTTTCAGAAATTAAAATCAATGACGGAAAAGTTATTGATAATACTTTCAAAACAGGGCGTGTTGAAGGTCTGAAAGTTGACGCCGATGATAAGTCAAAATTATCGGGCGCAGTAATCGGTCTTTTCAATGCGGACGAAACTGATTTTTCAGAAGAAAATGCAATCGAAACTGTCGTTTCAGACGATGACGGTTCATTTAATTTTGAAGAAATCATTTTCGGAAATTATCTTGTCAAAGAGATCGAATCGCCTACAGGATATGTGCTTTCAGATGAGACGTTCCCCATTGTTATTTCCGAAGATGGTGATGTAATTGAAATCACCATAAAAAATGAAAAAATCCGTGGCAGTGTTCAGGTCAAAAAATATGATTTAACAAATAAATCTAAGGCTCTGAACGGGGCAGTTTTTGAAATTTTCGCCGATAAAAACGGTAACGAAAAATTTGAAAATGATACCGATAAATCTTACGGATTTTTGAATGAGATCGGTGATGGAATTTATCAGCTTGACGGTGTGGAATACGGCGGATATTTCTTAAAAGAAACCGTTGCTCCGGCAGGCTATGTCATTGACGAAAATTACTACTATTTTGAAATTCGTGAAAACGGAGAAGTAGTAAATGTAAGCAATGATAAATCATCAGATAAATTTTTTAACGACGTTATCAGAGGAAATGTAAACGGTCTTAAAATCAATGCAGATGATAAGACTGAATTACAGGGTGCATTGATCGGTCTGTTCGTTGAAAACGAAACTGAATTTACCGAAAAAAATGCAATTGAAACTGTAACGTCAGGTAAAGACGGAAGTTTCAAATTTACCGATATTGTTTACGGTAAATATAAGGTTGCTGAAATCGAAGCTCCGGAGGGATTCGTACTGTCTGAAAATGTTTACGACGTCAACATCAACGTTAACGGAGTGACCATTGAGATTACGATCCGAAACAAGCCCATTAAGGGTAATGTTCTGATCGCAAAATATGACAGCGGAAATCCTCCTCAGATTCTGAACGGAGCGGTATTTGCGGTTTACAGGGACGTCAACGGCGATAAGAAATTTACTAACGGTACTGATGAACTGTTAGGTAATATGACCGAATCCTCTGCGGGAATTCATGAGTATAAAGATTTACTGTACGGCGATTATCTCACCAGAGAAATCAAAGCTCCGGAAGGATACACTGTCGACAGAAACTATTATGCCTTTTCTATTAAGAAAGACGGTGAAACAGTCAAAGTCGGCAACAATGCGGACGGTAACTTTTACAATAAGGATATAAAGGGAAATATAGAAGGCGTTAAGGTCGGAGAATCCGACGAACCTTTAAGCGGCGCAGTTATCGGATTATTCGCCAATGGCGAATCCGAATTCACTGCTGAAAACGCTCTTGCAGCGGTTACCACTGAAAAAGACGGCAAATTTATTTTCAAGGACATAGTATACGGAAAATATATTGTTGCCGAAATTGAATCGCCGGAGGGATATATTCTTACTGAAAAAACCTTCCCTGTTTCCGTCAGCACAGATAATGAAGTCATTACTGTCAAAATCAGTAATGAAAAAATCAAAGGCAATATTGAAGGTATTAAGGTCGGAGAATCCGATGAACCTTTAAGCGGAGCAGTTATCGGACTGTTCGCCGACGGTGAATCTGATTTAACCAACAGAAACGCTCTGGGTACTGTAACTACTGACGAAAACGGTAAATTTGTTTTTGAAAATGTAGAATACGGCAAATATATAATTGCTGAAATACAGCCTCCTGAAGGATATATTCTGACTAACCAGATCTATCCTGTGGAAATCAGTCAGAATACTCAAATCAGTATTACTATTGTCAACGTAAAAATCAAAGGCATCGTTGAGATAGAAAAATACGATTCCCTTACCGATGAAAAGCTGTCCGGCGCTGAATTTACTGTGTTTACAGATACAAACGGCAACGGTAAATTTGACGAGGGCGAACAGTACGGAGTTCTGGAGGAAGTTGAAACAGGCTTGTACAGGCTTGAAAATATTCCGTACGGCAGTTATTTCTTAAAGGAAACCAAATCTCCTGACGGATACTATATTGATGATAATTATTATAACTTCAAAATTGAAAACAACGGAGAAGTTGTAAAAATCACAAACAATGATTTGTCAGATAAATTTGTAAATCAAAAAATAACTACCACTACGACTACTACGGTCACTACAACAACTACTTTTACATCCGGAACCGTTCCGTATGTGACATATAATAATCCTTCACCGCTGACAGGAAGCAAAAAGATTCCAGCCGCTGTTTTCATTACAGGTCTGACTGCTTTCGGAGGCATGCTGCTTTTCAAACACAAAAAGCAGAATAAAAAATAAGTTGATTCTATAATTAACTTTCTTTCATCATAATTATTCCTCATATATAACTATTTTTCCTTTAAAGAGCGCTTCCCGTCTTTCGGGAAGCAGACTCTTTATTTATTAAAGATCAGAGGTGATCGAATGCAAAATGAAGAAGTATCCAGACAAATATATTCAGTTGTCTGCAATACCGCAAAACAAGGTTTGCAGATGGCATTGAATTATTTTATGAATAAAAGTATTTACGGTAAAATTACTCAAAACGGACAAAAACCCGAACTTCCCCATGGCGAACAAAGCCTGCAATCTCTGTATCAGCATGGTCAGCCTATGCTTAGTATTGTTGTTAATGGAGACGAAAAGCTTCACGAATTCCGAAAAACAGCTTCAAAATATAACTTGGATTTTGCAATTCAGCATGATCCGGAAACAAAGAAACATACTGTATATTTCAAATCCCGTGACAACAGCGTTATAGATAAAATCCTAACAAAATACGGCGAACAAAGCTTAGAGGATTTACAGTTCCAAAAGCAGCCGCTTAGCAGCGTGGATATCAGCGGCGATTCATCTCTGAGAAATTTCAGGGATATTGCAGCACGGTATAACGTTGATTTTGCAGTAAAACAAAATCCTAAAAGCAAACAGTATGTTATTTTTTTTAAAGCAAGAGACAGCGAAGTTATGGAACGAGTGTTTAGGGAATATAAAGAACATGATTTAAAGGCTAAGGATTCAGTTTTAGAGAAATTGGCGGGTAATCAGGAAAAAGTTAAGGAAATGGCAAAGGAAGCTGAGAAAACTATAGAAAACGGTGTTAAAAAGGGAATGGAAAAAGTAAATGAAAACATTGAAAGAACACTTTAACAGTTTCCTGCAAAAGAAATATATAATTCCTCTGGTAATATCAGTTACTTCCTTTGTTGTAATGAACAAAACGTGTTGGTGTTATCATAATCTTTCGGGGGACGCTTTTACAAAAATTTACATAATTGCTGAAAATCCTCTGCAAATTTTCGGACTTCCGCTGATAAGCCTTGACAGCAACGATCTTCTTTTCCCCTTCCTTATAGCCTGCATGATATATATTCTCATTGTAACCCGAACTCAAAGGCAAATGAGAACCGGAGAAGAATACGGTTCTTCAAAATGGGCGGACAAAAATGAAATAAGGAAATTTATGGACCCAAATCCATGGAAAAATGTTATTTTAACTGCAACAGAAGGTCTTACCTTGAAGGATTGGCGGATTATTCCTTTTAACGGCAGAAATAAAAATATTCTCATTGTAGGCGGTCCGGGAACAGGAAAAACAAGATTTTTTGTAATACCCAACCTTATGCAGCTGAACAGTTCATATGTTATAACCGATCCGAAAGGAACGATTTTACCCGATGTAGGCACATTGCTGCTTAAAAAGGGAAAGTACGTTATAAAAATACTGAATCTCAAGGATTTCAGCAAATCTTTGCATTATAATCCCCTTGCGTACGTAAAAACGGAATTGGATATTTTGAAATTTTCCAATATGCTCATCGAAGCAACAAAAGCTCCGGACGAAAAACAGGACTTTTGGGTAAAGGCAGAACGACTGCTTTATCAGGCGGTTTTAGGACTTATAATCTTTGAAGCTCCTCCTGAGGAGCGTACCATGAATACCCTTGTAGAAATCATTGACGCTTCCAAAACACGTGAAGATGAAGGATACATGAATGCAGTTGATATGCTGTTTGACGATCTGGCAGAAAGGGATTCAAATCATTTTGCAGTAAGACAGTACAGGAAGTATAAGCTTGCAGCCGGAAAATCTGCTAAATCAGTATTGCTGTCATGCGGCGTGCGTCTCTCTCCGTTTGATATTCAGGATATAAGAGACCTTATGACATATGATGAAATGGAACTGGACAAAATAGGAGACCGCAAAACTGCGCTTTTCGCTATTACTTCCGATACCGACACTTCTCTTAACTTTATTGCATCGTTTATGTATATGCAGATGTTCAATTTACTATGCGATAAGGCTGATAACAGAAGAAAAGGAAAGCTTAAAGTTCCCGTAAGATGTATATTCGATGAGTTCAAGAATCTCGGCAAAATACCGATGTTTGAAAATCTGATCACTACTATCCGTTCAAGAAATATGTCCGCCTGCCCTATCGTACAGACAAAATCTCAGCTGAAAGCAATATACAAAGACGACGCTGAAACTATTGCAGGAGGCTGTGACAGTATGCTGTTTCTCGGAGGTCAGGAAAAATCGACTCTTAAAGATGTAGCAGAGCTTCTCGGTTCTCAGACAATCGATATTTTAAATTCATCACGTTCCTATGGTAGAAATCGAAGCGATACGTCGAATTATCAGAAAACAGGACGAAAGCTTCTGGACGAATCTGAAATATTCAGAATGCCCGGTGAAAAGTGTATCTTAACAATACGAGGAGCAAATCCGTGGTATTCAGATAAATACGATATTACCACGCACCCGAACTACAAATATCTTGCGGATTACAATGACCGCAATTATTTTGATATTAAGAAATATATTGCACGTTACAGATCAAACGCCGATTTTAAAATCGGAAAAAAAGATAAAATTACAGAAATTAAAACAGTTGAAAATTCGCCATTGGCGAATTAAGGATTTAGGAGGTCTAAAATGGAAACTTTTGAAAAAGGCATAGAAATATTAGGAAACATAACTGTTGTAGCAGGTATTGTTATACTGATTTTTGGAATAATACAGCTATTCACATCACTTGGTTCACAAAATTCGGATTCAAAAAATCATTCAGGATATGTTATTGCTGCCGGAATAGGTGTTATGGTTGTAGGAAAAGTTCTGATTCCTATGATTTCCGGAGAGGTAGTCTGGAGCTAATGCTAAGGAGTGAAATATAATGGTGGATAAAGTAATGGACAGCATTTCGGATTGGATAATGGGTCTGTTCCGAGACGCTATAAAAGCATTGCTTGAAAGTATGTTTTCCATAATGGACAATGTTACCTTTTATGCCAGTGAAGAACTTGGAAAATCACCTGAATTATGGAACAAGGGAATCTATGCGTTAATAAGAGAAATATCTATACAGGCTATCGTCCCTATTGCCGTTATAATTCTCACAATTGTCGTATGCCACGATTTCATTTCCCAATTCATGGATAAATCCATACGTGATATGGATCTGGAGGTTGTGGCAAAAATGGTATTTAAATTATGTTTAGGCATTTTTTTGTTAAATCATGTATTTGACATTACTATGGGTATTTTTGCTATGGGACAAAAAGCTGTGGAAATAGCAGAATATGTAATACTCGGAGAAGCTTCATGGATGAATTTTGATATATATTCGGTTTTTGAAGATCAAATTAATGATCTGAGCGTTGGAGGAATGTTGGTCGTACTAGCTGAAGTTCTTATTATAGAAATTATTTCTTTGGTTTCTGTTATAGCAGTTATTGTAGTAACAACTTCCAGAATGATTGAGATCTACATATACTGTTCTATTTCTCCGATTCCGTTTTCTACATTTACCAACAAAGAATGGGGAAATGTGGGACAAAATTTCATAAAAAATCTTTTTGCTCTCGCTTTTCAAGCATTCGCTATGATGTTGTGTTTAGGAATTTACGATGGTCTTATAAATAATGTCGTAGTTTCAAATACCGAATCACTACAATGGACTTTAGCTTTATGTGCTGGCATTTCTGTTGTTCTTGTATATATATTATGGAAATGCGGCAGTATCTCTAAATCTATGTTTAATGCTATTTAAACGGTAAACGCAAGTAAGAAAGTTTAAAATGAATATAAAATTCGCCATTGGCGAATTAAAGGAGGTAAACATGGAAAATAATTTTATTCAGGGCATTCACGGTAAATACAATTTTTATGTAATTGCCTTTGATTCGCAAAATCATTTTACTAATTACGGCAATGAGCATATTGATTTGACCTTGAAACAAGCTCAGGAGATTTACTCTAAAATAGTACTTGAAAATCCAAAGCATGTAAACACAATGCTTGGAGTAGCGTATAGTGCAGAAAAGCCGGAACGTGACAGATACGGGACAGACGCAGTTGACCTGCTTCAATGCATTGACGGAAAAATAAAATTATGCGAGGATTACAAACAATCTCCTCTGCTAAGCGCCGAAGGATTTATTGCGGTTAATACTGTAAATATTCTGAAAAAAAGCATAGGAGATTGGCAGAAACAGCTTGATAAGAACAGCAGTCAAAAATCAGTTTCTCATCAGAAACCGCACAGCATTAGCAGTCAATCCAATTCACTTCTCGGTAAGCTTCGTGATAATCAGGCAAGGTTAAACGAAAGCGAACATTCCGATGGAACGTCTGCTCATTTGGAAAATATATAAATTAAATTCGCCATTGGCGAATTCTCAAAGGAAATGATCAAATGTATATACAATTTACAAAAGACATCAATAAAATCCGTAACATTCTATTCCTTGGAAGAACATTTCGTGAGATCTGTATATTTACAGTATCGGGATTTATAGCATTCTTATCATATCATATAACCAAACGTATTCTCCCGGGTACGTTATCCCTGTATGTTATAGTACCTACAATGCTTGTTGCGAGTTTTTTTGCTTTCTATCATAAAAATAATCTCAAATTTGAAAAAGTTATTTTTTACAGAATCAAAAGAGTTTTATTCGGTTCAAAAATACGAAAATACCAAACGGAAAATTTTTATGAATCACTGGAAACATTAATTATAAAGGAGGAAAATCTAAAAAATGCTAAGTACCAGCAAACCCAAAATGCCATCAGTCAAAAATCTCAGACAGTTAAAAAGCATGCTGCCCAAAACCGTTCAGCAGACCATACCGTTTCTGGACATGCGCCGAGACGGTATATGCATGGTAAAAAACGATTATTACACTAAAACTCTGCAATTTAACGACATAAATTATGAACTTGCCGGAACAGTTGAACAGGAAGCTATTTTTAACCGTTATTGCAGCTTTCTGAATCACTTTGAAAGTAATATTGACATACAATTCACCTTTCAAAATAAAGTAATTGATATGAAAGAATTTAAAAAATATATCAAGCTTCCCTATAAAAAAGACGAATCTGAAAAAATCAAAGAATATCGGCGTGAGTATCAGGAAATGCTTTACAGTCAATTTGAAAAGAGAAGCAGCGGAACAATCAAAGTAAAATATCTTACGTTCGGTATACATGAATCAAATTTCAAAAAAGCTAAAAACGCTCTCGAACGTACAGAGTTGGAAATAATCAGAATTTTCAAAAGAATGAATGTAACCGTTCATTCGCTTAACGGATTTGAAAGGCTTAAGCTTCTGAAAGAAAGTTTACATCCGCTTCAACCGATTCTGTTTAATTTTAACTGGAAATCAAGATATACCTCCGGTATTTCCGTAAAAGACAGCATCTCTCCGACTTCTATGGACTTCAGCAAACTTAATTGTTTTAGGATAGGTAATACATACGGTGCTGCCTATCATGTATATATTGATTCAGCCGAAGTTTCTGACAGAATAATCGAGGAAATTATGGCTGTTGACAGTAATCTTACTGTCAACATACATACTCATTCTTTAGACCAGTTAAAAGCACTTAATTTTGTTTCCAATAAACTTACTAATGCCAATGCCGTAAAAATCGGAAAGCAGCACAAAGCAGCCGATCAGGGACATGACGGTGATATTCTTCCTCCCGAACTGGTAAACGAAATTGATGCTGTTAATAATATTTATGACAGTCTGTCAAGAAGAAATAACAGATTTTTCATTACAACTCTTTTAATTACTTCGTATGCAAAAAAATCTGATGAATTATTAGGTATTGAAAAAGATATACAATCCATCGTTCAGAAATATCATTGTGAATTGAAATCTCTTGATGATTTGCAAGAGGAAGGAGCTATGTCTTCTTTGCCTATCGGAATAAATAAAGTTAAAATAAACAGGTCGTTTACAACTGTTGAGCTTGCGACGTTTATGCCGTTTACAACACAGGAAGTATTTACTCCCAACGCAACATACTATGGATTTAACCCTCTTTCCAACAGCATGATTACATTAGACAGAAACAATCTTATTAACTACGGTGCTCTGATTCTCGGCATGTCCGGAACGGGTAAATCATTTACCGCCAAACGTGAAATCCTTGATAAATATTTCCGTACTAACGATAACATTATAATCTGCGATCCGCAGGCTGAATATATTACACTGACTAAAGAACTTGGCGGTACTGTAATCGAAATTTCCGCAACTTCTAAACATCATTTAAATCCTTTTGATATAAATTTAAGAAGCTATGAAAAGGGTGATGATCCTGTTGCAATCAAATCTCAATTTATTCTTTCCATGTGTGAAGCGGCTATAGGAAACCTCGAAGCTGCCGAAAAGTCAATAATTGACAGATGCATAAGGAAAATCTATCAGAAATATCTGGACGATCCCAATCCTGAAAATATACCTGTTTTTAAAGATTTGTACAATGCGTTGAGAAGCGTTGAAAACAATCTGCATGCGCAGGATGTTGCAGACGCTTTAGAGATTTTTGTAACAGGTTCTCTCAGCGTTTTTAATCACAGAACAAATGTAGATGTTAACAATCGTATTTTATGTTTCGACATTAGGAAACTTTCGGAACATCTTCACAAAATGGGCATTTTGGTTATTGTAGATTACGTCTGGAACAAAATTTCCAACAGCAGAGACAAAAATCTCAGTACATGGTTTTATATTGACGAGTTTCATCTGCTTCTGAACGATCCTCTGACTGCCGCATATTCTACGAAAATGTGGAAAGAGCTAAGAAAATGGGGCGGTAAGCCTACCGGAATTACTCAGAATGTTACAGATGTTCTTCTCTCTCATCAGGTAGAAAATATTCTTAAAAATTCCGCTTTTATAGTGCTGTTAGGACAAGCCGCCGGAGACCGTGAGATACTTGCGGAACGTCTGGGCATCTCTCCTCAGCAGATGGAATACATTACCGATACCGGTGTAGGCGAAGGTCTTATTTACTATATCGACAAACATCAGCACGGAACGATTATTCCGTTTAAAGACAGTTTCCCTACCGATACTAAAATATATCAGATTATTTCTACAAGTTTTGAAGAATGCAGCGATTTTTAAATTCGCCATTGGCGAATTTTCAAAGGAAGTGATTTCTTGGCAATAAATAAGAAAGCGCTGAAAAAAAGATATGCTAAAAATGTTTATAAAAAACGCAGACAGGCAAAGTCATCTATCCCGACAGCAGTTTCAGCAATTACTGCATATTCAAGAAATAATAACAATCAAAAAAGTACAAATGAAGATGCTGCACATTCTGCTTTATCTGCATCAACCAGATCAGTAAAATTTACGGCAAAACAGATAACTCATCTTCCAAAGTCAGAAATGATAAATTTTCTTGATAATAAAACTGCAAGTAGTGTGCCGTACTTATCTAGATCGGAAAATATCAGTGCAAAAAGCAGTATGCTTTCTTCTATGTCCTCCGATTTTCAAAATAATAATAAAGAGGTTAGTATACACAAACGTACATATAACAGAAATAGAAAAAGAATATATAAAAACATTCGTAACCGCAATGCTATAGCAGTATTTAAAAAAACATTATTAAAAAATAAAGCTATAAAAAAAGCTCTTTTGGTCATAAAATCCTTGGCTAGCAGCAAAATACTTTTAATTCTTGCAGTAATTGTTATATTATCGTTTGTTGTAATTGAACCTATAGTGCTTTTTACAACATTTTTTGCATCAAGCAGCGGAAACTTTGTGCAGGATTATTTAATAGATGTTATCGCCGCCTATCCTGCTGATGAAAACGACATTACACGTGTAAATCTGCACTGGCAGTCACTGATCGTATCTCTGAAAGAACAGCATAAAAAGGTACCTGAAACAGTCACAGGACATTATGATAAAAAGCATTCCGAAATTGCAGATATTATGGAGGATAACAACAGAGTACTTTCATTCATATCCGCTTATTATATGGGAAAAAGATGGACTTTCAACGAAGAAGTTCAGAATCTCGTCACGCAGATTTTTACAGAAATGTACGTTATAGAATACAATTTTGATTCTGAAACAAAAAAGCAGACTAAAACCGTTCAAATTCCGGAAAATGAATTGCCCTCTCCTCTCCCGGACAATTACACTGTTTTGAGTACATACAACGGTATATGCAACGTATATATAACAGAAAATGTAACTACCGTTACGTTAAATTACAATATTACTGAAAAAGTATCATGGGACGAGATTCTGAACAAATATCTTGACCAGAATCAGCGTGAAAAATATAAAAATTATTACGATCGCAAGGGCGGCGCTATTAAGGCTTTTTCTTCTCCCTTTGCATTTGACTGGTCAAATACTATTACATCTCCATTCGGCTACAGGACATGGGACGACGGCAGTACGGAATTTCACAAGGGTCTTGATTTCGGTGTTCCCAACGGTACGGAAATACTGGCTGTAGCTGACGGAGTTGTTGAAGTCGGTACAGGCTGCAATCACAACTACCCCAAAGACGGCAGCTGCGGCTGCAACGGAGGCTTCGGAAATTATGTGGAAATACAATGCGAAAACGGTACTCTGATTCTTTACGGTCATATGTCTCAGGTTGCCGTACAGAACGGTCAGACTGTAAAAAACGGTCAGGTTATAGGATACTCAGGCTGTACCGGTTGGTCTACAGGATTTCACTGTCATTTGCAAATGGTCAAGGACGGAGAGTACATAGATCCTTTGGTATTTATCCGTCCGTATACAGGCGCTCCGGCTGAAAAGGAGGAAAATAATTAATGAATTCTACTGAAAAAAGAATAGATAAATTAAAACAGGAAAAGAAAAAGGTAGACGAAAATATTTCAAAGCTAAAAAAGAAATCTGCCGATATTTCAGGACAAATTGAATCTCTGGAAAATGAAAAAATCGTTACTGCGTTCAGGTCTTCGGGATTTAGCATTGAAGACGTAATTACTACTATTTCTATGATGAAATCAGATGATAGCAAGGAACAAAATGTTGTTCCTATCAAGGAGGAAGTAAAAGCACAATGAAAATCAAATATTTTATATTATCCGGAATAATTTCTTCTGCAATACTTTCTATGACTGTATTTGCAGAACCGGAAAAAACCGAAAAAGAAACAGAGCCCACAATAGCAGTCACTGAGGTCAGTAAAACCGTACAGGAAACCACTTCAATTACAGAATCAACAACTGCCGCCGTTACGACGTCAACCACAGAAAAAACTACTACTCCCAGTTTTTACGATGAAATACTCGCTTATGTAGGCGAAGAAAATGCTCCGGTACTTAATGAAAATCTTGACAATAATGCTATGACAATTGACAGCAGTACTATTGATTACAGCAATAAATCAATGTACACCATTACAACACGTTCCGGAGACGTTTTCTATTTAATCATAAACTCAGACGGTTCTGTGTATTTTCTCAATCCTGTTGATACCGCTGATCTGACTGCTATGCTTTCAGATTCCAATGATAACAAATTGAATGAAAATGCTCTTGAAAACATAGAGCAGTTTGAATCTGCAACTGAAAATGAAAAAACTGTTTCAAGTACTGAAACGGAAAAAGTAAAAAATCAAAAGAAACCCAGCATGGCAAAAAATATATTATGGATTATTGCCGCTATTATAATCAGTCTTATAGTAGGTGCAGTTTTCACGTTCATTAAGAAAAAACGCCAAACAAACAAATTTGATAATGATTATTTTGATGATGACGATTCAGACGATGATTACAGTGATAACGATTCCATAGTTGAATACAAAGAAGCTGCTGAGGAATCTGATATTACCAAAAGTACATCGGAAATTCAAAGTAACAGCGATGATTTAGAAGAATATCTTGACGATTAAAAAATTCGCCATTGGCGAAAAAGGAGTTTATATATGAAATTAATATCAGAAAACAAAATTGATGCTTTGGGAAGAGTGACACTCCCTGCACAAATTCGGCATAAATTAGGTATGGATAAAGGTGACAGCGTAGATATATTTGAAGATAACGGCTTTATGATTATTAAAAATTTGCAGTAACTGTCTGGATAATTTGAAAAAATAAAGGCTCCGGCTTATGCCGGAACCCAATTCGCCAATGGCGAATAGAAAGGACTGTTAATGAAATTAGTCATAGCTGAAAAACCCAGCGTCGGAGCAAATATCGCTTCCGTACTGGGTGCAAATATAAAAAAGCAAGGTTATCTTGTGGGAAACGGTTATATAGTTTCATGGTGCGTAGGTCATTTAATAGAGCTTGCCGAACCGGAAGCCTATGGAGAAGAGTATAAAATCAAACCGTGGATCACGGACTGCCTTCCCATCATTCCAGAAAAATGGAAATTTGGTGTTATCAAAGAAACAAGCTCTCAGTACAAAAACCTGAAATCTCTTATGAATGATCCATGTGTTGATGAAATTATATGTGCCACCGACGCAGGACGAGAGGGAGAGTGTATTTTCAGATATGTGTACAAGCTTTGCAGATGCTCGAAGCCTGTCAGGAGACTTTGGATTTCTTCAGTTGAAAAAAATGATATTATAAACGGTTTTAATGATCTGAAAGACGACAGCGATTATGACCGTCTTTATCAATCCGGATACGCACGAAGCAAAGCCGACTGGCTTGTCGGCATGAACGGTACTCGCCTGTTTTCAGCAATGTACAATAATTTTCTTTCTGTAGGACGTGTACAGACTCCTACATTAAAAATCATTGTGGATCGTGAAAATAAAATTAACAATTTTAAGTCAGAAAAATATTATACCGTACTTCTGAATTGCGGAGAATTTACGGCTGAATCTGCAAGAATTCCTGATTTACCGACGGCTAAAAAAATCCTGCAAAATGTTAATGCAGGTACGGCATTTATTAAGTCAATCAAAAAGGAATCTAAAAAGGTTAGGCCTCCGAAGCTTTTTAATATTGCAGATTTACAGAAAACTGCTAACCGTATGTTTGGTTATACCGCTAAGCAAACTCTTGACTATGCACAGTCCCTTTATGAAAAAAAGCTTATTACATATCCCAGAACCGACAGTAATTATGTCAATTCAAGCATGAAAGACAAAATCATTCAGCTGACCGCTGCTGCATCTGAAATTATGTCCGCTGAAATTTCATTTACGCCTGATGCAGATAGAGTAATAAATGATAAAAAAGTTACAGATCATCATGCTTTACTGCCTACATTATCAGCAGCTGATGCAGAATCTGAAACTGTCCCTGATTCTGAAATGAAAATACTGCGGCTTATCTGTTCTCAGCTGATCTATGCAGTTTCTCCAGAACATATTTATGAATCTACAGCTATAACGGTAAGCTGTGCCGACACTGATTTTACCGCACTGGGAAAGAAGATTTCTCAAATGGGTTGGAAAGAATTTCAGTTAAAATTTGTTTCATTACTCACCGGCAAAGAAATGTCTGTTAAAGAAACTATATTTACAGATAACATTGTCGAAGGACTTGTAATTGAAAATCATACTGAAAAAATCGCAGACCATCAGACAACTCCGCCGAAACGCTATACGGATTCCTCTTTGATATCTGCTATGGAACGTGCCGGAAATGAGGACTATGAAGATGAAAACGTCGAAAAGAAAGGAATCGGTACTCAGGCAACGCAGGCAGGTATTATTGAAACCATAATAAAGCGTGGCTATGTGGAACGTTCCGGTAAAAATCTTTGTCCGACGCAAAAAGGCATAAGTCTGATCGAAGCAGTACCGGAAGAAATAAAGTCTCCGAAAACTACTGCCATTTGGGAAAGTAAACTTCAGCTTATTGAAAAAGGCGAATACTCCCCTGACGATTTTATGAATGAAATAAATGAATTTGTTAAAAATCTTGTTGATACTTACAGCAAAGAGGATAACATAAATAAAGATCTGTCATTCAGAGCTGAACGAAAGGTCATAGGTAGATGTCCAAAGTGCGGTAAAAATGTCGTGGAATATCCTAAATCTTACGGTTGTGAAAGCGGAAAAGACGGATGCGGATTTGTTATATGGAAAAAAATCTCAGGAAAAACCATTCCGGAAGGAGCTGCACGTTCTCTTCTGGATTACGGAAAGTCCGCAAAGCTTAAAGGCTTTAAGAAAAAAGACGGAAGCGGTACATTTAGTGCATATCTTATGTTGGATAAAGAATTTAAAGTAGCCTTTAAGTTTAAATAAAAAATTCGCCATTGGCGAATTGGAAAGGAAACTTATGAAAAATAATATCAAATCAAAAAATGTACGTATTGGTGGTATAGGACATGGTGAAGAAAAGATAAATATAAATTTCAACAATGAAAAATATTTTAAATTTAGTCAATTCTGTTCAAAAAATAAATTGACTTATAATATATTGAATAAATCAGAT
>OGSD01001947.1_pt1 | contig 18252 bp, 23 predicted proteins | sample 1553571 | NCBI WGS metagenome assembly OGSD01 (sample SAMEA2580072, study PRJEB22360) | human gut metagenome | biome: human gut; feature: human-associated habitat; material: faeces | place: Denmark | collected 2008/2010 | reverse complement strand
CTGCTACACTAAATAGCAGTATTTTTTGTGTCGATTTCTGCTGCATTCTTAACATCTCCTACTTCAAGGTTATATGTTACTAAATTATCTCATATTGCATCAGCTCGTATTTCAGTCTGCTTCCCTCCATAATCTCTGGTGGGAGCAGTGCCCTTGCCACAAGCTTCAGATCGTCTGATTCAATATCGCATCTCTTTAGATTTGCATAGTCTCCGTCTATGGACACTACATCGTAATACCAGGTTTCCATGTGTTTTCCTCCTAAATTTCATTTTCTAAAGCATCTACTGATAATTCCAATTCACTTTGTTCTTTGCTTTACTGTAAGTGGAGCAGGTGTAATTGTCCTGTGCATTGGTGTACTTTCCTGTAGGATTACCGTTTTTGTCCTTCTTTTCATAACCGCCGGTGCTTGGTGTCACCGCTTTGCTCATCATCACGGGATAATCTCTCGTAGAGTGCAGTGATTTTGTTTAGTTCCGGTTGTTTGGTTTTCATAAGATTCATTTTAAAACAAACAACCAGCTTATCTGTGGTTTTATTCTACCACGAATAAGCTGGTTTGTGTAAAAATAATTATTGTCTCACTAATAGGCGATTGATTTACCATATATCTAAACTATCTTCCTAATCCACCCAAGCCTGCATCTCGTTATCCAAGACCAACCGGGCATACTCCATAGGGTTGTCAATGGCAAGAGCGTTCAATGCACATTTTGAATTTGGTGAAACACATAAAAAGCTGCTCATCAAATATCCCCCGGATAATAATGTGGAGGATACAACTAGTACACCAAGTAATATTTTCCAGCTAAATACATTGATAAAATCGTACAAAATGAGTATAATAATAGTACGAAGAAAGGAAGTGGTGATATGTCAATTACAGCAACTGAATTGAAAAATAATCTTGGAAAATATTTATTATTATCTGCAAAAGAAGATGTTTTTATCACAAAGAATGGAAAAATAGTGGCAAAACTGACAAATCCACATCATGATAGAGTAGAAGTAGCAAAATCCCTGTTTGGAATCTTACCAAAGGATGCAGACCTGAATGAAGCAAAAGAAGAAAGGCTTGGTGCAAAATAGATGAGGATTCTTGCAGATACAAATGTGATAATAGATGCCCTGACTTCAAGAGAGCCATGGAATAAAAGTGCAGAAGAAATATTTCTTATGGCAGCAAATCATACAATCGAAATGTACATTACTGCAAGTTCAGCAACAGACATCTATTATCTTATAAGGAAACATTTGCATAACATAGAAGCAGCAAAGATGATAATGGGAAAGCTTTATTCATTGACTGGAATATTAGAGGTTACAGCGGATGACTGCATGGATGCACTTGCATCTGCAATCAGTGACTATGAGGATGCAGTTGTTGAAAAGGTGGCATCCAGAAAAGATATGGATTATATTGTCACAAGAAATATAAAAGATTATCAGGCAGGTGGAACAAAGATAATTCTGCCAGATGATTTTGTGAAACTTGTTGAAGAGGAATAATTTTTACCACCAAATCGTCAAATACCGATTTTGTTAAACTCTTTCTATGCTCCATCCTCTGCCTTATTGCAGTCGATTCGTAAAAGCATATTATCATTAGAACGTGAAACACATTACAGCCTCCTGCCGCATTTTGGGCAGAATTCAAAGTCCTCTGTAGTTGTATATCCACAATTGCTGCATCTTTTTATTGTGTTTCCACTTCCATTTTCAAAGCCGTAACCATACTGCGGATTTACACGCTGCAAATGCTGTGGCAATATCTCCACGTCCTCGCCTCTTGCTATCCTGCGTCCTATTTCCGAATCAAGCTCGTAAAGCGCATTACAGCATGTGGTCTGCACATAGTAGTGCCTGTTCCATTTAAAACACGGAATGAAGAACAATGACAGCATCATGTATGTCATATACACCTGATACCTGCCATACCTGCCACATTCATCGCAGGTAATGACCTGATTGAAGTCAAAGTCCTTCCTGCCGTCCGTTATTCCCATCATAAAAAACATATATGATGCCTCCGTTTATCTGTGCCATAGTCCCCAGAAGTCTCCAAGCGATTCTCTCGTATGAAATCCCCGCTCATCTTCAACCACCGGTATTGATTTGGCATCCATTTTCTCTATATTTACATAAGTACCCTGACTCACCATTGCAAATACCCTGTCTATCTGCTCCTCTGTGCCCTGTATTTCCATAAATACCGAGCCGTCAGGGTCATTTCTCACCCAGCCTGTTGCGCCAACGCTTTCTGCCGCGTGCTCTGTTCTGTAGCGGAAACCTACTCCCTGCACAGAGCCGTACACTCTTATCTGCTTTCTGATGATTTTGCTGTCGTAATCACTCATATGCTCTCACTTCCCTGATACACATTATTTTCAGTCTACAATAGCCCTGCAAACAGCCTCATAATTGACTGCCCCAGCCTTCGTCTTGCACTTCTTCCGGTCCTGTACTTCTCCGTCACCTCCGCTGACTCAGTGAAAAGCCGGATAAAATCATCTCTGATTTCATGCACCACTTCACAATCCGCCATAAAACAGCCATTTTCAAAGTGATGATAAAGGCTTCTGTAGTCAAGATTTATGGTACCGCAGGTTGCCATTATATCGTCTGCCACACTCATCTTTGCATGGCAAAAGCCCGGTGTCCACTCAAAAATCCTCACACCATGCTTCACAAGCTGGTTGTAGAAGGAGCGTGTCACGCTGTATATTGGTTTCTTATCAGGTATGCCCGGCGTGATGATGCGCACGTCAACTCCACGCTTGGCGGCAAGTGTCAGCGCATGGCTCATCTCATCGGTAATGATAAGGTAAGGAGTGATAAACCAGCAATAACGCTGTGCCTTGTTTGCCATGCTGATATAGACATCCTCCCCCACCTGCTCGTTATCGAGAGGGCTGTCTGCATATGGCTGGATAAATCCACTCTGTTTTGCCTCATAATCATAGTGCAGCAGATATTGCGATACATCCACCTCGCGCGGCACCTTGCGCTCTGATGCATTCCACATCTCGAGAAATGCGATGGTAAACGACTTGACAGCATCTCCCTCAAGCCTGATTCCCGTATCCTTCCAGATTCCGTATGGGTGTGTCACGTTGAAGTACTCATTTGCCAGATTATAGCCGCCGGTATATGCGATTTTTCCATCAATTACCGTGATTTTTCTATGGTCACGATTGTTTAAAAACATGTTAAAGACAGGTGCAACCGGGTTGAACACCCTGCATTTGATGCCAAGCTTCTCCATCTTTTCCGAGAAATCCCTGTCTATGAAAAAGATTGAGCCCATATCATCATAAAACACCCTTACCTCGACTCCAGCCTGCACGCGCTCCGTGAGCACCTTCTGGATACGGTGCCACGATTCCTTGTCCTCTATGGCGTGATACTCCATGAAAATAAATTTCTTTGCCTTTGATAAATCACTAAGCTGCGCTTCGAGTCCCTTTGACGCCTGATCATAATATGTCACATCCGTGTTCTGATATACCGGATATAGTGCATTTTTTGCCAGGTATGTTGAAATTCCCGCTGCCTGTGGCACCTTTTCATACATATCGGATAGTATGTCTGCGTTTTCAGGCAGACATGGAAGAAGCATGGAATCCACCTCTTCAAACCGTGCACGCATCTTATGCGGTGCGCCGTTTAGTCCGACTAACAGGTAAAGTGACACTCCCATTATCGGAAATGCTAGTATCAGTATAATCCATGGTGTAGTCATGGATGCGGTCTGCTCACGATTGTACAGTCCGAGCACAAGTATGATCGCCAAGACGCTTGTGGTCGTATTTATCGCTGCCGCATATTCATTTAGCCTTGTAAGCATATAGACCATGAAAACTGCCTGCAATAATATCGCAAGCACTGAAAAAAACATTCTCTTTAAACCATTCTGTGTTTTTTTAGTTCCCTCGTAGGTTTTTTCCTTCATCTATTCTGCCTCCATTATCTTACTGTCTGTAATGTAAAACCTCTCCATACATTTTTAGCCACCTTCTTATTTAAGAAGCCACTCAATTTCTTCTTTATAAGGAGGAATAGTCTTCTTCGCAGAGCCCTCCTCACAAAGCCATGGTGTTTCCAGAATCTTTGGTACATTTGCAAAGGTCTCATCATGCACCAGGCGGTGCAATGTATCATAGCCGATGGTTCCCTTGCCTATATTTGCATGCCTGTCCTTGTGTGCTCCGAGAGGATTTAAGCTGTCATTCACATGAAATACCGCTATCTGCTCAAGCCCTATCACCCTGTCAAACTCTGCAAAAACCTCATCATAATGGTTCACAATATCGTATCCTGCATCATTTACATGACACGTATCAAAGCAGACACACAGCCTTTCCTTCCTGTCCACTCCATCATAGATTGCCTTAAGCTCCTCAAAGGAACGGCCTATTTCACTGCCCTTTCCTGCCATCGTCTCAAGTGCGATAAACACATCGTCATCATTCTGATTGAGCACTGTGTTAAGTCCCTTTACAATCTGTGCGATTCCAGCCTGCTCACCGGCATTTACATGACTTCCCGGATGAAGCACCAGTATGCGGCTCTTCATTGCCGCGGTCCTTACTATCTCCTTTTCCAGAAACTCCACTGCCAGCTCGTATGTCTCAGGCTTTACGGTGTTTGCCAGATTTATGATGTAAGGCGCGTGGACCACTATCTCATTTATCCCATGCTCATGTGCATATTCCCAGCCTGCGTCTATGTTGAGCTCAAAGATTTCTTTTCTTCTCGTGTTCTGTGGTGCCCCGGTGTAGAGCATAAACACATTCGCGCCATATGACGCTGCTTCCCTGGCTGATGCCAGAAACATATCTTTTCCTGCCATGCCTACGTGACAGCCTAATTTTATATCACTCATATTTTCCCTCTGTTTCATTGTATCTATGTATCTGTTACGTCTACTCTGACTACTCTCCACAGCAATCTGTGGAGGTTCTGACTGGTGACATTTTGCAGTAATCGTGCATCATTTTCAGACTTTGGAATACTGTCTTTCTGCCAGAGCAGTGAACTCTACAATCAAGCAGTCCATTGACCACATTATCGATTGTTTTTGTGTTTCCACAGGGAGCATAGTCAATCTCCCTTATTGTATTTAGTTAAGATGCTTTAATTCCACTATTTAATACTTTTATGTCATTTGCCTTAATCCATCCGATTAGGGCTTTTTCTTTGTTATATTGTTGTTCAAAATTTGAAATATATTTATCTTGATAAGACAAATCTGCTTCAAGTACCAAAACATGCCTGTCAGAAAGTTTATGATAGGTTCTGAGCATTTGCTTGTATTCGGTTTGTTCATCACTTTGGTTAATCTGCATTTTTTTGTTCCTCTATATATTTTTTAACAGTAGCTTCACTTATATGTCCTATGGTAGATACAAAATATCCATTAGACCATAATCTTCCGCATCGTGCATAGAATTGTTTCAACTGTGGATATGCCTTAAATAGTTCGATAGCACTTATGGATTTAAGTGTTCTCGCTATATCACATGGTGCGACAGTTTGTGAACAGTCTACAAATACATGAATATGGTCTGGCATTACTTCTAAAGCCCTTATTGTATAATCATATTTTTCACAAATATTAGATAATATTTGTTTCAGAGTTATATCGACTCCATCTTTCAATACGGAATATCTAAATTTAGGACACCAGATAATATGATATTGAGTTAAATACTTGCAATGTGAAGCACTATGATATTGCTCATTTTCAGAACTCATTGTTTTGCTCTCCTAATTGATATTTCTCCTGTATACCTCTACGCATTAAATCGAGGAATGTAATTGTTTCGCCTTCTTCAACAGAATAGATACGAGCAAGATTTTCGAGTTCAATTTTCCATTCTAAGGGAATAGAAATATTTATTTGTACATTATTTGATTTTGGTCGTGCCATGGCTTAATTCTCTCCTTGTTCCTGTTGTTCCCGTAAAATTTGCAGTCCCAAATCTCTTAGTTGTCTAGCTCTAATAAGAGATTTACAATCTTCGATTGTTGGAATTACAATTTTGCTCCATATGCCATAATTCTGATGGGGATACACATATGTAGCATCTTCTATATTTAATACGCAGTCCCATTCATCAAATACCCAGCCGTGCATCACTTCATCATTAGTAAAATTTCGAGGTCTCGGATGCTGTTCTTTACATTTGTTGCAGGGACACCATAAATGTTTGCAATGAGTCAGTTCGTAATATGTGTATTTATCTATCTTCTTCTTAACATTCTGTTCATATCCACAAAATTCACATTTCAGAGTAAACATAGCTAATCTCTTTTTTATCCTTATACATAGATTATATATCTAACATATGTTAAAAGCAAGTAGAAAAAGGTCAGCTTTCAACCCCATAGCAAGCTATGGGGGTTTTCGCCTCAAGTTTATAACCTAACCCCAATTATAATTCTTAGAATTTAGCAAAAAATAAAACAGGTAAGGTTCTCCACTTACCTGTTTCTACAATCTTCTGCTCATTTTATCATTCCGTTTTCCATAGTAATTACTTCATCAAAAAATATCATATTTTCTTTTTCCAAATGATGTGTAATTACAATAACCAAATCATAATTGTCCTTCCCAATTAAACTATATAGATCTTTCCGGCTTTTTTTATCCAAGTTAGCATCGCCTTCATCCATCAGCAAAATATTTCCCTTCTTTACCAAGGCCCGCATAATTGATATTTTTTGAATTTCTCCCCCTGATAGTTTTTCTGATGTATTTAGAATGGATTCTATTCCTTCTAAGTGTTTATCCAATGTTGGTCGAAAATTAAGGGCGTCCATCAGCCTGTTTCCCTCCTGTTCGTCTTCGTCAGTCGGCTCTGTAATAAAAATATTCTCTCGAATAGATCTGTTAAAAATAAAACTCTCCTGACCAATATATGAAATATTTTTAAATATTTCTTCCTCTGAAAGTTCCTTTATTTCATTTCCATATATTTCAATACATCCCTCATATTCATCCGAATATCCCGCCAACAATTTCATTAAAGTGCTTTTACCGCAACCATTTTCTCCAGTAATAGCATATTTTTTGCCCTTTTTAAAGTTATAGCTTATCCTATTCAGTATTGCATTGTCTTGTTTCGGATATGTAAATTTCACCTGTTCCATGCGAATCACATTCTCTGAGGAACGATTACAAATTAATTTTGTTCGTTCTTTCCTGCAATATTTACTAATTTCTGCTAATCTTTTTCGTATCTCTTTTGTAGAATTAATATCCGTGACCGCAGATGTTATGCTCATAACAGGAGATGCTACTTTAAACAAAAGCTGTGCCAGTGCTATCAATGCACCGAGTGTAATTTGGCCTTTTATAACTAAATATCCTCCCACTACATAAGTGAGTAGTGTTAAAATTGTCATCATAAAATTTAATCCGGTTTGCACGAAATTCATAAAAAGATCAAACTTATATTCGGAGCTTTCAAAATTTTCTATAACGCTTTTACCTTCTTTTACTATCTTATCTTCTATTTTATAAAATCTGACAATATCAAATCCCTTTAAAATATTTTGTAGCCATGCCATCAACTTTTGGCTGCTTTCACTAATAGATGACATATATTTAACTGAGTTTTTTCCAAAAATTGTAGGAAGCAAGAACGAAATTGCAACAAGAATTAGAATAGCAATTAAATAAAAGGGATAAATACATATGATCCCAATCATTGCCAAGAAGAACATTCCTATGTTTTCAACCAAATCATATATTCTATAAATATACTTTTCTTTTAAAAAACCAATATCATTATAGAAAAAAGACACATATTCATCCACTTCGCTTTTATGAAAATAGCTTATGTCAAATTTTAAAATTCCTTTTAACATATTTGTCCTAAGAGCTACCATCTGTCTTTGCGTTATTTTTCCTTTAACTATATTATAAATTGCAAAAAAGATAATCTGTAGAGATATTGCTATTAATGCCCAAATAATACTAATTTTAAAAGTCTTATAATTATTAGCAGTAATACTATCCACAATATTCATTAAAACAAATGAAAAAACAACAGAAAAAATATTATACAACGCAGAAACAATTACTACTGATAATACATCTTTTTTTTTCATACTTCTCATATCCACCATATCCTATAAATTTATTCTTTGAATTCTTCTTTTTCCAATTAAATAACAAATTAAGCCGATTAATAATACTACTAAAATACAATTTCCTAAGCTAAACAATGACTGGAACAGATTATTTCCTCCAGCTCCTGTTTCAATTTGACTAAACTCTCGCAAGATATTCCATGGTACGATGCGGTTAAAAAAGTTATTACTTGGGAATATCCTTCCAATAAATATTACAATGATGAATGAAATAATTAATTTGTTCTTATCTGTAATATAAGTACTAATTCCATTTATAACCAACGGAATGAGTATACAATAAAAAAGAAACATCTCTACAATAAAAGCGACTACTTCAATATTATATCCTATTCCCAAGACCTTACCTGTTAAATCTGCTCCACCCGCAATGTATGTCAGATAATATATTGCAATACTTCCCACCATTTCAACGAAAAAAATTTTTGAAGCGATAATAATTGTAGCCAAAACTTTAGTTCTATATACGATTACCTTATCACATTTTTGACTCGTTATCCCAAAAAAGTGATTTTCAATTTCTTCTGAAAGGTTAATACCACTTACATAAGAAAATACAATCGGTGTCACATACATCATGCTATTCATAAAAATAGCAATACTGCACCAATATAACATGCTTTGATCTTTTGCTGCATACGGATCTGTCAAAAAAATGCTGTTTAACGCTAAAAGAATCGGTATAATAAGCAATATTATTGCCAACCCATAAATTCTTCGTTTTTTATATTTATACAATTCTGCCTTTATTCTGTTCATACTTCTGCATCACTTATATTCATCAGATACAACTAGGAATCATACTGAATTACAGTATGATTCCCCGCTGTTTTCAGCATATTTTTTAGACACCCCATGTAAAGCATCCAATAATAATTGCGCCCACTGATTTGCAGCCTTTATTTGCCTTAGCTGCCATTTCTGATGAAAATACCATAATAGTGATCCTCCTTTTTAATTTATTTTTATAAAACCCTATTGGGTATTATAAACAGACTTAATTTGTTCAAAACATCTATGTAATTCATTTTTTGTCACTATGCAAGTGCTATCTGGTTGTCTGAAATCTCCATTTTCAAGATAAGCCCTTGCATGGCATCCGCCGCCACATAAGTATTTATATTGACAACCGCTGCAAGGTGTTTTATCATCTACGTTCCAATTCCTTAATATATTTTTCTCTGATTCCAAAAGTACTTCAATTTTTTCTTCCAATATATTCCCCATACATAATTCTGGTTGATGCAGCATATGGCATGGATATACATCACCTAATGCAGAAACGCTAATCATACTTTTTCCTGCCTCGCACGATGCCCTACACTCCAATGTACATGCACACGGCTCCTTGTTCTTTTCTGTTTTCTGTTTTTGACGAAGTACTTCTAAAAAGTCTTCACGACTAATAAGAAAGTCTTTAAAAGCATCATCATCTGCTTTCACTGTCAGAAGGCTAAAATTGAAATCTACCCCTAAACGCTCTGACAATTCCATATATCGATCCTGCAAATGCAAATTCTTTTTATGCAATGTTGCAACAAATGTTGTTTCTACAAGATCTTTACAGTGATTGATGGTAGCTTCTATACTTGGCATAATACCTTCGTCACGAATATATGATATTCCATCTGCATATCCATCCAAAGAAATAGTAAGTTTATCAATAAAAGGAATTGCTTCGTCATATTTCCAAAGAGGCATGGTTCCATTTGAAATAACCTGAAGTGTCTGAACGCCCTTTTCTTTTGCGTATTGACAAATTTGACCGATATCCTCTCTAAGAAAAGGTTCTCCGCCAGATATTACTAACGTATCTACACCTGCCTTAGTCAATATCTCCAAAATTTTCTCATACTCTGCCAAATCAAGTTCTTTTTTCATATTCCGACTATCCACATAAGAATAACACCCTAGACAATGTAAGTTACAGTGGTCTGTAACATGTAAATATGCCGATTTTAAACATGTTTTTTCGGAAATCTCTCTGTTTTCAAGCACTAAATAATCCTTGGTCTGCAACATTTCTATTAAAGGCAGTAACGATTCCGGTATTTCTTGTGGTAATCTATTATACTTTTCTATATAGTTAATCAGCTCCTCACCACTCCTGTTAAGACCAATAACATGGGAATTTTTCAAATTTCCAATTACAGGAATTTTCTCTACTACAAATCGTACTGTTTGCTCATTTAATTTTATGTTCATCTTTTTTTCTCATCTTTCGCTTTTTTATCAATATCAATAAAATACAACTATACATTAAAATCTGTATAATAATACTTAAGTGAATATTTAAGTTACCGTCTCTGCACAAACTGACAAAATGATCAGCGTTTTTATAGTTGCTCCAAATGCTTAAAAATGATATTCCTTGAAGCATAGCAATTCCTCTGTCCAAAAAATTAAATATAATCAGGAATACTACCGTTTTTACAGTACTCCACCTTTTTGAAAGCCATATAAACATGCTTGGAAAAAGAATACATTTATCCAAAATCCATATAAGCAAAATTTCCATGCCCGGTATCAATTCCCCTGTATTCCATAATTTACCAGTTGCCATTATATTGTTGTTTCTGACAAAAACCCAATAGCAGACTGCCGTTCCCACAATTACGGACAAGAATATCAGAAACAAATATCCCATTGAAGCAAAAGCCTTTGACAAATAGAACTGTTCTGGTAAAATACCCTTATTCTGAATCATTGAAAGATAACCCTTTCTCCGTTCATCACCAACAATTGTATTTACAATCATTGCAAACACCAAAGTTAAAATAAACGACTTTTCCATAGAAAAAAGCTGAATCAGAACCCACGACAGCATACTGTGTCCATTTTCAACCAAAACGATTTCATTTCGGCACGCCAGAATAGACCACATTACCGGATACAGAAAAAGCAACGCAATGAGCAATATATGATCCGATTTGCAGAGCTTATAAAATTCTGTTTTCACCAACCGTTTCATCATTACAGTTCCTTCCGTATTATTCTGTCAAAAAGTTCCTGAATTGATGTCTCTTTAACATATAATTTATCAATCATATTATCTTCTCCCAACCGATTCAATATTGTTCCCAGTATTTCTGTGTCTTCCACTTCAATTACCCCATCTCCATGTACTGTAATTTTTTCTTTTAGAGGGAATATACTCAAATAGCTTTTTAATTCCTCACCTTTTACTTTTAGTTGGATATGCACAGTCTGTCTTATTTCAAAAGTGTCATTGAAAACAATATTTCCATCTTTCATGATCACTACCCTGTCACATACTTTTTCAATCTCTTTCATATCATGTGAAGAAAGCAATACTGCCGTTCCGCTTTTCTGTGATTTTTCAAGAATCAATTTTTCCAGCATTTCTTTCCCATCACTGTCCAATCCTACAAATGGTTCATCCAAAATCAAAATATCTTTTTCCCCTAAAATTGCCTGGGCAACTCCAAGCCTCTGTTGCTGGCCAAAAGAAAAGCCTGTAATATATTCTTCTCGCTTGTCATAAAGCTGGACGATTTTTAATACTTTAGGCACCAATATATCCAGTTCACTTTTAGGGATTCCTGCATAAACTCCAAGGACTCTCAAGTTTTCCTCCGCAGTCAGGTATTCCAAAAAAGTTGCTTTTATCAAAAAGCCAATTTTGTTAAGCTCATGCCTGTTCTCTGATAAGTCCTTTCCATGAAACAGGATATCTCCTTCTGAAAATGGCACCATTCCTGCAATGCAGTTCATTAGTGTTGTTTTTCCGGCTCCATTTACCCCTAATAATCCAACTACTTCTCCTTTTTGGATTGTCAGATTAATATCTCTTAAAATCCTTTTCTCTCCATATGATTTTTTCAGATGAGAAATATTTAATAACACTTCCTTTTTCTTCATCTACTTTCCCTTCCTGCCAATCTTATCTTTATTTCTTCCTTGAACTGTCCTTATTGTAGATGATATACTTATGCTCATGCTTCAAAAATGATATTTGGTTAAAAAGTCGTGATATTCTGTAAAAAAGCCCTGCCTGATAGTCATAGTTACTTCTATCCGGCAGAGCTCCATTATCTCACTGATATATTTTGTATCGTTGTTTTCATTATAATTTTATCTTCTATAATTTCATATGAGAAATCCCCCCTATATTTTAACGTTGTTTCCCGAATAATGTCCATCCCTTTTCCATGAAGCTGCTTATCCTTTTTTGTAGTCTTAAATCTGTTTCCCACAACATCTAAAAAATTTTTATTATAATAATTCCATACGTCAATAATCAAATACCCCTTATTCTGATTAAAAATAACTTTTATCTTTTTCTTCTCCGACTCTATTACTTTCTGCGCCGCTTCAACTGCATTATCCAATAAGTTTGAAGTCAGGCTCAGCAGATCCATATTGTCCACTAAAATTTCAAGTTCAGGATTCCATTGGTTTTCAAAATCAAATTCAATCCCTAATTTCTTTGCTTTTTCTGCCTTTGAATAAATAAGCGCCCCAAGCCACTCTTTTTGCGGAATTGTAATCAACGCTGTTCCCTCGACAATTGGAATTTTCCCCAGATATTGTTTTATCCCTTGCATATCATCTTTATCTGCAAGATAATTAATCATAAAAATATGATCTTTAATATCATGCCGTATTTTTGCAAGTTCCCGTGTCCTTGTGCTGATTACATTCAAATAATTTCTTTCAAGATCCACCTGCTGTTCATACCTCATATTTTTCAAGACTTTTTGCGCTTCCTTTTCAATATCACCAAAAATGCTAATTACTAATATTACCAATATCACCAATAAAACAATCCTCATATTCCTCAAAAGTTCGATATGAAGCATCTCTTCATTTAGCATAATATAAGAATTAGCAATCAACAACGCAATCGAAATTATAGATTTTATTAAAATATAACGATAGGCAGTCAATTCAAAATAATTGATTTTCTTTTGGTTACTGTGTTTCCTTAAATATAAATAAACAAATATTCTTGTTGTCACTGTATAAGCTACAAAAATAACAAAAGTACTGTTTTTATTATCAATTCCTTTTATTTGATTAAGCATGTATGCGCTCAGGAGATTTAGTACCGTCAGTGCTAAAAGCAATTTTAAATAACTGACAACCTTAATCCATGTATTCCCATAAAACAATGCTGCCATCAATGGCATTATCAAAACATATACAAAAAGTTGGCAAAACGGTATCTCCGGCAATGTATTGACAGCCAATGCACTAAGAGAAGTCAGTAGTATGATGTAGATATTCCCCTTTATACGTGATACTTTTAAGCGATACTCCATATTCAAATAGCAGTAAAATAAAAAAACATCTAAAAATACTGGTGTAATTACCCGCATGACCCTCCTGCCTTTCTAAGAATATCATAAAATTTTTTCTTTGCTTCCACTCTTTTTCCCCGGCTAATCGGAATTACACATTCATTTTCCAAAACAAATACACTGCTCTCATATCTTTGTACATAGTTCAAGTTCACAATAAAAGACTGATGGCAACGATATAGCTTATCTGCCTTCAGCTCCACTACTTGATTCTCCAAATCTTTTAAACTGGCATATACCTGGTATTCCTTATATTGCGTTACAATATTGCAAGTATTTTTTTCTTTTTCTATATAACAGATTGTTTCTGTTGGTATAGATATAACATCTCTATTTATCTCCACTTTAATCTTAGGACAATCAGAAACCGCCAAGCCGCCTGCCTTTTCATATTGCATAACACTTAAGATAATCTCTTTTACCTTTTCCAGTTTCAGCGGTTTTACCACATAATGGAATGGATGCACCTCATAAGCTGATAAAGAGTATTTTTCAAAGCTGGTGACAAATATAATCTGTATCATAGGGTTAATTTCTTTTATTTTTTTCCCTAATTCCAATCCTGAAATATATGGCATTTCAATATCTAAGAAAATAATCCCATATTCTTTTTTATTCTCTTCAACAGCGGTTAAACATGCTTTTGCAGAAGTAAATGTTCTGATGTTTCCACGCTTTTTTATAGCGACCAATGCCTCCTCAACAACAAATTCCTCCTGTATTACCACATCCTGGTTATCATCACAAATCAAAATATTCATATCTGGCACTCAAAATCCTTTACATCATCTTTTTTATATTCATTAAGTAATTATATGTACAAACAATAAAATTCACAAGCTTTAATATATTGTCTAACATAGTAATCAATCTCTGGGATTCTTCTATGATGCATTAATCTCCCATTCTGCCTTCTCATATACGATTATCAATTTTCATCCCTATATTTTATAACAAACAGAATCTTCTATGCAATACCTTTTAACTAATATAAAAGAGCAATCAATTTGCTTATGATTGCTCTTTTGGGCGTATTTCTCTCTGGATTAATTTATGTCCCTATAACTCTAACTAAATATTCTAAATTTTTACTAAACATGGTAAAAGCCATTGACATAGTATCAAAAACTACATATACTATTCTTTGCAACCACATATATCAAAAGCATATAATTGCAATGTATGCGGTGCATAATTACAGTTAACCAATTTTTATAAGAAATACGAGGGTAGATATGTTTGAAATAATTGTTGACTCTGCGGCAAACATTCCTGCAGAGCTATGTAAAAAATTCAAGATCAAGGTGCTTTCATTTGTAAACCTTGTCAACGGAAAGGAAATGACCTGCTTTGAGCCTGACCTCACACCGGAACAGGAGCGGGCAAAGGGTAAAGAATACTATGACGCAATAAGAGAAGGAGCCGAGGTAAAGACTGGACTTATCAGCAGCGGAATCTTTGAGGATACCTTCAGGGAAATCATTGAGGCCGATAAAGACATCCTGTATTTCTCACTCAGCAAAAACATAAGCGGCAACTACAACTCAGCCCGTGTCGCAGCCGACGCTGTCCTTGATGAGTGCGATAACGGCAGGAAAATCCGTCTGGTGGATTCATTAAATGCCTCCCTTGGACAGGGACTTCTCGCAATATACGCCAGCGAAATGCGTGAAAAGGGCATGAGCTTTGATGAGGTGGCTGACACGATAGAGACCTATCCTGCCAGATTAAACGGTGTGTTTACCGTGGGCAATTTAAAGTATATTGCAAGAACCGGCAGATTAAGCGGAACCACCGCTTTGGTTGGCAACATGCTAAGCATCAAGCCTATCCTAAGAGGCAGCAAGGACGGATATATTGTACAGTTCAGAAAATGTCGCGGCCGAAAAGCCGTATTAAATGAGCTTGTCAATCTGTTATGCGACAACATTACAGACCCTGAAAATCAGATTATCGGAGTGGCACATGCTGACGCATATGAAGATTCGCTCTATGTGATTGAACAGATTAAAAAGCGCATAAAGGTGCGCGATGTGATAAATACCACCTATGATTTCTGCACCGGAAGCCATGTTGGTCCGGAAGCTTTAGCAGTATTTTTCATGGGAAAGGACAGAGAATTGGGAGCCTGATATCAGGCTCCCATTATATTTTATTTCTTTTATTCATCATATTCACATAAACTAAAAAGTCTCAGAACTCGCTTATTTAGCGGATTCTGAGACTTTTACTTCTATTAATAATTGCAACTTCTATCTTAAATATTAAACTGCAGCTTTCTTGCTTTCTGATTTCTCACAGAGCTTCTTCACACCCTGAATTGCAACAAGCACACCAAGGATGAGCAGTAATACTGCGAATATAAGCTGTAATGAATTTCCAAGGTCAAGTCCTACAGAGAATAATGCCTTTGTAAGCTTGTAGATTGTCATGCCAAGTGCGGTAAATGTAACTGCCATCATGAATACCATTGGAATCCAGAGCATGCAGCCCTGACGCTTTGTCTTCTTTAAGAATACTGCGCAGGCAACAAGTGCAAGTACAGATAAGAGCTGGTTAGCTGAACCAAACAGTGGCCATATCTCTGCATAGCCTACCTTTGTAAGCAGGAATGCAAGTACCAGTGTGATGATTGTTGCAAAGTATTTGTTTGTCATCAGCTTGACAAATGGACTCATATTGTCATCATCTGTATCTGAATCAAGCCAGAACTCCTGGAATGACAGACGTCCAACTCTGGCTACTGAATCAAGTGATGTCAGAGCGAAGGCTGATACAGCAAGGTTAATCAGTGTGAACACAAGTGAGTGTGGTAAACCGATTACTGACAGGAAGTTTGCGATAGCTCCTGCGAAAATCTGTGGCTGTGTTGTAAGTCCCTGAGCTGCTGCCTCTCCCTTACCGAATGATGCTACTGCGATAAGTGCAAGGATTGCAAGCATACTCTCCATAAGCATGGCACCGAATGAAACAGGAAGCATGTTCTTCTCATTCTTAATCTGCTTAGAAGCAGTACCTGACGATACAAGTGAATGGAAACCTGAAACTGCACCACAGGCGATTGTTACGAATAAGATTGGGAACAGATACTGTGGGTTTCCGTTTGCATCAGGGATTGCAAATGCTGTGAAAGCATCAAGGTTACAAGCAGGATTTGCAACAAATACACCGATTACCGCACCTACGATCATGAAGATTAACAGGTAGCTGTTAAGGTAATCACGTGGCTGAAGCAGTGCCCATACAGGTGTAACACTGGCTATAAGTATATATACAAATATAATTATGTGCCATACACCAAGGTTTAAATACATTGGGAAATTGAGTCCCAGTGCTATAGCTACTATAAGTAATGCAATTGCAACAAGTGTGTTAATCCATTTGTTGAACTTAGAGTATTTAAGGAAGAAACCAAGTGCCACTGCTTCTATGATGAAAAGCATTGATGTAGTTGCAACTGCTCCGTTGGCTACAACCTTTGTAACCTCGCCTGCTTTATCAGCAGCAAAGCCATTAAAGGTTCCGGCTACGACATCTGCGAATGCTGCAACAACAAGTATACAGAACAGCCAGCAGAATAACAGGAATAATTTCTTTCCTAATTTACCGATGTACTCCTCGATGATATAACCGATTGTACGACCCTTGTTCTTAACTGAAGCGTACATAGATGCAAAATCCTGAACAGCTCCAAAGAATACACCACCAATTAATATCCAAAGCAGAACCGGAAGCCATCCGAAAATAGCTGCCTGAATTGGTCCGTTGATTGGACCTGCACCTGCTATAGATGCAAACTGATGTCCGAATACTACATTGGTATCGGCCGGTACATAGTCCACTCCGTCCTCCATCTCGTAGGCAGGAGTCTTGGCATTTGGATCAATGCCCCATTTGTTTTGCAGATAACGGCCATATAATAAGTATGCTCCACCGAGCACAACAATGGCTATTACCATCATTAAGATTCCACTCATATTATTACCTCTTTCTTTTGTTTATCTTAATTTTATTTGTATATTATGTTTTACTCTTTTTTTAACAAATTTCAATAAATATTTTAGACATAATTTATTTTTAATTTCTATGATTTTTGTTTAATTTACCAATCGGTTATAATAGGTATTCACTCTCTTTATGCTGTCTTTGTCTCAGCGGCTTCTTCTGCCTTTTTAGCAGCCATTTTGTCCTTTAATGCAAAGGCTCCGGCAAGCAGTGTGCCTGAGATTGAATGCCATGTACATGACACTGCACAGATGATGGCTGATTCAGGTGTTGAAGCAAACTGTGCTGTAGTGGTGGCAAGGTTTGTGGCAAGACCTGCATTCTGCATACCAACCTCGATAGAGATGGTTCTCTTCTTGGCTGTGTTCATGCCTACCAGCTTTCCTGCACCGTATCCGAGCAGATATCCAAGTCCGTTATGTAACAGAACTGCCGCAAAAATTACTACTCCTGATGTAAAGAACTTTGAGCCCTGTGATGATACAACACCACCTACAACGAATGCCAGGCCAAGCACCGCAATACCCGGCATGACCTTTTGAGCCTCGGCAAATGCCTTTTTCTTTCCAAGAAGGTAGTTGAGTAAAAATCCAACCGCTACAGGAAGGATTACAGTCTCAATGATTGACACAAACATCGGAAGCGCCTTGATTGAGACATGTGTTCCGCTTGCAAGCAATGATACCAGAAGCGGTGTCATAAATGGTGAGAGCAATGTGGAAACTGTTGTCATTCCAACTGAGAATGCCACATCACCACC
>OGSD01001938.1_pt1 | contig 18301 bp, 13 predicted proteins | sample 1553571 | NCBI WGS metagenome assembly OGSD01 (sample SAMEA2580072, study PRJEB22360) | human gut metagenome | biome: human gut; feature: human-associated habitat; material: faeces | place: Denmark | collected 2008/2010 | reverse complement strand
TGCCAGACTCGCCGCATACCACGGGCCCCCCGGCGGGGATGACCACATTGGCGATGGTTTCGGTGTTGTTGGCCGCCGTGTTGTCGGTGGGGACGTAAAGCACGTCGCTTGCTGCCGCAGCTGCCTTTGAAACGGCAGTGACGTCATTGGAGTCGCTGAAGGAGAACTTTTCGCAGGTATAACCAAGCCTTGTAAGCTCGTCGATCATGACCTTTACCTGATACTCAGAGTTCGGCTCTGCCGAGCAGTAAAGGAGTCCGACGGTCTTTGCATCCGGGAAAAGCTCCTTTACCATTGCCGCCTGCTGATCGAGAGGGGCAAGATCGGAGGTTCCGGAAACGTTTCCGCCGACAGTGCCGGAGAAATCACTGATCCCGAGCGCCGTTCCGTACTCCGTGACCGATGTGCCGAGAACCGGAATGCTCTTCGTTCCGCCTGCCGCCGCCTGAAGGGGCGAGGTCGCGTTTGCAAGGATGAGGTCGACCTTTCTTGTCACGAAGGTATTGATTATGGAGGTGCAGGTCTCTGTCTGCCCCTGTGCGTTCTGTTCTATGAACTCTATTTCGTCTCCGAACTGCTTTTTAAGCTCGTCGGTGAAGCCTTTTGTTGCGGCATCAAGCGCGTCGTGCTTTGTAAGCTGGCATATGCCGACGGTATACTTTGCACCGCTCTTCTGACACGATGCCGCCGTAAATACTGTCGCGCAGAGAAGAACCGCCGCGGTTATTGCCGGAATTATTCTTTTCGCTTTCATGATGTAATCCTTCCCGAATTTGTTTGATGCAGATATTATACCACTCTTTTTATATAAGTCAAGCAAATGTATTTTATGTTTATATAAAAATTTCTTATGTGTCGTACAGACTGTTGACATCTCGTTATCAATGTGATATCATATTGATATCAGATACTGAAAGGAAGGTAATCCGAAATGAAAGAGATAATACTTACCAAGAGAAAAAGCGGTCTTCTGTCGGTGATAACCTGCATTCTGTTCCTTGCAGTGACCGCCGGCGGTGCGGGGATGGCGGTTTATTCCGGCATGGACAAGGCGGCTCCTTGGATCGGGGTGTGCGCAGCCGGGCTTATCGCGCTCCTCTGTCACGCCATGGTCATGCGGAGGGGTATGCCGGTCCTGCTTCTCACCGTCGCAGACTATCTTGCCGGCACGGCGGTGCTTGTTTACGGCTGCATCGGGCTTGAGAACGGCGGCTCTCCGGTCCCGGTCATCCTCGGCGGCATATGGCTCTGCATAGGATGGATCCCGTTCTGCGGGCTGAAGGTTCTCCGTCCGCAGGAGGCGCTTGTACTTACCCTTTTCGGAAAGTATGTGGGAACGCTCCGCAGTGACGGGTTTTACTTCGTCAATCCCTTCTGCGTGGCTGTCAATCCCGCTGCAAAGACAAAACTCAATCAGAGCGGCGACGTTGACGGCGGCGCGGCTCCCCGGGTACTGAACACCCCGACCCGCCGATCGTAAACAAGAGGATATCCCTCAAGATAATGACCCTCAACAACAACCGTCAGAAGATAAACGACTGCCTCGGCAACCCGGTCGAGATCGGGATCGCCGTTATGTGGCGCGTCGTTGATACGGCAAAGGCGGTTTTTGATGTCGATAACTACAAAGAATACCTCTCGCTCCAGTGCGACGGAGCTTTGCGCAATATCGTGAGAATATACCCCTACGATGTCGCGCCGAATGTTGACACGACCGGCGACGGGATTGCCGACGAGGGAAGCCTCCGCGGATCGAGTGAGATAGTTGCCTCGCGCATCCGCGACGAGATACAGGAAAAGGTGAAGGACGCCGGACTTGAGGTGATCGAGGCGCGCATAACCTACCTTGCCTATGCCCCGGAGATCGCGGCTGTCATGCTCCAGCGTCAGCAGGCATCGGCGATCGTCGATGCGCGGAAAATGATCGTCGACGGCGCGGTCGGCATGGTCGAAATGGCTCTTGACAGGCTCAGCGAAAACAACACCGTGGTCCTTGACGACGAGCGCAAGGCGGCGATGGTTTCCAATCTTCTTGTCGTTCTTTGCGGAAACCGCGATGCCCAGCCTGTTGTGAATTCGGGAAGCCTGTACTGAAAAATGCCGGATCAGAGGAAACAGGTCCCGCTCCGCATTTCCGCAAAGCTCTTTGCCGAGCTTTCGGAATGGGCTGAGGACGATTTCCGCTCACTGAACGGCCAGATAGAATATCTGCTGACCGAATGCGTGAAAAAGCGGAAGAAGAGTTTCACGGACGGAGCGGATGAGAAGAACGGCAGCAAATAAAAGAGGGTGTTAAGAAACTCAAAGCGAGTTTTTTAACACCCCTGTTTATACTTCCCGCGGGTTATCTTCTTCTGAAATCGCGTTCCGGTCCCGGATCTTCGCTCAGACGCCGTATTTCGGAGACCGAGGCGTTCAGGGTTTTGCGGTACTGGCTCGGTGTGACCCCGACCGTCTTTTTGAATATTCTGATAAAGTGCGAATAGTCGGCGATGCCGCTCTCCGACCATGCTTCCGAGACGTTTTTTCCCTTTGCAAGCTCGGACTTCGCTCTTCCGAGGCGCATTTCAAGGATATACTGCTTCGGCGACATCTGAAGGTTCTGCTTGAAGAGCCGCTCGAGGGTCGCGATGCTTACTCCGCACTCCTCGGCAACATCGGAAATAAGAAAAGGCTTTCTGTCGTTCTCGCGGATGAACGCTATTGCCTGATCAAGCTCGTCGGGGAAACGCAGTGCGCTTTCGGACGAAACGCTTACCCCGCCGTTGAGCAGGTCGATAAGGCGGAGAAAATCGAGCATTTGTGTGACCTGCGTCTTTTCTCTCCCCTCGACCATAGACCGGCACAGGCTGATAAGCGCCGTCTTTTTTTTCTCCGGAAGCACGATAAGATTTCCTTTTCCGAGATCACGGTTATAAAAAATGCTGAGAAGGTCATAATTATTCTGCGTCCAGAATATGACGCGGTAGTGTTTGTGCACGGCATTTGTGTTGTGGATGCAGTAATGATACTCCTGAGGGCGGGTGATAATGACGTCGCCCCTTCCGATGGGATATATTGCGTCCTCTACCGCAAAGGACACGTCTCCCGAAACGTTGACATATATCTCGCAGCACTCGTGGGCGTGGCGGGTGATTTTCCTTGCGTTGTTTCCCGGGGGAAGCTCGACATAGTGTATCCTGCACTCTATGCGGTCGATCGGGTTAAGCAGTGCGGTCGCACTGTCGTTCCTGTATTTCATTGCGTTGACACCTCCGGCCGGTCTTTTCTTTGTTGACGATTATATCATATTTCCTGACGAAAAATCAATAGCATTTTGTAAACAATCTCTGTATAATAGAAATCGACGAAAGCTGATTTTCCGTTAATACTAACAAAGGACTATAATCGCCGTCAGTGTCAGTTTCACCCTGTTAGTTATTCCCCGAAGGCGTTCTGCGGTTGTCGTTTCCTGCTTTGCATTTACGGCATCTGCGGCTGATAAGGTCAAATTCGTTGATCTTTCCGGTGTAAAGCCGACCGCGTGGATGACATATCACGCAACGTCCGGAGACGCCAAGCCGGAGTACAAGATCGGAATCAGGTGCGATGCCGATGACTGGGACGAGATCCCCGTTGACAAGTTCCTTGTTTTCAACAACGAGAGAGTCACCTGCAAGAACTATATCCAGCTTCATACCTCCAATAAAGAGCTTGACCGCACCTCCGTGATCATGGAGGCTCTTGCAGTCGAGACAAAGAACTGGGTATACGAGCCGTACTATGAGCTTGCACTCAAGTCCCGTTACACCCGTGACGACAACGGACGCTCGGCTGAAATGCTCGACCTCATGCTTGAGACCCGTACCATCGACCTCGGCGATACCATCTGGCAGGGATTTTCCCGCAACAGCTTCCTCGATCTGTTCTGGAAACGCGACAACAGCTTTGCTTCCACCGCAAATGCCCGCAAGGAACCGGCTGACAAGAAGATTGCCGCCGAAGTCGAAAGAATCAAGAAATACAATCAGTAATCTGACAGTCCCGCGGTTATCCGCTTGACAAACCACCGATATAATATTATAATATATATACCTTGGAACGTAAGCGGATCTCCGCTGACACGAAAGCGTTTCACCGCACACATGAAAAAGCGTCTCCGCTCTTTCACGGGGGCATCCTCCTTCGTGAAGGGGCGGGCTTTTTCTGACAGCCAACAATTATACCCCAGCCCGGACGGGCAGAAGGAAAAACCATATGGACAACAAAAAAATCAGCCTCGGCGGGAAATGGGAGCTTTTCATTGTTCCGCACGACGAGGTGACAGCGACCGGCTTTGACCCTACGACAAAGGAGGCTCTTGATGCCTCGGCATATACACCGATAGAGGGCAGCGTTCCCGGCAATTTCGAGCCGGATATGTACCGCGCCGGTCTTATCGGCGATCCGTTCTGGTCTGACAACATACTGAAGATGCAGGAGCTTGAGGACAGGCACCTGTGGTATGCGTGCAGATTTGACGTTGACGGAAGCGATTTATCCGACCGGTACCTTGATTTCGAGGGGATCGACACGGTTGCGGACGTGTATCTGAACGGTGAAAAGATCGGTCACTGCGAAAATATGCTGGTGCCGCAGTCGTTTCCGGCTGTCGGACTGAAGACCGGAAGCAACTCCCTTGTCGTTCACATCTTCCCGGCGATGATCTATGCAAGAAGGTATGAGCTTACCCCCGCCTGCGGAGCATTCCGCTATAATTTTGCCTCTCTCCCGCTGAGAAAAGCCCCTGCCATGTACGGCTGGGACATAATGCCGAGAGCGGTGTCCGGCGGCATCTGGAAGGACGTGTTCCTTACGAAGCGCCCGAAGGAGAGAATCGAAAGCGCTTATCTCTACACTAATTTCATAAACGGCGACAGCGCCACCCTCAATCTCTTCTTCTCCATCGACACTCCCTGCGGCGTGATCAGAGATATGAAGATTACCGTTGACGGCGTCTGCGGCGACTCGTCCTTCCATATGGAAGAGGAGGTATGGCACACCTACGGCACGTTCTGGGGTGACTTCAGAGGGCTTAAGCTCTGGTGGCCGAAGAATGCCGGTGCGCAGAACCTCTACGATGTCACCGTCCGCCTCATGCGCGGCGACGAGGTTATCGACGACAAGAAATTCCGTTTCGGCGTAAGAACCGTAAAGCTCGTCCGCACCTCCACCGAGACCGAAAACGGAGACTTTCATTTTGAGATCAACGGGAAGCCGATATTCTGCCTCGGGACAAACTGGGTCCCGCTGGATGCCTTCCATTCAAACGACGTCAACCGTCTTGAAAAGGCACTTGAGCTGACCGACGGTATCGGCTGCAACATGGTAAGATGCTGGGGCGGAAACGTCTACGAAAGCGACAGATTCTTTGAATTCTGCGACGAGCACGGGATCATGGTATGGCAGGACTTTGCAATGGGCTGTGCCACATATCCGTCCGATGCGCGTATGCAGGAGATGATCTACGAAGAGGCTGTCGAGGTCATCAGGCGTCTGCGCAACCACGCTTCTCTTGTCCTCTGGGCGGGCGACAACGAGTGCGACATTGCCGCAAACTGGATAATAAGAGGTCCCGACCCGAACGACAATGTTCTTACAAGAAAGTCCCTTTCCGAGGCTGTCCGTCTCCATGATGCGAAGAGACCCTATATTCCCTCGTCGCCATATATCGACGAGAACGTCATAAAGACCGGCGGCGCTCCGACCGAGGACCACCTCTGGGGGCCCCGCGATTACTTCAAGGGCGATTACTACGGAACCACCGTCTGCCATTTCGCTTCCGAGTGCGGCTATCATGCCTGCAACTCTCCGGAATCGCTGAAAAAGTTCATCGCGCCCGACAGACTGTGGCCGAACATGAAGGACGGGGTGCCGAACCGCGACTGGCTGCTTCACTCCACCGCGATAGAGGACAGAATGGACGCTCCGTTCACCTACCGTATCGGACTTATGACCTCGCAGGTAAGGACGATGTTCGGCACCGTTCCGGACGACCTTGACACCTACGCAAGAATGAGTCAGATCTCTCAGGCGGAGGCTGACAAGTACTTCATCGAGAGATTCCGCATCTCAAAGTGGCGCCGTACAGGCATAATCTGGTGGAACATCGTTGACGGCTGGCCTCAGGTCTCCGACGCTGTCGTTGACTATTATTTCGTGAAGAAGCTGGCGTATGAATATATCAGGCGCTCGCAGTCGCCGATTCTCTTTGCTTTCGACGAGCCGAAGGACGGCGTCCTTACGCTCTGTGCCGTGAACGATACTCCCGAAACGGTCGATATGCCTTACTCTGTCAAGGACATTACCACCGGAAGCACCGTCTGCACCGGCATTGCGCATATGCCCGCAGATTCCGCCGTCGCCGTTACCGACATTCCCGCGCCCGACGGAGAGCACTTCCTCTATATCGAGTGGGAAAACGGCAGCAATCATTTCATGACAAAAACAAGAGACATCGATTACGCAGCTTATATGACGGCGATAAAGAAGGTCGGATACGACACTTTCGAAGGCTTCTGACCTGACAACCCGGCACAAATGCCGAAAAACCCCGCCGTACCCGGCGGGCAGAAAAAAGTGAGGTACAGTAAATTGAAAAAGCTCAATTCAGCCGTTAAAATTGCGGCAATGCTTCTTGTGGCGCTGATGCTTGCGCCGCTTCCGGCAGCAGCCGGTGACACCGACAGCGGTGATGCCGGGGAGCTGCTTGTCTACAAAGCCGGTAATTCCTACGGAAATATCGCGTCAGGCTCCATAACCCTGACACAGCCCGAAAAGAGGGCAACGATCACCCACTACAATCTGTACTGGGGCAACAAGGACGGACGGATTCCGGGATATACCGCGCTCAAGCCGCTCTCTGGCAGCGGGGATGTCCTTACCTACAACTTTGAAAACACCCTTATCCCGGAGGGTACCACACGCATCATCGCGTGTGCCGTGAAGGGCGGAAGTGAGACGGAATACGCCTCCGCAGAGGTCAATACCGATAATTCCTTTGTTTTCGGTGAGCTGAAGTATACTCTCGGCATACTCAGCGACATACACATCCCTCAGAATATGGGAGACCTCCATGTCCGCCACTTCAGAAGCGCACTCAGCCAGATTGCGGCGGTCGCACCGGGAAACCTCGGTCTTCTGACTGTCGGCGACAATGTTGACGGAAGCAACGATATGCCCGCAGTGGTGAAGGAGCAGTATTCGAACTTTCTGAAGGTCCTCGGCGACTCGGAGTTCAAGGACAAGTTCTATCCGACCATCGGAAACCATGATCTCTTCCTTTATAACCTGAAAAAGGATCACGATTATGTTGCGGGACTGTTTGCCGAGTATTTCGGTCATCCTCTCGACTATGACGTGTGGCTCAACGACAGCCTTCATCTCGTGATACTCGGCGACTCGGTCGGCGGAGACAACAACGCGACCATTACCGAGGAGCAGACGAAATGGCTCGACGGGAAGCTGTCGGAAAGATACGGCGAGGAGGGGGTCGTTACGATCCTTGCGCTTCATCAGCCCCTTTACAATACCGTTGCAGGTACGTTCCCCGGACAGGGCTGGAACGGTATTGACGAAAGCAGCGAGCCTCTGCTCCGCAATGTGCTGAAAAAGTACCCGGACGCCATCATGGTCAACGGACACACCCACTGGGAATTTGATTCGAAGGGTGTTATGACCGACGGCGGAAGCGACCTTCCCTATATCTTCCTCGTTCCCTCCTGCGGCTATCTCTGGACAGACGAGCAGAAGGCAAAAACGGGCAGTCAGGGCTACGTTCTCGAGGTCTATGACAACGCAATAAGAATGCGCGGACGCGATTTCGGTCAGGACAAATGGGCACCCCAGGCCGACTTTGTTATCCAGATGAAGGAATCGGCAAAGCCCGAAACATCGGCTCCCGCAACCGAGAGCGTACCCGCGACAGGTACGGACAACCCGGTGATAAGCAACGGCGGCTCAATGAAGACTGCGGCGTTCGTGCTTGCCGGAGTAGCTGTTGCCGCGGTGGTTACGGCGATCGCGATACCGGGAAAAAAGAAGAAATAATCACAATCGCATATCATACGGCGCGGCATTTCCGATGAAGTGCCGCGCCCGGACAGATTAATATGACAAAAATCAGAAAGAGATTGAACACCGCCGTATCCGCCGCGCTTCTTTCGGCAGCGATATTCAGCCTTTTCTCCTGCGGCATGAACGGAGGCAAGCCGGGCGGCAGCACGGGCACCGATACCGGCACGACCGCCGCCGGAGACAGCGGCAAAATTACGGAAACAAACACCGAAACGGAAAGGATCACGGAAACGGAATCAGATACTGATATGATAACCGACACTGAAAAGGTCACTGAAACCGAAACAGAAAAAGAAACGGAAATAACGACCGTGCCGGAAACAACGGCTCCCGAAGACAATACGGTCAGGGTTTCAGCCGTCACATGGGTTGCGGAGGATATTCCTCTCACGGCTGATAAAGAATATGACGACCCGGTTTACCACGTCACCCTTGACGCGGTTTTCAAAAACAGAAAAAGCGGGAAAACCATCAGAATGCCGGGCTTCTGGAACGGCGGGCGCAGATGGGTCATCAGAATAGCTCTTAATGAGCCGGGTGAATGGGATTTTTACACCGTCTGCTCAAAGGATAACGACACAGGACTTCACGGAGTACAAGGGGTCGTTACCGTGAAGAAATATACCGGAAAGCTTGATATTTACAGACACGGGTTTCTCAGAACCGAGCCGGGCAGGAGATATTTCATGTACAGCGACGGCACTCCGTTCTTCTATATCGGCGATACCCACTGGACAATGCCTCTTGAATCCCTTTACTCAAACGGAAACGTCAGCGACGAGGATGCGGAAAAATACGGAATAAAGACGCAGTTTCACTATATTGTCGATTACCGCGTGAAACAGGGCTTTACAGTCTATCAGTCTCAGCAGCTCGGTTATTATCAGGGGACTGCGGGGAACAGCTGGATTGGTGATGCCGGAGGAAGTATTTTTGACTACGGCGTGACCGATAAGATCCTTGAGCAGTTCAAAACTCTTGATATTTATTTTGCCTATATTGCAAAAAAAGGAATGGTTCATGCACACTCTCAGTTTTCGTACCCTGAAGAGCTTATAGAGACATACCTCGGAGGAAAAATCAGCGACAAAAAGCTGGAGCTTCTCTGTCGGTACTGGGTAGCAAGATACGGCGCATATCCCGTAATGTGGACGACCGCTCAGGAAGCCGACAACGACTATTACGAATGGTCAGGCTGTACGGTAAAAAACAATCCGTGGAAAAAGGTCATGAAGTACATCGCCGCCTTTGACCCGTACGGTCAGCCGATGACCGCACATCAGGAAAACGTCGGAAACACAAGGGTGTTCAACTCCGCTTTTGCAGACATGAAGGAACACAACTGGTTCGGAGCACAGTTCACTACTCAGCTCAACACGGGGGTCGACTGGAATATCGTCAGAGAATATTACGACTACGGCGGTGAAAAGCCGGTCGTTAACTTTGAGGGACGTTACGACCACTTCTGGACCGGAGAATTCGGTGCAAGATCGCAGGGATGGATAGCATATCTGAACGGAATGTTCGGCTACGGCTACGGCATACAGCCGCTCTTCAACATTTTCTGGGCGTATAACGGTGATACGACACCGGCTCAGGACGAATCGGGACAGGTCTACCGCCGCGACCTCACATGGCTTGAGGGGCTTCACTCCGCCGGAGGAGAGCAGATGCGGATAATGAAGGACTTTTTCACCTCATTCGACTGGTATAACCTCGTACCGTGCTTCAGTGCAAATGAATACTATATCCCGGATGATTCGTTCAGCACGGCGGCGACCGTCGGAAACGAAATGTATGTCGTGTACTGCTTCGGAAAATCCGGCAGCACCGGCTCGATCATGCACGCCGACACCTCGTCCGACTACACTGTGTACTGGTTCAATCCCCGCACCGGAGAAACAGCCGACGAGGGTGTCGTCGAACCGAAAAGCGGAAAGATATTCATACCCGAAAAGCCCGACCGCTTTGACTGGGTATACATAGCAAGAAAAAACAGCTGAATTCCGGAAAACAGAAAGGCAAAATATGAAATCCGAATCAAGAAAAAAAATCGAAACACTCGTTGAACGCTATCCCGCGCTTTCCGTCTGCAGGGACGACATTGTAAAAGCTGCCGAGCTGATGGTGAGGTGCTATGAAAACGGCGGGAAGATCATGACCTGCGGAAACGGCGGAAGCGCCGCTGATGCGGTTCACATCGTCGGAGAGCTCATGAAGGGCTTCTGTAAGCGCCGTGAGCTTCCCGAAAACGAGAAAAATGTCCTCTCGGCTTACGGAGAGGAGGGAAGGGTTCTTGCGGAGAATCTTCAGGGAACCCTTGCATCGGTATCGCTCATCAACGAGATCTCGCTTCAGACCGCGTTTTCGAACGATGTTCTTCCGGAGCTTGGCACGGCTCAGCAGCTTTACGGGCTTGCGGAAAAAGGCGACGTGTTTATAGGGATCAGCACCTCCGGAAACGCAAAGAATCTTTATTACGCTTCGATCGCCGCAAAGGCAAAGGGCTGTTCTGTCGTGATACTCTCCGGCAGGGACGGCGGAATACTGAAGCGGCTTGCCGACGTGTCGGTAATCGTTCCCGAAACCGAGACTTATAAGATACAGGAGCTTCATCTTCCGGTCTATCACGCGATCTGCCTTGCGCTTGAAGAAGAATTCTTCGGATAAAACACATATCACCGAAAAGGGGAAATAATTATGTCAAAGATCATCACTAACGAAAAAGAAAAAGAAACCGCTGCGGCAAGATATGCCGAATGGTTCTCCGATCCCGCGAAGATACCGGTGTCATTCAGGCTCGGAAACGAGGTATACCACGGCTTCGGAGAGGGATTCTCGGTAACAAGAGAGCCGCTTCCCGCCGGAACACAGGTCGGAACGCCGTTCGACGGTCTGCGCAGATACCGCAGTCTCAGCGACCGTGGTGAAAAGATCACGGCAAAGCATCCCTCCGGCATCACCGTGACAGTCATGACGGCGGTTTACGAAAACTACGGCACGTTTGAGTGGGCGGTATACTTCAGAAACGAAGGAACGGAGAATTCCCCGGTGCTTTCGGAGGTCAACGCAGCCGATCTTTCGTTTGGCGGACAGGATCCCTGCCTTCACTATTTCATCGGCGACGACAACGAGGACAGACACGCGATGAAGCCGGAGAGCATTCTGCTCCGTCCGGGAATCTCACTTGAAATCCAGCCGTTCGGCGGCAGACCGACGAATTTCATGCTCCCCTTCTTCCGCCTTTCGACGGGAGAGGAGACTGCTGTTATCTCCGTCGGCTGGTCGGGACAGTGGAGATGCCGTTTCGACACCGTCAACGCGATACGCTCGGTACGTATTAGCGCCGGACAGGTGAATCTGCACGCATACCTCACCCCCGGTGAGGAGATCAGAACTCCGATGATGACCTTCCTCTTTGCCGACTGCCGCTGTGACTGCGAAGCCGGAGAGGACCGCGTCATAAACCTCTGGAGACGTTTCCTTATCGACTGCAATATGCGCCTGATAAACGGCGAGCTCATGAAGCCGCACACCGGTGCAAGCACATCATGGATATACGCGGAAATGCGTGACGCAACCGATGCAAATCAGATAGCCGCGTTCGACGTTTACCGTGAAAACGGCATAAAGCCCGATTACTGGTGGATGGACGCCGGCTGGTACTTCAAGGGAGATCACGAGCTGATCGACAACTGGACGCAGACCGGCAGCTGGGAGATCGATACCAACCGCTTCCCGAGCGAAATGCGCGACATTACGACCCATGTCGAAAAGTATGGAAGCAAGACGCTTCTGTGGTTTGAGCCGGAGAGGATCACCGAGAACACCTTCCTTGCCGGAAAGCCGGAGTGGCAGGTTACCCCGTCGCTTCTTGACCTCGGCAACCCCGAAGCACGCGCATGGCTGTCCGAAAGGGTCAATTCGGTGCTGAAGAAAGCCGGCATTTCGATCTACCGTCAGGATTACAACATCGACCCGCTCGGTCACTGGCTCAGCCGCGATTCCGAAAACGCTCCCGACAGGTGGGGCATTACCGAGAATCACTATGTGACAGGATATCTTGCATACTGGGATTCGCTTATTGCGGAGAATCCGGAAATGATGCTTGACTCCTGCGCCTCCGGCGGAAGACGGAACGACCTTGAGACGGTGAGACGTTCGGTGTCCCTTCACAAGACCGATGCAGATTACTCCGACTTCACAAGAAAACAGGCAATGCACTACTCATTCTATCAGTGGCTCCCCTATTTCGGAACGCCGGTCACCGGCGCCGGTTATACCACCGATATTGAAAAGTATGCTTTCCGTTCCGCGATGATCCCGTGGTTCACATACAGCTACGATGTCAGAAAGAGCGCGGAGGAGAACGCATACGAACCCGCCGCCGAGGCTCTTGAAGAGTGGCACGATACGAATATGTTCTTCTGGGGCGATTATTATCCGCTTACTGGCTGGTCGAACAGCGATTCCGACTGGATCGGCTGGGAGTTCTACGATGATGAACAGCGCGGAGGCATAATTCAGCTCTTCCGCCGCGACAACAGCGAAGAGGATATGAAGACATTTGTTCTTCGCGGTCTTGACCCGAACACCACCTACGTTATACACGACTACGACGGCGACCCCGTGTCCCTTGCTACCGGCAGAGAGCTTTGCGGAACCGGCATTACGGTCGTAATTCCCGAAAAGCGGTCGTCGGCGCTTATTAAGTTCACGGCACGCAAATGATTCCGGAAGGACAGTAAATACGCGCTTTTATGAATACAAAAAAATACGAAAATCCCCCGAAGGAATTCCGCGCCGTCCCGTTCTGGTCGTGGAACGACAGGCTTGAGCCGGAGCTTATCCGCTATCAGATAGGGCAGATGGACGAGGCGGGGCTCGGCGGTTACTTCATGCACGCCCGCACCGGACTTGCGACCGGATATATGGGCGAGGACTGGATGAAGGCTATCGAAACCGGCATTGACGAAGGCAAAAAGCGCGGAATGTCGGCGTGGGGCTACGACGAGGAGGGATATCCCTCCGGATATGCCGGCGGAGCGGTTCAGGCGGCAGGAGAAAAGTACTGGATGAAGTGGATCGAGTGCAGCCGCCCCGAGGGCTATGAGTACACGGAGGGTGTTCTTGCGGTATTCACGGAGGAGAACGGAAAATTCGTCCGTCAGCCGACTGACTCGGTCATTCCGGCGGGAAAAAAGCCGGTCGTCATCTTGAGAAAGACCACCCCGGCGTACATCGACCCGATCAATCCGGAGAGCATCGCGCTCTTCATAAAGCTGACGCACGAAAAGTACTATGAACGTTTCGGCGCCGAATTCGGGAAGACTCTTCCGGGCTTCTTCACCGACGAGCCGCAGTTCGGGCTTGCCGGAATACCGTGGACGGACACGCTTGCGGATACATTTATGAGGGAATACGGATATGACGTTCTTGATAATGCCCCGTATCTGTATTGTGACGACCCTGCGGGAGACGCTTTCCGGCACGATTTCTGGAGACTGATAAACCGTCTCTACACAGATAACTTCATAAAACAGCTTGGCGGCTGGTGCCGCGATCACGGATGCAGACTGACCGGTCACGTCATGGGTGAGGACAACATCATGTCCCAGATGCACATGACGGGCGGTGTCATGCCGGGGTACGAATACTTCGATATCCCCGGGATCGACTGGCTCGGAAGAGGGATATGCAGCGACGTGCTTCCGAAGCAGGTGTCGTCGGTCGCGGCACAGCTTGGGAAAAAGCGCGTGCTTTCCGAAATGTTCGGGCTGACCGGCTGGGACGGTTCTCCGGAGCAGCTGGAATGGATCGCCGAATGGCAGTTCGTGAACGGCATTTCGTTCATCTGCCAGCACCTTGAAAGCTACACCCTGCGCGGTGTCAGAAAACGTGATTTCCCGCCGTCGCTGTTCTGTCAGCTTCCGTGGTGGAAGGAATACCGGAAATTCATAGACTATTTCGCACGTCTGTCGATGCTCCTTACCGAGGGTGACGAGGTATGCCCGGTGCTTGTCCTTCACCCGATAACCAGCGCATGGACAAGGTTCAACAAGCTTGATCTCGGGTCGATATACGGTCTGCACGAAAAGCTGGAATCACTTATCTACACTCTCGGCGACAGTCAGGTCGGATATCATTTCGGCGACGAACAGCTGATGGAGAAATACGGCTCGGTAAGCGGAAACAGACTGACCGTCGGCAAAAAGAGCTATACGACCGTCGTCCTTCCGGAGCTTGTAAGCATCGAAAGCTCAACTCTTGCTTTGCTTGACGCATTCATGAAAAACGGCGGAAACGTTATTGCCGCGGGAACCCTCCCGAAATACGTTGACGGCAGAGAGAACGCGGAAGCGCTTGAATATCTTTCGTCTCATGCGGTGAAAGCCGAAGGGGCAGAGGCTCTCTGTGCCGCTCTTGAAAAATCCGGTGCAGTCCTTCAAAAACTAACCGGCGACAGGGGCAGAGTAAGAGTAATGCGCCGCGACAGAGACGACGGCACGCTCCTTTATATCGTCAACACCGACAACGAACGCGGGCGCACCTTCACTCTTACCGCCGGTGCAAAGAGCATGACGCTTCTTGACGTCGAAGCTCTGACCGAAACCGCTCTTCACGTTACAACCGACGGAAAGAATTCCTCGGCTGAGATATCGCTTCTCCCGGCAGGCTCTGCGGTGATCCTTCTTGACTCTGCAGACCCGGCGGAATATGCTCACGGGGAGAGCGAAAGAGTGACCGTCACCCTTCCGGAGGAGCTTGAGATCGAAAAGTGCGATATCAATTCCCTCACGGTCGATTCCTGCGAATACCGCGTTGACGGCGGAGAGTGGAGACCGGAAAAGGCGGTCATACTCATCTCGGATGAGTTTCTGAAAATGCGCCGCCCCTGCGATTTTGAGCTGAAATATCACTTCAACATCTCCTGCGACCCGAAGCTCCTCGGCAGACTGTACCTTGCCGGCGAGACGGTCAACAGCCTGAACATGAAGGTTAACGGTCATCCGATAACCCATGACGGAAAGTCATGGTGGCGCGATTCGGCGTTCCAGAAGTGTGAGATAACCGACTTTGTGCGTCAGGGTGTGAACGAGGTAACAGCCTCCGGTCACTATTTCCAGCGCGATGAGGTGTTTGACATCCTCTATGGCGGCGGAGACATTATGGGAACGCGGTTCAACCGTCTGACCTACGACACGGAGCTTGAGAGTATATATATCCTCGGCGATTTCGGGGTGTACGACGACGGGGGATTTACTCCGGGCGAAAGAAATGCGCTCTTCTGCAGGGGAGATTTCAGAATCGATATGCCGAACCGTCATGTTAAGCGCGGAAGCGTCACCGAACAGGGCTATGCCTTCTTCTCGGGGCGCATGACCTTCGGCTTCGATATAACCGCAGACGGTGCCGGTAAGCCGGTATACCTGAAGTACTCCCAGCGCGCGGCTGTTACCAACATCTGCGTCAACGGGAAGCCGGTAAGAACGGTATGGCGCGCACCGTATGAGACCGATATTACGGAATATCTTGTTCCGGGTGTCAATCACGTAACGGTAGAGGCTGTTTCCGGAAACCGCTGTCTCCTCGGTCCTCATCACCATATTTTCGGCGAGACCTATTCACCCGGTCCGTGGAGCTTCACCGATACCGGTGGCTGGTGCGAGGGCGAGCTGAACGGCAAACCCATCTGGCGCGACGGCTTCTGCATGGTCACGTTCGGAGTTTATTGAGAGTCAGTTATCCTCTTCTCATGGTGCTTTTTCAAAAAGCACCATGAGAATCCCTGATAGCTTCGAAAAGAGAGTCTGGGTCATGGGAGCGATTCACGAATCGTCCCGTGCAGCGATACCATATCCGCATAATGTGACATCTGCGATATGCATTCCGGACGGGCAAAACAAAGAAAGGCAAAAAATGTACACAGGTATTGATATCGGCGGCACAAAATGTGCCGTTGTGCTTTCCGACGACAACGGAAACATATTGAAAAAAGAGCGTTTTCCCACCGTGGGATTTGAGGAAACGCTTGCGAAAATAATCGACACGACAGAACGGGTCGGCGTCGGGAAAGCCATCGGCATAAGCTGCGGAGGTCCCCTTGACTCGGAGCGCGGAGTGATCATGTCACCCCCGAATCTTCCGGGATGGGACGACGTGCATATTGCCGACATTCTCGGACAGAGATTCGGCGTTCCTGTCGGCCTCTGCAACGACGCCGACGCCTGTGCGCTTGCCGAATGGAAGTTCGGCGCGGGAAAAGGCACGAAGAACATGATATTCATGACCTTCGGAACAGGTCTCGGAGCGGGGCTGATACTGAACGGTAAGCTCTATTCCGGTTCCTCGTCAAGCGCAGGAGAAGCCGGACACATAAGGCTGGCTCCCGACGGACCAACAGGATACCGCAAGGCAGGCTCTTTTGAAGGCTTCTGCAGCGGAGGAGGCATCCGCCAGATCGGTCAGCAGGTGGCCTTGCGCGAGATAAAACGCGGCAATCCTCCCGCATGGTGCAGGAGCGAGGAAGAGCTTGACACCGTCACGGCAAAGACCGTCGGCGATGCGGCGGAAGCAGGCGATACGGTGGCGGCGGAGGTATACGACATCTCCGGCGAGAAGCTTGGTTACGGGCTTTCGATACTTATTGATCTGCTGAATCCGGAAAAGATCGTCCTCGGCGGCATATATATGCGTTCTGCTGAGCTTCTGAACCGCAAAATGTACGAGGTGCTTGAGCGTGAGGCGCTTCCGCAGGCTCTCAGTGTCTGCCGGATAGTCCCTGCGGGGCTTGGAGAGTCGATCGGCGATCTCGCTGCCGTCCTTGTCGCAATGCAGGCAGCCGGAGCACTTTGAACCGGACGGATTCCGATCTGCAGGCATAAACATATAAGTGCTTCCGCAGAAACGGTCAGATATAATAGGAGTGTCAGAAAGCCCGGACGGTTTTCTGGCATTCCTTTTTCATTCCGGCATACAGGCAATCCGCACGAGAGAAACACGGGAAATTTGCGCGGTGTGCCGAAATTTTGCGGCTGAAAATTATAAACTCTTGACGCGGATTCTGCGGTGTGGTAAACTGTATGCAGGGGATGTGTTATGCCGGAGTGCCTGCTGAGTCTTATTTTCAGAGGATGGTTAAGAATTGCTTTTGCGGTGGCCGCGGCGGCAGCTTCGGCTGCGGAGACGGCAGAGGCAACCGTTATCGCGGTGGCAAATGAAAAAGTGAATTTACTTTGAGAATTTACTCAGAATTCTTCTGCCGAACGGTTCGGAATTTATTTTCGCGGAAAGCAAAAAAATGAAGAGCCTGCATCCGCCGGAAATCCGCCGGAATTTCTTCCGTATTGCAATCCCGCCCGGATTGTGGTATAATATCCCCATCCCCGGATACGAAAGGAGCAGACGTGGCAAACTTCACAAAACAGGCGATCAGGACGTCATTCATGAAGCTGCTGAACGAAAAGCCTCTCGGCAAAATCAGCGTGCGCGACATTGTAGAGGATTGCGGAATAAACAGAAACTCATTCTACTACCATTATCAGGATATCCCCGCTCTGATAAGCGAGATAATCACAGGACTTTTCGACCGCCTCATCGCGGCATATCCCGACGTAACATCACTTGTCGACTGCTTCAATGCCGCCGTTGACTACACCCTGAAGAACAAACGCGCAATCCTGCATATCTACAACTCCGTCAGCCGCGACATATTCGAGACGTATCTGATGAAATACAGCGAATACGCCGTAACGGAATACCTTTCGGCGGCATTTTCCGACGGAACGGTTTCGGAGGAGGATCGGGAAATCATCATCCGGTTCGTCAAGTGCAGTCTTTTCGGAATAACCCTCGACTGGCTGTCCTCCGGTCTGCCTGAGGAGGCCGTAGGCAATATCAGACGAATGCTGACCGTCAGCCACGGAATGTCAGAGGACATCATCAGACGGTGTGCGGAAAACGAAAAGAAAAGATAAAAATAAAAAGACCGGATCGTCTTATCGGCGACCCGGTCATACCGGTTTGTCAGAGTCTGCTGACGATTGCCTCCGTGTCGGTTGCGATCATAAGCTCCTCGTTCGTGGGAATGAGGTAGACCTTTACCTTTGAGTTCTTTGTTGAAAGCTCAACAGTGTTGGGCTGATGGTGAGATCTTGCGTTGACCTCCCTGTCGATCTCTATTCCGAAGTACTCCATGTTGGTGCAG
>OGSD01001894.1_pt1 | contig 18537 bp, 7 predicted proteins | sample 1553571 | NCBI WGS metagenome assembly OGSD01 (sample SAMEA2580072, study PRJEB22360) | human gut metagenome | biome: human gut; feature: human-associated habitat; material: faeces | place: Denmark | collected 2008/2010 | reverse complement strand
CGCCGAAGGCAACGCCGACGACGTCACCCTTACCACCCCCGCCTGTGCTCTCTCGCTGGACGAGAACAACACCACGCAGCGCCCCTACGCGGTCTGTGACCTCGTGGCCTCCAAGACCGGCTACCGCACCGTCCGCATCCAGGGCGTGCAGGTCTTTCCCGGGCAGGTGACGCTGGCCCAGCCCGAGATGATACCCGACACCGAGGAGATGCGGGACACGCCCAACGTCCCCATCGTCATCCCGCCCCACAGCCTCTTCCCCGGCGACGGCGGCAGCGGCCCGAACCCGTTCCTCGCCTGTGTGCCGCGGGTGCTGGACCGGGTCATCATCCCGAAGAACATCACCGTCCATCTCGGCAGGCCCGCTGCCTCGGCCCGGAACGTCACCGTCTCGTTCCGCAGCTATATCGCCAACGTGGCGTCCAGTGAGGTGTATCCGACCTGGGCTGACGAAAACAGCCCAGCGGGGCAGTCGAACTGTCTTCCGACTCAGAAATTCCATTCGATCGTGATTTTTTGTTCTCCGGTAAGCGTATCTTTTGGGCTGACAATAACACGATGGACCAACAGTACAACAAGTTCGCGGGTCAACTGCGAAACCTGTGCCAGTTCACGGACACGCTGCATCTGCGTCTGGACCCCGCCGGTTTCTTCCTGCTGTTGTTCCAGTTCCGTTTCCAATGTATCGATCCGGGTCTCTGCCTTTTTCACTTCTTCCAGAAAGGTCTGGTTCATTTCAGAAAACTGAACGGCATCAATCAAACCTGACACCTTATCCAGATACAGTTCCTGCATGGCCTTGCGCCGCCGGGCTGCTTCGCTCTTCAACCGTTTCAGCTCGTCGCGCCTGGCCTGCTCTCGCCGCCGGATGGGGTCATCCTGTTCTGGAAGGGTAACTTTTTCAGGGTCAAAATAGTCTGCCGCATACGCCCGGATACGTTCCAGTACCGCATTCTCCAACGCGTTCATATCGGTACAGGTCTTGTTGCCGCACACTTCCGGTGCGCGCTGGTGCATCCGGCAGCGAACATAGCGTCTTTGTGTTCCATCCGCTCTCGGCTGACGGCCAGTCTGCTCCATGCAGCTGCCGCAGCATCCACAAACCACTTTTTTTGCCAGCGGATGGATCGTTCCCTTCTCGCCGCTCCGGGTGCGCTCCTGCATCATCCTCTGGACTGTTTCAAACATTTCCCGCTCAATAATCGCTTCATGCGTATTTTCTACAACGATCCACTGCGATTTTGGAAGCCAAATCGTCTTTTCAGACTTGTAACTTATCTTTTTATGCTTTCCCTGCACCATATTTCCGATATAAAGCTGATCATGCAGTATTTGATATACGGTGGGACTGCTCCAAAGAGCCGCATTTGTATTCTTTAATGCACTGCGGTAATGGATGCCATGCAGCTGCTTATAGGCTGTTGGACTTGGAATTTTTTCGTCATTCAGGATGCGTGCGATCTTGTGTGCGCCGATCCCGTTAAGAGCCATGGAGAAGATCCGTCTTACCACGTCGGCCGCTTCCGGGTCGATGATGAGTTTTCCTTTTGCATTTGGGTCTTTGCAGTATCCATACCGTGCAAAAGAGCCGATGAACAGCCCCTCTTTCCGCTTGTGGTCAAGCACCGAGCGGACATTGGTGGACAGATCTTCCAGATACCACTCGTTGATCAGGCCGTTGATCTGGCGGGATTTTTTGTTCGCGGTATCGTTGGTATCCACATGGTCTACCACCGCAATGAAGCGGACGCCCCACTCCATGAACTTTCCGTGCAGATATTTTTCCACGAGTTCCATGTCACGGGTGAAACGGGATTGCGTCTTGGCCAGTACCACATCAAACTGATGTTCGCTTGCGGCTTGCAGCATCGAATTGAATGCCGGACGGTTCCGGTCGATGCCGGAATAGTCCTCATCCGAATAGATCTGGTAAATCTCAAATCCTTTCTCCAGGGCGTACTGGAGCAGCATCGACTTTTGATTCTGGATGCTCTCCGATTCACCAATTTTATCTTCATCTTCTTTGCTCAGGCGGCAATAAATTGCTGCTTTCATGATCTGCCCCCCTCTTTTTGTACACGAGCATCCATGCGCAGCATAACGCATCCCTCCTTCCAATTCAGGGATGCCAAATCAGGCACAGGATCTTGAAGGAACGGCATTGAGCAATCCATCGATGATATATCGCTCAAATTCCTTTTGAAACCGTTCTTTGCGCTGTTCGTTGTTGTCCGAACGAAATTTTTCGTGCAGAATAAAAGGAGTTTTTTTCATCGAATCCCCCTTTTCGGTCCATCTGGTCGTGATATGGGTCACTTCAGTCTATTTCCAGTCAGCGAAATTCAGAACTTTCCATATTTTTCATGCAAAATATGGAAAGACGTTCAAAATCAACTTGAAACGCTTTTGCCGCAATGGTACAATCATATTGTCATTTTATGGAAACTCGGCGCAAAGCCCCGTGCGGACAGGCCGCAAGCGTCGGAGTTCCTGTGGGATGTGTAAGAATCGCTAAGGCAGCACTGCGCTACTGCACTTGCGTAGTATTGCTTTCCGAAAATGTGAGAAAGTATATTTATATGATGAAAAAGATCTCCCGCCGCTCGTTTTTGCAGGTCTGCGGCATTACTGCGGCAGCGGCAGCACTGACCGCCTGCAGCGGCACTAAGACCGAAACGGCTAAAAAGGACGATGCTCACGAAGCCATCACCTTTATGGCACCTTATAAGGAGATAGAAGCCTTTATTGAGCAGGTACACAGCGTTTACCCGGAAGTGAACATCGAGGTCGTGCCCTACAGCGGCGATAACACCACCACCTGTTTGGAGAATATGTTTGCGGCGGGCGACCTGCCGGACGTCTGCACCTTGACCTACTACGATCCCCAGATTGATCTGGTCTCCGACAAACTGCTGGACCTTTCCGGCTACGATTTTACGGATAACTATGTGGAGTCCCGTCTGCAGGACGTGTTCGACAACGGTGCCATCTACCTGCTGCCCTCGACCTACAACTGCTACGGCATCACCTACAACAAGACCCTGCTGAAGAAATACGGCTGGGAGCTGCCCAATTCTTTCGCTGAGCTGGAAGAACTGGCTGCAAAGGCAAAGGAAGCCGGGGTCGATCTCTGTCTGCCGCAGATCCAGTACCCGGGCTACGGTTTCCAGTACCTGTGCAACATTGCAGACGCCGATTTCCTCGGCACACTGGACGGCAGGCTGTGGCAGCGGGATTATCTGTCCGGTAAGGCGAATGTCAGCAATACCCCCGGCATGATGCAGGCCATGGCCTATGTCCAGAAGTGGAAGGACATCGGGATGCTGAACGACTCCGGCGATGCCCTTGACGACAATGTGACCCGGCAGAGGATGGCCGAGGGGAACACCCTGTTTTTGATCGGAAACACCAACGGCATTGTGGAGGCAGACGGCAACGCCGATAAATTTGGGCTGATGCCGTTTCTCTCGGAGGACGGCACCCAGAATGTTTTTGTGCTGAATGTGAACCGCTTCTACGGTCTGAATAAAAAGCTGGAGCAGGACCCCCAGAAGCTGGAAGATGCGCTCAAGGTGATGCGTGTGCTTTCCACCGTTGCAGGCACCAGCGCTCTGCAGCCCGCAACGGCGCTGAAAAGCAGCCTGCTGCCCTTCAAGGACGCAAAAGCGGACGGCACCTACTATGCCGACATCGCCGATGCCCTGAACGCAGGCAACACCGCGCCCTTTATCTATTCCGGCTGGGAAAACACCATCGTGACCACCGGCCTTAAAATGCTGGACTTCATGAAGGGCAACGCCACCATGGAGGATGTGATCCGTCAGCTGGACGAGGATCAGGACAGTGTGGTGAACAACACCCCGGATGTCATCACTACCGTTACGGAGGAGCTTTCGCAGGAGGACTGCGCCATGCTGGTGGGGCGCTGCTTTGCACAGGCCACCGGCAGCGACCTTGCGCTGGTCTCGCTGAGCACATGGATCCCCGGCAACCCCACCGATCAGAACCACCACGGCGTAGCCGCCAAGCTGTACGCCAAGGATATTACGGATTACGACCTTTCGGTCATTCTGCCCACCGGCTGGAACCGCACCATCCAGACCGTTTCCCTGACCGGGCAGCAGATCAGCGGCCTGCTTGCTTCTGGTTACGATGCCTACGGCAACGGCAAGGGCTACCCCTATGTGCTGGTAAGCCCGGTGCAGCCGGAGGCGGGCAAGACTTATCAGGTAGCCATCTGCGGTGTGAGCGACCAGCTGGCTGCCGAAGCAACGGTGACAGACAGCGGCGTGGTGGGCATGGATGCCGCAAAAGCCTTCTTTGGCGCATACACCACCATCAGCCGGGCAGATACCGCATGGAGCTAGGGTGCACCTGAAACAGAACGGACAGGAGATACTGGATGTGAACAAGAAAAAATACCGGCAGCTGTTTTGGGGCATCGGCGTTGTCAGCCTTGCGGTCATCCTGACCCTTTTTGTCATGAGCCAGACCTACATCCAGAACCTTGTCTACCATGAGCGGCTGAGCCAGATGGAAGAGGTCACCCACCAGATGTTCCGCAGTCTGGAGGATGTCATCGACACCCACTGGGACGAGGTGGATGTACAATGCAGTTATTTGTACTACACCCCGCTAAAGACCGATGCCGATCTCTACCGCTATCTGAAAAAGCTGTCGGAGCTTTCCAATTACCATGAAAAACAGGTCGAATTGATTGCCGTGGATACTGCCGGACATTATTATACCGAGTATGGCCGCTTGGGGCTGCTGCGGGGAATGAACTATCTGGAAAGCGCACCGGAGCGGGTCAGCTATGTTTCCAACTCGCTGACCAAGGACGACTCCCGGATGGTGTTTCTGGAACAGCTCTCCACCCCCATCACACTGCAAAGCGGAGAAAAAGAGATCACCCTGCGCTACTTTGGCATCTCCCAGAGCATGACCCAGCTGAACGATTATTTCCGCTGTGACGCCTACGAAAACAACAACAGCGTCTATGTGCTGGATGACGATGGTTTCAAGCTGTTCAACGCCAACGATACCGAACTGCTGAAGGGACACAACGTATACACCGTCCTCTCCCGGATGTCCTATCTGCACGGCTCTTCCTTTGCGGGGGCAAAGGAGCGGCTTGCCCGCACAGGCGCCTGCTACTCCAATGCCGTGCTGGATGGGACTGAGTATTTCTACGCCCTGAAGCAGATGGAAAACGCCCAGTGGACACTGGCGTTCCTTGTTCCGGCAGAATATGTGGCCGTGAATACGCAGAAGCTGGTCAACATCGTCATGGTCATCATCATCGTCATCGCGATGGTGTTCTCGGTCATAACAGTTTTCGTCGGCTGGTTTCTCCTGCGGCAAAAGCAGCAGCAGGAGCTGCGGGCTGAAAAAGAAGCGAACCTCCGTCTGGAACAATACAACATCCATCTGACGCAGGTAAACGATGAGCTGCGGCAGGCGCAGGATGCTGCCGCAGAGGCGTTACAGTCCGCAGAGCGCGCCAGCAAGGCCAAGACGGACTTCCTCTCCAACATGAGCCACGACATCCGTACCCCCATGAACGCCATCATCGGCATTACCACCCTGATGAAAAACGAGCTGCACCAGCCGGAAAAGCTGGCCGAACATCTGGACAAGCTGGAAACTTCCGGTCAGCTGCTGCTGGGCATCATCAACAATATTCTGGATATGAGCCGCATCGAGAGCGGCAAGACTACCCTGAATGTGGAAAATATGAACCTGCCCCAGCAGGTCAGCCAGCTGGACAGCATCATCCGTCAGCAGGCAGGCCAGCGCCGCCAGACCTTTACGGTAAACACCCATCTGCAGCACGAAAACGTACTGGCAGACCCCAACCGTCTGAATCGGGTGCTGATGAACATTCTCTCCAACGCGGTCAAATATACGCCCACCGGCGGGCATATCCGGTTGGAGGTGGAAGAGCTGCCCCGGAACGAGCACTTCGCCCGGTACCGCTTTGTGGTGCAGGATGACGGCATCGGCATGAGCGAGGAGTTCCAAAAGACCCTTTTTGACCCCTTTACCCGCGAGGAAAAATCCGGCACCAACAAGGTGCAGGGTACCGGCCTTGGCATGGCCATCACCAGGAGCATCGTAGACCTGATGGGCGGCACCATCCACGTGGAGAGCGCCCCCGGCAGGGGTACCCGCTTTGAGGTCGTGCTGGAATTTCCCATTGATACGGAGTCGGATCATGCGCAGAAGGTGCAGGCTCTGCCGGAGGAAGCAGAAGAAACTTCTCCCCTGTCCGGCATGAAGTTCCTCTGCGCCGAGGATAACGCCATCAACGCCGAAATCCTGGAAATGCTGCTGGAATCCAAGGGCGCACACTGCAAAATTTACCCCAACGGTCAGGAGATCGTGGATGCCTTTGCCAGCGTCAAGCCCGGTGAGTATGACATGATTTTGATGGACGTGCAGATGCCGGTGATGGACGGCCTGGAGGCCACCCGCCGCATCCGCAATGGTGAAAATCCGCTGGGCAGGATCATCCCCATCCTTGCCATGACCGCCAACGCCTTCCTTGAGGATATGCAAAAGAGCAAGGAAGCCGGCATGGATGAACATCTCTCCAAACCCGTGGACATCAGCGCACTGGAACAGACCGTGAAACGCTTCCGCGTTACCTCCCCCATTAAAAAATAGCGGAAAAGCGCGTTTTCGCAGATGAAATACACAAATGATGTAGAAGAGGGTCAGAACGTGAATACACTTTCCGAGATCGAGGAATATTACAAAGCGCGTGAGCAGCAGCTGTTGAAAAAACTTCATCAACAGGGAGCCGCCCTTGCCGCAGCGGAGCAGGCGCTGAAACAACTGACCGAAAATCAGAAAGTATCGGAGGACGAAACAGCCCGACAGCGCGCTGCACGGGAGCAGCAGCTCAAAGACGAGCTTTATCGGGATCCGCTGACAGGAATTTACAACCGCCGCTATTACGAAGAAGTTGCCCGCAAAACCATCGGCCCGGCGGGTGTCGCACTGATGGATGTGGATGATTTCAAGATCTGCAACGACACCTATGGACATTACGCCGGAGATATGGCACTGAAAACGGTGGCAAACACCATCCAGTCCTGCATCCGGAAGTCGGACCTGCTCATCCGCTATGGCGGAGACGAATTTCTGCTGGTGCTGCCCGGCATTCCGGGAGACTTTTTGCAGACCAAACTGGAACAGATCTGCACCGCCGCGCAGATGGCATCTGTACCCGGCTATTCGCATTTCCGTATCTCGCTGAGCATTGGCGGAACGATACAGTCCCTCGCCGACCCTATGGAAAACATCGTTCGCCGGGCGGATCGGCTGATGTATCAGGCAAAGTGCCGCAAGAATGCCGTCATGGTGGAGGTTCCGGGGCATAACCTGGCGGCTTTGGAAAAACTTTTGCAGAACAAGCCACAGATCTTACTTGTGGATGACTCCGCAATGAACCGCATGATGCTGACAGAGATCCTGGGAGACAGTTACCACATTCTGGAAGCCGAAAACGGACGGGAATGCATGGAAAAATTGCAGGCAGAAGCCGGAAACATTGCACTGGTGCTGCTGGACATCAATATGCCCGTTATGGACGGCTTTGAAGTGCTGAAAGCCATGAATGCCAACCACACCATCGAGGATATCCCGGTCATTATGATCTCCAGCGAGGACTCCGATGCGACGATCCGGCGTTCCTATGAGCTGGGCGCAAGTGATTATGTCAATCGCCCCTTCGATGCTCGTATCGTGTACCGCCGTGTGACCAACACCATCAAGCTGTACGCCAAGCAGCGGCGGCTGGTGCAGATGGTCTCTGAGCAGATCCGCGCCCGTGAAAATAATACGGATACGCTGGTGGGTGTACTGAGTCATATCGTAGAATTCCGCAACGGCGAAAGCGGCGCCCATGTGCGGCACATCCGTATCATCACCGAGCTGCTGCTCCGCCGTCTGTTGGAGATCAGCAGCAGATACTCTATCACTGCGGAACAGCAGGATATGATCCCGCTGGCTTCCGCCCTGCACGACATCGGAAAAATCGGCATTGACGAAAAGGTCCTTAATAAGCCAGGCAGGCTGACCCCGGAGGAATTCGAGGTCATGAAGACCCACAGTATGCTGGGAGCCCAGATGCTGCATGATCTGGATAATTTTGCAGAGCAGCCGCTGCTGCAAACGGCCTACGAGATCGCCCGCTGGCACCACGAACGCTGGGATGGGCGCGGCTACCCGGATGGGCTGAAGGGCGATGAGATCCCCATCAGCGCACAACTGGTCTCGCTGGCTGATGTGTACGATGCACTGACCAGCGAACGCTGCTACAAAAAAGCCTTCTCCCACGAAAAAGCCGTGCAGATGATCCTGAACGGCGAGTGCGGAGCGTTCAACCCGCTGCTGCTGCAGTGCCTGACAGATATTCAGGCTGACCTGAAAGAAGAATTACAGCAGCACAACTGAGCAATGGATGCAATAAAACAGGAGAACAAAAAGCCCAAATGAAACACAGAATCTCACGCCGTGCATTTCTGCGCGGCTGCACGCTGCTGGCGGCATCTGCTGCCGTCGGCAGTCTGACTTCCTGCGGCGAAACGAACGCGAAGGACAGCAGTCTTCCGCAGCTCATTGTGGGAAGTGATACCTATCCACCCTATATTTATCTGAACAATGACGGCGTTCCCGCCGGGATCGACGTGGAGATCGCCACCGAAGCCTTCCGCCGCATGGGATATGCTGCCCGGTTTGAACCGATCGATTGGGAGCAAAAAACAGATCTGGTGGAAAGCGGCACCATCGACTGCATCTGGGGCTGCTTTTCCATGGATGGGCGCGAGGAGGTATACCGCTGGGCGGGACCCTACATGGTGAGCCGTCAGGTGGCTGCGGTGGATGCCGACAGCAGCATCCGGACACTCGGCGACCTTGCCGGAAAGACCATCGCCGTGCAGAGCACCGGCAAGCCGGAGGAGCTCTTTCTCAGCGGCTCCGACCCGCGCATCCCGCAGACCGTCGAGGTGTTCAGCACCGAAGACCGCAGCGTGCAGTATGCGATGCTGGCCTGCGGCTATGTGGATGCCATCGCTGCCCATGAGACGGCCATCCTGCAATACATGAAGGACAATTCCGTGGAGTTCCGCATCCTCGAAGAACCGCTGCTGGTCACCGGGCTGGGCATCGCCTTTGCCAAAAACGACAGCCGCGGGCTGGACACCCAGCTGAACGCTGTTCTTGCACAGATGCGCACAGACGGCACACTGGAGCAGATCCTTGGCAAGTATCTTGAACATGCTTCGCAGTATCTGGAGGTGGACACCATTGGCACGTAAAAACAAAACCATCTCAGATACATGGAGATGGGGAATCTATCTGGTCATCGGCGTGCTTTTTATGGCCGGCGTCGTTTTTTTCTCAAGTTGGCAGGCACTGCGTGCAACGGAGGCTCGTTTCTGCCAGATCCTTGATTTTGTCAAATCCCAGTCCACCAGCTTTGAAAAGCACAACGATATGGTCGTGGCCAAAGCGCTCCGCCGCACGGCGGTATCGGTGCATCAGCTGGCACAGGACCCTGCGCTCGACCTTTCCGACCCGCAATGCCTGAACAGGCAGGCAGAGCTGCTCTGGCTCACAGGTATTTCGGTTCTGTCTCCGGACGGTACGCTCCTGTGCGAATCCACAACGAACGGCATCGGCTATGCCCGGTTTGGGTCGCAGCTCAAAAATGATACGGTTCTGGACGTTTTCTCTTACCCGCAAAAGACCTACCTGAAGCGGGTCCTGCTGGAGGATGGGTCTGCCGTGGATATTGCGGCACACCGGGCAGAAAGCAAAGAGGTCATCCTGCTTGCCTACCGCTATACCCCGGCAGAATTTGTAGAAGGAACGGCCTTGTCCATCCAGAGCGTACTGGACGGCTACTCGGTTGAGACCAGCGGCACATTGTTCATCGTGCAGAACAATCAGGTCATTGCCTCCAACCGCCCGGAGCTCATCGGGCAGGATGCTGCGGACAGTCCGCCGGTGCGGGAGATCCGCAAAGCCGGGGCTGCCAAAACGCTGACCCATACCCACGATTGGAACGGCTCCGGCTGCTATTTTGGAATGTACTGCCACGGAAGGTCTTTCGATCTCTACGCGTATACGGATGAAAGATCCGTCTTTCGTGAATCGTTTCCGTTGATTTTGATGGCGCTGGCCGGTTACATCCTGCTTGTAATGGTCCTTCGGGTGCTGCGCAGACGCTCCGTGCAGGAGATGGAGCAGCAGAAGAAAGAGCAGGAGAAGAAGTATCAGGCTCAGCTGGAGGAACAGAACCGCAAACTGGAGATCGCACTCCAGCACGAGGGTGCGGCAAACCGTGCCAAGCGGGAGTTCCTGTTCAATATGAGCCACGATATCCGCACCCCCATGAACGCCATCATCGGCTTCACCTCGCTGGCTGCGACCCATATTGATAATAAGGAGCAGGTGCTGGACTACCTGAAAAAGATCTCTACCTCCAGCCAGCATCTGCTTTCCCTCATCAATGATGTGCTGGATATGAGCCGCATCGAGAGCGGAAAAGTAAAAATTGAAGAAAAAGCGGTGCATCTGCCGGACCTCGTCCACGGTGTGCGCTCCATCATCCAACCCGATGTTTCGGCAAAGCGGCTGTCGCTTTTCATCGACACCATGGACGTGGAGAACGAGGACATCATCACCGACCCGCTGCGGCTGAACCAGATCCTGCTGAACATTTTGTCCAACGCCATCAAGTTCACTCCCACAGGCGGTACGATCAGCATCCGCATTGCCCAGAAGAACGGTGCGCCCAAGGGCCGTGGCTGCTATGAGTTCCGCATCAAGGACAATGGCATTGGTATGAGCGAAGCGTTCCAGAAGCACATCTTTGAGGCATTCAGCCGGGAGGAAAGCTCCACCGTCAGCGGCATTCAGGGTACCGGCCTGGGCATGTCCATCACCAAGAACATTGTGGATATGATGGGCGGCACCATTGCGATTGAAAGTGAACCGGGCAAGGGCAGCGAATTCATCGTAGATCTCTGCTTCGCACTCAGCGGACAAAGGGTGGAGCCCAAGCAGCTCCCGCAGTTGGAAGGGCTGCGCGCATTGGTAGCAGACGACGATACCGACACCTGCCTGAGCGTCAGCACCATGCTGTCCAAGATCGGGATGCGGCCGGAGTGGACGATCTCCGGCAGGGAAGCGGTGATCCGCACCCGATACGCCATGGAGCAGGGCGACGAATTCAGCGTCTACATCATCGACTGGCTCATCCCCGATATGAACGGCATCGAGGTCGTGCGGCAGATCCGCAAGGTGATCGGGAAAAGCTGCCCTATCATCATTCTGACGGCCTACGATTGGACGGATATTGAAGAGGAAGCCCGCGCTGCCGGAGTGACCGCCTTCTGCGAAAAGCCGCTGTTCCTTTCCGAACTGCGCAGAGTGCTGGCAGAACCGTACGGTGCAGAGCCTGCCTGTAAGCCAGCGCAGCCAGATGCCTCCGAGCTCAAGAGAAAGAAACTTTTGCTGGTGGAGGACAATGCCTTGAACCGCGAGCTCGCACTGGAGATCCTGAAGGAAGCGGGCTTTGCGGTAGACACTGCTGAGGATGGCGAGATCGCTGTCCAGAAGATGAAGCAGGCGGCCCCCGGGCAGTACGATTTGATCTTAATGGACATCCAGATGCCCAAGATGGACGGTTACGAGGCGACGCGGCAGATCCGCGCCCTGCCGGATGCTGCAAAGGCAGGCATTCCCATCTTTGCAATGACGGCAAATGCCTTTGAAGAAGACCGTCAGAATGCATTGAAGGCCGGTATGGACGGCCACATTGCAAAGCCGCTGGATATTCCGCATCTGCTGCAGGTCCTTGCAGATGTACTGAAATCATAACGGCTGGCATCCGACAAAAGCAAAAGCACCCGCAGCAGGCTTCGCAGAGGCTCTTGACCTCTGGAAGCGAATGCTGCGGGTGCTTTCTTTATTTTCTGACTGACAGGCGTTTGGCTCACAAAATTTTGCGCAGCTCCTGCACAAGGTCGCCGATCACGATGGGCTTGGACAAAAAGCCGTTCATGCCGCTTTCCATGGCGTTGCGGCGGTCCTCGTCGAAGGCGTTGGCGGTCATGGCAAGGATGGGGAGCTTTGCCCGGGCAGGGTCATCCAGTGCGCGGATCTTCCGGGTGGCGGTGTAGCCGTCCATCACCGGCATCTGCACATCCATCAGCACCAGATCATAGCTGCCCGGCGCTGCGGTGCTTACCTTTTCCACCGCCACAGCACCGTTTTCAGCCGTATCGACAAGGAAGCCGTACTCCCGCAGGATCTCCTGTGCGATCTCACGGTTCAGCTCATTGTCCTCTACCAGCAGGATCTGCTTGCCCTTGAAGTCGGCGTTCTTTTCCGGCAGAAGCCCCTGCGCCGCATCCGTCTGTTTCTGGCCGAGTGCGCTCATCAGGGTCTCGCGCAGGTCGGACATGAACATGGGCTTGGAGCAGAAGGCGGTCACACCGGCAGCCTTTGCTTCCACCTCAATGTCAGACCAGTCGTAGGCGGTCAGGATGATAATGGGCGTATCATCGTTCAGGCTGCGGATGCGGCGGGTGACCTCGATGCCGTTCATATCCGGCAGGCGCCAGTCGATGATATAGGCGTGGTAGGCATCGCTCATCTCGATAGACTGCCGTGCACGCAGCACCGCTTCCTTGCCGGAAAGGGTCCACTCGGCGCGCATACCCACCTTGACCAGCATCTTTGTCACGCTGTCGCAGGTGTTAAAGTCGTCATCCACCACCAGTGCTTTCAGGCCTTCCAGCTCGGTGATCTTTTCCACCGGGCGCTGCTCAGTCTGTGCGCGCATGGGCACGCAGACGGTAAACTCGGTGCCCTTGCCCTGCGCTGTCTGCACCTCGACGGTTCCGCCCATCATATCTACGATGTTTTTGGTAATGGCCATGCCAAGGCCGGTGCCTTGAATTCGGCTTACCGTGGAGGTGCGCTCCCGCTCGAAGGGCTCAAAGATCTTTTTGGCAAACTCCGGGCTCATGCCGATGCCGTTATCCTTGATGCGGAACTCGTACTGCCCGCAGCCGCGCACCTTACCGGCAAGCTGCCGCACCCGCACCGAGACTGTGCCGCCCGCCGGGGTAAACTTGATGGCGTTGGACAGCAGGTTCAGCAAAATCTGGTTCAGCCGGGTCTTGTCGCAGTAGACGTCCTCGTCGGTCACGTCCATGACGTCCATATAAAGCTCCAACTGCTTTGCGTAGATCTGCCCGCTGACGATGGTTTTCAAATCGTGCAGCACATCCGAAAGGTTGACCTCCACCTCTTCCAGATGGATCTTTCCGCTTTCAATGCGGCTCATATCCAGCACATCATTGATGAGGGAAAGCAGATGGTTGCTGGATGCAAGGGTCTTGCCAAGATAATCCTTCACCCGCTCGGTATCGTTGATATTGCTGAGCGCCAGCGTAGTAAAGCCGATGATGGCGTTCATGGGGGTGCGGATATCGTGGGACATATTGGAAAGGAAGGTGCTCTTGGCGCGGTTGGCGGTCTCGGCAGCAGCAACGGCATCGGAAAGCGCCTGATTCACCTGCCTGTCGGCGGTGCGGTCGGACAAGACAAGGATATACTTGGCTCTGCCCTCCACCTCGCTGCCTATGGCGATGACGTGGAACCAGCGGCGCTCCTTGGTCTCCCGATGCTCAAACTCGAAATCCCATTCGCGCTGCTGCCCGCTGAGCAGCCCTTTCAGATAGTTTTTGTCGCGCTCCGGGAAACCATTCGGGTGCAGCGCTGCCAGAACACGGGCATCCTGCCGGACTTCTCTCCACGGGATTCCCAGCAGCCGCTCAACGTTCGGGCTGACGTAATCCACCTTGGAAGTCTCTGCGTCCAGCATCAGGAAAACATCATCCACGTTACGCGAAAGCTTCTGGAACAGCTCATCCCGGTACAAGATCTCGGTATTCTTCCGGCGCAGGGTTGTATGGCTTATGCGCACGATGAGCAGAATGACCAGCAGCGCAAGACCTGCAACGATGCCCGCCACGATCTGCACCGTATGGAACCACAGTTCGTCCAGACTGGCATTGACGATCTTGGTCGGCACAAGCCCCACCATCGTCCAGTTCTGGACCGCAGTGCCCTCGTAGACCAGATAATAGCTGGTGTCGCTCAGTTTGACCCTCAGGTTTCCGCTGCTGCCCTGCGCAAAGGCATTGGACAGTTCCGTGATCTGTTCCTCAGAAAGGTCGGAATGGTCGCGCAGCATCGCAATGAAATTGTAAATGGTCTCCTTGCGGTTTACGGAGTTGTCGATGACCACCCGCCCGTCCGGGTAGATGACATAGTTGCTGGCATTGCCCTCAAAGGCAGAGTTGTCCAGCAATCTAAGCACCGCATCATTATAATAAGAGATGGCAATGGCATCGTAGGCAAAGCCCCGGTAGCTGCCCTGCGTTTCGGGACAGATGAACGCAAGCATCTGGGGCTTGCCGGGCAGCGCCGTGTTCACGACGACATCCTCATCGTGAGCTAGCCTTTCGTCCAGATTGGTCTGCAGGCCAAGATAGCCGGTCTCCCCGGTCACGGTCATGTAGTTGCCGTCATAGGTAAGAAAGTAGAATTCGGCAAATCCGGTGCTCTGCTGCGCTGCCTCGATATATGCCTGAATCTCTGCTTCATCCGAGGTACTTTCCAGAAAGCCGTTGTACAGATGCAGATAGGTCAGGTTCTTGCGCACCATCTCTTTCAGCATATTATTGGATTTATGCAGCACCTCTTCCAGATGCGAAGTACTTTCCTGATAGATGGTCTGGGACACAAACGAGATGTACCGAACGCTGAAACCTGCTATCAGCAAGACCAGAAGAAGGATGGCAGCAGCAGGGAGCCATTTTTTCCGGGGATGGCAGTTTCGTTTGGATTCGTGCTTTTCGTCTTCCATCCAACTCACCTCAGTGTCATGTAGTTTTCAGGCTCTGCAAGCGCTGCGCCGCCGCCGGAGACATGATCACGCCATCTGTTTTTTACCCATGTATCTCCGTCCAAAGACGTGCCGCTTTCGCTCGCAAGCAGCGCTTCCATCTGATTTTCCGCTGCCAGACAGGTCACGGTAACGGTGTCGTCGTCCCGGAGCGGCTGTCCGTTCCGGGTGATGCCGGTCAGGGTATAGCTGCCGCCTGCCTCTTTGACCTCCACGGCAATGCCGCTGACCACCGGCAGAGAACCGCGGTTGAAGGGCACAAACCCGCCCTTGCAGCCCTCCACAAAGGCGCGGACGGTCTCCTTCAGCTCTGCGCCGGTCATGGTGCGCTGGCGGGACATCAGACCGTTGGGCATGATCATGGAAGCGGCCATTTTCTTGTTATAATCTGCCTGCAGCACACTGCCGGTAAAGCTGTTTGCGGTGGCAAGCAGCACATCGGTGCCATAAACGCCCCGCAGCGTGTTCGCCATAACAGAGAGGGAGGCGCTGCCGCCGTTTGCGTGGAAGACATTGGAATAGCTCTTCCCGGAGGTCAGCACGATCTCGTCATCGGCAGGCGTTTCTTCGGCAAGAAGCTGGGCATTGAACGCACGATAAGCCTGCTGTGCCGTGTACTCGCCCGCGATCATTTTGGAGACAACGTCCTTGGAGACGGCAAAGAAATCGTTGGAGGCGATGCGGATATACATGTGGTTTTCTTCCACCACATCGCGCACATCCTTCATGTACTCGGTCAGGCGCAGGGGGACGTTCTGGCTGTAGCTCAGCAGGTCCTGCCCGTCGGCAACGATGCGGCTCTGCGCCTCCTCGGAGAGCATGACGTTCAGCACCTTCATGGCTTTTTCGCGGCGCGCGGTGTCCTGCTCCAGATCGCGGTTCAACGCCACCTGGAAATAGGGGGTGGTCATGATCCACTTTTCGCCGTTCTGGCTGAAGAAGGGCAGGAAGATCGTGTCGATGCCCTCATCCTGAAACATCTTGACACCGGCAGAGCTGCCAAAGTACATGGCAGCTTCTCCGTTCCGGAACATCCCGGTCACATCGTCGTAATTCAACGCAAGATCGTCTGCCGTGAGGTGGGTATCCTGAATGAACTGCGCCATCCGCTCAAACGCCCCCGGCCACACGGTGTCGTCCAGACCCACCCGTTCGGTGCTGGCAGGGTCGCTGTAAGCAGTGCGCCACTTGCGCCCATCCGTCGTGGTAAGCTCGGCAGCGGAAAGCCCCTGCAGCGTTTCCATGCAGGTGTAGTCGTAGGTATAATCGGCGGTAAAGCCGCGGATGCCCACCTTCTCAAACGCCTGACAGGCCGAAACGAAGCTCTCGTAATCGGTGGGCAGAGGAATATCGTACTGCTCAAAAAGGCTGCGGTTGACCACAAAGCCGTGGGCATCCGCGCAGACCGGCAGCCAGTTCACGCTGCCGTCCTCGTTTTTGAAGCTGTTGAGGTAGGTGTTGTACACAGCGCCCGCTTCGTTGGTCAAGGCAAGGTTCATCAGGCTGTCCTTCAAGGGAGCCGCATCATGCAGCGAGAAGCGGCAGCAGGTGATAATATCCGGCAAACCGCCGTTCTCCTGCAAAAACTTGTAAAAATCCAAATCGTTGTTGCCCACGATGAATTCAATATTTACATCCGGCAGCTGGGACTGGATATAGGGCGCATAGGTTTCGTACAGGCTGGTACTCCACAGATACACCTGAATGGTCTGAGCATCCTCCTGCTTTTCCACATTTTCGGCGGTTTTTGTTCCGCAGCCAGTCAGCACAGATAGACCTATCACCAATGCCGCAAATGCAGAAATAAGGCGGTGCAATGTTCTTTTGTTCATCAAATTGTTCTCCTCACAACTCTTGGGCAGCTGCCGTTCTGCGATCCCGAACACCACAAAAAGGCATCGATACAGCATGACAGAACTATAGGATTATTTTACCACCGCCATGATGGATTTTCAATAAAATTTCATATATTGATACTGCTTATGTTCTATTATTATCACTTGACAAAAAGGCCGTCGAGGATGCCGCCCGAACCAGTTCCTGCATCTCGCTCCGTGCCTTGCGGCAGTCCGGTCAGGCAGCTTTGGCCGGTTGGGTTATTTTGCTCCCCGTGGCCCGAGCAGGCCCTGCGGGCCAACATCCACTGCCAGATCTCGCTGGCTCTCAACCGCATCTACACCGAGTGGTACCCCAGCAAGGGCTACAGTTTCAACATCACCAACTCCACCAGCTACGACCAATACTACGTCCATGGCCGGACGGTGTTCGACGTCATGGTGCGGCTGACGGACGACATCTTCAACACCTATATCCGCAAGACCGGCACCGTGAACCCCTACTACGCCGAGTACTGCGACGGAAAATCCGTCACCTGCCCCGGCCTCAAGCAGTGGGGGACGGTCACGCTGGCCAATCAGGGCCGCAGCGCACTGAGCATCCTCAAATACTACTATGGCAGCAATATCGAGATCATCCGCACCAACAACATCCAGTCCATCCCCCAGAGCTACCCCGGGAGCCCTCTGCGGCAGGGCAGCACCGGAGCGGCGGTGTTCACCCTGCAGCGGCAGCTCAACCGCATCACCAAGGACTACCCCTTCCTCGGCCTGCTGACGGTGGACGGCATCTTCGGCCGCAAGATGACCGAGACGGTCAAAAAGTTCCAGAAGCAGTTCAACCTCACCGCCGACGGCGTGGTGGGCCGCAGCACCTGGTATAAGATCAGCTATATCTATGTCTCGGTAAAGGACCTCGCCGAGCTGACCAGTGAAGGCGAGACATTCAGCGGCACCCTCTCGGACGGCTCATGGAACTTCGGCAGCAGCGTCCTCAAACAGGGCTCCACCGGCAGCGAGGTAGAGCAGGTGCAGTTCTGGCTGAGTACGCTGGCTCAGTATGAGAGCAGCATCCCCTCTGTCACGGTGGACGGCGTCTACGGCAGCGGCACAGCGGCGGCTGTCCGGGCGTTCCAGCGGCGCTACGGCCTGACGGTGGACGGCATCGTGGGCCTCACCACATGGACCGAGCTGTACGACCAGTTCCGCAGCATCCAGTCCGACAACGGCACCCCCAATGCCTACCCCGGCACCGCCCTGCGGGAGGGTGCAAGCGGACAGAATGTGCGGCTGGTGCAGTTCTGGCTCAAGATCGCGCGCACGGTGTACTCGAATCTGAACAACATCACGGTGGACGGCAAGTTCGGCAGTGCCACCACAGCGGCAGTCAAGCGGTTCCAGACCTACTTTGGCCTGACCAGCGACGGTGTGGTGGGCCGCACGACATGGAACAAGCTATACGAGGTGTACAACGACATCGCCAACAAGCTGCTGTCGTCCAGCCTGCGCCCCGGCGAGTACCCGGGCGTGCTGCGCAAAGGCTCTTCCGGCACAGCGGTGCGGGAGCTGCAGTTCTACCTCTACCTCATGAGCGCCTACGAGAACAGCATCCCGGCCATTGGCATCGACGGACAGTTCGGTGCTTCCACCGAAGCTGCCGTGCGGGCCTACCAGCGCTTTGCGAGGCTGACTGTAGATGGCATC
>OGSD01001884.1_pt1 | contig 18632 bp, 9 predicted proteins | sample 1553571 | NCBI WGS metagenome assembly OGSD01 (sample SAMEA2580072, study PRJEB22360) | human gut metagenome | biome: human gut; feature: human-associated habitat; material: faeces | place: Denmark | collected 2008/2010 | reverse complement strand
TCGGAGAGTCCGGTATGCAAGGTCTTGACCGCCTGGTTATAGTTCACACCTATGCGGCGGTATTCGCTTTGCAGGTTGGTCAGCTTGATGTAGTAGTCCGTTGCCGCCTTGTCGATCTTTACGACTTTCATCGGTTTGTCAAAGAGGGCGGAAAGGATGAACTGGGATTTGTTTTTGGCTCCCGAGTTCTCGAAAAGCCTTTCGAACTCGATGTTCTGGAATTCGTCCAGGCGGAAACCATAATAGTAGGAATGAAGCTGGGATTCCTCCTTGGGAGTCCGTCCGCCTCTTCATTTGTCTGATTTGTCAGCCTGCACAGGCTTGCGCGTATTACTGATCTTTGCCATACTTTTAAGTGTTTCATTTATTCGGCAGCAAAATAAGTGATAATATTCATACGAACCTAAAATCGGGAAGTGACTACAACTGACAGGAGATGACTATTTGTGACAGGGGGATTTTTACCCCCTGTTCACTTCCCGATTCCGCAGTTCACGATATTCTTTTCAAAGGTTTCCCGGAGTTTTGGAAGCAGCACCGAGAGGCTTTTCTTACGTCTGGCAAGGTCCGCACGCAGGTCGTAAGGTTTGGGGAGGCTGACATGGAGGAACGACTCGAATGCCGTCACCAGTGAAGCGAATGACTGTCGGTTTCCCGTGCCGTCCGTAACCAATCCGGAATAATCCAGTGAGGCGATCAGTTCCATCAGATTGGCAAGGGAACCCTTCCAGTAAAGCGGGGGCAGTTCCGGCCCCTTCCCTTTCGTAAGGGAGGGGACTGTGTGGAATTCGGGATGATCTACGGAAAAGTGAAGTAGTCCGATTTCCGTCTTGACAAGAGCTGCAGCTTTCGTCAGACAAATATGCAGGTACTTCCCGGGTATCTCCTCTGCCATGTTCAGGCAGGTGTCCAGTTCCAGCTCCAGATAGTACAGGTGTCTGAGTCTTTCAAGAAGGGGCATTTCACCCTTTGCAAGTCGTAGCAGGTAGTCAAGGAACTCATCATAGGCGGATGACAATATGTTTTCCGAAACGGTGTTTCTTTCCTGGACCGCTTCCCGGAAGCAGTCCAACAGGCGGTGTGTCGTCAGTGTTCTCATGCTGTTCATTTTCTTGGTTTGACAATGGTGCCTTCCGGCGAAGATGCAGGGGCGAATATGATACCGGAGATAACCGTTTGGGGTATATTGACGGTTAACAGAATGAATACCAGTCAGATAAAACAAAATCCCGGCCGTAGAGTGTAAACTCAAAAGGCGTACACCGCTTTACAAAATTGTAAGGCAAGCGTACACCTTTTGTAAGGGATGTGCCCGGACATGCCGTTCTCAGGGTACGGTTTCCGTCAGCAGGATACACAACTGGTCCGTATCATACAGTAGAGTGCTCATGGAACAGGAGCTCCCATTTGGGGAGAGCTTCCTGAAGAACACACGTCCTGTGCCCGGGTTGGGCATCTCGACAAGAGCGAACGGCTTTCCACCGGTTGTCAGGCGAAAATTCCCCTCTTTGTACCATTTCCGGTAACTGATCCTTTTAAGGGTGCTTCTTTCTATTTCGGCCGTTATGGGGGTGACCAGCCGCTCTTCTATGATTTGTGACATGCTTCCGTGCACCGGACGGAAATCACCGGGAAGGAGAAAGCCGGTCCGCCACATTCTTCTCCGGCGTTCAAAATCGCAGACCTCAAAACCGAGTCTGCCGCATAAGGGTCATATATCCATATTCAAATTGAATTAAAAGCTGTTATAGACTAAAATGCCATTCATATCTCCCGGCAAACATATCCCGAAGCGGGCGGAAATGCAAATAACAGATGTTAATAATATCCGGTTTCGCGACGAAGGATATCGTAGAACCCGACATCCTTCGTCAGAGGATACCGTACTTTTTCAGCTTGTCATACAAGGATGTCCGGCTAATACCGAGTATCCGGGCCGCACGGGCACGATTCCCACCGGTCCTCTCAAGCGTGGCAAGAATCAGCTGCTTTTCCTTCTCCTCTTCCGACAGGACCGCCACCTTATCCTGTCTCATACCCAGGTCCAGTTTCAGGGACTCTACGGATATCCATCCCCCCTTGGCAAACACGACCGCGCGTTGGACCGTATTCTTCAGTTCCCGGATATTCCCCGGCCAGACGTATTGTTGCAATGCGGCGGTCGCCAGCCTCTCGAAGCCGTGGACCTCCTTACGGTACTTTACGGAAAAATGTTTCAGGAAGAATCCGGCGAGCGGAAGGATGTCCTCCCTGCATTCCGAGAGTGACGGTACCCGGATGGTATATTCGTTCAGCCGGTAGTACAAGTCTTCACGGAACCGCCCTTCCGCTATGGCCCCCTCCAGGTCCGCGTTGGTGGCGGCGACAAGACGGACGTCGAAAGGACGTTCCTTTACCGTTCCGACCGGCAGATAACGCTTCTCCTGCAGGGCACGCAGCAGTTTCATCTGGTTTACGGGAGTAAGGTTCCCGATTTCATCCAGGAACAGCGTGCCGCCTTCCGCCGCATGGAAAAGTCCCACCCTGTCACTGTCCGCTCCGGTGAACGAACCCTTACGGTGGCCGAAAAACTCGCTCCCGCCAAGTCCGTCAGTTACGGCCCCGCAATCCACGGCTATGAAAGGCTTGTTCCTGCGCAGGCTCTGTTCATGAATCTCGGCGGCGATATGTTCCTTGCCCGTGCCCGATGCGCCACGGAGCAGTACGGACATGTCGGAACGGGCCACCGGACCTATCTGCCGGTACATCTCACGCGCCTTTTCACTTTCACCACGATAGAACTCCGTTCCGTCATGCCTCGGACGGTTGAATACTTTTTCAATGGCTTCAAACAGCCTTTCCGGTTGTACCGGCTTGCAGAGGTAATTGACGGCTCCCAGCTGCATAGCTTCCACCGCATTCTCCACCTGGCCGTAATTGGTCATGATAAAGAACGGGGCAGAACAGTATTTCCCGTTCATCCATTCCAGCAACTCCGTACTGTTACCGTCAGGCAGGCGCAAGTCGGCCAGGACGAGGTCGAACTCCTTTGCCTGGAGTTCCTTGCGGGCCGCCGAAAGCGTACCCACATGGGCGGTGTCCATTCCTTTCTTCCTCAGCCAGTTGCCGATACTACGGCCGAAGACAACGTCATCCTCTATAATCAATATGGTTTTCATGAGTGTCTCATTTCATTTTCCTGTCTTATGTTCCTCTTCATGTTTTCCGCACAAGCAATCAGTCTTTCAGCGGCTTCCCATATTTCACGGATGCATTTGATCCGTTCTTCCGTCCAGAGTTCCGGATCGGACAGTACGATGGCGCGCAGTTTCTCCACCGGATAGTCAAGGCGGACGCTTGTCCACAAGGGAAGATTCTTGTGCAGGATCTCTCGGACCGCCAGCCGATCATTCTTTTCCAGCGCCTTGCGTAGTTGGTCAAGGTCCTTGCGGCTTTCCAAGATGAAGACATCAAGCATCCCCTCCCTGTCATCCTCTCCCGAGAGGATCAGGGAGAAGTCCGGCCGCCATGCCGTCTGCCTGTCCCTGCCGACACTCCGGGAGACGACCGCCATCAATTCCTCCATCCGGAAAGGCTTGCGGACGTATCCAGCAAATCCTCCGGAGAGGTATTCAGCTTCCGGCTCCACACCGGCTGTCAGGGCTATGACCGGAATCCTCCTCGCCCTTTCAATATTGGACGAGCGCAGCAGTCCCAGCAGTTCGAACCCGTCCATGTCGGGCATCTGGATGTCGGTAAGCAGGACATCGTAATCATTTTCCCGGAGTTTCTCCACCACTTTCCGGCAGTCGGTACAACAGTCACATTCGGCCCGGTTACGTCTGAACATCTCACGTGTGAGGGAGAGCTGTCTCAGGTCATCGTCAAGCAGAAGGACACGCAGCCCTTCCATCTGATAACCAGTCGGAAGCAGCGGCTCCTCTTTCAGAGAACTGCTGCCGGCAAGGGGGAGGGGCAGCAGCACAATGAAACAGCTCCCCTCGTCCGGCCGACTCTCCACCCGGATGGAACCTCCCATTTGTGAAACCAGACGGGAGGTGATAGCAAGGCCGAGCCCAAACCCGGAAATGCCGTGGGCATTGTCCAGTCTCTCGAATGCGTCGAATATCCGCTGTCTGTCTCCTTCATCTATTCCTGTTCCCGTATCCTGTACCTTGATACGCAGTTCCCCTTCATGATACACCGCCTCCAGCCGGATGTATCCCTTTACGGTAAATTTCAGGGCGTTGGAGAGTAGGTTGTTCACAATTTGCTGCAGATGTCCCGTGTCACTGCAGACAACCGCATCCATGCCGGAGAAACGGGTCAGCATCTGCAGCCCCTTTTTTTTGATCAGTGGCGCGTGGTTGTCCGCGATCTCCCTAAACAGGGATTCCAGGCGGAAGATGGAGACGTTCTCCCAGCCCTGTCCGGTATCCAGCAGGTAGAAGTTCATCAGCGTGTCCACCAGCGAAAACATATAGTCTGACGCATGTCGGATATTTCCGGCGTATTCCTCCTGCATAACCCTTTCCTGTTCGCCAGGCAGCAGCTCCGCCGTCCCCCTGATGATGGCAAGGGGCGAACGCAGGTCATGGGCAATAGTCAGCATCATGCGTTTTCTGGATTGTATCAGTTCTCTGTTCTCCTTGTTTGAGACTTCTAGTTGTCGTTGGTAGCGGTTCCGACGATTGATATCACGATGTACAACAATGTACAGGATAATAGTCAGCAATGAGACGACGATACCCAGGATGGAGGCTGTACGAAACGACCGGTCACGTGCGGATAGAAAATGCTTGTAGCGTTCTTCAAGACGCCGGGAGGCTTCCGCTTCGAAATCTTTGACGACACCATGCAGCCTCCGGTTCAGCGCCACGTTACCGGCATACAGGCTGTCCATCTGCACCAACAGCTTTTCCTGCTCGGCAGTCTGCTTGTCTGTAACCTCCCTGTTCAAGGAATGGAGCATACGGGTGGCTGCCGGGATGTCCTGTCGACGTCCCATACTTTCTTTCTGTTCCCGATAGGCGGATTTCTTCTTGCGCCTGAGGAAGGTCCAGAAACTCTTTTGGGCATTTTTCCCTTCTTCCTTTTCATCGGACAAAGATTCCGTATCACGATGGACGCGGGATGCTATCAGCGGAATCTTCCGTCTCACGATCTCGTTTACTTCCCGGAAATGCTTGAACGTGCCCATTATTGTATCCAGTAACTGCTCCTTTCTTTCCAGTAACAGGCACAAAGAGTCTATGCACGCCTGCTGCCTGTGAGTGTTCACATACCGCTTCAGTTCCTGCAAGGTTTCACGGACATTGTACCGGTTTGCCTGGTACGCCTTGAGATCATCCTCGTCCCAGACACTGACTGTCTCCCCATAAGTAGCCAGTTCCAGTAATCCGGCGTAAGCCTGTTGTGACAGGTTGCGGATATGGACCAGCTCCCATTCATCCTGATGCAGGCTACCCCGTTTTATCTGTTCACGGCGAAAAAGCACGATGATGCAGACGAGTAGGACCATTAAAATGGTATACCCTAAAAATATCTTAAACTTCAGCCACATGATTCGTTTTGTTTTTTTCTTTATCCCTTCCTTTTCCTGTTTTACCGACTCAGAAAAATAACAGGCAGATAATAGCCCTGAACATACCAAGCACTCATTACCCGCCCGTCAATTACACCATTATAGTCATTCTGCTTCTGATAATTTATTAATGGCGTACACAAAAGTTGTCACTACAGCCAGCTTCTTTTCATAGAATGTCCTAAACTTCCGTTTGCTTACAGGATACAATAAAATATATCCCATGACAGTGGAATGACTATGGTCACGTTAGCTTATCCGCCGACATAAAAATCCATATCATGTCTTTTTACAAAACATAATTATCGACGGACAACCAAGCTGTAGTCTAGTTATCCTGACAAATATCCCTACAGTCAACAAGGAACTTCCCGATTCTAAACGGGAGTGTTCCAGCTCTACCCTCTTCCGTCTATTGTAATTATATTACCGTCCATACCATATTCCAGTTCCGTTACTTTCAGGCTACGAAGCCAAGTTTTCCCACCCGAAGGCACACAATCATGATGAAATAAATACCATTTGTTCTGATATTCAATAATGGCATGATGAGTGGTCCAGCCTACCACCGGCGTAAGGATCACACCTCTGTAAGTGAACGGTCCGTAAGGATTGTCACCTACAGCATAGCACAAACGATGTGTATCTCCTGTAGAATAGGAAAAATAATATTTCCCCTTATATTTGTGCATCCAGGACGCCTCAAAGAAACGACGTCCGTTATCCCCCTGAGTCAACGGACGGCCTTCTTCATCCAGTATCACAACCGGACGGGGCTCCTCTGCAAATTCCAGCATGTCCCGGCTTAGTCTGGCCACCCGTGCGGGAATGGCTGGTTCGTTGTCAGCCGGAAACGCGGCACTCTCCATGGCCTTGTTATTATGATAACGTTGTAGCTGCCCGCCCCAAAGACCACCGAAATACATATAATAATTTCCATCGCCATCATCCAGTATGGCGGGATCGATACTGTAACTCCCTCTGATAGGATCAGATTGCGGAATAAACGGGCCTTCCGGTTTGTCACTGACTGCCACACCAATATGGAATATGTCGTTTTTATCCTTCAGTGGAAAATACATGTAATACTTTCCGTCCTTCTCAGCCACATCACAATCCCATAACTGGCGGCCTGCCCAGGGAATATCCTCTACCTGCAGGACAATGCCGTGGTCAGTGACTTCCCCATGCATTATGTCGTCAGTAGAGAAAACATGGTAATCTTTCATATTAAAGTGGTCGCCATTATCGTTCTCCTCCACGCCGCTTTCCCAATCATGACTGGGATAGATGTAAACCCTGCCATTAAAGACATGCACGGCCGGATCTGCCATATAATCACCCGGAACCAGGTATCTCATTTCTTTTTTCATATTCAGTCTATATTGAAGATTAAACAGGTCATTTTATTTTTTATCAGAGAGCAGTTCTTTCACAAACGGTTTCGGTTCATAGTTACGATCAAAAAGAAGCGGATAATCATGCCGGCCATGTACCGGAAAGCTGTTTTTCCATGATTCTTCGTCTGTCACTCCCCATACTGTCACCCTGGATACGAAATTCGAATGTTTCACAAAAAGATCAAGGAACATTTTCATACGGATGTTCCATGCCTGCGACACCGAGTCTGGTAATTCCACAGGATAGGGATTCAATTCTTTCCGGTATGCAGCCGTATCCGATACATTGGCCGTCATGCTGATAGTAGGCAAAGCACTCATGTCCCATTCCGTAACCATCACTTTCACACCGGCTTCGGCAAAAGCCTGCATACTTTTTTCAAACTCTTCTATAGCGGGATAATCCATGCCGATATGCCCCTGCATACCTATGGCATCAATACGTAGTCCTTTTGTTTTCAAGGAATGTACCAGTTCTACCACTGCATTTCTGCGACCCGCTACATGCATATTATAATCATTATAATAGAGTTCGGCATCCGGATCAGCCTCATGCGCATAACGGAATGCCAACGGGATAAATTCCTCACCCAGTATCTCATAAAACTTGCTCTTGCGGTAAGAACCGTCTTCCACAATAGCCTCATTCACGACATCCCATCCTTTAATCCGTCCTTTATAACGGCTTACAATTGTCGTAATATGGGCTTTCATACGCTGCTTCAATATTTCAGGAGTGACATTATTGCCCGTATGGTCCACACAAAACCAGGGTGCAAGCTGTGAGTGCCAGATGAGGCAATGCCCGATAACAGCCATTCCGTTCTTTTCACCAAATTCCACAAATCTGTCAGCCAGAGTAAAATCATAGTGGTTCTCTTCGGGGTGAATCACTTCACACTTCATACAGTTCTCCGCTACCACCGAATTGAAGTGGGTGCGGACAATCCGTAAGGCGGTTGTATCCCTCCCGATGATTTGGGCAGTATTCAGGGCTGTTCCAATCAGAAAGCAGTCACCCAAGAAAGACTTCAATGTAGCTCCCTGATGACCATCTCCTCCTGCCGCACTGCAGGAAGTCAGCATAGTGGTCATCAGCAGTACCAGAATCATTTTTTGTTTCATATCAGTTGCTATTCTATTATTAAATTTTCGTTCTTGTCTCTATTTCTTTATTGATGCGCTCAACAGTCATATCGTCCAGTTCATATTTCGAAATGATGAACATGGCCAGCAAAAGCAGCAAAGCGGGGATTACGGCTACCAGCCATAAAATACCCTGTTCGGCAAAAGCGGACTGGCTGACAGTATTCTTCTGGTCGAAACCGACATAGGCCAGCACCAGGCCGGGCACTACGCCGCCAAGGGCCATACCCGCCTTATAGAAAATACCCGTCAATGCGTTCACAATGCCTGAAATGCGTTTCCCTGTGGTATATTCACCATATGAAATGACTTCAGGAACCAATGCCCACATATAACCCGTAGCTACGATGACACCTGTAGATTTGACAAACTGGGCCACGTAAACCAACCATATCTGATGTTTCAATGACGGTATCATCGAAATGACGTAGAGTAATGCCATCCCAATAATAGCCACCGACAAAAAAACAGAAAACATGGCACGTTTTCCTATCCTGCGTTTGATCCACGGTACCATAGGCATGAATATGAAAGCCGGAATGGAACCAAGAGCCATGAAATTGGCCATCTGGTCGCTCGTTCCGTGTACATTATATAACATATAATAGGAGCCAGCCGAATTTCCCACAGCCATCATGGCGAAAGCCGTGATAAAGAAGAAGGCCAGAATACGTAGCGGGCGGTTACGACGAAACTCTGTCCAAAGATCGGACACCTGCACATTCTCTGTTTCTTTCACATCCATTACCACCCGCTCTTTACATTGTGTGAAACAGAAAATCAGCAGCAACAACCCTATAATACCGTAAATAGTCATTGTAGCAAACCATGCATCGGCACTGGTCACTGTATTCGTCAGTCCGTCAGGCGACAGACAGGCCACCAGTTTAGGAATACCGTAAGCCACGGCCAATCCTCCGGTATTAGCCAAAAACATACGCACACTGGTTAGTGTCGTGATCTCGTCCGTATCACGGGACAGTGAGGCATTTAAGGCTCCATAAGGCACATTTATTAAAGTATAGAGCATCGACAACCCCACGTAAGTGATATAGGCATAAACGAGACTACCCGAAAATCCGTTCCAGAAGCAAAGAATGGCAAATCCGGTAAGAGGAATACCTGCAAGCACCAAATAAGCACGATATTTACCCAGGCGTGGATTATGTTTATCAACAAAAGTACCGACCAGCGGATCCCAGATTACGTCCACTATCCGGACAATGAGAAACATTACAGCTACCGTTTCGGGCTTGAGGCCGTAGATATTAGTATAGAATAGCAGCAGATACATGCACACTGTTTGGTAAATTAAGTTTTGTGCCAAGTCACCTGAGCCGAAACCTATACGCTGAAGCCAAGAGAGTTTATGATAATCCTTCATTTTACTTTTATTTACAATGACATAAAAAACAATGTTTATAGAAATTCTCTTCTGAATGATGCAAATTTACGAAATCATTCATATAGGTATACTTCATCTACGTTACAGAAACACTAACAGATATTTCCATTGTTATTTAATTGTTTCATTTAAATATCTTAATGTTACAATACTCGCACTTCATTAGATTTTACCTCGTTTTTCTATCATTAATGCATACGGATTCTTTTTTCAGAGATACATGCAAAAAAGCTATAAAGTCCCCTAAACATACCAGACAATAAAAGCTGTAGGGCTGAAGCAAACGCTCTGTTGCTCTGTGAGCATGTTTAGTAGCTACTTATTGTATCAATGTAACAAATCAAAAATGATATGTAACATACCAAAATCCTATAGTTACACAGAAGTATGGAATTGAATCAAATATTTCACTATTTATAGGATGGACAACTTACCTTTGCTACCAGAAAAAACAAATCGTGATTAACCATTTTATTAGTAAACCATGAAGAAGATATTTTTGTCATTGTGTCTGTCGGTCATTAGCCTTGCCGCTTTCTCCGCAGACCAATTTATCGTTTTTAAACCGGTGACCAACCACTTTCCGTTAATAACCGAAGGAAAGCCTTGTCCGATAAGAATAGACGCCGGCGAGGACAAAGGAGTAAGAATGGCCGTGGAGAACCTGATACAAGATGTGTCCAACGTATGTGGCATAAAACCTGAAATGACAACAGGCACAAACAGTAAACGCCAAATCTTGATAGGGACTTATCAGACACCTCTCGTCCGGCAACTATTATCTTCCGGCAAACTGGACAAAAAAGAGTTGGAAGGCAAAAGAGAAACATATCTTCTGCAAGTGGTCTCCGCTCCCTGCGAAGGGGTGGACGAAGCTCTTGTCATCGCAGGGAGCGACAAGCGGGGAACTATCTATGGAATCTACGAACTGTCCAGACAAATGGGAGTATCTCCCTGGTACTGGTGGGCAGACGTGCCTGTTGCTAAACAGAAGAATGTATATGTAAAACCCGGCATATATACCGACGGTGAACCCAAAGTGGAATACCGGGGCATCTTCCTCAATGACGAATGGCCTTGTCTGGGCAACTGGTCTAAAGAAAAATTCGGTGGATTCAACAGCAAATTTTATAAACATGTTTTCGAATTGGTATTACGTCTGAAAGGTAACTTTATGTGGCCTGCCATGTGGGGAAGCGCATTTTATGATGACGACCCGCAAAATGGGGCATTGGCCGACACCATGGGTATCGTGATGGGAACTTCTCATCACGAGCCGATGGCTCTGGCACAGCAGGACTGGAAACGCCGGGGAGAAGGGGCATGGGATTATAGCCATAATACCAAAGGTCTCCGGGACTTTTGGACTTATGGAATGGAGCGTGCCAAAAATTGGGAAACAGTCGTCACGATTGGTATGCGTGGCGATGGTGACGAACCGATGAGCGAAGATTCCAACATAGTCTTATTAGAGAATATAGTAAAAGACCAACGGAGAATTATTGAAAAAGTAACGGGCAAAAAGGCTAGGGAAACCCCGCAGGTATGGGCTCTTTACAAAGAGGTACAGGATTATTATGACAAAGGGATGCGCGTTCCTGACGACGTGACGTTATTATTGTGTGACGACAACTGGGGAAATGTCCGCAAACTTCCGGAACTGAACGAAAAGCCCCGTTCCGGCGGTTATGGCATGTATTACCACTTCGACTATGTAGGCGGCCCCCGTAATTCCAAATGGATTAATATCAGTCCTATACCCCGCGTATGGGAGCAAATGAACCTGACTTATGAATATGGCGTACGCAAACTCTGGATTGTAAACGTTGGTGACTTGAAACCGATGGAATATCCCATCACCTTTTTCCTGGACATGGCATGGAATCCCGAGAAATTCAATGCCGATAATTTACAGCAACATGCAGAAGACTTCTGCGCACAACAGTTCGGACAAAAATACGCCAAAGAAGCAGCACGTATTCTTTCTCTTTATACAAAATACAACCGCCGGGTTACTCCCGAAATGCTGACTGCCAAAACTTATAGCTTCAACTACGGAGAATGGGAACGTGTAGTAAACGAATATAATACTTTGGCACTGGATGCGCATAATCTGGGGTTCTTATTACCTGCGGAATACCGGGATGCATACGACCAGCTCATATCTTTCCCCGTGCAGGCTTGTTCCAACTTGTACAATATGTATTATGCCCAAGCCAAGAATCAAAAGTTAGCTGCACAAAAGAATCCGGAAGCCAACGAGTGGGCGGACAAAGTAGCAGCCTGCTTCCAACGGGATTCTGTCCTGACAGACTATTATCACAAAGTGATAGCAAACGGTAAATGGAACCATCTAATGGATCAGGTGCACATCGGATATACATCTTGGAACAATCCTCCCCAGCAGATTATGCCACAAGTCATGCGAATACCGGAGAAGACGCCAGCTTACACTTTCATAGAAACAGATGGATATATTTCTATAGAAGCCGAACATTTCACCCGGTCAATAGCTGAAGGAAAAACCATTTGGAGCGTCATTCCTGAGTTCGGAAAAACTCTCTCAGGTGTCACTACGCTTCCGGTAACCCAATCACCAGAGAAAATGTATCTAGAATATGACATTGAAATAAAAAAATCCTGCAATGTTAAAGTTGAACTGCAACTAGCTCCCACACTCAATTTTAACAATAATAAAGGATTGAGCTATGCCATTAGTTTTGATGACGGCAAAGAACAAATTATCAACTTTAATGGCCATTATAAAGGCGAACTAGGGAAATGGCAAGCAAATCCAATTATCGAATCCCGTTCAAATCACTTATTAGACAAGAAAGGAAAACATACACTCCGTATCCGCCCTTTAAATCCAGGAATTATAATTGAAAAAATCCTAATAGATGCAGGCGGGCTGAAGCCTAGTTATTTGGGAGCACCAGAAACATTAAAATAAAGCAGGATGTAACAAAGAGGATATAAAATGAAACTCACTGTAACACTTGTGAAATAATCAGAATCAAAATTAAAGTATAGTCTGCAATCAACAAACTAATTTTGCCTAAAACAAAAATCCAATAAACATGAAAAGAAAAAAACATAGAACATCGTATATAATTTTGTTATGTACGATAATTCTGTTCGCTACTCAAAATATAGCAGGAGCAAACAAGAGTAACAAAGAACATGATATCATAGGCACGGGAAATCCTTATCTGCCGCTTTGGGAACATCTTCCTGACGGAGAGCCCCGTGTATTTGAGGACCCGGATAATCCCGGCAAATATCGTATATACATTATCGGTTCACACGATGTTCGTTTCACTAGCTACTGTGGAGCAGATATTCGCATGTGGTCGGCTCCTGTAGAAGATTTAACCAATTGGCGAGATGAGGGAGCCATCTTTACGTACCACGTTCAAAACCAGTGGGACGTCATGTATGCTCCCGATCTGGTTGAAATAAAGAGAAAAGATGGAACTAAGGAATATTATCTATTTCCACATAGTCGTGGCCGTAACCGTGAGGCTATGGTTTGCAAAGGTAGCCGTCCGGACGGGCCTTTTACTCCTATCAATCTGAATGAAGATGGTACACGGACACTTCCTGGTAGCTTTCTTGGATTCGATCCATCCGTCTTTGTTGAAAACATAACAGATCCCAATGATCCTGATTATGAAATAGGATTTCGTGCTTACGGATTCTGGGGATTCCAAAGATCGTCAGCAGCCCAACTAGATCAGAATACGATGTATTCTGTCAGACCGGGAACTGAAATTATCCCTTATTTTATTCCGGCAAGTACCAATTCCGGTATTATAAGAGATCCTGCCGGAACAACCTATCCTGCATTGTATAAAGAGCAGAATCCCAAAGATTTCAATTTCTTCGAAGCATCGTCTATTCGCCAGATCGGTAATAAATATGTGATGATCTTTTCCGGATACTCTGGACCGGAGTATGGTTTGGGAAATTCCAATTCAACCCTCCGTTATGCTTTTGGTGATTCTCCGTTAGGTCCATGGCGCAGCGGTGGGGTACTTGTAGACTCCCGCGGAGTAGTTCCCAATCAGGATGGCAGTAAATTACAGGCAACCAACGCAGCGCACAATACACATGGCAGTCTACAAGAGATTAACGGTCAGTGGTACGTATTCTATCACCGTCCTCCACGCGGATTTGGTTTTGCACGTCAGGCAATGGTTGCTCCCGTCACTATCAAATGGGATGAGAAATCTGTTGCGGAAGGTGGAAAGGTAGTTATTCACGGATACGATCCTTATGCAAAAGAAGGGATATGGGAAGCTAAAGCAACAAATGGCAGTGAATATACAGGCGCGGAAGTCACTTCTGAAGGTTTTCAGATCTTTGGACTGGATCCATATAAATATTATTCTGCCGGATATGCCTGTTATTTATCAAATATCGGTAGCCAACAGGATTCCTGGGATATTTGGGATAATAATATGCCTGTAGATGTACGAGGTAACGATATCATCGGCTATAAATATTTTGGTTTTGGCGGTTTGAAGAAAGCTCAAAAAGGATTAAAACCTTTTGAAGGAACCCAAAAGGGGAATAAGACATCATTCAATCTCTTCCTGACTCCTATGACCGATGCTTCTTTCAAAATAAACATTTGGTTGGACGGACCTTGGGATAATAGTGTTTGGAAAGGGAAAAAGATTGGCGAAATCACTGTTCCTGCCGGTTCTATTCAGGAAATAACGAAATATACGATTGACGTATCTGAAGTTGTAGACAAGTTGGACAAAAAACACGCGATCTTCTTGGTTGCTGAAAGTAATTCTAAAGAAAAATTGTGTGTGCTTCAGGGGTTAGGTTTCAGTAAAAAGGGCAAAAGTCTGGAATATCCGACGATCCCTACAGTAGAGATTATGGTTGACGGACAGAAAGTGGATTTACCAACTACACCGGTAAGATCAACCAATGCAAATGGCATTACCGGATTTAATCAGTATGAGACAACGTACACCATTCCTGCCAATACTGAAGATACGCCTAAAGTCTCTGCTACCTCAAATGATCCTAGTGTAAAAATAGACGTCATTCAACCCACTTCAGGCAACAAGAAAGCAGTAGTAAACTTTGAGTATAAGGGGACTGTCAAAACTTACACCATTCTATTGGCTGAATAGAATCAACACACAATAAAGCAATGAAAACCGGAACTTGAAGAACGATATTCCCCATTGCTTTTACAGCATATTATTATACTTCAAACTCTCTGCGATTCTGGCATGAGTTTGAAGTATAATTAAAAGAATAATCATTTTCTTATCTACTTCTTCATATTCTCCTAACTTAACCTCTGGCATCTATCGCCAAGAGCATTAATTACACATACATAGTCCTGAATATCTCATTGCATAGTCATTTGTCATAATATTAAAGAGAGAAAGCTTTTTTAATCTTCTCCAATTTTCTATACTTGTGCCCTGACTATTAGTTTTTACTCAAGAAGTAGGAAATGTGCAAAAACTAAAGAGCAAATTCCATTAGAAACGAAAACTTGCTCTTTAGTTAATTTCAAAAGATAGATTTTATAGAATATTCCTAATTATTTGTATTCAAGTTGTCAGATCTAATCTCATTTTCCACCTATACGAACTTCGGTCAATCCGGCCTCTTCCGAAATGAAACTGATACGGACAAAAGCGATATCACATCCAAAATCTCCTTGGAAAGTTCTGACTTTTATATCCTTACTACTCACCCTGTCTGATATGACTTCCTTCCAAATTAGATCATCAACAGAGACTTCTATTTTATATTGATATACAACATCAGCCTCAGGCAATTCCACTTGAATTTTACTAATGCAATAAGAAGCTTCCAAAGCTAACTTCCACCATTTCTCCCTGTCAGTAACAACAGGTTTCCAAAATGTAGTCACATCTCCATCATTTACATAAGCTTTATTAGTTCCCTCTAAAGAAGAACTAACCCAAGTGGGACGATAGGTAGCCAGCAGCATTTTATTAGTATCGGAAACTCGTTCGCAAACTTCCCCTTCATACCTGTGATAAGGACGTCCAGCAACAGGAACAGTTACTCCCTCTTCCCACATAGGAGTTCCTAAAGTAATAATCTCAATAACAGCCGGTTCCAAACCATCCGTTATCGCTTGAATGACCGTTTTACCTGCATGGTAAGAACGAAAGGCAATAGCTGCCTGCCCGTCACGAACCGCTATATCCGAGGCCTCTTCCTGAGAAGGAGGCACAAAACGTATCATTCTGCCTGTCGGAAACTCGCCTGGTCCTGAAAGGATTCTCAATTCTATAGGCACATTATTACTAATATGCCTATTATACTCATCCAAGACAGTTACCACCAATTGGGCATCATCTATCCCATCTGTCGATGATATGATATTATTGCTCGCTTTCAGCCCCAGTCTTGCAGGTATGCCCTTACTAGGCCATTCAGGTTCCTGCGGATTCCTATTCCCTTTCTTCAAAGCCTCTACATACCAATAATATTGACGTTTAGGCAAACGAAAATAATCTATCATTCCCATAGTAGCCAATCCAGTTCCAAAAATAGTGCCATGGTCGAAGCCACACCAAATAATCTGTCCACTACGCCATGTTGGAGGATTCCAAGGATCAGCATACCCAGGTGTTTTCACAACATCCCCCCAGCCGGCAAAGAAACGTCCGGGACGGTAAGAAGTTGTACTTCCATACTCTGAAACAAGATTAGGTACCCCCGGGTTCTGAAATTCAGTGCGAGATGCACCATCACCATTATAAAAAGCAATAACATTTTTCCCCAAACGATCTATTTCTCCCCGTTGCGCCCCACCGATTGCCACTTTTCTAGTAGGATCCCAAACAGATGCACTGTCGGTAACCTGATTCAACAAGGACTTCATGTCTTTGAAAGTCTCCCAATCGGTAAAGAAAGGTTCGTTGCACATACTCCATGCAGCAATAGAAGCATGGTTACGATGAATCTTTATCATCTCCTTCAACTGCGCCAAAACACTTTCATCAAATTTCGGACGATATTCCGGATTTGCCGGGTAGCAACTGGAAGTAGGATGATTCCAACTAAAACGATCACCAAATGCACCACCTGTTCCCCAAAAAGCATTCTCGGAAAAGAATATAAGCCCAATCTCATCACAAGCTTGAACGAAAGCAGGATCATGTGGGTAATGAGAACCCCGTATACAATTGAATCCGGCATCTTTGATCATTTGTACATCACGACGCATAGCCGCATTCGTCACAGCATCTCCCCATCCGGCTTGATCTTGATGCACGTTGGCACCCAAGAGATAATAGTGTTCCCCATTCAAGAAAAAGCCCTTGTCTGCTGTCCAGTCAAACCAACGAAGTCCAAAAGTAGTCTCATATTTATCCATCACTTTTCCGTCTGCCATTACTGTTGTCACAGCCTTGTACTGTTGGGGAGATTCCGGAGACCACAACTGCGGTTCACTTATTCTTGGAAATACCTGTCTAACAATCTTTACTTCATTCCCTTTCACCAACATCTTCGATTGTACTTTTGATACAACCTTACCCACAGGTGATTCGATTTCTGTATTTATTATACAATTCTTGTCCGATGGATAATTATTCCTTATTTCTGTCTGTATCTCACATAAGGCTTCTTTTTTACTAATAGCAGCAGTATAGGCAAAGGTTCCATACACATCAACATGCAACTTATCTGTGACATTCAAATAAACATCCCGATAAATTCCTCCACTAAACTGGTGATCACCAGCGCGAGGAGCTACATCCGGTTTCCAAAGATTATTAACCCGAACGGCAATAACATTCTTCCCAGCATTCAGGTAACGGGTTATATCAAAAAAGAATCCTGTATAGCCACCGATATGTTTACCTAAATACGTACCATTAATATATACTTCAGTTTCTATGAAAGAGCCTTCGAATTCCAGTGTCACATTCTTATCCTTCCATTCAGTGGGTATGTCAATCACCTTACGATACCAACCGTAACCGTTATAGATCTTACTCCACATAAAATAGGGTATCGAAAAAGAATGTGGCAGAGATATATTTTGCCAATCTCCGTCATTGAAATCCGTAACTTCAGCACCTTTGATATCAGATAATACAAATTTCCATTCACGATTTATATTCCGTTTTAAACGTACAAAATCAACAGAATATGCAGCTGAATGCAGCAAGCCAATTAATATACCTAAGAATAACACACGCTTTATCATACAGCAACACCTATTTTATTTGAGTAAAACACAAACTATGATATATACGACTTACAAAAGGCAAACAAGTGTAAAGAGCCGAATGCCAGTATTCCCAAGTATGCCCGCCGTCACGTACACGGAATTGACAAGGGATATTCGCCCCGCGCATCGCACGATAGAACTCTATATTTCGGTCAAGCAGAAAATCATCGTCACCACAATCAACAAACCAGGCAACACTGCGCAGTTCTGCTTTTCGCCCTTCATCAGATCCCGTGATATATTTCACGCAACTCTTCTCTATCACCGAACGAGTCAATACTGCCAACTTTCCGTTCGGGTCATCAAAACGAGCTGCTCCTTCTTGCGGAATATCCATTAATGCACTCATTGCATAAACCGCACAAAACATATCGGAATGACGCTGACCATAACTGATAGCTCCTCCACCTCCCATCGAAAGCCCTGCAATAGCACGATGTTGTTTATCACCAATTACACGATACCGTCCTTCTACAAATGGCAAGAACTCCATGAAGAAAAATGTTTCATATTTCCATCCTGCCATATCAAAATATCCATTTTGATAGATATTCGGATCTCCACCTCCTGCATCAGGAGTGACAACAATCATTTCACAAACTTCCCCATTCGCAGTAAGGCAATCCATTATATCTTTTATATGTCCGCGATTCGCCCACACATCATTCTTTTCCCACATACCGTGCAAAAGATAGAGAATCGGATATTTTTTTTCTTTATTGTGTTCGAAACTCTTAGGTAAATACACTGTAAATGCACGCTTTGTCTTTAAAAACTCGCTGTAAACCGTATCAGTAATTACCCGGCTTTGAAAATTCGACTGCGCTTGCAATGACAAGGTATAAATAGACAAGGCTACCAATA